>SDBS01001236.1_pt1 | contig 26095 bp, 23 predicted proteins | sample 2277091 | NCBI WGS metagenome assembly SDBS01 (sample SAMN10404972, study PRJNA504765) | marine sediment metagenome | isolation source: marine sediment core GS10_PC15, 163 cmbsf | place: Arctic Ocean: Southern Knipovich Ridge | collected 2010
CAGGACGGCAACCAGCGCCAGCAGGGTGAAGAGGAAGGCCTGCCAGAATCCGGGGGCAGCCGTGCGGCCGAGCAAGGTCAAAAGGGACAAGGATTCGGGCACGCCTGCGGCCAACACCTGCTTGCTAAGCGCGCTGCTCACCGCATAGAGCCACCCCAGGAGCGCACCGCTAAGGGCCGTCATGCCCAGGCGTCCGCCGAGTGAGGTCCCACCGGCCCCTGCCGTCACCGCTAATCCCAGAAGGACCGGGACCCACAGGGCCGCCCACCAGACCTGATTGAATCCGGCCGGGTTTCCGGTCAGCCGGGCGTATATGGCCTCGAGCCCGATCAGAATCCCGAGGCAGACCAGGAGCGCGGGAACGGTATGCCAGGAACGCTTTGCTCTCTCTGCTCGGGACTGACGCCTCCGCTGCACGCGCTGCCTCACGGTCAGCGGATAGTTGTAGAACAGGTCGAACATGGCGTGCTCCAGCAGGGCTCCCCGCTCTCCGAATACCGGGACGATGTGGACCACGCTGGTGGCCCAGTGGCCGGCCATGAAGCGCGCTAGATCCGGATACCGGTAGGCCATCTGGATGGGGAAGGCCAGGTAGCCGATGTATTTGAAAAAGCTCAGGAAAAAGGCGATGTTGTAGTCCTTGAAATTGCGTTCCCGAAGGACCAGGAATGTGACATACAGGCCCCGCGCCAGGGAACCGGGTGAGATGGGGATGACCTGGAACAGGCCCAGGATCAGGCCGGCCCGCAGGGACGCCTCCTGCCAGGAGAGCTCCGGATGGAGCCGCACATAGATGACGGCCACCAGGATCGATACGATCTGGGTGATCGGGACCGTGCATACGTGCACGGCCAGGCTCTTGAGGTATTTCTGGATGAAGGGCTCCTTGATCCGTGACCGGATGCGGCCGCTCTCCTCGGGGGTGAGCATTCCGCTCTCTTCCCCCTGGGAGATGGTGTCGCGCAGCCACTGCTCGCGGGCGTCCGCCCGGAAATAGAGGCGCAGCGGCCGGAGAAAGATAGAGTCCAGCCTTTGGCGGGCGAACCTGCGGTCGGAGAAAAAGCGGTGCAGACCCGCGGGGAGGAGAGAGAGCGGGAGATGGGCAGCGAACCGCAGGGGCGCCTGATTGAGGCGCTCTGCCTTTTGGCCGGTCACACGCCCGTCCCGGTGCCAGCGGATGAGCGCCTCGGCGCGGCGGGCCTTCCAGGTACGGCCGATGTAGGAAGGGCTGGAACACAGGAGGCGGTAGTGCCGCCGGTACAGGCGGTGGCCCCCCAACCGCCGCAAAAAGCGGCCCAGGAACGGCAGCGCCCCCAGCAGATAGAGGGCTGCGGCTCGGGGGCCGCCATTTGCGGCTTGGGCGGCCGTCTCCGCGTCGATGTGTTTCCGGAGGGCCAGGCCGGTCATGTGCTGGCGCAGGATGGACCGCCAGAGGGAGCGGCTGTACAGCAGCCGGACGGTGTGAGCCGTGATGTCGGGCAGCGAATCCCGGTACTCCCCGTCCGTTCTTACCAGTTCCTCGAAGGCGTCCCGCATGTCTGCAAAGGAACCGGGATCTCCCTCGATGAACCGCCGAAGACGGTCCAGGTCACCCCGGTCGAACTGGACGACGCGGCCTCTCTGAAGGCCCTTGCATATGAGCCCTATGTCCGCCGGAGACATGGGCAGGAATGGAAGCAGGGCCAGGCCGGCCCGGAAGTCCACGGCCACATGGCCGCTGCGCGGGTCAGAGTCGTAGCGCCGGCGTTTGAGCGCGTTGGGCTGGCTCTTGCAGGTCCACCACTCGTACTGGCGGGCCAGCTCCGACGCTCCCATGTCATGCATGAGCCGTACCAGGTCAGCCATGAAGGCCTTCTTGGCGTGGTATTCGGGTGAGCCCACCCCCGTGTCCGGCAGGCCGGGCTTCCTCTTCCTCCGCGCATCCAGGTCGTCGTCCACCTCGAACCTCCAGAGGCGTCCGTCCACCCACTCGCTGATCTCTCCCGAGCTGCCCAGGTCCGGATCGACCAGGGTGGCCAGGATGTCCACCACGGCCTCTTCCGAGCCGAACCGGAGCCCGGCACCGCGCCGGATGAATTTCTGCCACAGGGCGCCTGCGCGGGCCGCCGTGGGGTTGACCTGGGGGGCGAAGGGGCCCTGGAAGCCGGCCGCATACAGCAGGCTGCGGAGCCACCTGGCAAAGCCCCGGGCCGGCACCAGCAGCTTGAGTGCGTAGCTCTGCCCTGTCTCCAGCCCCGGGATGGGGCCGTCCGGCAGTTCCAGGTCCAACACTCTGACCTTGTAGACCTGTCCGGCGAATCCGCCCCCCACGAACCCTTCTACCTTGAGATGAGCCCGCCCGGTGTGTGCGGGCAGGACTCCGATTATGTCATAGAAGAGCTCGTCCTCAGGATCGTAACGCCGCCGCTTCATGGGGCGGAAGAGCTTTTGTTGGGAAAAAGCCGCCTTGAGCCGGTTCAGGGTTGTGGGAGAGTACCCTAGGTCCCCGGTGTTTTTATGGTCTCCGGTCGCTGTCATGGTTCTGGCGGCTACAGAAGCTCGTCTTTTCCGGCTTTGCGGAGCTCCGCCACCAGGTCTTTGACTTTCTGATCCTGATCCTTGCGGCAGATTAGCAGGGCGTCCTCGGTCTCCACCACGATCAGGTCCTGCACCCCGATCAGGGCCGTGAGTTTGCCTGAGGAGGAGTAGGCCAGGCAGTTCCGGGACCCGATGGCCAGGCTTTCGCCTCGGACGGCGTTCCCTTCCCTGTCCCTGGGCCAGAATTCGGAGAGGGCCGACCAGGCCCCCACATCCGACCAGCCGAAGTCTCCCTCACCCATCAGCACCCCCTGAGACTTCTCCATCAGGGCGTAGTCGATGGAGGTGGCGGGAAGCCGCTGGTACACGGCGGCGATGCCGGCCCGGTCATCGCGGCGCACGGCTTCGAGCATCGCCTCCCAGTGAGCGTGGAGCTCGGGGGCATAGCGCTCAATCTGGCGGGCGAAGACCTGCGCCTGCCACAGGAACATCCCGGAATTCCAGAAATAGTTTCCGGCATCGCAGAATTCCTGCGCGGAAGCCGAATCCGGCTTTTCCTTGAATTCCTGGACAGCGTAAAAAGATGCCCCTCCCCCGAAGACTTGAGGGGAAGTCCGCGAGAACCGGATATATCCGTAGCCGGTGGCCGGGAAGGCCGGAGGGATCCCGAAGGTGATCAGACGGTCATCCGCCGCGGCCGCCTCTGCGCCGGCCCTGAGGCGTTCCCGAAACTTGTCCGCATCCCGGATGGCATGATCCGCAGGCAGAACGGCCAGCACGGCTTCCGGGTTCTCCAGATACAGGGTGGCCGTGGCCAGCATCAGGCAGGGCGCCGTGTTGCGGGCCTCGGGCTCGATGAGCAGGTTCCCGGCTGGTGCATCCGGCAGATAGCCGCGGAGGATTTCTGTCAGTTCCCGGTCGGCGATGGTGTATATCTCGCCGGGCTTCAGGAGGGGATAAAGCCGCCCCACCGTCTCCTCGATCATGGTCTTGTGGCTAGTGATGGGCAGGAATTGTTTGGGCCTCTTTCGCCGGCTCAGCGGCCAGAACCGGGTCCCTGCCCCCCCCGCCATAATCACAGCACGCAGGTCCATGACATTCTCCTCCTCACGGGGCCAGGCTCTTGATGGCCTTTTCGATGATCTCTTTCACCTCTCCCCTGATGGAATCCAGGTCCCGGGCGGTGTCGGCCTCGAAGCGCAGGACCAGGGCTGCCTGGGTGTTGGAGGCGCGGACCAGGGCCCACCCCCGGGGGAACGTAGCCCTGACGCCGTCGATGTCGATGATCGGATAGAGGGCTGCGAGCGCGTCCCGCACCCTGCTCACGATCTTGAACTTGACCTGGTCGGAGGCATAGATGCGGATCTCGGGGGTGATGAAGGTCTCGGGCAGGTCGGAAAGCCATTCCGACAGCTTGCGGGGTGATCGAGAGAGGATCTCCAGCACGCGTGCCGACGAGTAGATGGCGTCGTCGAATCCGAAGAAGCGGTCGGCGAAAAAGATGTGCCCGCTCATCTCGCCGGCCAGCAGCGCGCCTTCCTCCTGGATCTTCTTCTTGATCAGCGAATGGCCCGTCTTCCACATGATGGGGCGGCCGCCCAGCTTCTCGATCTCGTCGTACAGTTGTTTCGAGGCCTTGACTTCGGAGATGATGGTGGCTCCAGGGTGGCGCGGGAGGAGGTCCCTGGCCAACAGGATGAGCAACTTGTCGCCCCAGATGATCTCGCCCCGATCATCGATGACCCCAATCCGGTCGCCGTCCCCGTCATAGGCGATGCCCAGGTCGGCCCGGGTCTGCTTGACGGTCCGGATGAGGTCTTCCAGCGCCTCGGGCAGGGTCGGATCGGGGTGGTGATGCGGGAAGTTGCCGTCCATCTCGCAGTAGAGCGGGACGACGTCGCATCCCAGGTCCGAGAAGATGGGGACCGCCACCTCGCCCCCGGTTCCGTTGCCCGCGTCGACCACTACCTTCAAGGGGCGGTCCAGGTGGATGTTCTCGACCACGTAGTGGTGATACTCGGGGACGATGTCGTAGTCCCGGCTCTCGCCGCCGGCTTCCGATATGAAATCATGGTCCTCGATGAGGCGGCGGATGTCCTGGATATCCTGCCCGAACAGGGTCTCGTGCCCCAGCATCAGCTTGAATCCGTTGTATTCCGGGGGGTTGTGCGATCCCGTGATCATCACCCCCGCTTCCTGGTCCTGGGTGTAGACGCAGAAATACAGGAGCGGCGTAGGGATGGTGCCCAGGTCCAGGATGTCACACCCGGTGGAGAGCAGGCCCCGCGTGAGGGCTGCGGCGAATTCAGGCGAGCTGAGCCGGCAGTCCCGACCCAGGGCGACCGTTTTTTTGCCGTGGCGGCGGACATAGGTCCCGATACCTCGCCCCAGTATCTCGACGGTTTCAGGCGTCAGGTCCTTGCCCACGATGCCGCGTATGTCGTATTCCCTGAAGATCTCCGGTTTTAATCGCATTTCAACCTCTTTCCCCGCGGGGGTCAGATTTTTATGCCTGTCATCCCGCCCAGTTTTTCCTGGATCTCCGGCCATTTGTCCTGGGCATCGAAGATGAACTCCAGAAATTCCCGGACAGCGCCTTTTCCCCCGGCCTGCCGGCAGAGGAAGTGGCAATGTTCCTTTACATGGGGATGGGCGTCGGCCACAGCCGCGGCCAGGCCCACCCGCTTAAGGACCGGCAGGTCTCCCAGGTCGTCCCCGATGTAGGCGACCTCGCCTTCCGTCAGCCCATGGCGGTCGAGGATCTCGCCCAGGATCTTGTTTTTGTCGAGGACACCCTGGTGGACCTCCTGGACCCGGAGCCGTTCCGCGCGAAAATTCAGGGCCCGGCTCGTCTTGCCCGTGATGAGTCCGGTCTTGAATCCCGCCAGGTGGGCCATCATGATGCCCATGCCGTCGCGAACATGGTAGGATTTGAGCTCCTCGCCGTCCGGCAGCAGTATCAGTGTCCCATCGGTCAAGGTCCCGTCGACGTCCATCAGGATCATCTTTATGTTGCGGGCCCTGGCCCGGTTGTCGCCGCTCATCAGATCATCTCGGTGCGCCAGAGGTCATGCAGGTGGATGATGCCGGCCACCTTCCCCTCCCCGCTGGACACGACCAGGGATGTGACCGTGTTCTCCTCCATCAGGTTCAGTGCATGGGTGGCGAGCTCTTCTCTATCCACCACCAATGGATCCGTCGTCATGCATTCGCCGGCCTTCTGGTCGAGCAGGGCCTCCCCGAACTCCTGCAGCTTCCGGCGCAGGTCGCCATCGGTGATGACCCCGATCAGGTTCTGCTCTCTGTCCACGATGCAGGTCATGCCGAGTTTCTTATCCGACATTTCTTGCAGGACCGCGGACATGGGCGCGTCCGGATAAACCTTCGGGACCTGGCGTCCCTTGTGCATAAGATGCTTGATCTTGAGGAGTTTCCGGCCCAGCTCCCCCCTGGGATGGAAAAAAGCGAAGTCATGTTCGGTGAAGTCCTTGACCCGCATCAGGGCTACGGCCAGGGCATCCCCCATGGCCAGGGCCGCGGTCGTGCTGGCGGTGGGGACCACCCCGCTGGGCTCGGCCTCCTTTTCCACCCTGGCCTCAAGCACTACATCGCTGTACCGGGCCAGCTTCGATCTCTGGTTGCCCGTTATCCCGATCAGCTTGACGCCGATCCGTTTGACGAAATCCAGGAGCTCCACCATCTCACGTGTGTCTCCGCTGTAGGAGACCGCAAGCATGATGTCTTTCTTGACGATCATGCCGAGGTCGCCGTGTCCGGCCTCGACAGGGTGGACGAACATGGAAGGTGTTCCGCAGCTCGCCAGGGTGGCGGCGATCTTGCGCGCCACCAGGCCGGATTTGCCTATGCCGGTGACGATCACGCGGGACTGGGCCCGGGAGAGGAGCCGGACCGCCTGGACAAAGCTGTCATCCAGCCTCAGGGCTACGTTTTTGACGGCTTCGGCCTCGATCTCGAGGACCTGTCTTCCAGTACGCAAGATCTCATCGTTGGTTACAGCCATCTTGTTCCTCCTGCCTAGCACCTGCTGCGCAAGACCGCACGCCGCAGCTTGCGCAGCGTAGCCAGTAGCCCGTTTAAATCTTTTAGATTCAACGAGTTGGCGCTGTCTGACAGGGCCTTGGCAGGGCGATCATGCACCTCCAGGAACAGCCCGTCGGCGCCCACGGCAATGGCCGCCTGGGCCACGTGTGGGATGAAGGCGGCGTCCCCACCGGAGGCCGTTCCCCGGCCGCCCGGCCGCTGCACGCTGTGAGAGGCGTCGACGCAGACAGGGAAGCCCCATTCCTTCATGATCGGAACCGACCGCACATCGAAGACCAGGTTGTGGTACCCGAAGGAGGTGCCGCGTTCCGTGAGGATGATGTCCTCGTTGCCCTGGCTTAGGACCTTGTCCACCACGTTCTTCATGTCTTCGGGGGCCAGGAACTGCCCCTTCTTGATGTTGACCGGCTTGCCGGTCCGGGCCGCCTCCAACAGCAGGTCGGTCTGACGGCAGAGGAAGGCCGGGATCTGGATGACGTCCAGGACCTCGGCCGCCTTCTCCACCTGCCAGGTTTCATGGACGTCGGACAGGACCGGGATCTTCAGCTCCTGTCTGATGCTTCCCAGGATCTTCAGGCCCTCCTCCGGCCCGGGCCCCCTGTATGAATCCAGCGCGGAGCGGTTGGCCTTGTCATACGAGGCCTTGAATATGAACGGGACGGCCGCCGCGTCACAGATCTGCTTGAGCTCCCCGGCCATGAAAAAGGCATGCTCCTCGCTCTCGATGACACAGGGGCCGGCGATCAGGAAGAAGGTCTGGAATCCTCCGACGCAGAGATCAGGCGTTATCCCGATCTCTCTGGGTACGATGGGCATAACTCGCTCCTATGAAAGATTTGAAGATCGGATGGGGCTGCAGGGGCTTGGATTTGAACTCCGGGTGGAACTGGCACCCGAAAAACCAGGGGTGCCCCTCGAGTTCGATGATCTCGACCAGGTTGTGTTCCGGATTCTTCCCGGATATGACCAGTCCGGCCTGGGAGAGCCTCTGCTCGTAGGCCGGGTTGAATTCGAAGCGGTGGCGGTGGCGTTCGTAGATGCTGCGCCGGCCGTAGATACGATGGGCCAGCGACTCCTTCTCCAACCGGCACAGATACTGGCCAAGGCGCATGGTCCCCCCCAGATCGGTGATCCCCTTGAGCTCCCGCCACTTGAAGAAGACCTTGTGCGGCGTGTGCTTATCGAACTCGGTGCTGTTGGCGCCCTCCAAACCCGCGACGTTGCGGGCGTATTCGATGGTGGCACACTGCATCCCCAGGCAGATCCCGAAAAACGGGACCTTTTGGGTGCGGGCGTGGGTCACGGCCTGGATCTTGCCAGAGATGCCCCTGACACCGAAACCTCCCGGCACCAGGATGCCGTCCGCGTCCCTGAGGACGACCTCGGATCTACCCTCTTCGATATCCTGAGACTCGATCCACATGAAGTTGACCTTGAGCTTGTGGGCGGTCCCGGCGTGGATCAGGGCTTGCTTGAGGCTGAGGTAGGAATCCTGCAGCCCGGTGTATTTGCCCACCAGGGCGATGTTCACTTCATCCCTGGGAGAATTCATGCGTTTCACCATTCGCTTCCACTGTGTCAGTTTGCGCGAGTTCGCCGGCAGGTTGAGCAGCTTGAGGATGATCCCGTCCAGGTTTTCCCGGGCGAACAGCAGCGGGATCTCATAGATGTTGTCCACGTCCCGAGCGGAGATCACGGCTTCCAGGGGGACGTTGGTGAAGAGCGAGATCTTGGCCTTGAGGTCCTTGCCCATGAAACGGTCCGATCGGCAGAGGACGATGTCCGGCTGGATACCGATGGAACGGAGCTCTTTGACGCTGTGTTGTGTAGGCTTGGTCTTGAGCTCCCCCGAGGTCTTCATGAAGGGGACCAGGGTGAGGTGCACGAACAGGGTGTTTTCGGTCCCCAGCTCCAGCCGCATCTGACGGATGGCCTCCAGGAAGGGCAGCCCCTCGATGTCACCCACCGTCCCCCCGATCTCGATGATGACGATGTCGTTTTCCCCGGAGGCGGCCTGGAAGGCGTCTTTGATCTCATCTGTCAGATGGGGGATGACCTGCACCGTCTTACCCAGGTATCCGCCCTCCCGCTCTTTCTTAAGGACCGATTCATAGATCTTGCCCGCCGTCCAGTTGTGGGCCTGGGACGTGCGCGTGGAGGTGAAGCGCTCATAATGTCCGAGGTCGAGATCGGTCTCCGCCCCGTCATCCGTCACGTACACCTCGCCGTGCTGAAAGGGGCTCATGGTCCCCGGGTCGATGTTGAGGTAGGGATCGAATTTCTTGATGGTGATCTTGTAGCCGTGGCTTTCGAGCAGCCTGCCGATCGACGCCGCGGCGATCCCTTTTCCCAGCGCCGACAGCACTCCGCCTGTCACAAAGATGTACTTAGTAGTCATCGATCCTTTCTTTCAGCCTGTCTTCGACCTTGATTATATCCTCCGGCGTGTCCACACTCAAGGTCGAATATCGGGTCTTCAGGACCTTGATGCGGAATCCATGCTCCAAGGCCCGAAGCTGTTCCAGCCTTTCCGTGGCCTCCAGCCTGGATTCCGGCAGGCCGCCGAAGCGCAGCAGGAAATCTTTCTGATACCCGTAGATCCCGACATGTTCCCAGAAGAAGTCCGAAGCCTGATGCGGCAGCGGCGAGCGCGAGAAATACAGGGCATACCCTTCGGCATCCATAACCAGCTTGACGACGTTCGGGTCCCCGATCCGGGACAGGTCGGGATTGGGATAGGCCAGCGTGGCCATGGGCACGGTTTCATCCTGGAGCGCCTCTACCAACAGATCGATGGCCTCGCCTCTCAGCAGGGGCTCGTCTCCCTGGATATTGATCACGATCGGCAGATGGTAGTGGGACGCCGCTTCGGCCACGCGTTCCGTGCCGGAGGTGTGCTCCGGGGAGGTCAGGCAGGCCTCGGCACCGAAATCCCTGGCGGCCTGCAGGATCCTCTCGTCGTCCGTGGCCACCACCAGTTTTGTGAGGCGCGTAGCCCGGCAGGCGCTCTCGTAGACCCACTGCACCATCGGCCGCCCCAGGATAGGGGCCAGGGGCTTCCCCGGGAACCGCTGAGCGCCATAGCGGGCCGGGATGACCCCCAGGGCCGGTCTCAAATCTCGGTCCTCGGTGTCGGGATCTGAGGCCCCTCCGGTTTCTTTTCCGGAGCTGTCTGAGGCATCTTGTCCGTAGTCTGGCAGTTAGCCTCCAGGAAGGCCCCCTCTTCGATGACGAGCTTGGGGGAAATGATGGTCCCCGTCACCCGCCCTGAGGAATGGATCTCTACCTTGTTCCTGGCATGGATGCTGCCCTTGACCTGTCCGTCGATGATGGCGTGGCCGATCTGCACATCCGCCTCCACCTTCCCGTTCGGGCCGACGATCAGGATGGAGTCGGACTTGATCGTGCCCTTGAAGTGCCCGTCCACACGGAACGATCCCTTGAAGCTCAGATCTCCCTTGAAGTGTGTGTCCTTGTCAAAAAATCCCGTAATCTTGGTATCGTCCATTTCTCTCCTTTTCTCTTTCTCTTTCATGAGATGGCTCCTTTGATTGCCTCATAGATGCGGTTGAGATCATCCAATGAGAAATAGTGGATCTTGATCACCCCTTTTCCCGGCTTGCCGGAGATGGAGACCTTGGTGCCCAGGAGTTGGAGGAGCTCCTCCTGGACCGCCTGCAGGTCCGGGTCCAGGGTCGGCCCGCTCTTCTCCCGGGGTGCGGTCCTCAGCTTCTGGCTGAGCTTTTCCACGCTTCGGACGGAGAGGCCCCTGCGCGCGGCCTGGCGGGCGCACTCCAGCTGCACATCCGGGTCTTCCAGCGTGATCAGAGCCCGGGCATGTCCCATGGAGAGCTTGCCGGTAGAGAGCATCTCCTGGATCTCCGCCGGGAGCCTCAGCAGGCGGATATAGTTGGCCACGGAGGCCCTGTCCTTTCCCACTTTTTCCGCGATCTGTTGTTGGCTCAGCCCCAGGTCTGCGGACATCTTCTGGTAGGCGGCGGCGATCTCGATGGGATTGAGGTCCTCCCGCTGCAGGTTCTCGATCAGGGAAGCCTCGTACTGTTGGACCTGTGACATGTTCCTGATGAGCACAGGTACCTTTTTAAGGCCTGCCTGTTGTGCGGCCCGCCAGCGTCTTTCTCCCACGATGATCTTGTAGTGGTTTTCCTGGGGAACCACTACCATGGGCTGGAGGATCCCCGTTCCCCGGATGGAGAGGGCCAGTTCCTGCAGCGCGACCGGATCGAAGTGGGTACGGGGCTGGTCGGGATTGGGCTTGAGCTGTTCGATATCCAGTTCGGCGAAGCGCTCCTCCTTCAAGATGCCGTATTCTTCGGGCAGGAAGGCTTCCAGTCCTTTACCTAGGGCTCTCTTTTTCATCGTTGCAGTAGCTCCGTTGCGAGGTTAAGGTACGCCTGAGCGCCCTTGGATCGGATGTCATAGAGGAGAGCGGGCTTGCCGAAGCTGGGGGCCTCAGCCAGCCTGACGGTTCGGGGTACCACGACCTCGAACACGATCCCGCTGAGGGAACGCCTAATCTCCTCCGCCACCTGCCTGGCCAGGTTGGTCCGGTCATCGTACATGGTAAGCACGATCCCCTCGATCGCCAGGGAGGGATTCAGAGAGGAGCGCACCTTGTCCAGGGTGTTGAACAGGTCCGGCATGCCTTCCATACAAAAATATTCGGTCTGGACCGGGATGAGGATGGAGTCGGCCGCCGTCAGGGCGTTTATCGTGAGATACCCCAGCGACGGCGGGCAGTCGATGAGCACAAAATGGAATTTAGATCTGATGCGCTCTAGGGCGTCTTTCAAGCGGGTCTCCCTGGAGTCCAGGTCATGGGCCTCGGCCTCGAAACCCGCCATTTCCCGGGAACTGGGGCACACGTAGAGGTTGTCCAGGGAAGTAGTCTGGATGAGATCCATGAGGGGCTGTCCGTTCATGAGAGCCGGGTAGATCCCTCGCCCCGGGGTTTTTTCCAGCCCGAGCCCCGTGGTGGCCATACCCTGCGGGTCGAAATCGACCAGCAGGACCCGTTTGTTGTTCAGGGCCAGGGAGGCCCCCAGGTTGATGGCCGTCGTGGTCTTGCCCACACCGCCCTTCTGGTTGGCAATGGCGATGATCTTATTCAATGGTCAAACTGTTCCTGGTGTTCCACGTGGAACACCGTGTTAGTCGTTCAAGTATATATTTGTACCACAGTTCAGGCCTGATTTGTACCGGGTTTTTGCATTTTCTTCCGGATGCGGGTTTTTGCTGAAAGCTTGAGATAGATATGCAGGTTGATCATGGCGGCCGGTGTCATGCCCGGGGTTCGCTTGGCCTCTCCCAGGGTGGAAGGATCGGACCGCTCCAGTTTCTCGACGACCTCGGAGGTCAATCCCGGGATTATCTTATAATCCAGGCCGGGTGGGATCTTCACCCTGTCGACCCTTTCGATCCGGGCGATCTCCTTGGCCTGCTTCTTGAGATACCCCTCGTATTTGACCTCGGATTCGATGTGCCGGGTTTCTTCCTCTGTAAGCTCCAACGGGAGAGATCTTGCGTCGTTAAGAGAACGAAGAAACACCTCCGGCTTTTTGAGCCAGTCCTTGAGGGTGATCTTTCCCCGGCCGTCCGGGTCTATTTTCTCTGCCTTGAGCCAATCCATCACACGGCGTATCCGATCCTGTTTCCTGAGGAAACCAGCGTAATCCTCCGGCTTGATGAGCCCGAGACGGTGCCCGTACTCCGTGAGCCTCCGGTCGGCGTTGTCGATCCGCAGCTGCAGCCGGTATTCGGCCCTTGAAGTAAACAGCCGGTAGGGCTCCTCGACGCCTTTGGTGATCAGGTCGTCGATCAGCACCCCAATATAGGCCTCCTCCCTCCCCAGGATGAGAGGCGGTTGCCGCTCGATCTTCAGTGCTGCATTGATCCCCGCCATCAGCCCCTGTGCGGCGGCCTCCTCATAGCCTGAGGTCCCGTTTATCTGACCCGCGAGGTATAGGTTGTCTATCCCCCGGGTTTCGAGCGTGGGACGCAGCCCGGTCGGGAGTATGGCGTCGTACTCGATGGCATATGCCGGCCGCAGGATGCGGACGTCCTCCAGGCCGGGGATGCTCCTAAGGACCGCTTGCTGGATCTCGAGGGGCAGGGATGAGGATATCCCGTTGACGTAGATCTCTTCCGTATCCAGTCCTTCGGGTTCCAGGAAGATCTGATGACGCTTGTGGTGGGGGAACTCTACCACCTTGACCTCGATCGAGGGGCAGTAGCGCGGCCCGACACCCGTGATCCGGCCTCCGTAGAGGGCGGATTTCTTCAGGTTTTCCCGAATGATGGCGTGGGTCTGCGGGTTGGTGTATCCGATGTGGCACACGACCCGGTTCTCCAGCTCATGCGTGGTGCGGAAGGAGAACGGGACCGGTTTCTCGTCCCCCGGCTGCGGCGTGAAACGGCTCCAGTCGATGGTATCCCGGTGCAGCCGCATGGGCGTGCCCGTCTTGAGTCGGAATCCGGGCAGGCCCAGCTCCTTCAGGTGTTGGGCCAGATGAGTGGAGGGGGGTTCATCGGCCCGGCCGGCCGGATAGCTCTCCAGCCCGATGTGGATCATCCCGTTCAGGAACGTGCCCGGCGTGAGAATCACGGCCGCGGCCCGGATATGGGGGCCGTCCAGGAGCTCGACGCCGGCGGCCGAAGCATCCTCCAGCAGGATGCGGGTCACGGTCGCCTCCAGCAGGGTGAGGTGGGGAGCGTTTTCCAGGATGGCCCGCATGGCCTTTCGGTATCGGGCCTTGTCCGATTGGGCGCGGGGCGCCTGCACGGCGCCGCCCCGGCTGCGGTTCAAGAGGCGGAAATGGATCCCGGTCTCGTCTGCCACCTGGCCCATGATGCCTCCCAGAGCATCGATCTCCCTGACCAGGTGGCCCTTAGCCAGCCCCCCTATAGCCGGGTTGCAGGACATCTGGGCGATATTCTCCAGGTTGAGGGTGATCAGGCCGGTTTGGAGGCCCATGCGGCTGGCCGCGAGAGCCGCCTCGCATCCCGCGTGGCCGGCACCGACCACGACCACATCGAAGCGGGATTCTTCATCCATGGGTGTCTATTTCCCCACACAAAAACGGCCGAAGATGTCCTTCAGGACGTCGTCGGCCCGGATCTCGCCCGTCAGCTGGCCTATGAGGGGGAGGACAGGGCGTATCTCCTCGGCCAAAACCTCCTCCGAATGCCCCTGCTCGAGGACGCTCAGGGCGGATTCTAAGGCTTTTCGTATATCCTCCAGAACCAGCTTCTGGCGGAGGTGCAGGATGACCTCGTCCCCGCCACTCCGGTCCGGGACAAAGAAGCTGTGGATTTTCTCTTTGAGCAATGGGAGGTTGGTCCCCAGCAGGGCCGAAATCTCCAACTGAGGGAGCCTCCCTGCCGCTTCTTCGATCCGCTCGTTCCGGATTTTTCGGGGGAGATCCGTTTTGTTCCAGAGGAGTATGGTCCGCTTATCCCGGCATTTTCGGATCAGGGCCAGGTCGTCCTCGTTTTCCAGACGGGATGCGTCCAGGAGCAGCAGGATGCCGTCGGCCCTGGCAGCCAGCTCTCTTCCCCTGCGGATGCCCTCCTTTTCGATGGGCTGGGCGGCGTTATCCATGCCGGCCGTGTCTATCAGGGTGAACACAGCGTCCTTTATCTTCATCTGCTCCCGGATGTAATCGCGGGTGGTCCCGGGGAAGGGCGTGACAATGGACCGGTCGTGGCCCAGGAGCCGGTTGAAGAGGGTGGATTTGCCGGAGTTCGTGCGTCCCGTGACCGCCAGCACGATGCCCTCGCGAAGGGTTTTTCCCAGGTCATAGCTCTCGATCAGGCGGGAGACCGTATCCAGCAACCGCTGGAGGCCGCGGGCGATGACTTGGGGCGAGGTCCGGAGGCCCTCATCCGGGAATTCGATGGCGGCCTCTATCTGGGAGAGGATGTGGATGATGTGCCGCCGCAGTTCGGAGACGCGTTGGGACAGGCTGCCGTCCAGCTGCCTGCAGGATATCTTAGCCTGATTGAGAGATGCGGCCTGGATCAGGTCGTTCACAGCCTCAGCCTGGAGTATATCGATCCGGCCTCCCAGGAAGGCCCTCAGGGTAAATTCTCCCGGGTGGGCATGACGGGCCCCCGCCTTGATGCCCAGCCGCACGACCTCTTCCAGGAGGACCGGGCTGCCGTGTGCGCTGATCTCCACCACGTCCTCGGTGGTGTAGGAGCGGGGTCCGGGATAATAGGTGAGCATGGCTTCCTCAAAGGCTTCTCTGGTTCCCGGATCGATGAGGTGGCCCAGTATCGGCTGCCGCTGCGGAATCTTGCGGCGGTGTGTCTTGGGCCGGAAGATCTCGAGGGAGATGCCAAGGGCCCGCGGGCCGCTCAACCGCACCACCCCCAGGCCTCCATAGCCCCACGGTGTGGAGACGGCGATGATGGTGTCTTCGAACATCCCTCTTTGTCCCCAGGAGCATTATATCGTAACTTAATGATAACAAAACAAATATATCAACTCTGTGGCTGTGTCGGGCCGGATTCCGGGTCCTAGGAATAGCGTTTTTGCTGGGGCCGTCCCTTGGTGGGATACAGCTTCACCTTTTTGATGAATCCCTCGCCAACGCTTTCGGTGGATATACCCGGGATCTTATTGACGGCGATGTGGACCAGGCGTCTTTCATAGGGATTCATGGGATCAAGCATCTCTTTTCGCCCGGACTCGCGCACCCTCTGTGCCACGTGCTGCACATAATCTTGGAGCTCCTGTTCCTTGCGCTTGCGGAAGAAGTCACAGTCGGCCTGGACCTTCTGAGGCGACACCTTGTTCAGGATATGTTGAAAGGCCAGGAGCAGGGCTCCGTCTTTTTGCAGGAGGAGGCTCTTGTCCTTGCCCTCGAAGATGATGAACAGGATATCGTGGTTCCGTCGGGTGTGGTATTTGATGTCCAGGGGATACTGGGCCAGCAGGTTATCCAGAAACCGTGTTACCGGCTCTGTGTCTTGCGCTGTTTTGGGCCAGGCCCGTATAACGATCTCCTTGGTCTTGATCCCGAAAAGCCTGGTCTTCTCGGCAACGATCTCATAGTTGAACTGGGTCCGCGGGATCTTCAGGACGTGTTCGGCCAGGCTGATGACGTCTTCCAGGTTGCGTCCCTTGAATTCCTGCTTATCGTCATTTTTTTCTTGGTTTTCCATGGGATTCCTTCTTTTTTTTATGCATGAAGCGGTTCATGATGTACTGCTGTCCGATCTGGAGTACGTTGTTGGTCAGCCAGTATAGGACCAGTCCGCTCGGGAAGCTGATAAAAAAGATGGTCATGATGACCGGCATGATGAGCATCATGCGCTGCTGCGTGGCGTCCCCCGAGGTGGGCGTCATCTTTTGGCTGATGAACTGTGTCACCCCCATCAGGACGGGGATGACATAGTAGGGATCCTTGACCGAGAGGTCTCCGATCCACAGGATCCAGGGGCTGTGGCGGAACTCCAAGGCTACCCGCAGCAGCTGGAAAAAGCCCCAGAATATGGGCAGCTGGATGAGCATGGGCAGGCACCCGCCGGCGGGATTGACGCCGTGCTGCTTGTAGAGGCGCATGGTTTCTTCGTTGAGCTTCCGCCGCTGTTCGGGGTCCTTCTTGGCCTTTTTGTACTTGTTGCGCAGGGCCTTGATCTTGGGCTGCAGGTCCTGCATCTTGGACATGGACTTGGTGCTTTGGTAGGTCAGGGGAAAAAAGAGGATCTTGATGATGATCGTGAGGAGGACGATGCTCCAGCCCCAGTTGGGGACGGCCGAGTAGATGCCCTTGAGGCCGGCGTACAGGATCTCGGTGATGAAGCCGAAAAGACCGAAGCGGATCGCCCGTTTGGCCTCATAACCCAGGTCGGATAGCAGGTCGTACTGCTTGGGGCCCAGATAGGCCTTCTGGACGAAATTGACGTTCAGGTAGTAGTAGTAGAGCCCTTCGTTGATCTGTTCCCGGGAAAAAACCGCGCTGCTGTTCTGCGAAGAGGCGATGAGCAGGGCCATGAAGTACTGATCGTCGTAGGAGGCCCAGGTGACGAAATTGTAGGTGTTCTCCTCCGGCTTGTACTTCCTCTCGTCGTGACGCCACACCTTGGTCCCGGATAATACCGAGATGCCGGGAGAGCTGCCGATGCGGCTGCTCTGGGAGGCGGGGTTTAGGTTGCCGAATTGGGGGCCCCACACGATGTAAGGCTCGATTTTCTGTCCGTTCTTCCAGAGGTTGACCTGGAGGTCGATATCGTATCCTTCTCCCCGGAAGGTGATGATCTTCTGGATCCGGTTGCCCCTCTCGTCAGCATACTCGAGGCGGAGCTCCTTACTTTCCCCGCCCTGAAGCTCCAGGCTCTGGCGGGAGGGCAGGTACAGGGCGTCGTTCAGCATGCGGTCGAACTCGGGGTCATCGGTCCGAATGGCGAAGGGATAGCGGCCGAGCTCCCTGGCCGCCCCGGATACCAACTCCAGGTCCCTTCCCTCATCATCCGTGTGCTGCCTGAGCCTCCAGCTGGTCAGCACCCCGCCTTTGGTGCTCCATACGGCCTGGTAGAAGGGTGTATCGATGCGGACCTTCTGTTCCTGCTCCCCGGAAACGGGTTCTCCGGCAGCCTCAGGAAGGCTTTCGGTCCGGCCTGTAAGCTCCTCCGCCTGTTTTTGCGGCGATTCAGGCACCGGCTGAGGCGCTGACTCCGGAACCTGTCTCGCCTCGACCGGAAGGTCCCGGACAGGTGCGATCGGCTGCTTTTTGACAAAGACGAGCTGCCAAGTAAACAGCACGGCGATCGATAGTACGATAGCGATGAGTAGTCGTTTTTCCATCTAAGAGTCCTTTATGGCACAGGATCGACTCCGCCGGGATGCAGGGGGTGACATTTGGTGAGCCTTTTGGCCCCCATCACGATTCCGCGCAGCAATCCGTGTTTTTCAATGGCTTGGTAGGTATAGTCCGAGCAGGAGGGGAAGAATCTGCAGTGGTTTCCCAGCAGAGGGGATAATAGCTTCTTGTAGCCCTTGATCAGGGCCAATGCCACAGTCTTCATACAGCTCGAATTTTTTTATTCAGAAATTGAACGGCCTTCATGTATTCGTTCAAGATCTCATTCCAGTTCGAATCCGGCATTCCCGGCTTTGCGATCATGATCAGATCCGAGGAAGCATTCAGCAGACCCTTGTTCCGCCGGAACATGGCTCTCATCCATCTCTTCACCTTATTTCTCTTGACGGCGTTGCCGACTTTTTTGCTGGCGACCGCCGCCATCCGGGAATAGTTCAGATCATTGGAGAGAAAAACGAGATTGAAATATCTTCCTCTGTAGCGACCGCCGCTTTTATAGATCCTGGCAAAATCGCTTTGTTTTCTTATCCTCTCTTGAGGCCGGAGGGATTCGGACATCAGACAGCAAGTTTTTTTCTACCCTTCTGGCGCCGGTTTTTTATGACCTGCTGGCCTCCCTTGGATCTCATTCGCACAAGAAAGCCGTGATTCTTTTTTCTTTTTCGGTTATTGGGTTGAAACGTTCTTTTCATCTTTCCAGCTCTGCAACAGTCGTTGAGTTATGTATGGTAATAAACAAACCCTTATATGTCAAGGCCTTCCAGTCCCTCCCCCGCCATCACTCCACCCCAGCCTCCCGCCTAAAAGGAACAGGGGGGCAATGTGGTCGAACGAGAATGTTGACTCTCAGTGCCAATGTGTTTTATAATAACATTGCCCCATGGATAACTTTTCGATCGGCGATAAGATCATATACCCGAACCAGGGGATTGGGATCGTCGAAGACATCCAGAACGAGAAGTATTTCGGTCAGGAATTCCGCATCTATCATCTCAGGATCCTCGCCAATGACAGCAAGATCCTGGTCCCTTCCTCGAATGCCGAGGAGATCGGGATCCGGAGGCTGATCTCACTCGACACCATCCCAGGGGTGTATGAGTTCATGCGTACCGGTGTGGTCGAGGTCTCCATGAATTGGAAGAGCCGTTACAAGGAACACGTCAACCTGATGAAGACCGGAATCATCCTGGACATGGCCGTTGTCCTCAAGAGCCTGTATTACCTGGGCCTAGTCAAGCCTCTCTCATTCCGGGAAAAGAAGATGATGGAAAAGGCCAAAGAGCTGCTGGCCACCGAGATCTCCGAGGTAATGAAGACCTCCTCCGAAAACATCGAGCAGCAGCTCCTCGATGGGTTGTCCGATTGCTACAAGAACCTGTCCGCAAGTTTGGACTCCTGATCTTCCGAAGATGTCACAGCTGACCCTGATCCTGAACCGCCTTTTTCTACCCTCCCAAACCGCCCTTACCATACCTTGTTTTATGAATTATCCAGGTTGCGGACTTTTTTCAAGGGAGGCGGCAGAGACGTCGAAACAAAGATGAAGAGCGGCAGGATAAGGGTCATCGCCAAAAACAAAAAGGCCTACTTCAATTACGAGATCCTTGAGCGCTTTGAGGCGGGGATCGCCCTCCTGGGGAGTGAAGTCAAGTCAATCCGGGAGGGGCGGGTCAGCCTCAAGGAAAGCTACGCCGAGATCCGTGACGGAGAGGTCTTCCTGGTCAGCTGCCACATCAGCCCCTATCCTCCGGCCAACCGCCTCAACCATGAGCCGCTGCGGGACCGCAAGCTGCTTCTCCATCGGAGGGAGATCAAGCGTTTGCTGGGCAAGATCAAGGAAAAGGGCCTGACGCTGGTCCCCACCCAGATCGTCATATCCGACAAGAACAAGGTCAAGGTGGAGCTTTCCCTGGCCCGGGGAAAAAAGACCCACCAGAAGCGCGAAGTCATCCGCGAGCGCGACCGCGACCGCGAGATGCAGGCCGAGCTCAAGCGCTTTCGCTAGACTGAGCTTGGGGAGTAGGGGAGCTATTCCTCCTTTCTTACCGAGTAGCGGATGATGGTCTGGTACTCTTCGGGCGGGATGTTGCCCATACCTGGGGCCTTGAGGTATTCTTCTTCATGCGGTCCGGCGATCTCGTAGCCCTGCGCCAGGATGTGCTGGTGGAGCCTCTCGATGGTGGGAGCTTCCTCGCTGTAAGGGCCGATGTGCAGGATTTCCGCGACTTCACCGTATTCCCACGTCTCGATCCGGACTCCCTCCAGCCCCGGGGGAAGAGTCGTGACGGATTCCGGGAGGGGCAGGGCATAGAGCCCGACCCATTCGGCCTTGGGAGTGGTGGCAGGGCTCATCCATCGCGCCCGGGGAGGCACCATACGGGCCCCGGGGATTTTGAAGAAGGCGCCGAAAAGTCTAGAGAAGGCTGCACCACCCACGACATTGGGATCTCCCTTGTGCTCCACCACCAGCATCTTTTGGTGCGGCATCTGGGTGATCCGGGGTTCCTTAAGCGTTTCGTATTGGGAGAGGTCCTGTGCCTCCGAGAGCGAGAGGCCGAAGACCACCAGGACAAACGGGAATGCGGCCCAGCGGATTCTAGTCATTTTACCCTCCCTATTTTTATTGTCGGCATCCATTATATCCTGAATAATTCAAAAAAATATCGATATTTCCTGTAATCAAAGTCATTTCTATTTGTAATCGACATTTTTTCCTCTCTGAGCGAGCCGGGGTAGGTTGGGTCGGGTTCACCATATCTGGGTGCTGCGGCGGGTTCGCGGTGGACGACCACAGCTTCACCTGCAGCGCCTACCATCTACGGCAAACTCGGAGGCGCCTGGAGGCTGGCGCCGGCGGCCCTGGTTTGACATCGGATCCGATAATGGTTAGGGTATTGCGTTAATCGGAGAAAAGCTTACCTTAGTGCTCTACTTCGCAATTTAGGTGACGTATTATGCTCGCAATGAAAATTTATAAGTAATAGTATTTATGAAACAGTGTACTTAGTACTGGTGATATCGAACAATCATGCTTAGAGAATAAAACGGAGACAGATCCATGGCAAACATCAAAAAGAAAAAAGGCATCATCGGGATCCTGACCGGGGGAGGAGATGTCCCGGGGCTGAATCCCGCCATACGGGCCATCACCATCCGGGCTGTACGCGAGGGCTACAAGGTGATCGGCATCCGCCGCGGTTGGGCCGGTTTGACCGACCTGATCCGGGACAAAGACGCGCCCCATGAGGACTTTTACCAGGTCCTGACCGAAGAGGTCGTGAACAAGGTGGGCCGCACCGGTGGGACGTTCCTGCACACCTCACGCACTCGCCCCAGCCACGTGCCCGCCATCAATGTCCCGGGCCATCTTCGTGACACCTTCAAGGACAGCTACAACGACCTGACCCCCGAGGTCTTGAAAAACCTGGATTACCTGGGGATCGATTATCTCATCCCCATCGGCGGCGACGACACGTTGAGCTACGGGGTCCGGCTGCACGAGGAAGGGGTCAAGGTGATCGCGTTCCCCAAGACCATGGACAACGACGTGCCGGGAACCGACTACTGCATCGGCTTCAGCACCTGTGTCACCCGGACGATCAGCATGACCCACGCGCTGAGGACCACGGCCGGTTCGCATGAGCGTTTCCTGGTTATCGAGGTCTTCGGCCGCTATGCCGGTTTCACGGCCCTGCTGCCCACCATGGCCGGTGCGGCCAACCGCTGTGTCATCCCCGAGCACAAATTCGACATAGCGAAACTCTGTGAGCTGCTGGCTGCCGACCGGAAGACAAATCCCAGCCACTACTCCGTTGTCCTGGTTTCGGAGGGCGCCATATTCGATGAAGGGGAGATGGTGTTCGAGGCACACGACAAAGACATGTACGGCCACAAGAAGCTGGGGGGGATCGGCGACCTGGTGTCCCGGCGGCTGAAAGAGCTCTCCCCTCGCTTCAATCAGGGGCGTCAGCTAAACGTCATAAGCCAGCGGCTGAGCTACCTGGTCCGCTGTGGGAACCCCGACGCCATCGATTCAATCGTTCCCATGGCGTTCGGCAACCTGGCTCTGGACCTCATAATGGACGGTACCAGCGGGCGGATGGTCTGCCTGCGCAAAGGGCAGTACGACAACGTTCCCATCGATGTGGTGACCAGCAGGAAGAAGGTGGTGGATGTGACCAAATACTACAACACCGAGCGCCTGCGGCCCTACTACAAAAGCTTCCACTACAAACCGCTCTTTATCATGACTTCGGATTACTGATCCCCGGGAGCCGCGTCCGGCTGTGGGCCAGAGTGCGGGGGTGCAGGAGGATGCCGGGAGGACGAGGAGGGAGGTCGAGACCCCGGGGCAGGTCATAGGACAGGTCGGCGCATTCCACCTCTATCGGGCCGGCCCCCTCGGCCTCCAGCCTGAGCCGGATTCCCTGTTCGGGCATGCCAAAGAAGTAGAGCAGGAGCCGGTGGGGCTTCCCGGCATCGGCTTCCTGTTCGGCCCGGATGGCGGAGAATATTTTTTCTTCCTCCCCCTCCATCTGCAGCGTGAACGGCTCACCGCCCGCCAGGAGAAGACTAACTACGGGCGCCCGGCGCGGCGACGAGACCCTGAGCTCCCGGATCGACCGCCCTTTCGCCAGAGACACGGCCCCTGACTCGAGCCTGGGAGCGGCGAGTGGCAGCCGTGAGTGGGATCGGCGCAGCACCGTCCCCCGTAGAGGGTAGAGCGGCGACAATGGTTCCTCCTGCCCGGCCTCCATAAAGCTCGAGGTCCAGGGGGTTCTTTCATAGACGCTCAGGAAGGCGGACTCCCCATCGACCTCATAGAACACGGTCTGCGGCAGCGGGCGGTCGTTTACAGGCAGGCCGAAGAGCCCGAACCCGGCGGCTGCGAGGGCCAAGGCGAGGAACAGGACACCCGTGACCGAGAGGGCCTTCTCCCGGTAGGCCGCCAGTGCGGGGGTCAACAGGCCCAGCATGAGCCCGGGAATGAGGACGGACAGGGGACTCAGGCGAAAGGCGGTGTTGAAGGCGATGAAAAACATGCTGTACTGGATCAGGGCCGGCAGCGCCAGGATCCCCATCAGGAATATCTGAGCGACGGACACCTTGTCCGGTTCGGCGTGGGCCAGGATTACCCACAGGGAAAAAACGGCGAACAGAAGCGGCCAGGTCATCAGGAAGCTTCCCTGAGGCAGGAACCGGGTCACGGCGACCGCGCCCAGGGCACACCAGATGGCGGCACCGGCGGCCAGAGACGGCGTGTCTTCCCAGCGCCTGGCCCACCTGAAGAACAGGAAAAACAGGGAGAACGTCAGACAGAGCAGAGCGAAGAGAAAGATGTGCCGGAAATCCGGGTATCGAGAGATGACCGAATAGGCGGCGGCGAAACGACCGCGGGCGGCGTGTTCCAGGGCAAAGGCGACCCCCACCGCGGCCCCGCTGCACAGACCCAGGCCGACGAATCCCAGAAGGATCCCCCGGCCGGTCAGGTGCCCTTTCCAGAATCCGAACAGGAGGGTTCCCGCGAACAGAGCCAGCGCCAGGGCCGTGAGCGGCCAGACCCAGGCTGACGGGTAGGAGATCAGCCAGGGTCTCCAAAGATTGAAGTAGACGGCATCCCCCGGGGGAAGCGTGTCCAGGGACATGCTCGAGAGGCTGTTCACCAGCTCGAGGATACTGGACCCGTGGTGGTATAGAGTGTTTTCGTCCAGGTGATCCAGGTTGTCCAGGGGAGTGTGGTAGGTCTGCCAACCGTCGATGTAAGCGAAATTCATGCCTGGGATGCCCGCAGACTTGGCGAGCGTGAAGTCCGAGTCATTAGGCATAGACTGGTATATGGCATGGGTGAGGGAGTTCCCGACCGGAGAGGAGGCGCTGCGGGCGAAGGCCCTGACCAGCCAGGCGTTGTTGGGGCCGGTCTCGTACATGTAGGACACCCCGGTGGATCCCCGCGCCTCGAGGTTGAGCACCACTCCCACGTCCTGTGCCCAGGGATGCCTCTCGAAGAACACCTGGGCGCCGAACATGCCAATCTCTTCCCCGTCGGTTATCAGGGCGATGACATCGTTCTTCACGGGTGCGCTCACGGTCAAGATACGCAGGATCTCAAGTATGGCGGTCACGCCGGCGCCATCGTCGTTGGCGCCGGGGGCGTCGGGGACAGAGTCATAATGGGCCATGAGCAGGATCGCGCCGCTGCTGTCCCGGCCGGGGATGCGCACCATCAGGTTTTCCACCCAGGCGATACGGGCATGGCCGTTCTCCCAGGAGGTCGAGCATCTCTCCCGCTGCACAAGGGGTGTGAGCTCGAGCCTTCGAAGCTCTGCCAGGATGTACTCTTTTACCCTCCCGTGCTCGGCTGTTCCCAGGGGATGGGGGGCTTGTGCCATCTGCCTGAGATGGGCCCTCTGGTTTTCCACAGAAAACTGTTTGAGCGATATGGCGGCGGGTTTCTCCGGCGGGAATGTCAGCATCACACCGAGCGTGATGCCCAAGGCGATCAGGATCCACAGGACGACATAGGTGATGGTCTTACTCATACTCTTCCTCTCGGTACTGGGGATTTCCCGGTGATCGATATCTGAGGTCTCTCATGTCAGGACACATCCAGGGTGATAAAGAGCGGGGCATGATCAGAGGGGGTGGGGCTGCGCCGTTTCCTGGGCCATAGGTCGACGCCGATCTCTTTGACCCGTTCGAGCAGCGGGGCTGTGGCGAGGGCATAATCGATGCGCATGCCCTCGTCCCTCCAGATGGCGCCGCCCATGTAGCCCCACCAGGTGAACTGGCGGGACTCGGGATGCAGTGTGCGGAAGACATCCGTCAGCCCCCAGGCCAGCAGCCGGGAGAATGCCTCCCGCTCTTCGGGCATCGTGCCGATGCTGCCGGACAGGGCCTCCGCGGAATACACATCGATGTCGGCGTGGGCCACGTTGAAGTCTCCCACCAGCAGCAGAGGATCATCAGGCGTGTGATTCTGCTCGAGATGACGGATGAGCTGCTGGTACCACTCGAGCTTGAAGATGAACTTGTCCTGGCCCCGCTCGCCTCCATGCGGGACGTAAAGGTTATACAGGGTGAGGCCGGATATCCGGGCTGCGATCGAACGCTTCTGTTTGTCCCAGGCCGCGTCTCCGAACCCTTTCCGGATGTCCTCCAGAGGAGGCTTGGAGCAGATGGCGACTCCGTTGTAGGCCTTCTGGCCGGATACTGCGCAGGCATAGCCCAGCCCTTCGAAATCTGGGAAGGGGAAAAACTCATCTTCGGCCTTGAGCTCCTGCAGGCAGAGGATGTCGAGGTCCTGGCCCCTGTGATCCAGCCACTGCAGCACCAAGTCCTTACGTGCCCGGATGGAATTGACGTTGTAGGTGCATATCTTCATGTTGTCTTCTCTTCCCCGGGCGCTTGTGCGGCTGCCGCTCAGCGAGAGGCGCCCACGAAGCGGTGGGCCAACTGCAGGGCGGCCAGCATGCTGCGGGGATCGGCCTTACCTTTCCCGGCGATGTCAAAGGCCGTGCCGTGATCGGGAGATGTGCGGACAAAGGGAAGCCCCAGTGTCACGTTGACACCCGTGTCGAAAGCGATCAGCTTGAAGGCCACCAGGCCCTGGTCATGATACAGGGAAACCAGCAGGCGGTCGGGCCGGTCCAGGGCCATCCGGGATACGATATCGGGTGGATACGGGCCGGAGACCGGAACCCCTGCGGCCCGCACCGCCTCCAGGGCGGGTATGATCTCATCCTGTTCCTCGGTTCCCAGCAGCCCGGCTTCTCCTGCGTGCGGATTCAGGCCGGAGACCAGGAGCTCGGGCTCGCAGCCCAGGATCGGAACGACCTGCCTGAACAGCCGCAGCAGGAAATCCTGCAGCGGCTTTTTCTTGACCCTCTGAAGCGCCTCCCGAAGAGGGAGATGATGGGTATACAGGGCCAGGTTCAGCCTCTCGGAAAAAAAGGACATGATGGCCCCGGGCCAGAGCTGCTCCAGGTAATCGGTGTGCCCGGCCCAGGTGACCCCCGCCAGCCTCCAGGAATGCTTGGAAACCGGGGCTGTTACCACCGCCTGCAGGAAGCCCTTGCCGGCTGCCTCAACAGCCCGCTCCACACAGGCAAAGGAAGCCATGCCGTTTTCTGCGGATGGTTTCCCCGTTCTGAACGATCCCCGCGAGGGATCCACGTCTTCAATCGGGTGTCGATTGAGCACAGAGGACAGACCCTGCCGATCGGATTCGCTGAGGATGACGGATCGCGCCCCGAAAAGGACGAATTCGGCGTCAGGCAGCTGGGGGGAAGCCAGGGCCTTAAGGGTTACTTCCGGGCCTATGCCTCCGGGGTCCCCGAGAGTGATTCCAATCCTCGGGAGAGTCATTCCTGGCTTTTAGCGTCGGTCGGGACTGGCCCCTTCTCGGAACCAGGTTGATCCGGTTCGTGCTTGTAGAGGTATTTAATACTGCTTTTGTAGATCAACAGGTTGGGAGCGTTGTCCCGGTTGAGTTTGATGCAGTCACGGTCATACCATTCGACTAAGCCCTGGGTGACCTCTCCGTCCTTTAAGACGACCGTCATCAGCACCTTTTTATTCATCTGTTTGAGGTAGTAGTAGTTCTCCGCATGTGTCTCGTACGAGGGCTGGGCCTTCTTTTTCGAGGAATCTCTGTCTCGGTCCCGATCGCG
>SDBS01001237.1_pt1 | contig 26094 bp, 21 predicted proteins | sample 2277091 | NCBI WGS metagenome assembly SDBS01 (sample SAMN10404972, study PRJNA504765) | marine sediment metagenome | isolation source: marine sediment core GS10_PC15, 163 cmbsf | place: Arctic Ocean: Southern Knipovich Ridge | collected 2010
TTTGATCGTCTCCGGTTGGATGATAGGGATATCGAGCTCCTGGCTCCTAACTTTGATGGGTGGAGATCGAAGCTTTCGCCCTCTGCCGCCAGGTCTGTCAGGCTGAGAGACCACGCCTACAAGATTGAATCGCTGATGGATCGCACATAATGCAGGAACAGCAAAATCGGGAGATCCCATAAAAACGATGCGCATGCGTCAATCGTAGCATAGGAATTTGTGTCTGGAAACAGAACCTATGATGATATTTTAATTTTACCTGTTCGGGTGTTGACTTCCTGATTGATGAGGATTTCGTACAGAGGCAAAGAAATGGTAGAGCAAAAAAAATGGCGATTAAAGATTCAGTACGATGAAGGCCAAATCGAGAGGCTAGAAGGTTTTGGTCCGCTTGAAGCAAAACTATTGTTGGCGCGTGGGATTCAAGATCCACAGATAGCTAGGTCTTTCATTGATACAGAGACTTTCACGTTTGAAAATCCTTACGACATCCTCGGCATGGATGTAGCCGTTGATCGAATCCTGAAGGCGCTGGAGTCCAATGAGAGAATTGTCGTGTACGGCGACTATGATGCCGACGGCGTCACGGCCACGGCGCTGCTATCGACTGGCTTGAAGGATTTGGGTGCGGATGTCTCAACATACATCCCCGATAGGTTTAAGGAGGGCTATGGACTGAACGATAAAGCCATCGAGAATATCGCGTCAGCAGGCACTTACCTGCTCATTACCGTAGATTGCGGGATCCGTGCAGTAGGTGAGGTGGGACGTGCTGGTGATCTGGGAATGGATGTCATCATTACAGATCATCATAAGGTCGGTGATGTTCTACCCCCCGCAGTCGTTACCCTTGATCCCCATCAAGACGGGGATTTGTCACAAAACAAAAACCTGGCTGGTGTCGGAATGGCATTCAAGCTTCTACACGGTGTGCTGATAAGAAAAGGTGGTGGCGCGCCAGTTGAATTCCTTGATTTTGTCGCCATTGGCTCTGTCGCTGACATGGTGCACCTAACGGGAGAGAATCGTTTTTTAGTGAGAGAAGGTTTGAAACGTATTAATCTTGGCGAACGTCCGGGTATTAATGGGCTGGTAGAGATATGTGGTTACCGAATTGGCGAGATCGACGCAATGAAGATCGCGTTCGGCCTGGGTCCAAGAATTAATGCTGCAGGAAGGATTGCTTCGGCAAATGCGGCCTTAGATTTGCTCATTGAGAGAGACGACGATCTAGCTAGAGAGCGTGCCAAGAAACTGGATGGGCTTAATAAAACGCGTCAGGATCTTACTGCAGCAACCCGGAAACTTGTGAGGGATGAAATAGATAAAGATAATTTGCCCCTGATCATCCTGGCCACGGATTCAGAATATCATGAAGGAATATTGGGTCTGACGGCATCTCGGATCGTAGATGAATTTTATCGACCTACGATTATAGGTCGGAGGGGGGATGAATTTACTCGTGCATCGGCAAGGAGCATTCCGGAATTCAATATTATCGCAGCGTTACAGAAGTGCAGTCACAACCTGGTCAGGTTTGGCGGCCACGATGCTGCCGCAGGTTTCACGGTTCGAAATGATGTCATCGAAGAATTTCACCATGAAATAGTTCAAATTGCTCAGGATGAACTTGCCGGCGTGGATCTCATTCCTTCGTTGAATTTTGACGCATATGTATCTTTTTCGGATCTCGATTGGAATCTTCTCCATTTTCAAGACAAGCTCGAGCCGTTCGGTTCTGGCAATCCTGCCCCCAGCTATTGCACGAAAAATGCGCGTATTCAAAATATGAGGCGGGTGGGCACAGATGGGGCTCATCTCAAAATATCGCTTGTCCAGGACACCCGTTTTTTTGATGCCATCGGGTTTCGACTGGGGGATCGTTACGACTCGCTTGACGATAACGTTGATGTTCTGTTCAGGTTGGAGAGGAATGTCTTTAGGGGATCCGAAAGTCTTCAATTGAACGTACTTGATGTACGTAATGAAGGCTCTTTGGCCTCTTGAGGAGTAAAACTTAGTCTATAAATCTGTACTTGATCAGTGTCCAGACGGCTTCAAATGCGTCCCATATGCCAATTTTCTTTCCTTCCGTATATTCACGAGGATTAAACGTAATCGGCACCTCAAAGATCCGCACTTTCCGTTTCAGCAATTTTGCTGTGACTTCAGGTTCAAAGTTGAAGCGCTTGGCATGGAGAGGGATCGATTGGATAAGTTCTCTCTCGAAGAGCTTGTAACATGTTTCCATGTCCGTGAGGATACTGTTGTAAAGGACATTTGTAAAAAGTGTGAGCAGCTTATTGGCGACCATATGCCAGAACATGGTCACCCTGTGGGGCGCCCCTAAAAATCTCGAGCCATAGACGACTTGAGCCAATCCTTCCTGGATAGGTTTTAACAATGCGGTGTAATCTCGCGGGTCATATTCCAGGTCTGCATCTTGAATCAACACGAGATCGCACTGCGCGGCAGCGATTCCTGCGCGTACCGCAGTGCCTTTCCCTTGATTTTTATCTTGTAGGATGAGGTGTACAGTTGGGTGGGATGTTGCAATTTTCTCGAGAAGATCGCGTGTGCCATCCGTGGATCCATCGTCAACTATGATAATCTCGTCCGCGAGTTGCACACTTTCTACGCGTTTGATGATAGTCTCGATTGTGGCGACTTCATTGTAGACAGGGATGATCACGGAAAGGTTCATAGCGACAATTTTATCACTCAATTGGAAGTGGGCAAAACAACCTATTTGCTGGATGGTTAACCCATGGATATAATCAAAGGTGGAAACCTTGAAAGTCGATTCCGTGCTCCCCAAGGCGAAGTCGCCAGGTTGGAGGAGAAATTATGTCTTTACCAAGAAGCCCAGTTCGATCGGCGCAAATAGACGAACGTCCTACTACCTCGAATCTAAAATTTATGCCTTCTGCAATCAGCCGCATCTCTGATACAGGACTATCACAGCTTTGGCTTCAGGACCTGGCTTTAAAGATCCTATACTTCAGTGGTTATATGACCGGCTTCAAGGTTGCAGAAGCCATGGCGCTTCCTTTTGCAGGAATCGTCGATCAGATTTTAGAGGCGCTCAAGCGTGAAAAGTTCGTTGAAGTAAAGACGCAAGTCGGTTTTGGAGAAGGCTCTTATCAGTATGCGATTACGGGGGCGGGGATTGCGCGTGCTCGAGAAGCATTAGAGCGGAGCCAATATGCGGGACCGGCACCGGTTCCTATCGCCGTTTTTAACGATGCTATCAGGCGACAAAGCCGGGGCCGCCCAACTGTACACGCCCGCACGATGCGCAATGCGCTAAGCGACCTGGTCTTGTCTGAAAAAACATTTGATCAGATCGGACCTGCAGTTAACTCCGGCACATCGATATTTCTTTATGGTCCTCCTGGAAACGGAAAAACCTCAATTGCTAGAGCCATTGGGAACATCTTGCTTGAGGAGGATATGTACATACCATGGGCGATTGATATTGATGGACAGGTTGTCAAGCTGTATGACAGCGTCACACATGAGCTCTCTCCTGAAGAGGGGAGCACTTCGGAAGGCACAGGCTCTGCGAAAGCGGGTTCCAAGAGAGATCCTCGCTGGGTGCGGATTCGCCGCCCATTTGTCGTTGTGGGTGGCGAATTGACCATGGCTGGGCTCGATCTTGTTTTTGACGATGTCAACAAATTCTATGAAGCGCCTTTCCAGGTAAAAGCTATCGGCGGAGTCTTTCTCATCGATGACTTTGGGCGTCAACAGGTCCGACCAAGAGATTTGCTTAACCGATGGATCGTCCCTCTTGAGAATCGCATAGATTACCTCACTCTTCATACGGGGCGTAAAATTGAAGTTCCTTTCGATGTGCTTGTCGTGTTCTCGACAAATTTACCTCCCAAAGATCTGGTTGATGAGGCATTCCTAAGGAGATTACGGCATAAGATCGAGGTTGGAGATCCATCCTACGAAGCTTATCGAGGGATTTTTAAGCTGGTAGCAAAACAAAAGGGTGTTACCTATTCAGATCAGGGTTTGGCGTACATGCTTCAAGAATGGTACATCAAACGCAATCGCAAACTTCGAGCTTCGCATCCTCGCGATATTTGCGATCAGATTCTTGATATATCCCGGTATATCAATGTCGAACCGGAGATGTCAAAGGAGCTTCTCGATAGAGCCGCTGAGGCGTACTTTGTAGATATATAATCATGCAAATTAGATCAGCATGGTATCGGGATGTCCCGCTTGTGATCGCGCACCGCGGGGCATCTTTGCTTACACCAGAAAATACAATGGCCGCATTCAATCTCGCCGTTGAAGTGGGCGCCCATGCGATTGAGCTGGATGCGAAACTCTCCCAGGATGGCGAAGTTGTTATCATTCATGATTCGACTCTTGATCGGACCACGGACGGCACGGGTACCGTTAGAAGCCACACCGTGGTGGAGCTCAGGACTTTGGATGCCGGATCTCATTTCGGAGAATCTTTTACGGGTGAACGGATGCCCATCCTTGCTGATGTATTTGACAGCTTGGCAGGGAAGATCTTATTCAACGTTGAACTAACGAATTCTGCGACACCCTTTGATCGTCTACCCGAGAAAGTTATTTCGCTCATTGTGCACAGAGGCATAGAGAACGATGTTCTCATCTCTTCTTTCAACCCGATTGCGCTGATTATGTCCAAGCGAATTGCTCCCGAGATCCCAATCGGGCTGTTGATGAGAGGGTCAACGCGATCGTTAATCAATCGAATGATGAGATCCTGGATTTTGTATGACTGCTATCATCCCGCTTGGGAACGCGTTTCACAGGATATGGTAGATCAAGAAAGGGAAAATGGGGATCGTGTTCGTGTATGGACAGTAAACTCTTCGGAAGAAATGTTTCGTCTTGTTAGCATTGGCGTGAATGGCATCATAACTGATGATCCGGCACTTGCGCTCGATGTGCTGGAAGAGGTGTGATGCACTCGGCAAGGCGTTGACCTGGATGTTGATGTATCAATTTCCGTGGGAAAAGTCTGTCGTATTTCAGATAGTCAAAGGGAGCGAAGAAATTTACCATTGCATGAAGTCATCAATCCTCAGGGAATCAGCCATCTTTTAAAGGATGAGCGATTTTCAAAGGCTGTATAAGTTGAAGGATTTTGTGAATAAAAGCTATTTTCACTCCAAGGTAAAACTGCAAAGTTCTCTTGATGAAAGATATTCTGAAAGTGTATACTACCGCTCGATGCGTAGATTATTCTTCCTGACCTGCACCTTCTTGACAATTCTTGTCATGCCCGTCGGCATGACTGCAAGTGCATTTCAGGAACAGGATCTCGCTGCTCAATTGCTCGCCGATATGTCGCCCGAAGAACGTGTAGGACAATTATTCATCGTCCCACTTCAAGGGGATAAAATCGACGAAGAACACCAGATACGAGAGCTCATTGAAAATTATCATATCTCCGGTGTAATGCTCCTGCGAGAAAATGACAACTTTACCAAAGAGCCAGATACCTTGAGCTCAATAAAAACGCTTGTTCATGATCTTCAAGGGATCCACTACTTCTCCGTCTCGCCCGAAGAAAGTTCAACGTTTGGCGAGGTGGAACCTCGAGTGTATGTTCCACTTTTTATTTCCATTTCCCAGGAGGGCGGAGATGGATCCTATGCCACTATTCTCGAGAGTCTTTCGCCGATGCCATCATCAATGGCTATTGGGGCTTCCTGGGACACAGATCATGCTTTTAGGGCTGGTTCGACTCTTGGGCGAGAACTCGAGGCGATCGGAGTTAATCTATATTTAGGCCCATCCCTCGATGTCCTGGTAGAACCCTCTGCTACAGATACCAGTGGTCTTGGTGTGCGATCATTCGGGGGGGATCCATACTGGGTCGGCGAGATGGGGCGCTCGTTCATTACAGGGATTCACGAAGGTTCTTTTAGTCGGATTGCGGCGATTGCAAAGCATTTTCCAGGACTGGGGAGCAGCGACCGACCCATCGAAGATGAGGTTGCGACCGTTAGGAAATCTTTAGAACAATTGAAGCAAATTGAATTGGCTCCTTTTTTTTCGGTCACCGAAACTGCTCCCGGGGCTCATCCTTCTACAGCGGACGGATTGCTTGTTTCGCACATTCGATTTCAAGGCTTTCAGGGCAACATTCGTGCGACTACGAGGCCGGTTAGTTTGGACCCACAAGCCTTCGCTCAACTTATGAACGTTGAACCTCTGAATACGTGGCGATCAGAGGGTGGGGTTACTGTGAGCGATTCGCTCGGTTCAAGAGCAATCCGACGATTTCGCGACCCGCTGGAGGGGAAGTTCAACGCTCAGCTCGTTGCTCGTGACGCTTTCCTTGCAGGAAACGATGTCCTTTTGCTGATAAATTTTCGGGACAGCGAAGATCCTGATGAGATTACGACGATAAAGTCTACGATTGAATTCTTCAATCGGAAATATCAAGAGGATCCAATATTTGCAAGCCGCGTAGATGATGCTGTTCTTAGAATACTGAATATGAAATTACGCCTCTACAGTGATTCGTTTACGCAGTTGAATGTCACAAGACCGCGTAATCGTTTGGAAGAAATTCTTCCTTCTGATGAACTCGCTTCAAGCGTTGCCCAATCATCTGCAACCTTATTGAATCCGAATCAGGATGAGATCGAAGACCGGGTTGGAGCCTCTCCTAAGTTGGGCGAGCGCATCATTTTCTTCACGGACGTACGCCGACACAAACAATGCTCAAACTGCTCGCCTGTAACGAAGATGGATGTAGATGCTTTAGAGAATGCGGTTCTTCGTCTTTATGGACCGGGAATCGCCGGTGAGGTAGGGGGATGGAATCTCCGTTCATATACAATGGCGGATCTAGGGTATTACCTGGGAGAGACACCCCCCACAGATCCTGCTTTCCCGCTGGTTCCTAGAGACCGGATGGATGTGCCCATCAACGCCGCTGATTGGCTGATTTTCTCTGTACTCGATGGAGACGAGGAAGCATTTGGGGCAAATGCGTTAAAACTGCTCCTCGATATTCGACCCGATCTTGCCCAAAACAAAAAGTTAATTGTATTCGCTCACGACATACCCTATCTTCTTGACGCCACTGATATCAGTAAAATTGATGCCCTTTATGCACTATATGATAGTGGAAGGTCGTTTGTGGATATGTCTGCAAGGCTTCTGTTCCAGGAACTAGCTGCTCCGGGTGCGTCACCTGTCAATGTGCCTGGTATCGGCTACGATCTTATCCAGGCTACATCTCCAGATCCCGTACAGGTCATATCGCTATCTGCGTACCTGGAAGGTAGTACGGCACAAGAAACCCCCGGATTCTCTGTTGGCGACATTATCCGAATCGAGACAGGGGTCGTCGTCGACTCGAATGGTAATCATGTGCCCGATGGCACGGTTGTTCAGTTCAACATCACTCAATCTGGAGAGGCCGCTTTTACAACATCGGTCGAATCTACGACCGAGAAAGGTATTGCGGGAACTTCACTCAACCTGGACAGGACCGGATTGTTAGCGATAACTGCAGAGAGTGATCCGGCGCGCATCTCAGAGATGTTGCAATTAAATGTGCAGCAGGACATACCTGCTCAGGCTACAGTAATATCGCCCACTCTCATACCCACCACGACCGTCGAACCAACGCTTACGCCAGAGCTCGCTACAGCCACACCAGAATCCGAGGAGGAGGTACCGGATCCAGGTGACGCAGAAGCACCGAAAGCAGTTGGAGCTGCGGATTTATTTTTTGGACTCATTGCAGTCGTGGTCGTCGGCAGTTCAGGATATGTGGCCGCATCTCGCTTTTCAGAATCTAGCGAATATCGATTTCGGTGCACGCTGGTGCCAGTAATCGGCGCATTGATTGGATACAACGTAATTGCACTTTCACTTCCAGGGGCAAATCAAATCCTGGCTGTCGCGGGGGTTTATTCCGGACTTATTGTTGGGTTGATTGGGGGACTAATGGGATTAATTATCGCTTTCTATTGGTGTCGAGCAGGCGCAGAAAGCTAGAAGAAGCTTGCTGCTGCAGCAATCAGGAGAAGGATTCCGGCAACCACAGCTAGCACAGTATCCGTGGGATTATTTAGGATGCTGGAAATATTGACTGGCAGCTCAGTCGCTATCATGGATGTCACGCTCTTATCCGAAAAAAGTACATTCCCTAATTCCGCTATAGACTGAGGGCGGTTATCAGGGTGCAGCTCCATCGCCCACAGTATTCCACGCTCGAGGTTATGATCGATGTCTGGATTCAAATCACTGGGTGGTGCGAGAGAGCTGGGTTGTAAAAAGCGCTGTTTCGCTTCAGTAGGCGGCTGATTGGTCAATAAGTGATAGAGTGTTGCACCGAAGGCGTAAATATCGCTGCGTGTATCCGTGTGACCCGCATCACCGCCATATTGTTCAAGTGGCGTATATAAAGCTGTTCCACGGCCTTGGATCACCGTGATCGTCATCTCATCAGGAACCATTTGCTTAACTAGGCCAAAATCTACCAATTTTATTTGATCGCGAGGTGTGAGTTTTACATTGCTTGGCTTAATATCGCGATGAATGACTGGAGAATCCTGGTTGTGCAGGTAATCCAATGCGTCAGATATTTGTACAGCCCATGACATCACGTCAGCAATCTCGAGAAAATTTCCTCCTCTTCGAGCTCTATCCATCAGTGTCTTTAAATCATCACCAGGAACAAAGTCCATGACGAGATAATCTCGGTCGCCTTCTGCAAAGTAATCGGAGACCTTTGGAAGGGTGGGGTGATCTAGCATAGCCAACACGGATGCTTCCCGATAGAATTGCTCGCGTCCCTGCTTGATAAGATTTTGCGGCAATCCGGATTCCTGCTGAACCTCCTTGATTGCACATTGGCGTCCAGCCAGGCGATTGTCATCAGCGAGATAGATGGCTCCCATCCCGCCGCGCCCAATCGTCTTCAGGATAATATACCGTTCTTTGAGCAACTCATAAGGAATCAATGGCTCTGGCAAGGAAACCTCATCTATGTATAAAATAGGTGGTATGGGAGATCTGAGTGCGACGAAATCAGTGTACATTCGCCCAAAACCCGGGAAGCACTGTACTCCAAGCTCAATATGAGATTATACTCTTTAGTGAACACTTTTTCATCCGTCGGAGCGTAAATGGTGAACGAATCAGGTGATGTCCCTGTCATTGTTGCCCCTCACGGAAAACTTCAAGGCTCTCGTTGGATTCTGAACCAAGAGCAATTTTTAATTGGTAGAGGTGAAGATTGCGATCTGGTCATTCAGGATCGACAAGTATCTAGGCACCATGCCAGGATTCGGAACACTGAAGATGGTTACCTCCTCGAAGATTTGGGGAGCAAGAATGGCACGCACCTAAATGGGTCATTGTTGAACGAGACCGTGATATTGCAGGATGGGGATGAAATCCAAGTTGCCTTGGCTGTAAAACTTACATTTATCGGTACCGAGGCCACACTCCCGCTCTCATTTACGGATGCGGCCCATATGGGGCTTGGCCGATTACGTATGGATACAGAGGCACACCGAGTCTGGGTCAACGATATTGAGGTTGATCCTCCAATATCCCCTCCTCAGTTTCGGCTTCTTGAATTGCTCTTCAATCACTCAGAGCGCGTCGTAGGACGCGAGGAGATCGCTTCCTATGTGTGGCCTGGCACACATGGTGTGGGCGTTTCTGATCAAGCAATCGATGCGCTCGTTCGCCGACTTCGCGATAGACTTTCCTCGGTCGATCCATCCCATAACTATGTCGAGACCGTGCGAGGGCACGGTTTTCGGTTGGCAAATCCAATATAGAAAAAGCGCCCATGTTGGTGCCATGAGCGCTTTGTGGAGATGGCGGGATTCGAACCCGCGTCCGAAGGATTCAACCTACAGACATCTACAAGCTTGGTCTTTTCTTAGTCTCTCTGTATGGCTGTGAAAAGACAAGCACACCATGCAGATATCCACTTGGATCCGAAAATCCTCTTATTGATAGATCGTGGCGGTCTATCAAGCACCACCTCCTTTGGGACGCCATATCCATGAGCCGGAAGCAGGGGGCTGTGGAAGGCGGGCTCTCTAGAGAGCCTGTAGCACTCAGCTGCGGGGTTAAGCCGCTACTGGCAGTGCTGCATAGTCAGTGCGATTGGCACTTAAGTGGTGCGCTGGTTTTACGAGCTCGGCGCCTCTCGGCTTGCAGTCTGTGGTGCTCCACCTCCGTCGAAACCGTTCATCCCCAACGTAGCTAAATTATAGCACACTCGTAAAGAAGATTAGACTAATGCGCATAGTCATGTATTTCGTTCTTATAAAACACACATTATATCTTCTTTGATTGACAAAAGGCTATGCGAAATTATTTTATGTTTTTTTACCTTACCAGACCGAAGCGGGGTAGGTGCTGATTCCAGCGTGCTCACCAATTCGTTTATACATCGTGACCCCGCTAAATGGTTCGCCCATTATCCCGTCATGAAGCGCCCAAGATCGACCGCGTATTGAACAACAAAAAGAGGGGTGTCGGAATGGGGAAGTCGGATCCATCAAATTGTTGAGATCACCATCGGGCAAAAAACCAGCCTGGATCCGCTCCATCAATTTTTTACCTCGCTCATAGGAGAATCCATATTTCTCAAATATGATGGCATTGTGATAATAGAGTGGTTCTACGAAATATGTGTGATGGGAAAGAGAACTGATAAATTCTTCGAAACAATCGATGGACTCACGGAGGATTCTAAGACCCTTGTGAACCTGCCCAGGAGCGAGACCTGCTTGCAAGGCAGCGGTTTCAGCATTCAAATTCCTCTTTAATGTCCCAAATTCTGTTGGCGCACCATCCGGCATCCGATCGACATCAAATCGAGGTGAATCCGGATCGTTGACCACATAAAGCAGCACATGGATCTGGCCATTTATTGTATCTGTTAGATGTACATAGAGAAGTGGGTCGAGATCGTCAAACCGATAGCGTAGTTCAAGCACGACATCGGTCGAGCCCTCCCGACAACGCAACGTCAACAGCGAACGACCTTCCTCATCTACAAGACCTGGATCGATATCGAATTGGTCCAACAATGGGGCGGGGATGAATCGACGATAGATTTCTTCCTTCTTGACCCATGGAAGCTTATTTACGGAAGCAATGGAGTGAGCCATTATTGCTTTCTCCTCCTCGCCATTTCACGTTCGATCTCACGATCTGTTTCGCGCTTCGCGATTTCTTTGCGTTTATCGTACTGCCTCTTACCACGCGCAGTGGCGATCTCCACCTTCGCACGGCCTTTCGATAGATACATCTTAGTCGGCACAATTGTATAACCGCGTTGACTTACTTTCTCATGCATCCGTCGGATTTCTCTCTTATGCAGGAGGAGCTTGCGGGGTCGACGCGGATCATGATTGAAGTGACTTGCTGGATTGTACGGCGCGATATGTGCATTTACCAGGAATGCCTCCTGGCCATCCAGCCTCACATACGCCTCTTTCAAGCTCACCTGTCCGGCACGAATGGATTTGATCTCGGTACCTAATAAAACAATCCCAGCCTCAGCAAAATCTTCTAAGAAGTAATCATGGGAAGCTTTACGATTTCTCGCAACAATCTTCTGCCCGGAGTTCTTCATCTATGTACCTACTGCTGATCACTCAACCATGATAGTGCAAACTCAAGGGCAGCATCCCCTGAATCACCTGGCATAATCGGATGCTCTGGCTCCAAGCCAACACCATCAAGTGTTCTATTATTCGGAGTAAACCACCTGGCTGACGTAATATGCAAACTCGAACCATCTTTCAGCTCGACGATTACCTGCACCGACCCTTTTCCGTAAGTAGTTTCGCCGATCAGTGGCGCCCGGCCATGATCTTGAATGGCTCCCGCAACAACCTCAGCGGCACTGGCAGTATATTGATTGACAAGGAGAGCGAGAGGCATGCTCGATCCAATTCCTGGAGAGCTTACGCTGTGTGTAACCATATCGCCCTCACGTTGTTGTTCATGAAGAATGACGCCATCCTCCAGAAAAAATTCTGCTACGCTTAAAGCGGACCCAAGTAATCCGCCCCCATTGTTCCGCAAATCCAGGATCAACGCTTCCGCACCCCGATCCACAAGCTCACGATAGGCTTTTTCTAACTCAGCCGGGGTTCGTTCACTGAATAATCGGATAACAATGACCCCGACCGATGCGTCAGATGGATGCATAAACGATGTAACCGATTGTAGTGGAAATACTTCGCGCGTAATCTCATATTCCCGTTCACCAGACCCATCCGATGGTGCCACAACACCAATCCTCACGATCGAGCCTTCTGGGCCTCTTAGTGCAGCAGATACGTCATCAAGTTGGGCGCCTTTTTCAAGCACAACCCCATCGACGGCAAGCAGGATATCTCCCTCATTCACACCCGCACGCTCTGCTGGGCTATCTTCAAATGGAACCAAGTAAACCAGGCCATCATCATTAATCGCAAGATAGGCTCCTATCCCACCGTATTCACCTATGAGGTCGTCGCGCTGAATTTCATGAGCTGATGGCTCCACATAGGTGGTGTAAGGATCATCAAGTGCGCTTATCATTCCCTCAACCATGCCCTGTTCTATCTGAAGTTGTTCGGGCAGAGGATCTATGTAATGAAGATCGAGAAAAGAATAAGCTTCCTCAACAAGAGTAAATTCTCCTGCTTCACCGTTACCCAGACGAAAGACCGCCAGGACAAGATTGAGCGTGACAGCCAAAAGTGCAGCCACGATGATTACCTTGAATAATGTGGATCTGAATATTGCTCGCATTACGATCCTTCTTATGGGAAAAAGCCAGAATACTCAGTAGCTACAGGGATGCGCAGCAAGCGCGGTATGGGGGTGACTACCCCCATTAAGGCTTTTTCCTTGGAAGTTGCCCCGCAGCTAGCAGCGGGGTTCTTCACTTCGTTTATCGAATTCGACGCGCTCGAGTATACCTGTGAAGAGAGTCTTGGTCTATGTCCGAGCCGCTCCCAGTCTGAGTTTCTCATCCTGGTATAGGAATTTAGATAACCTGCATCTATTTAACTGTATAATATTCAATATCGTCCGAAGAAGTACTCTTTAACCCCTTGTGCCCGACGGAGAAGCATGCCATAAATCATGCTACACGAGTGGGACCCTCAAGTTATGGACCCTGAAAAAGAACGTGCAATCGACATCGAACATGATTCGCTCCTCCTGGTCGTCGAAGACGATCCAGCGATGCGAGTCGCCTTCCGTGATGTTCTTGAGGGTGCTGGCTATCGCGTCCTTACCGCACCAAATGGTGAAATTGCGCTGGACATCCTGGAATCGAAAAGACCCGCTCTAATCCTTTCAGATATATCGATGCCCGTCATGGACGGCTACAAGTTGTTTGAAGCTGTTCGCAGGACGCCAGGGGGGACCTCCATTCCCTTTATCTTCCTGACTGCACGAGGTACCCGTGAGGATATCTTCGCAGGAAAGTCCCTCGGCGCCGATGATTACATTACGAAACCGGTGACTACGAGTGAACTACTTGCTTCTGTGAAGGCTCGTCTTGCTCGATCTGATGAGCTGATGGTCGCACAACTCCGATACGCATATAAGGAAAGCCTCTTCGTGCTGGCAAATGCGATCGAAGCCAGGGATCAGTATACGCATGCGCACATGTACCGTTTGAACGATTATGCACAAGCCCTCGCCGGAGAGATGGGATGGGACGAACTGGAATGTGAAGCCCTTGAATTTGGTGCGATCCTGCACGATATTGGTAAGATCTATATTCCAGAAACAGTACTGCAAAAACCCGACGAGTTAAGCCCGGAAGAATGGGTAGAGATGAAGAAACATCCAGAGGTCGGAGCCAGGATGGTGAGGGACATCCCTTACCTCGCCTCCGCAGTCCCCATGATCCTGCACCATCATGAACAATGGGATGGTTCCGGCTATCCAGATGGGCTCCGTGCATCCGAGATTCCTGAGGGCGCTCGACTTTTAGCAGTAGCTGACAGCTTCGATGCGATGACCTCGGATCGACCCTATCGAAAAGCTTTGACAGCGGACGAAGCATATCAAGAAATCAATAGCCGATCAGAGACGCAATTTGACCCGCAGGTCGTTAAAGCGCTCGATCGTTGTTGGACTAATGGTGTCATTGCCAAAATCCTACACGAAATCAGAGTAAACCAGGTTAACTGAAAACCCCCAAAGTCTTCACAAACGCGTTACCCGTAAAACATCACCAATCCTAATTCGCCCTGACAAAAAGGTTCTCCTCCAATTTGTTTGGGTGGACCATACGAATACCCGCCGCCTACCTCCCGCAGGTATGGAATCTGTGGGAGGTTTATTTCTTGCAGGAGGCTTGGACTCAGACTCAGACAGCTCTGTCACGCACGGTGTTATCCGCTCTCTCAGGGCAGGGTGGTGAGATTCGGGAATTCATCGTTCCTCATCTTCGACCTGGAGCCAGAACGTACTCCTACAATTCCCACAACCAAGCGATCACGATCAATTTAGAGCCAAGTTGTTCACAGAGGGGCGGTCTTGACAGAAGTGTTGCTATTCATCTAAAATTGTTATGCTTATGATAAGTACTATTATAATAAACATAAGCATCTCGTACGAGATAGGATATTAAGACTACACCACCCCAAAATATGAGGTCTTATGAGCTCAATCACAGTTGATTCAACATTCAAAACCTATCTCGAGAGCGTCGCACTCTCCCGCAGCGAGAATACGGCCCGAGCCTATCACAACGCATTACGCGCATTCGAAGGCTCGTTGATCGCCAACGACATCACCCCAGAGCATACGCCCGTCGCGGATGTCTCCGAGGATTGGATCGCTGATTTTGCTAGTTTTCTAAAGTTTTACGCGCCTGCGAGTGAGCGCCTGTATCTCACTGCCGCTGCTGGATGGTATGAGTACCTTGCAGCCGAAGAGCTCACAGATATCAACCTCCCTCGCGTCCGCCTCCTCATTCGTCAGAGAGCTCGACGACCCGGTCAGCGGCTCCCTCAATTTCCCAGAGAATCTATCGAGCGCGTCGTAGCATACGCTCAAGAGCTCTCAACTGGGAATTCAGAGGATGAGCGTGAGCGCATGCGCGCGTATCGGGATCGCGCCTTCATCCTCACGCTCGCCGATACGGGTTTGCGCGTGCACGAGGCCTGCAATCTACGACGAGGCGACCTCGACTGGAACGAAGGACGTGCGCTCATCATCGGCAAAGGGGATCGTGAGTCCATCGTCCGCTTCTCAAATCGTGCCCTGGGCGCATTAAGAGATTACCTCAGCATTCGCGCTGCGAGAGATGGCAGCTCCGGTCGGCCCTTGGCTTCTTTGCCCATCTTTGCCCGTCATGACAAGGGTGCCGGAAAGAATACCCTGCCAATTTCCACGACCACGGGCAGAGCGATCGTGCACCAGCGTTCCGGAGAGGCTCTTGGAGAAGCCGAATCTGGGGTGATAACCCCACACTCCTTCCGACATTATTTTGTGACGACGGTGCTGCGTGGTTCCGGCGGCAACCTAAAACTCGCCCAGGAGCTTGCCCGACACCGGAATATTGCCGTAACCCAGCGGTACGCACACCTATCGGACGACGAGCTCGACCGGGGCTATCATGAAATATTCGAGGACCAACCCTGAACCTATTTGTACTAAACATAAAGTACGTTTCGAACCTGGTGTCTTTGTCACGGGGTCGCGTCGTCACGCGCGACACGAAGAGGTCCCCCAGATTTATGCGCCTCCACTCATGAAGCTTATGACCTCCCCGCTCCATCGGTGTGCTCTCAAAGCCTGTATGGCGCAAGGATAACCGGTCCTCCGATTCATTGCTTGGGTGACCAGGCGGAACCTCGCCGCCGCCCTCCACCGGGAACTGAACCTCCAGGCTTGGTACGTCATGATGCAAATATTCCGGCTGAGGCTGGTTCCGATGCAACTAGATAACACTATTCACCCAGTCGCTGAATGCCCCTTGCAACGACGGAGGGACTGACATAACCACATCTCACCTCCCGCGGGTTTGGCATGTTCGGGAGGTTTATGTCTTGCAGGAGGTGTGGGCGCAGACAGCAAGGTGGGGGCTGCGCCGACGACCAGAAGAGGAACTATCCTGACACCATAAAGTGAAGATCGTTTGAGACACACTCAACGGAAGGAGCTTGAGGCATCAGCCGGATGATGGCTGTCACTTTCCATAGGTTTGGAGTAAAACGAAATACCTTTATACGATTGCTTCTGCGGGAACAGGACGTAATAATGCATCGCTGAAGATGATCAAGAGGATCCAGAGGAGATCTGCCAGCAGCAGGTGCAGGATCTGCATCCAAACCGGGGCGAGCATCAGCAAGTTGACGACACCAGCCAGCCATTGGACGAGCACAAGGGTTGATACGATCCACCCCAATGTACTGAGGTCCATTCTGCTCCCGCGAAGCTGGAGTATACGCATGTACAATACGATGTATAAGCCAACAGCGACGGCGATGACCGGATGCAGGAGGCGGAGACGGACGAGGACATGGGTCGATGGATCTAAATCCATGGCAATCCCCTCAGAAAGCGTCTCGGTCGGGAACAATGTATCTCCCAGTGCCGCAATTGCTCCACTCACCCCGATGATGAGGACACCTAACAGGGCCAGCACGAGGAGCACCACATGAGGGCTCCTCATCTGTACTTTCCGCGTTTCATTCTGCGAAGACCATAATGCTGTAAGAGTGAGTGCCCCAAGCAGCATGAAGGTGTTTACCAGGTGCAATGCGCCAACGACGGCACGTGTTATCGATGTATTTCCACCCACCAAATCAAACAAAACAAGACCAGCTCCGATCAACGCTTCGAGCACAATCAGAAGCGCTGCGATGAGCGAAACTCTCCGAATGCGATCGCCCTTCAAGAACAGCGACCAGGCCCAATAAAGAAGAAGACCGACCAAGAGAAGGGACAACCCGCTCATGATGCGGTGGCTGTATTCGATAAGCGTCTCAACTGCCGGCGCTCTTGGAAGAACGTCGCCATTACATAGCGGCCAGTGTCCTCCACAACCTGCCCCCGACCCCGTCGCGCGCACGTAAGCACCCCAGAGGATCACTGCAACGTTGTAAACTAAAACAAACCATGCGAAAGACGTAAAGCTGGATCGGTTCATGTGAGATCAGCTTTCTCTAAATTTGGTTGGAGCAAGGCGGTAATTAAAGTGCGTTTATATCAGCAGTTCGCTCATAAACCAACACAACAGCTGACAATACCATCCCGAACTGCCCATCTCACGAGGGATCCATGTCTATACCATCTGGACCATCTGGGGGATGGTGTGGATCGGGTTCATTCTCGTCAATCTGAAAAGCCACAAACTCGACGAGCAGATGCTCAGGTACTTCCCCCACCAACACGACACTGTCTTCGTAATGGCGGCTTTCATGGACATTTCCATATTTATGGAAGAGATTGATCAATTTTCCCTGCTTGTACGGGAGACGGACCTCGATGGATTCAGGATCGCCGTACAATTCATTATCAAGCGCCGCCAGGAGCGTGTCGATCCCCTGCCCCGTTTTCGCAGAGATAGGCACGGCTCGTTCGTAATCGTCGATATCGTAGGGGACATTGTCCTCACCGGCGAGCAGGTCGATCTTGTTAAGGGCGGTAACTACAGGCAGGTCTCCTGCGTCAATTTCTTGCAGCGTTTGATGTACCGAATCGGATTGTGCATCCGCCCTTGGATGGGTGATATCCACCACATGTAGAAGCATATTTGCTTCCACAATTTCTTCCAGCGTAGCCTGGAACGCGGCGACAAGAGTAGTGGGAAGCTTCTGAATAAACCCAACGGTATCGGTTGCGAGTATATGCTGACCCTGGGGAAGTTGCACCCGGCGTGTGGTTGGGTCAAGCGTGGCAAACAATTCGTCTGCGACATAAACATCGGCTTGAGCAAGTCTGTTCAAGAGCGTGGACTTTCCGGCATTCGTATACCCGACAATTGCAACCGTGGGTATTGCCGCTCGCCTTCGACGGGCCCGGTATCGGCTGCGATGAGCCCGCACCTTCTCAATCTCATCCTTCAAGGTCGATATTCGCCGTCGAATTTCTCGCCTGTCTACCTCGATCTGCGTCTCACCTGGCCCACGCAAACCAACCCCACCAACAGAGCCAGCCCTACCGCCACCACCGCCGGCTTGCCTGGCAAGGTGGGTCCAAGCACGGGTGAGGCGTGGAAGGCGGTATTCATACTGCGCAAGCTCCACCTGCAATGATCCCTCTCGGGTGTCGGCGTGTTGAGCAAAAATATCCAAAATAAGGGCCGATCTATCCAGAACCCGCATGGAGTTCCCAAACGCCTTTTCCAGTTCGCGCTGATGTCTTGGTGATAACTCGTCGTCGAAAAGGACAATATCCGCGACCACATCCTCGGCAAGGTCCTTTATCTCAACAACCTTCCCTGAGCGAATATAAGTCTTGGGATCAGGGTGATCCAACCGCTGCGTGGCAGAACCAACGACATCCAGCCCTGCTGTCTCTGCGAGGAGCGAGAGCTCATTCAGCGATTCGTCGACGGATAGCAACCCACCCTGTCGATTTATTTCTACACCCACAAGGAAAGCTCTCTCCTTTGGAGCTTTGGTCGGCAATGGATTCTTGATCATGGGGGGATTATACGCTACCGATGGACTTTATTGCAGGTGACGACTTTACTCTGGTGATGCGTAGTTCAAGATCCATGTCTGGATTGTACGACCTACCTGTTCGAGGCTCGCGGCCGAAATTTTATCGATCGTATCCTGGGTCGTATGCCAATATGGGTAATCGAAATCGATGATTAATATGGCAGGGATTTCTTTCCGTCTGAACGGAAGATGGTCGTCGATCATGGCATATTTAAATTCAGGGATAAAGCCCTCGTAACCAAGCTCTGAGGCAACCTCCCATATCTCTTGAGACAGGTGCTCATCAGAATTTCGCTCCAAGTATATTTCCAGATTCTCGTCACCCACCATATCGATGATGACAACGGAAAGAGGCCTCACATTCAGCTCCTGCGCGAAGTGGGCAGAACCCACACTCCACTCCCACCCATCGATACCCCCGCTATCCTCGGCATCAAAAAAGACGAGCCAGACGGGCGCCTTAAGGTCGGCTTCGCTCAATACTCTTGACAGCTCTAATAGGACTGCAACGCCCGATGCGCCGTCATTTGCCCCGGGCACGGGCGCGTGTGGTTCCGCAGTATCCTGGTCAGCGATCGGCCTCGTGTCAAAATGCGCTCCTAAAATGATGGGCGGCTGGTCTTCATCGGAGGCCCTCTTAGCGATGATATTGGCTATTTCTGTGTCTTCGTACTCAAACAATTGCTCCTCGACAACCCATCCATTTTCTTCCAATTGAGATTCTATCCATGATGAAATTTGGTCACTCCCCTCTGAACCAGGTGACCTTTGGCCGAATTCCATCTGGTCTTCCGCGAAATCGTAGGCGTGAAGACCATCGAAGATAAGCACATCGTCATCACCAAAATCCATAAGATTGCAGCTTGAGATCATTAAAATAATAATAAAAATCACCACAAGCAGCAGACCCCCCGCAATATTTCGTATAGCCTTATATTTATCATTGGCCAATGGAAACATCGTGTGTCGTTATCCTTGTGGCTATGCGCAATTACATTGCGTGTTTCTTAAATTTTTTGATATCTTCTGCTGCACGCACGGCGTAAGCACCCGCTCGCTCACGACGGTTCCTTCGAACGCCATCCGTGAGCTTCGGAAGGATTCCGAAGTTAGCCTTCATCGGCTGGAACCTCTTTGGCTCCGCATGGCTGATGTAGTGGCACAGCGCACCCAGCATTGTTGTTTGGGGAAACTGAAGCGGGGTTCGTCCCTCCAGGATGCGTGGGAGATTCACTCCGGCAAGCCAGCCTGTCGCGATGTTTCCAAGATATCCCTCCACACCCGTGATCTGTCCAGCGAGTAGAAGATCATCTCGTCCTCGAAATTGCAGCGTCTGCCGCAGTAGTTCCGGTGCATTTACAAACGTATTTCGATGCATTTGTCCATAGCGCACAAAATTTGCCTTCGCCATACCCGGGATCAGACGCAACACCCGCCGCTGTTCCTCATACCTCAAGTTGGTCTGGAACCCCACGAGGTTGTAGAGCGTACCCACCAGGTTGTCCTGCCGCAGTTGCACGACTGCATGCGATCGCCGGTTCGTTCGAGGATCGATCAATCCGACGGGTCTCATCGGACCAAACGCCAGGGCATCGTGCCCTCGTTCTGCAATAACCTCGATGGGCAGGCAACCTTCGAAATATTTTGACATTCCGGCCTTCACGCCCCTCTGGATGGCATCCTCAAAAGAGCGCAGAGGGATCCTCTGAGCTGCAAGCAATGCACCGATGAAAATGTCGTATTCTTCTTCATTCAACGGGCAGTTGATGTAGTCCCCGGATTCACGTTCGCCTCTTCCATAGCGCGAACCCCGGAACGCAATGTCCATATCCAAACTTTCCAATTCAACGATCGGTGACAACGCATCGAAAAAATAGAGATGATCCTGACCCGTCATACGGGAAAGATCTTCCGCCAGCGCTTCTGAGGTTAGTGGACCAGACGCCAATATCACCGGACCAGGAGGGATGCTACGCATCTCCTCTCGGATTACCTCGATACGGGGGTGCGATTCGAGTAATTTCGTGACCCTCTCCGAAAAAAGCTCTCGGTCCACCGCAAGCGCCCCTCCAGCGGGCACCGATGTTCCCTGTGCAATTTGCACAAGGATCGAACCGAGCTGCTCTAACTCTCCTAAAAGGACGCCGGTCGCGCGATCAGGTAATTTCGACCCCAGCGAGTTCGAACACACCAACTCACCAAGTTTTGATGTTTGGTGTGCGCCGGTTTGAACATCAGGTCGCATCTCATAGAGCTGCACTTGCACGCGAGTTTCCGCCGCCTGCCAGGCAGCTTCTGAACCTGCCAACCCCCCACCGATCACTATTATCGTTTCCATAATAGCTCGATTCTATCATGCACATTGTGGCACGCAACTTGCAACCTAGAAACTACCGTTGTAAACTGTTCTGCGAGGGAAGCCATGTTACAAATACAAGATCAATCCCTACGACCACTAACCACAGCTCATTTAGCTCAAACCATGAGCATGCTCGTTCTTTCAAATCAAGAGCTGCGAGACCGTGTTATTGCGGAGTTGGCTTCCAATCCCGCACTTGAAATTCAGGATGAACGTGTTTGCCCGGGTTGTAAGCGAGTACTCCGTGGCACGATTAGGTGCCCAGTGTGCACCCAGAAATCCAAATATGATGAGCCGCTTGTGTTCCTTTCTCCTCGAGATTCCATGCGGCGATACCCGCGTCGATCTTTTGAAGAAGCACCGACGGATCAGGAACCTGCAGCTCCCGAAGACCTGACCACCTATGTACTAAGGCAGCTCGCCGCCGAGCTGCAACACGAAGATCGCCCCCTCGCAATCTACATCCTGTCAAGCCTTGACGATGACGGCTTCCTCAGTGACCCAGCACCCTTCATCGCTCAAGCAACAAGGAAGAGTATTTTCGAGGTGCAGCGCGTCATCAGCCTCATTTCAAACGTTGACCCGGTTGGTCTGGGGACCAATGGACCAAAAGATGCGCTCCTCGTACAGCTCGATCAATTGGAGAACGATTCTCCACAGCGCGAGCTGGCCAGACTGCTCATCGAAGACTTTTTCACCCAGCTTGCTCAAAAAGAATATGAAAGCATCAGCGCATCTCTGGATGTGAGCCAGGAAGATATCCGCTCTGCCATCGTTTACATCCAGGAAAACCTAAACCCCTACCCCGCTCGGTCCAACTGGGGCAGTGGACGTAACCCACAGCCAGGCGATCCGAATGTTTACCATTCCCCTGATATTCTCATCACAACAAAAGAGGATGATAAAAACCATCTCGTAGTCGAGATCTTTTCGGCGATTGCGGGAAATCTCAGAGTCAATCCGATGTTCCGTAAAGCCTTGGGAAAATCGGATGATGAAAAAACTGAGGAGTGGTCACGACACCTGGATCGCGCTAATCTCTTCGTGAAATGCTTGCAGCAGAGAAACAACACGATGCGTAAACTGATGGAGCTGCTTGTCTCGCAGCAGCATGATTTCATATTAGAAGGCGCACGCCACCTCGAACCCATGACGCGAGCTCATGTCGCAGAAGAGATCGGCGTACACGAATCCACGATATCGCGCGCAGTCGCCCATAAATCTGTGGCGCTCCCAGATGGACGCATTATTCCTTTGGCCAAGTTCTTCGACCGCTCACTCTCGATTCGGGATAGAATAAAGGAGATTGTCCGGAATGAGGCCAAGCCCCTGACCGACGACCAGATTGCCTCTGTGCTTGGGGACGAGGGAGTTAAGATTGCCCGGAGGACGGTCGCGAAGTACCGTGCGATAGAGGGAATTCTTCCAGCACGACTTCGAGGTCAAACCAAGGCGGCTCAACTGGCTGGGGTCTAATCGTTGGCAAAGGAACCGTCGAGCGTAAACCCAATTACACGACTTTTTAAACCAGATCCATATCGCGAGTTATTTCACAGCCTCGCCGATTCATTAGACGAGGCCGTCGTCGTGATTGATGGCTCCGAGCCTTACATCATCACCTGCAATCACGAGTTTCTTCTTCTCACCGGTTACTCCCGAAAAGAATTAGATGACTTGACCCTCTCAGAACTGCTGATTACTTCCAACTCTGATCCGATGGAGATGATCTCGTCGTGCTGGGAAAACCCTGACTGCGAGTTCGAAGATATTTCGCTGAAAACTCGTACAGCCGAGCTTGTTTTTGTTGACATCGAAGCCCATCCGATCACCCCTCCCCGTACATCCATCATGCTCATCATCCGACGTTCAAGCTTGCGCACATCAAAAATCTCAAAACAACTAGCCGAGCGAGAGCGAATGCATCTGTTGGTTCAGATTGGCAACCTTGTGCTCGAGGATGAAGACGGCGCGATTCCTTCTGTACTCGACCTTGCCAGAAATCTCTTGCGCGCAACCTGCGTAGCGACTTACCATGTTTCCCCGAATTCTCCGAATTACGTCCTCAACGGCAGTCTTCCCGCGGAATTTCCAGAAAATATGCCGACCTCCTCCATCGGACACCTTGCCAAGTTTACAACCTGGAAATTAGGTCAAAGGACCAAAAACGATCTGCATAAATCAGCACGGGCAGCAGATCTGGAAGTGCTGCACACCACCCTCATCGGTGAGCCCAATGCCTGGGTTGGTCTGCTCGTCGTTGGCTGGAAGAACGCCGTGGATGTCCCTGAGGATTCCGAACCTCTCGCACAGGTTATCGGGAGCTTCACGCATGTCGCAACCCTCCTGAGCATCCTGCGAAGTTCAATCGCGGAGAGCAAGGATGATATAAAGTCGCTCGAAACTGAATTAGATGGCCATCACCGTGCTATCTCCGATACGATTATCACCGTTGATTCAGATTTACGGGTTCTACGTGCCAACCCAGCCATTAACCGACTGCTTGGTTACCAACCTGCGGAGGTGCTCCGACTTGATATCCAAGACGTGCTTGTAGGACCCGAGGACGTGACCACCACCCTTCTTGATGCACTGGGACATCATCGAGAAGCTGAGCGGACGCGGTTGATCCTGCACCATCGTGATGGAACCCCTCTCACGGTCCACCTGCGAGCTGTTCCAATCACCACCCACGAGCACACTTTCCTCATCATCGTGCTGCACGATCAATCGGAACAACAGGCCATTGAGGATCAGACTGAAATCCTCTCCCAGAGGGCTCTTCTCGGGGAAGTCACGGCCATCTTCGCGCATGAGGTGCGCAATCCCATCAACAATATCTCAACAGGTGTGCAACTGGTTGCATCGAGGTTGGGAAAAGAACATCCACAATATAATGCGTTAGAACGTGTTCAGCAGGAGTGTATTCGGCTTGATCAGCTCATGAGCGACGTGCTTTTTTTTGCTCGACCTCTTGAACTCAAGATGCAATCCATCGATCTGGCAGAACTTGTAGAGCGGATTCTCGCCCGCTGGTCTCCACGCCTGGCCCAATCGAACGTCAGAGTTCATACCAATTTCGACCCTGAAGTACCTCCAACCTCAGCCGATCCACGGACGCTCGAACGCGTAGTCGTCAACTTGATCAGCAATGCTGTGGAGGCTATGATCGACGGCGGCACGCTCTCATTTACGGTTACTTGTATAGATGAGACATCCCGGGACCTCGTTGAATTAAAAGTTGCCGATACGGGCCCTGGAATTCCACCTGATAAAATTGACCGTATCTTTGATCCATTCTTTACAACCAAAAAAGATGGAACTGGGCTAGGGTTAGCTATCAGTCGCCGCATTCTGAGTGCGCATAAGGGAAACATGCAGGTTGAGAGCTTTCCAGATGCCGGTACAGTATTCACCATTCAACTTCCGGTTGCGGATGCATAGGAGCAATCCATGAGTGCGACAATCTTAATTGTCGATGATGAAGCTACGGCAAGAAAATTTGTGAGCGAGGCCCTTGCAGATGCAGGCTACGACGCCATCGAAGCGGGTAATCTCAAGGAAGCTAATAAAGCCATTGATACGGGTGCTGCCGATATCATCCTCCTCGATGTGATGCTGCCTGACGGATCGGGTCTCTCCCTTCTCGATCGCCTCGCAATGGAAAATCCGCGGCCACCCGTGATCCTCATCACCGCTTTCGGCGAGGTGGATACAGCCGTAGAAGCGATGAAGAAGGGCGCACAAGATTTTCTTCAGAAACCCCTCGATTTAGAAAGGCTGCTCCAGGCAATTGATCGCTCCTTCGAAATCGTATCCCTCCGCAGGGAGTTAGATCTCTTGCGGCGATCATCAACCCAGGATACGGAGATGATCGTTGGCGATACACCCGCCATGCAGCAGATGATGCGCGAAGCGGAACGAGCCGCTGCTGCCACGGTCTCCGTTCTAATCACAGGCGAGACTGGCACAGGTAAAGAGGTCCTCGCCCGAACAATCCATTCTGCGGGACCCAGAGCAGATAAACCCTTCGTCCCCATCAATTGTGCGGCGCTGCCGGATACGATGATCGAATCAGAGCTTTTCGGCTATGAGGCTGGGGCTTTCACAGGAGCTCAAAAAAGGAAACCTGGTTTGATCGAAATCGCAGATGGCGGCATCTTATTTCTTGATGAGATATCCTCGACAAAGCCAGAGATGCAAGCCAAGCTTCTGCGAATGCTTGACGAACATCGATTCCGACGTGTTGGAGGTGTGAAGGAAATCACCGTTGATGTGCAAATCCTGGCAGCATCCAACCGTGACCTCCCTTCCCTGATTGAAGAAGGTACATTCAGGGAAGATCTTTACTATCGATTGAAGGTCGTCGATCTGCACATCATCCCCCTGCGGGACCGTATAGCGGATATCCCCGCACTCGCGGGTACTTTCATACGGCAGATAAATCTCCGAACCGGCGGTATCGTCGAAGGTATTACCCCCCGCGCCATCGAAGCGTTAAAGAAGCACACATGGCCGGGCAACATTCGAGAATTACGTCATCTCATCGAGCGTGCGTTACTCTTCTGTGACGAGGATCAAATCGACCTCGCTCACCTGCCCCCCGATATCCAGGCATTAGCTAAAAAGAAAAAGAAGAAATAGCTGGCACACTCCTTGCAACATACGCCTTCAGAAGCATATATCTGGAGGCGAAAATGATTCCCGTCACATTTAACGACATCCAAATCATCATTGCAGCTGCAATATTTTTGTTGGGCTTTATGTGCGTCCTTTTTGGCGCCATCGTGCTCATCACCCGGGGGTACTCGCGAGAAGTACGGACGCTCGCTGCCCACACTGCCCGTTTGGGACAAAAAGGAATGGCGCAAGAGGTCACTGGGCTTGTCACGAGTGCATCCGAACTTGTAGCGTCCTTGAACCAACTGGTCAAGACCGCAAATGGTGTGGGCGTGTTCCTCATCATCCTCGGCATGGCCATGATGGGCTCAGGCTATTGGATCATCCTACAAATTGAATGGACCATATAACCTAACACAACAGGATTCACAGCATGCT
>SDBS01001238.1_pt1 | contig 26086 bp, 21 predicted proteins | sample 2277091 | NCBI WGS metagenome assembly SDBS01 (sample SAMN10404972, study PRJNA504765) | marine sediment metagenome | isolation source: marine sediment core GS10_PC15, 163 cmbsf | place: Arctic Ocean: Southern Knipovich Ridge | collected 2010
GAATCCATTACTATTACTATTAAGATTAAAGTTGTTTCGAGACCAACTTCTATAGAAAATGAAATGTTAAATCAAGTTCCTGGTACGTCTAGACAGATGCAATATAACGAGCTATTAAATATTACTTTATCCTACAATGATACTTTAAATAATGGAAAATTTATTAGCGGAGCCACTGTTGCTGTTAACGGATCAGGAATTTCAGAGCCCTTAGCAGAAAATAGTCAAAAAGAATATTATACTGTTGTAGTAAATACGGCAGATATGGATGTTGGAATTAAATTTTTAACGGTTACCGCAGAAAAAGATAATTATACTCTTGCATCGGTGGTTCTAACTATAACAGTGAGTTTTAAAGAGACATATCTTGAAGTATTTATAAATAATACTCCAACAACAGATTTCTCTTTCTATAACGTTTCAATAGGAGATGTCTTAAATTTTAGTGTCCGATTTAAGGAATTAGTGGGTGATGCTTTTATTGACAATGCAGATGTATCATTCATTGAATCTGGAAACGTAATACCTATGCCAGAAGACCCAATTTTTGAACAATATAATTTAACTATTAATACGACGGTTTTAATGGGCGGAGTAAAATTTATTACATTTACAGCAGAGAAAAGTAACTATACTTCAAGATCAGTCCAAACGGCATTGATAATACAAGAGAAGGCAAGCGAGATACAACTCTTTTTGGATGGGAATCCAACAGATGATAATGATAAAATTGAGGCTGAAATTTATGATACTATCAATGTTTCTGTAACTTTTAAAGACAAAGGTTCAGGAGCCCATCTTAGCAAAGCTGGTGGGGCAAATGTTAAATTTACCGGAGGAGATAATTTCACCGAAAACGCAGCCCTTAAGCATTATAATTTTACTTTAAGTGCATTACTAGATTTAAGTGAGGGAATTACTATTCTAACTATTATTGCGGAAATTCCTAATTATGTTTCCAGTAGCATTCAGTTTCTTGTAGAAGTGAACAAACAATCAACAAATTTAACGATGTGGTTTAATAGTGAAGATGTAACTCTTGATCCATCCATTGAACTTCCAATTGGTTCTCAGCTAAATCTTACTGTAAACTTTACAGATAGTAGTGGAATCCATATTAGTGCTGTTGATATTAAACTAGAGGTAGGATACATAGCAAATTTAACGGAAGGTTTTAACCTTTATTCTGTTATCATAGATACAAATCTACTAGATCTGGGGGTAAATATTATAAGTTTTACGGCATATAAAGCCAACTTTGAAATTCAAACAGAGAATTTGAGATTATTAATGAGAAGAATAAAAACCAAAATTGATACAGATGATGGTGATGATACAATAGAGATAAGACCTGGTGAGAGCATCACAATAAAAATTGAAATAGAAAACTTAGATTTTGGAGGAAAAGTTAAAGGTGCGGATGTTACCTATGATTTTAAACTTGGAGATGGAGACATTGATGAAGAGGATGATGGTGTCTACGAATTCACATTGGACGACGTACCCGAAGGAACATATACTATAGAAATTACTGTTTTTAAAGAGGGAGGACAATATGAATTTGAGGATTTTGAAATAACTCTAATAGTAAAAAGGCCTGCTGAAGAAAATTTACTGTTTCTAATATTGTTTATCGCTGCGGTGATTGTCTCCGTCGCTCTGGCGGGATACCTTATTGCTTATCAGAGAATATTAAAATATCCAAAACCTGTCAGAAAAGTAAGAAAATACAGAAGAACTTTAAAAAGGAAAAATGCCCCTAGCGTAGATATTACTGGTCGTGATAAAGCCTTCAAATCAGTTTATTCAGGATTCGTTAGTACAAACTTAAAGAAAGGAAAAACATCTACTGAAATTGCACAATCAGATAATATGGTTAAAAAATCACTTAAATCATCAATTGGTGTGGTAACTAAAAAACCAGTAGAAAAATAGCGAGTTATTGGAGTTTATATTTTCTTTCTTTTTTTTATTTTATTAAATAAATGTCGATATATCCAGATAATGTAAAAGTACATTAGTTTAATATTTGTTAAAAAATTAATAGTTGTAAAAACTAAAAATTTTCTTTAAAATCAAAAAAGAAGTGGTATAGAAATGGCACGTAAAAAGAAAGAAAAGGATATAAAAAAAGATGAGCGTGTTGATGTATCGAAGAAAAAAGCAAGTACTACTAAAGCATACTCTGAAGAAAGTGAAGGAATAATATTAAAAGATGGGAATCAAGAGGGTTTATCTGCTCTAGTGAAATTTAGTGAAGAGGTTAAAGTGAAACAAGATCACGATGCAAATTTAGAATCCATAGGCTTTAAGGGAACATTAAATATAGAAAATCCCAGTACCGTAGACCGGTTATGGGATATTAATATATTATTAGGAAACATTGAAAAGGTAGATTTAGAATCAAGTGAAATTAAAATTCAAGAGTTAGGAATAACGGATGTAGATAATACCGATTCAAGAGAATTCCAGATAACAGGTGAAACCCAGAATCTCTTAATAGTCAAAGAATTCATTAATACATTACCTACTGCTGACGATATATTGAATATTAATGATATCGAATCCTATATAATAAAGCTAAAAGATGAGATTAGTGGTGTAGAAGTAGAAGAAATTGAGGAAGTTGAAGAAGTGGATGAAGTAGAAAAAGTTGAAGAAGAAGCTGAGGAGATTTTAAGAGAAACAGATGAGCTTTTAGGGGAAGAAGATGATGAAGATCTTGCTGACGATGGAGGGGTTGAAGCAGAAGAACTTCCAATTGAAACCTATGGTATTTCCATAAATAAACTGAGTAAAGTGACCTTTGCCATAGGGATGTATAGCATATTTGAAAAAACTATAAGTGAAATTAAAGTTCTGAAAAACATCCCTTCTGAGTTCAATAATATAGAAATAATAGACCCTTCCATGGGAAGTGCTAAATTAGAAGATAATCAAATAATATGGACGATAGATCAATTGGAATCCGAAAGAATTACAGTTTTAAAGTTTAAAGCCGATGTTCAAGTAGAGACATTAGATCCTGTAAATACAGGGACAATAGAGGTTACTTATAATGCAAAATCCTCTTTTACTGCGTGTTTGGAAGAAGGAATTTGTATTGAAAAATTTGATGGTTTCACTAACAATAAATTCTATATAGACATGATTGAAAAAGATGAGGAACCAGGTAAGTGGGATTGTAATTTAGTCTTTGAAAATCCTTCAGAATTCAATCTTGAGCTATATAGTGCTGATGTGTATGATCCCGAAAATCCAGATGAGAAATTTGTAAGTGTTGATGAAGAGAATCCTCCAATTCTTCCTGCAGGCGCGGAATGGCATTCCACACCCTGGGGATATGAAAGTGAGGATTATCCAACCTTTAGAAAAGAGCTAGAGTTTCGAGTTTCATCAGATATTCAAACAGATGTAATTGGATCAATAGCCATCTCTGATGTTGAGTTAGTTTTAGCTAGCATTACAGGAGAAATATCATATAAAATTGAAGAACTTCCTATCGAAATGGAAACTGAGGAAGAAAACGTCATTAATATCCCCTCGTACAGAGATACGTCAATATTAGCTACATTAAAAGTTGTAAATGATGGTACAGCCCCTTTAAATGAAATAAGAACAACTCAGAAAGGTTTTACAGAGATATTCCAACCACCCAATCCAGAAGCTGAAGAGGAACCAGATGAAATCAAATTGCTATGGGATGGAAAAGAAATCGAGTTAGATAAAGATTCTATAATCATAGAGGATAATACTGTACAAATTGTCTTAAAGAATTTGAAGGATACAGAAAATGGTATGTTGGAACCTAATTCTTATATCGAGGTTGTATACCCAATTAATGTGGAAAATCCTTCAAGGGACCTCGAATTTGCAACGGATGTTGTTTATAATGCCAATACATATCCTATAGGTCCAGAACTTGAATATATACCTATCCCTGATGAAGTTCCGATTATTAAGGTTCTTCATATTAGACGCAAATATCGCGTTGGAAAAGAAATTATTCCCATTGGAGAAATTGGAAATTATAGAATTAGACTGTATTATGAAAATGTTGGAGAATTACCTCTGATAAATTTTGTACTTATAGACAAAGTCCCAGATAATTTCGAATATAGCGAATTTACCATGGAACCTGAAATAACTGACGAGGTTGGAACAGATACATTAGAATGGAAAATCGAAAGTTTAAAAGAAGGAGATTTATTAGAAATTTCCTATGAAATTAAGGGATCTGGGAAATACAATCCTTCAGAGGCACAATTAGCATTTTAATAATTTTTTTTTATTTAATTTAAATTTTACAACTTTTTTTTTTAAAATTATGTTTTTACTTTTAATTAAGGATACTTCTGAGAAAAATCATAATTAAAAAAAAATTTAATAGTAAAACGACATAAATAGGTAGTATGTAAAGAAATATTATCGATAATATACTTTTTAATTTATCTAATCATAAAAAAAGATTTTCAGATTCTATAAACACTGAGAAAAGACACGTGTAAATGTGTATAACTCAAAAAACATTATGTGAGTACTATGGAAGAACAAGGTTTAAAATTTTTTAAATTGGATTATTCTGGTAGTTTTAAAGAGATAAATACTGATTCTCCTTTAGATTTATTTACCCTAGTTGATATTCTAGCTATTTATATACCAATGCAGAAAAGGATGTATATCTGGATTGGAAAGTGGGCAACACAATCATTGAGAAACTACATCCCTCAAATTCGTACGAGATTTTCTGAAAAACTTCCTGAATTAAAGATATTAAGAAATATTACAATAGAATCTGGTTCTGAACCATCTGATTTTTTTCAACCTTTTAAATTTACTTGGGAAACTTTGAATTCCCATATTGATGAACAAGAAACCAAATTAAAACCCATTATCAATGAAATTGATTCACTTAAGGAACAAATAGTTAAACTTACAAACTTAGAGGAATTTGAAGAAGCTATTATCCTTTCAAAGGAGATTATTAATCTATCTAAAGAAATTGAAGATAAAGCTCTTGAAAATGAACAGAAAGATAATATTAAGGATCTAAGAAGGAGAGGAAAATTAAAGATAAGTAAAGATAAAGTCGAAGAAGAAACAGAGAAGATTAAGAAAAGCTTTGAGGAATTGATAGATACACATAAGCCCGAAGATATTATTAAAGCCCATAAGATAATAGATGAATATAAGACAAAATATGAAAATTTTATTGATTTATCTGTAATATCATCTGCTAGCGATTTATTATTGGAAGAGGATAAAGTTTGGAAGAAGTTTACAACAGATCAAAATAAAGCGATTAGAGATCTTAAAACTTTAGCAAATAAAATAAAAAAATATATAGAAAAAAATGATTTGGAAGAAGCAGAAACCATTTTGATAAAAGCAAGAGAATTATTACTACTTGTTTCTGGTGATGACTTAAAACACGAGTGGAATGAAATTGAAAGTCAAGTATTAGAGAATAAGATAAAAACTTCTACTATTGAAGAAATTGAAAAATCAATTTTGGATAGCTCAAAATTATCAGAAGAATTACAGTTTAAAGATGCTATATCCAGAATCGAATCAACTATCGAATTAATTCAAGACAAAGATATTTTAGAATACAATAATAAATTGAAAAATAAAATGGAAGAGATTATTGCTAAACAAGCAGAATTTGAAAAACGAATAGATAAAATCAATTTATTAGAACAAAAAATAAAAGAAAATAGAGAAAATGGATATTTAATTGCGGTAATTATTCAATGTGAAGAAATTATTAAAATCGCTGAACTAATTAAAAAACAAGATATAGTACTAGATTATACTCAAATTTTGGAAGAAATTAAGAATGACCTCGAAGAAGAGAGGAAAATTAAAAAAGAAAAACAAGAAGCATTAATTGAAAAAGCGAAAGAGCTCGAGGAAGTAATTCAAACTGAAGAAGACGTTTTACCTCTAATTGAGGAATTTTCGGTTGAAGACATTTTAAGTGAGTTACCAGATGAGGTTAATGACATGCTAAACCAAATTGGAACTCTCCTTGATGAACATCGCGTAGAGGTTAAAAATGAGATTAGGAATATAGCTTTACTAACGAGCGCATCTGGTGAAGTAATAGAACTTGATCAGAATTTAGAAGTTAAAAAGAATGAAATGGATGAAAAAGTAGTGAAATTCAATGTTCAATCAGGTATTGTGAATCCCTTTGATGAGGTTATTGAAGAGGCTGTCCTTACAGACCTTATTCCTTATAATTTTGAAATCACTGATATTCAATTAAATGGTGAACCAATAAAAGAACTTCCCGATAAGTCACTATCAGAAAATGGAATTGAACTTAACTGGCAGTTTAAAAATATACCACCTAAAGAAAACATTGAAATTAATTATGATCTACGTAGAAGAGTATCAAGAACAATAATTTTTATTCTGAACGGTAAATTAAAAATAATAAAAACTCATTCTAAATTAAATATGCTAGACCTTGAGGGCCTGTATGAGGCAAGACTTCCATTTACCAATTCATATGGAGGCCAAATAGAAGGAGTAATTGTTGAGGATATTATTCCTTTGTATTATTTGTATTTTATAAAAGAACCGATGCACTTTTTACCTGCTAAAACTACTACTTCTGAACATGGAGAATTAGTAAAATGGAATGTTGGTACTATGGAGATTGAGACTCTCAATTATCAATATAGACTCTTAGAGCTTTATCGATATGAGGAAATAAAAATAAATATTAATCATTTGAATAAAGAAGGATTAGATTCTTTGGAACGAGGAGATTTATCTAATTCGTTAGCGATATATGAAAAATTAATTAATCAATTAGAGGAATATAAAAATTAATAAGAATTCAACCAGTGCTAAAATTATGAATACAAATTCAAAAGATATTGATAAAAAGAATAGGGATGATACTAAAAGAAAGAAACAGATTAAAATTCTTGAAAAAATAGATAACAAGAGAATTATTCAAAATAATCATGTAATGGTTGGTGAGTTTGATGAAGCGATAAATATCGCAAAAGATATAATAATATTAGCCGACGATGCTAAACTTCAATCAATTGTAGGAGAACAAGAGGAATTTATTAATCAAATTTTATCTAAAATAACAGAAAAGGGTAAAATTTCTAAAATTATGGAATCTTTTAAAAAATTAAAACCAAATTTTGATAAGTTAATCAAAAATAAAGAGATTGTTGAAGCTCATACAATTATTGAGCAATTTAAGCAAAAATGTGACGATATATCAATTTTAAGATCCATGAGACAAGTAATGGTACTACTATCAAGAGAAAGACAGATTTGGATAGATTTCACAGACCAACAAGAAGCAATTAAAGCAAAACTAAAACATTTAGATAATCAATTTCATCGTTTTTTGGAGAAAGATGATATTGTAAATACGGAGGAAGCTATGCTAAAAGCAAAAAAATTCCTTCCTGATTTATATGAAAATGATTTTAAAATCAAATGGGATATTTATGAGAAGGAACTTATTGAATATAAGAGAAAAAACAAGATTATTGAAAAGATTAAAAAAACTATTCAAGAAAGCTTAAAAGATAAACAGAATTTCTCGTTTGACGAAGCTCTCTTAAAAATTGATGATATTTTAGAATTAATAGAGGACGAAGACCTTTCAGTTTACAAAGAAATGTTAGTCTCAACAAAAAGAGAGATAATTGCTGCTGAAATTAAGTATAAAAAACTTTATTTAGAATTCGCTGAATGGAAATCGAAATTAAGAGTGAATCAAGAAAAAGATTTTTTGAATGCAGCAATAAGTAATTGCAGATATATCATTCCTATTTCAAGGGAAATTGGTATGTCTGAAGAAGAAAATAATTATAAAGAATTATTAAAACAATTAGAAAAAAAGCTCGAAGATAATGAAACTGCTGATTTAAGAGAAAAACAGGATTTAATTAAAGATGCTGAGGAAATTACAAAATTAATAACCCTTGATGAGGATATCTTACCCCTAATTGAGGAGTTTAATGTTAAAGACCTATTGGGTGATTTATCAGAAGAAATAGACGTAAAATTAGAGCAGGTAGGATCCTTGCTTAATGAACACCGCGTAGAAGTAAAAAAGGAAATTACATCTAGTACAACTTTCTCAACTACCACTGGTGAAATAATTGAAAATAAGCAAGAAAGAGAAGTTCAAAAGATGGATGGGAATGAAGAAGTAAAATATGTTGTAAACTCAAATTTAAAAAATAGAACTGATGAGATCATTGAGAATGCAATTATCACAGATCTTATTCCATATAACTATCAAATCTCTGAAATCATATATAACGGTGAACTTGTAAAAGATTTGCCTGAAAAGAATCTCAAAAAAGAAGGGCTTGAACTTCAGTGGAATGTGGGTGAGATAAACCCAAAAGAAGGAGTAGAAATTAATTATAATTTAAGACGGAGGGTTTCTCGGACAATAATTTTTATTCTTAAAGGACAATTAAAAATTATCAAAACTCATTCCAATTTAAATAAAGGCCAATATGAAGGTCTATATGAAGCTAAACTACCATTTAAAAACTTGTTTGGATTAGCTATTGATGGTGTGGTAATAGAAGATATTATTCCGCTATATTACGTTCATTTTGTGGAACAACCTGTAGATAGGTTACCAACAATAACAGCAGAACTAGAAATGGGAGATCTTTTTAAATGGAATATAGGATCCATGAAAGAAGAAACGATAGCTTACCATTACAAACTATTAGAAATATATCGATTTGAAGAGATTAAGATTAAAATTAATGAACTAAATAAAGTGGGATTAGAAAAATTAAATGAAGGGAATTTCTTAGGAGCTTTAGCTAATTATAAAGAAATAAGAAATCTCTTAATAAGTAAAATTAAATAAATATTCCCAATATATTAGAAATCTTCAAGGAAAGATAAAATATTTCAAGACTTTTACAGATATAATCGAATCTCTTGATTTAACTTTATCAATATGAAAAATAAATAATAGAGAAAAAAAAGGAAATTAAAATTTAAGGATGTTATCGAAAAGATTAACGTTTATAATAATCCTATAATCCCAGCAATAAAAATTATAATACCAGCAATTAAGCCAAATGTTCCACCAGCTAAATAGCCAATTATAATACCGACTATGCCCATCACCAATATAAATACTGCCGTAAATGGGATTCCATGTTTATACGACCCGAAACAGCTTATTAAAACAACTAATCCTACCACTAATAAAAGTAAACCCTTTATCACGCCCATAAGATTAAAGCCCATAAAAGCCAGTATTGCTAATATTATAAAAATAATTGCTCCGATCCCTGCTAATAATCGAACCATTGGAGCATGATTTACTCTGTTTGAACTTCCCATATATATCACTTTTTAACTATTTATTAGTAAATAAAGAATTTTCATTCTTATATTTCAATATTGCATTTATAGTTTAAAAATATAATAGATTGATTTCTTACTCATTTGTTAATCTGAACCATTCCAATTTTCTTTTAGATAAGATAATCCAATAGCATCATGCAAATTTCCTTTTAAATTCAAGTATTGTTTTAAAGTCCCTTCTTCAATGAAACCACTTTTCTTAAATAGATTTATAGACCTTTTATTTTCAACAGCAATATGTGCCTCAAGGCGATTTAATATTAAATGGACAAATCCTACAATTTTAATTAAATTCAGCGCTTTTTTTGCAAATCCCATATTCCAGTATTTTGGAGTAATCCAGATACCGATTTCGGCACGATGATGTAACCAGCTTATTCTCCATAAACTGATTGCTCCAACTTTCTTAATATTTTTCCTATCATTATTTTTACCCCTTATTTCAATTACATAGTTAAACTGAACTTTTTCCTCCCAAAATTTCTCGTATTTTTTCAATAATTTCTTGGAATAACTTTGGGATACCAAAGGACCTAAGGACAAATATCTTGAAATCGCTTCTTCTCTTAAACTTTCAAAGAAAAAATCAGCGTCATCTGAAGAAATTTTTCTAAGATAAACTTCGTTTCCTTCATTAATTTCTTCAATAATAAGTATATTTTTCATCTATTAACCTAAAAAAAATAGTTATATTTATCTCTTTTGAAAAGAGAGATTCTTGAGATGCGAAAAATAGAAAAAAAAGAAAAATAAAAAAAAATAGGAAGAGTTAAAATCCTTTAAACTTCGGTTCCCGTTTTTGTAAGAAGGCAGTAATACCTTCCGTGACATCTTTAGATCCGGTCATTACACCAGCTCCAAGTGTTTCAAAGTGATATCCAATGGGTATGGGCACCTGACCTCCAAACTTTGCCGACTTTTTAATCATCATTAATGAAGTTGTGGCTTGTTCTCCTAACCAAGATGCTTTTTCATGAACAAGGTTCTCAAATTCATCACCTTCTTCAGCAATAAAACTCACTAAGCCCCAGTCTAATGCTTGTTCAGCAGATATTCTTTCTCCAAAATATAACATTTTCATTGCTCTTTGCAGACCAATATTTCGCAACATTCTTACACATCCCCCATTGGAGGGAAAAATACCTCTTTTGATCTCCGGAAAACCAAAAAATGATCTTTTTGAAGCAATTATAATATCACAAACCAAGGCCAATTCACAACCTCCACCAAAAGCGTATCCGTCTACTGCTGCAATTAAAGGTTTAATAAATTCTTCTATTCTAAAATAATATCTATGACGAATGTCTATTCCATGTGCAAAATCCATAGGAATGTTCATTTTTAGTCTCTTATCAAGTGGAGCTGACAAGTCAGCACCAGATGAAAAAGCTGCTTTTTTAGTGACATTTTTTGTTCCTCTTAAAACAACAGCTCTAATACCTTTTTCCATTTCCATTGGTTCTAACGCTTCAGCCATTTCTTTACAGGTCTGTGGTGCAAGAGCATTCAATTTATCGGGCCTATTTAGGCTAATTACAGCATAATTTCCATCTATGGTACCGCCCATAGATTTAGGCATTTCTATTTCAAGATGTTCAAACTTTTGTTCTGACATTTTAATTCACTAAATTAATTTTTTCTGTTTTGCTATTTCAAATATAAAATTTAATCTAAAATATTTGGACAATTAATATTTAATTTTTGTATCATTAAAAATTTGCAGATTTTTTACCTATGATTCAAAACGGAATTGAATGAACTATAGAGGAAAAAAAAATTGAAGAAAAAAATAGTAGATATTTATATTCCCCCAGTGAACTTAGTTTTATAACATAGGTTAGGAATTCAAAAATTTTTAATAAACAATAAAAAAAAAGAAAAGAATGAAATAAAATTTGTAAATTAATTTTGTTTTAAGGATTTACATACCACCAGTGAATTTTGGCTCCCGTTTCTGCATAAAGGCTTGCATACCTTCCATAACGTCACTCGAGCCTGAATTTACACCAAATCCAAGTCGTTCAAACATTAATCCTATATTAGTGGGGACTTGTGTACCAAATTTAACACATTGCTTAATGACAAATAGGCTCGTGGTGGGTAAACTGGCTAACTTACTTGCTTTTTCGTCTATAAGTTTTTCAAATTCTTCTCCGTCATTACAGAGAAAATTTACATGACCCCATTGCTGCATTGTTTCAGCAGAATAATGTTCACCATAAAAACACATTTCTAATGCTCGGTTTACTCCTATCCGTCGAACCATTCTTTGAGTACCCCCAGCACCAGGAAAAATACCTCTATGTATTTCAGGAAAACCAAATTTCGAACGTCTTGTAGCAAGCACAAGGTCGCAAACTAATGTAATCTCACATCCCCCTCCTAACGCAAAGCCATCAACGGCAGCGATTAAGGGCTTGGGAAATTCCTCGATCATATCAAAAGCTTTATGCATACGATAATTAGCTAAAGCACCGTGAGCAGGAATGCTCATTTTAAATCCCCTAGGCATTTTCTGCCCTGATAGATCAGCACCAGCTGAAAAAGAAGGCTTTTTTGTAAAATTTTTGGTCCCCCTAAGAACCACGCATCTTACTTTCTTGTCGAATTCCATGGTTTGTAATGCATCTGCTATTTCATTCATAGTTTGTGTTTGAATAGCATTTAATTTTTGTGGTCTATTCATACTTATTACGGCATAACTCTTTTCCGGAACCCTTTCTACATAAATATGTTCATATTCTTTGTCTTTAACCATATTTTTTTTACCTTTTCTTATTTAATTTCATTTAGTATTTTTTAAAATTCCTAGTTGAAAAATGATTAATCTCAAAAAAACTTATTTTTTACTTAGACTTGTTGTGGTGATATATATACCCTAAATCCCAATAGGAATATTGATAAGTTTCGTCTTTTTTTCATAGAACTACAGTATTTTTTGTTTTTAAATATAACCAAAATTATTAATTTAATTTGAAATTCTAATCAAAATCAATTTATATTTATAATTCTATGATATATATATAAATCAATTAATCTTAGAGGTTTTTATTAATTATTTCCTTGTTGTTTTGATAACCTCTATAAGATTGTTCTCCACATTTACAAAAAAAATTGATTTTAACATATAATTGAGGTAAAAAAGGATTTGAGATTAGGGACAATTAACGGGATAAAAATTAAATTGCATTTCTCTACATTACTGATTGTTGGTTTAGTTGGATTTTCAGCAGTGACCTTTTTCCTAAGTCTAGCGCCCGATGCTACACTCACAGAGATATTAATTGTAGGAGTATTAAACGGAATTATAATTCTGGTTTCTATTTTAATTCATGAGTTATTTCATTCATTAATAGCACAGCGATATGGTCTAACGGTGAGTGAAATTGAGTTGTATTTATTTGGGGGTGTTTCCAAAATACAGGACGAACCAAGAACTCCTAAAAGTGAAATCATAATTTCTGGTATTGGTCCTTTAAGTTCGTTGGTTTTAGGAATTCTTTTGTTTATAACTCTAATTTTTACTCAAAGTATCATACCAATCTGGTTATCTATAACATTATTATATTCGGGCATATCTAATATAGCTTTAGGATTTTTCAATTTACTTCCAGCTTTTCCTATGGATGGAGGTAGAATATTACGAGCATATTTATGGCGAAAGAGAAACAATATAATATCAGCGACTAAAACTGCCTCGAGGATGGGAAGATTCATAGGATATTCCCTGATGGTATATGGAGTTGTTCAGATCTTCTTTAGTGGGTTACTTGGAGGATTTTGGTTAATTATCATGGGATCCTTCTTAAATAGGGCTGCTAAAAACTCTTATGTTCAAACTGTAAATGAAGTAACTTTATCTAATATCAATATAAAAGATTTAATGGGTGCTAGTAGATTAGGAATTCCATTTGATCTGCCAATAAGTGATGCAATAAGGGATTTTTTTATGGTGTATAGAAAATCTTTTTTTCCAGTCATAAGAGGAGAAGAAATTACGGGTATTATTCACTTTGAAGATATTAAGAAAATTCCTATGGAACAAAGATCAAGATTCATAGTAGGTTATGCTGAGAGAAGCCTGTCTGAATTTCCTTACATATACGAGGAGAGATCGGGTAAGGATGCACTAAGGAAATTAATTGAAATGAAAAAGCTACCCCACGTAATTATAATTAGAAATAAAGCGGATAATCAAATCACAGGTATGATCTCTGAACTAGATTTATACAATGCAATTAAATTTTGTCAACTACATACAGGAACTTGTTAAATAGTTTCTTAAAAATAATTCTTTTTCTTTTTGTTAAAGATTATTTATAAAATAGGTATAATTCAAAATTAGATTAATTAAAGCTAAAGGAATTTATTTGACTCCATTGATATGAAAATTTATCTCTTCTATACAAACATCCTTCTCTTCATCATTTTCCAGAAAGTTGATCTCTATATTTTTAATTCCATTTCCTACTAATATTTCAAAAGCTGCCTCAAAATAACCTTTATTAACTCTACAGAAAGCTTTTCCAAATTTCAGTTTTTCTCTATTTTTTATAGTCTCTCTAAGAAAACAACGATTTTCAATTATTACTCTTACTTTATCATCAAGTTCTTCAATATCTCTAATTTGAACGGAATAATAGTCTTTTAATTCATTTAATAAGATTTCTAATGCCTCTAATATTTCAAAATGATCTTTTTGATATTTTTTCTTAATTCTTGTTGCTATGATCTCTCCTGGTCCCTTTCCGATCTGATAAAGCATTGAAAGTAGTGTATTTCTGCCGTATATATCATATATTTTGTACACTAGGCTTTCACAAATAATTCCAAAGCCCTCTAAAGATTTCAAATTATTACTGGGATTACTAATTCTCTGATTTAATTCCTCTTTATCCAATGGGATACTCCTTTTTCAATAAAAATTTCTTATATATCTATCGACTTATGCATTAATAAAAGAATTATTTTTGTGAAAGGAAAGAGTTAATTTTTTTATGAAAAAAAGGTATTTTTATTTTAAAAATACCTTGCAGAATTAGAAAAAAAAGTGAAATAACGAAACTAATGTTAAATTAAATTAATTAAAAATATTCAATTAGCTAGCTTATCTAAGGTACTCTCAAATATTTTATAATTGGGAAGCGTGTCTAAATAAAGAGATATATGCTTCAAATTCTTACTTTTTTCTAAAGAAAATTTTTTAATGGTCGGCAGCATTACGTCGGCACAAATTTTGGCAGAAAATCCAATATATTCCATAGAAATTGGATGAAACCCAATTGAATTCAATCCTGCTTCCTCTGCTAAGGTTAGGGAATTCCAAGTACTTAACATTAATTTCTTGCCTTCCTTTCCCTGTCCAATTTTAGGACCGACAACATGAATGATATGTTTAGCAAGTTTTCCTCCAGACGTCATTACTGCAGTACCAACATTGACCACACCAATCTTATTAATTATACGATTGCATTCGAATTGTACCTCAGCACCAGCTTTACGTAATACTGAACATCTTAAGGTCCCACTTGGAAGTAATCTACTATTTGCGGGAATTACAATGGCATCTAAATCAGATTCAACAATATCATTGATCAAAATCTCTAAAACTGTATTGTTGAATGTTTTTTTATTCATTAACAAAATAACCTAAAAAATTATATTTATATCTTTATTATTAGATAATGACAAAATTGTAAGTGTGAAAATTCTTAAAAAAAAGTTACTAATTGGAGTTGTTAATTTCTATAATTTTCTTAACAAGCAATTCAACCTGTTGCTCAACAATACGTAAGATTCGATTATAATTTTCAAGTCCAGTTTTATACGGATCTGGGATATTTAAATCGTTTTTCTCAGCTCCATTGAATTGCTTTAAGGTAAATAGTTTATCTTTCAAATTATCCTTAATATCTCTAAATTTCTTCCTAACTTTTGTAAGATGGTAACGTTCCATACCTATGATAAGGTCTTGATTTTCAATTAAATCTCTCGTAATTAATTTTGGTTTAAAATCAGCCATATTGATTGATTTAGCTTTGACATAGTTCTTAGTTTCTGGCTGGGCATCTTCAAACGCATCGTGCCATCCTGCTGAATCAAAACTAATTCCTTTCAAATCATCGCTATACTTAGCTTCTTTCAAACCTTTAGCAAAATATTCAGCAGCTGGCGATCTGCATGTATTAGCATAACAAATAAATAAAACTCGCTGTATTTTTGGCATTTTATATTCCTTATATTACTAATTACCTTTATTTAATTCAATAATTTTTAAGACCATCTTTTCTATTTGTTTATCGAGCTCATTCATAACTTTAACGTAAGTTGCTCGATTTTCATAGTACGGATCAATGATATCGCCCACTCCCCCGTTAAATTCCTTCAATATGTGCGTGATATTTTCAATATCTTGGATCTTTTTGAAGTTCACTTTAATCTCTAAGGCATGTTGTTTTTCCATCGTAATAATCAAATCTTGCTTTTTGAGTAGCTCGTTATCTAGTATTTTGGGGCTAAAATCCGAATGTATAATTCCTTTAGCGTTAAGATACTGTCGAGATTCTGGCTGCATATATGAAAACGCGTTAATAAATCCTGCAGAATCAAATACTAAATCAGCACTATATTGGGTAGCATAATACTTAGCTAAATATTCTCCAGCAGGGCTTCTTGCAGTATTGCCGGTACAGACAATTAATATTCGTTCAATTTTACTCATGGCTTATTTGTCTTCTGTATTGTTTATTATAATAATTTTTTTTAAGCTTTTATCTACTCCCTCTTCGATTCTTTCCATAACTTCCCTATATCCATCTGTTTCAAAATTGATTGGGTCAGGTATTTCAGTATTATCTCCCACTTCTGCAAATTCTAATAATAGATGTACCTTTTTATCCAAATCTGTGAGATTTTTAAATCTTCTTTTTAATTTTTTAACGTGCCATTTATTTTCAAAACCAAGGATTAAATCTTGTTTTTTTACTAGATCCTCATCAATTTGCTTCCCAATGAAATCTTTGAAATCAATCCCTTTAGATTTAAGGTAATCAGCAGTTCCCTCTCTTGGTGTTTTATAATAACTATAAAGTCCAGCAGAATCAAAATTAACCTCTTTTAATTCCTCCTTATATTTGGTTGCCTTTAACCATTTTGCCAAATACTCAGCACTAGGACTTCTGGAGGTATTTCCACTACATAGAAAAAGTACTTGTTTTATCTTTCCCATATGGATGTAAAAATACTTTAAGTCAAAAAAAAATTATTATTTCAACTTAAATCAATAAAATTTTAATTACATTATTGATAATTTCCTATAATTTTAAAAAATAAGACGACGATATTTGTAATAATTACTCTTGAAGCTTAAAACAGATATATTAATAATCGGTGGGGGAATATCTGGATTATCTCTGGCGATAAAATTACATGAATTAGCTGAAGATAGTAAAATAATAATAATTACTAAGGAGAACTTGGAGGATTGCAGCACGTATTATGCCCAAGGCGGTGTTGCATGCGTATGGGATGACAATGACGATATTGAAAATCACGTTCGAGATACCCTAATCGCGGGTGACGGATTATGTGATGAAACTGTTGTAAGAAAAATTGTAACTCAAGCACCAGAAAGGATAACTGAATTAATTAATTGGGGTGTTGATTTCACTAAGGATGAAAATGGGAATTATAGATTAGGAAAAGAAGGAGGGCATTCAGAAAGAAGAGTACTTCATGTAAAAGATTTTACTGGTCAAAGTATCGAATCAAAGTTAATAGAAATTGTTAAGAAAATAAGCAATATAGAAATACGTGAGAAATGGTGTGCCATAAATCTTTATGAACAGAATTTTAAATGTTATGGAGCTTATGTCATAGACCAAGACACAGGGGACATTCATAATATTGCTGCAAAAGTAACTGTGATCGCCGCGGGAGGAGCAGGAAAAATCTATCTTTATACCACTAATCCTGATGTAGCGACTGGTGATGGAATTGCTATGGCTTATCGAGCAGGGGCAATAGTTGCGAATCTCGAGTTTTTCCAGTTCCATCCAACGTGCTTATATCATCCGTATGCAAAATCATTTTTAATTACCGAAGCAATGCGAGGAGAAGGTGCTATTTTAAAAGATCTAAGGGGAATAGAGTTTATGGAAAAATATGACCCACGGAAAGAATTAGCCCCTCGTGATATTGTATCTAGAGCAATCGATGCTGAATTAAAGAAATCTGGAGATGATCATGTCTACTTAGATATTGCTTCGTATAAAAATCCACAGTTTATTAAAGACAGCTTTCCGGGAATTTATCAAAAATGTTTAGGATTTAATATAGATATTACGGTAGATCCAATTCCTGTTGTTCCTGCTGCTCACTATTGCTGTGGGGGTGTAATGGCTGGAATAGATGGTTCAACAGATGTAAAGAATTTATACGTTATTGGTGAATCATCATGTACTGGTTTTCATGGAGCAAATAGATTGGCAAGTAATTCTTTATTAGAAGGATTAGTGTGTGCTCATAATTGTGCTAATACCCTTTCTGCGTTAGTAAAAGATATGAGAGTTGAAGAATTTGAAGAATGGCAACCTGGTAATGCTGTTTTATCAACAGAAGCAGTTGTCATAACTCAGAACTGGGAAGAAATAAGAATGACAATGCAAAATTTAGTCGGCATTGTTAGATCGGACAGAAGACTAAATAGAGCTTTAAAACGAATGAACCTTTTTTCCGAAGAAATTGATTTTTATTATTGGAATTATCAAATCGAAAAAAACTTGGTAGAGTTAAGAAATCTTTCAATGATAGCGGAGTTAATTATAAGATGTGCTATGAGTAGAAAGGAAAGTAGAGGTACTCATTTCAATTTAGATTATCCTAATAAAACAAAAAATGCAAGAAATTCATACGTAAGAAAACCTTGGTGAAGTAATAATTATACATATTTTTGTAAGAAATGCTCAAAATACCATAAATTCAATGCAGTCATTGCTAAGGCCAATAGACGCACCAATGATCTGACCGATTGCATTCGCGTAATCTCGCCTTCCAAAAGCCTGGGATATATATATTGTAAAATTAGGTATTTAAATGTATTTAAGTATCTTATTTGGTATTTGAATATAAATATTTTTAGATAAATTTATTACAAGATGAGATAGATCAGTATTACTGGGATTTTAAAATCGAGAAAAATTTAGTAGAGTTGAGAAATTTAGCAACCGTGGCAAAAATGATTATTGTGAGTGCTATTGCCAGAAAAGAAAGTCGTGGTATACATTACAATGTAGATTACCCCTTCAAAGTTAAAAAAGTTCGACCCACTACCCTTAAAAGACCTTGGTAAAGTATTAATTGAAAATAATTTGGCATAAGGTATAGTTTAAAGTGTATCTTTTCATTGCCAAATGAATTTTTTACAATTAGCGAATAATTCTGAACGGAATTTCATTTCCATTCTTATCGAAACATTTTACACAAGTTAAGCTATTATATGGATATGCTACAATAAAATGAAATCGATTTTTCTTAAATACACTATTCAAGTCTCCTAAAGAAGGGCAAGGGTTTCCTGAAGGATGCGAATGTACAGTTCCTTCGAGTGAGGGATCTAAGGGGAGCCTACTCGGAAAAAAAATTCCAGAACTATCAGATGTAAGTGCGCCTGGAGGTAATATATATTCTGTAACAACCCCATTTGCCATTCTCAAAAGTCCTAAAATTTCCCTAGGGTGTTGATTTCTACAAAGAGCCAAAATTCCATTAAATAATTCCCTTTCAATTATTATCTCATTATTCTGCATTTTTTCTATAAATAATAGAATTTCATTAAGAAGTTCAACAATTGAAGTGGCATCACCCTTTTTCCAGTTCTTTAATGATGAAATCATTGAATCTAAATTCTTATATATCTCTCCATTAGGTTTGATTAACAAGACTTTTGGTCTTTTTGGATATTTTTTATAATCTATATCCAAAAACCTATTATTCATCAGAGGGATTTTGAGGTGAGAGATATAATTATCTACGACTATTGCATTTGGAAATGATTCTATTATTTTTTGATATTCTTCCTCTAATATTTCCATTAATATCACTAATCTAAAATAAAAATTAAATCTTAATAATAATATTCTCCTAAAAAGATTATTTCTGATTCTTTATCTGGAAATCACATTGCCACTACCCTTAAAAATCCTTGGTAATATCTATTTTTCTTAGTATTAGTATAATTTTAAATTTTAATTCTCATTATTATTGCTAAGATTGTGTGTAAAAATTACAAACAATTACAAACTTTAATTTTGGTGCGTATAAAATGAAAACTGGTAATATTGGGAAAAATATTAGGATCGAGAGGATAATAGATCGAGATACAAGAAGGACAATAATCATTCCAATGGATCATGGTTTAAGTGTGGGAACCATTCAAGGATTAGAAAATATGGCAGAAATGGTCGATAAAGTTTCATTAGGGGGAGCTAACGCAGTTCTAGAGCATTCTGGAATGGTTGGAGCCGGACATAGACGCCATGGGGGAGATATTGGATTAATCATCCATCTTTCTGGGGCTACGAACCTATCAATTGATCCTAATAGGAAAGTATTAGTATGTTCTGTAGAAAGAGCCTTGAAAATGGGTGCTGATGCTGTATCAATACACGTAAACATTGGAGCCGACGATGAACCCGAGATGCTTCAAGATGCATCTAAAGTAGTTGAATCATGTAGAGAATGGGGTGTTCCTCTACTCGCAATGATGTATCCAAGAGGAAAAAATATTAAAAATGAAAATGATCCAGAAGTAGTTAATATAGCAGTTAGAGTAGGAGCAGAACTCGGTGCGGATATGGTAAAGACAAATTATACAGGTGATATAGATAGTTTTAAATACATTGTAAAAAGTGTTCCTACCCCAGTAATCATTGCGGGAGGTCCAAGGATGGATACGATCCCAGATCTATTGCATATGGTTTATGATTCCATTCAGGCGGGAAGTTCAGGTATAGCCTTTGGAAGAAATGTATTTCAATCCAAAGATCCTGCAAAGCTAGTGAGAGCCTTATCAAAAATTGTACACAAGAATTATACGGTTGATGAAGTTTTGAAAGAATTCAACTTTGACTAAAGATATTTTAATTTTAAAAAACATGTGCCCTGAAAAAATTTATCCGCTATTTCTTCATAAGATAGAGAACCAAGTTGAAACTCAAATATTAAAAGAATTAATAGTAAGTGACCCTCAGAAATTTAGCCAAAAGTATCGTATAATAATTTCTTTTGATGATGTTTTAAAGCGAGATATTTTTATTTCAGAACATGAGAATTTAGAGACACTAAAGCAATTTGATATAATACCAGCTATTTCCTTATATTTAACTAAACAAGAAATAGAGGTTTTTAAAGAAAATGACCATATTAAAAGGATTGAAGAAGATCAAAATCTTTATCTCTCTTTACTTGAAGTTAATGAAATAATTGGATTAAGTAAATATCGCAAATCAGTATCCTCTAAAAATGGGAAAGGAATAATAATTGGTATTATTGACAATGGCATAGATAAAAATCTTAAAAAGAAAACAACACATGGAACTCTAATGGCTAATATAATAACAAGTTATTATGTTGACGCTAACCATATTCCTATTGGAATTGCGCCTGATGCCGAATTAATTGATTTAGATGTCTCAAATGCAGAAGAAAGATATTTTTTTTCTGATGTTTTAGAAAAATTTGACTTTATAATAAAGAATAAGGTCGCAATTGATATCCTTCTTATCTCTCTAACTACATTGCACCCCTCTGATGGTCAGGATATATTGTCATTAGCATGTAACTTACTAACCAATAAGGGGCTAATCATAGTATGTCCTGCAGGTAATTTTGGGCCAGAATCATATACAATTGGGAGTCCATCCGCAGCAGAGAAAGTAATAACAATCGGGGCTCTTACCAAGGATATGACAATTGCATATTATAGTGGAAGAGGTCCTACACTAGATGAAAGAACAAAACCAGACTTTTGTTTGCCCGGTTCTAAGATTGAGGTTCCGTTATCTAAAGGTCAGCGAATAACTATTTCAGGTACTAGTGCGGCGGCAGCAATAGGGGCAGGTATAATAGCTTTAATTAAAGAATCAAATCCTCATTTAACTTACAACGAAGTTTTAGAAATTATCAAGAATTCGAGCATAAATTTGAACTATCAGAGTATTTCTCAAGGTTATGGTACAACAAATATAATCAGAATTTTTGAGCCATTAGAAACTCAACAAAAAAAAGTAACACTTCCTTATACATATTTAGTAAAAAGATCATTATGGGTTACAATAGGCTTTATTTCGATATTGATAGGTTTATTTTACTTAATTTATTTCTTTAATTTAATGAGAATCTTTTATAATTGGATTAACTGAGGAGAGAATAATTTTTCCTTTATTTCACGTAGCATTACCATTATTAGTTTTTGAAATACCTTTCGTAAAGAAAAAATATCGCGTGAATAGATTCTCTTTAATAATTGGTTGTATGTTTCCCGATATAATGGACAAAACCATACTTTTTTTACAAATGGGAAGTGGAAGAGATTATTTTCATTCTATATTTTTTTTATTTTTGTGTTTTGGGATTCTTTTTTTCATTACAAGAGGAAATAAAAGTATTTCATTATCATTTTTTATCGGAACAATGTTTCATCTACTATTAGATCTACCTGCGATACCCCTGTTTTATCCTTTCATCGAGTATGATAAATTGATTGTAAAAGACCCTATTCCTCTCTGGATAAATACACTATTAACTGATCCAGTAGTACAATTAACTGAAATTGCTGGTGGAATTATATTTATATTTATTCTAGTGAATAACAGATTATATACCCCAAGAGACCTTATTAAGTACTTAAGAACAACATTTGGAGTTCCTATGACGTATCCATCAACTACAAAGCCAGAAGTTCAGATAGTTGAAGACTAAAAATACTTAGAAAAGTTTTATAGTGCATTTTAATGTACGTCGAATAAGGAGGAGATGTCTCTATCCCCCCCTCTTCTTGGAACCCCGCGTGCAAGTTTCCCTGCACAGGGCTCGCGCCCCAAGAACCCGTATCACGTCACCGTGTTCCTTTAGTTCATATTTTTCATAATCTCTCTGAGATCCTCCAAGTTACCTCAGAAACCTCTTTAGGAAATGATCACATTGGAGTTGTATTACGCCAAGATTTACCATATCGCTTCTTCCAATAATTATGGAGATTCGCATCATAAGGACTATTATAGCCCTTCACGGGTGTATATCTTAAACCCGCCCGTAAAGAACGACTAAAAATCAATACGTTCTTCCCTCGCTCTCCAAAGATCCATGTCCGTTTTCCGACATCCATAAAATATCTATGTCGTATCCATTGCTTTCCCTTATCGGGATGTCGCCTCAAGCACCAGCTCCAAATTATCTTCCATATCCGATAATCTATGTAATTAAAAGTCTCCTTAGCACTGCTGTAACAATAGTAATTTGCCCACCCTCTAATAATAGGGTTCAGCTTGGAAATAAGCTCATCAGCCCTCATCTGTTTATTCATTGAAACTACTGTTCTAATATGCTCCAAATGTTGTTTAATAGCCTTCTTCGAAGGTTTCGCTAAGCAAATAGCTCTGCCTCTTCCGTAATATTGACGGATATTAAACCCCAGAAAGTCAAAACCTTCATTTCGATGTATAATCCTTGTCTTAGCGTCATTCAAAGCCATTCCTCGTTTCTTTAAGAAATCCCGTAACATTGGTAAAACATACGAGATTATTCTGTTCCTTGTTGGAGCCGTCACCACGAAATCATCAGCATATCGAATCAAATTCAGTCCCTTATTCTCATACAGCCTGTTTGCGGGTGTAAGATAATTACCTTTAGAGTTTTCCGCTCCAAACAATCTTTCCATCCCATCCAATGCTATATTTGCGAGTAAAGGACTAATAATTCCTCCTTGTGGTGTGCCTAATTTCGTTTGGTAATACTTTCCAAACTCGATTATCCCTGATTTAAGCCATTTACTAATAGTTTCCCGAAATACGGGAATTCTTTTAAGTAATGCCTCATGATCGATATTATCAAAACATCCCGAAATGTCTGCATCCAATATCCACTCACTCGTTTGTTTGTTCCTTAGAATTCGAATGGTATGCCAAATCTGCCAAATCGCATCCATGCACCTACGTCCTGGTCTGAAACCCTGTGAATGAGGCTCAAACTTAGCTTCCCATTCAGGTTCCAAAGCTAATTTCACAAGCAGCTGCATGACTCGATCTTTAACGGTCGGAATACTTAACGGTCGTTTATCTCCACTACTTTTGGGAATATAAACACGTCTAAGCGGTTTGCATCTATAATTAAATATATTGGTTTGACGAACATCCTCAACCAACTCCAATCGAGCTTTAGAGGTTACAAAAATTTTTCCGTCAATTCCTGGCGTATACTTCCCCTTATTTTCCTGTGTCACTCTTCTAACTGCCAAGAGCCTTGCAAAATGTGATCTGACAAGGAATTTCTGAAGGTTTTTAACCTTCGCCCAGTCCTTATCACGGGTTGCTCGAAAGATCCGTTCTTGAAGCCGTCTTACATGTCTCCTGGGTTTATTCCATTGGATATAATCCCATTCTACCACATGCCCATTGTTCTGTTCAATGCTTTCACACATCGTTTAACTTCTCCTTTGGTTAATACTTCTCAATACTTTTCTTTCGTTGAGACCTGTTTAGGAAGTCAGCACCCTTTCAGGTTGGGTATATCTGTAGTTCGATCACTACTACAGCCCTATCCACACCATTACAGTATAGCATTCGCTTTTTCCCACATCCTCTGCCCACTAAACTTTCCCCCTTCCTCACGGTCGGGATACCAAAACACATACGTGTATGGAGTCTATTGGGTTTACCAAGTTCCTAATGTTCAACTTTCAATAGAGCCCTTAGGGAGATGCTTTCCCCCGGTTGCGCAACGGATGACAAAGAAATGAAAAAAAACCATTTCTACCTGGCAACTCACCATTTTGGTCTCGGCGTATCAGCTACGTTTCGCCGATTTATAATAACGAGGTTTATCACACCTTCACTTTTGTTTCCCATAGGCTTCTTGGCTAGCCCACAGCCCACTTTTGTAGCTAAGTGCTGACGGTACATTGTCCCCAAAGCTTCACACATCGCCGTTACCAATGATGCATGTTTGGGTAGCCATAATCAGTCATCTCAATACCAGTTATTGAAAATTACCTTACTAAATCTCTCTTTTCAAGTCCTGTATTTGAACATAAAGCTTTCTTGTCGCACTTTTTTCTTTATATATCAATAATCATTAAAATAATCATAATAGATATTAAAAATTTCAGGGAATAAAAATGAGCCAAAATAACAAGCTTAAGATAATTATAGATAATCGTGAAAGGAAATTAATGACACTTTTTGATAAAAAGAGAGACACTATAATTTATGAATCTCAACAATTAGATATAGCAGATATTATTATAACTGAAGATTTGGCCATAGAAAGAAAAGAGGGTAATGATTTTGTGTCATCTATAATGGATAATCGTTTATTTGAACAACTACTTAGATTAAAGGAGACATATCCTAATCCTGTTCTTATATTGGAAGGTTTGAATAGTGAAACTTTTGAAAACACTGGAATGAAAAAATCTTCTATATATGGAGCTCTCGCATTTATTTCTTATAAAATGGGAATTGCTGTAATTCCAACTCTGAATCTAGAAGACACAGCAATAGTGATCGAAAGAATAGCGTATAGGGAACAAGTAAAAGATGATATGCCCCTATTATCCAGAAAAGCTCCTAGAATGATGTCTGTGGAGGATAGAAGAACCTATATAATTGAAGGTTTTGTAGATATAGGGCCAAAAAAAGCTAAATCATTAATAGAAAAGTTTGAAACCCCCTATAAAGTGTTTAAAGCAATTAAGAACACAGAAATTACCTTTACAAAAACTGGCAATCCTAAAGGTATCGACGGTCCTTTAAAAGAATTGAGAGGATTTAGCTGGAAATTTGTTCAAAAAAATAAGGAAATCCTATTTGGAAATATAGTAGATAAATCCCAAAGGAGGATTGATGATACTTATAAAAATTCATCATAGGGTAAAGTTGCATATACTTCTGTTTTTACCAAACCATTATCTTTATGAGATAGACTCTCCTGAACTTCTTTTAAAGAAAATATTTTTTTATAAATAGCAACCGATGGATATCTAACTAGATTAAACCCATCCCAACTAATATTTCTCTTACCAACTATAGTAGATGTAATGTTTCCTCTTAGATTTATATAAACACCATACTTTCCTAAATACTTCCCTACAACACTTCCGTATCGAGAGGTGGCTGCTAAATTCTGATACTTATTTAAAATTACCATTCCGAGAGGTTGGCTCTCATCTCTATTAATAAAAGATTCTGACTGCTAAATAGTTTGATTAATAACCTTTCTTGCACTTCCCTTATGAACTTCCCCGGTTGATATATCCGTAGAGGAATTAGCTAAACTCCTTATAGCCTTATTCATCATTTGAATTTGTCTTTCAGGTAGTGGGTCAATTAGTAAAACTTTATAGTCTTTTAATTTAGTTTTTTGGGTATTTAAATGATCAATTGCTTCATGATAATCTTCTTCAGAATATCTAATAAAAATTATT
>SDBS01001239.1_pt1 | contig 26070 bp, 26 predicted proteins | sample 2277091 | NCBI WGS metagenome assembly SDBS01 (sample SAMN10404972, study PRJNA504765) | marine sediment metagenome | isolation source: marine sediment core GS10_PC15, 163 cmbsf | place: Arctic Ocean: Southern Knipovich Ridge | collected 2010
TTCTAGAATGAAGAAAAACACGATAAATATACCAAGAAAGTTTCATACCGGTACAAAAAGACTCAATAATGGAAAGATATTTATGAAAAAAAACAACAGGAAGGAAAGAAGTGCGATCAGCCACAATAACCTCCTCGTCCGCAATTGCCGCAGTACTTAGAATTGACGCTTTCTTTGTGTGATAGTGTCTATGAAAAGTACAAAGAATTTGTAATGACCATTCCGGTGGAATCAAAGTATGGCCAATTTGAGTCCGACTTCGCCAAGGCTCCGACGGACAGGCAGGAAGAAAAAAACAAGCAGGAAGAAGTAGAAAAGAAAAAAGAAAAAAAACCGGCAGGTAAAACATAATGAAAAAGCAAAACGGTTTTATTATTCCTCTTGTGCTGATGCTTATTTCTATTGCGATAGTGCTTGCGACAAGTATCTATCAAAAAGGCTCGATATTTGTGCCCTTTATGAGCACCGTGATACGGCGTGAGGAGGCAAAACTTTTGGCAATAAGTGGCGTGCAGGTGGCCATGAGCCAATTAGCGAGTCCACCCGACTTCGCCAAGGCTACGTCGGGCAAGCAGGCTGAAGAAGGTAAAGAAGGGGAGAAAGCAAAAGCTGTGTCACCGGAGCAAGAAGCCAAAAATTTACTCACCCAACTATTGCCAACTTTGAATCAATGGCAAGAGTATCCACTTAAAAAAGATATCGATGGGATTGATGGTACGATCAAAATTGCGCTTTCGTGTGAAGAAGGAAAATTGAACCTTAACCACATGTATGATTTTGTGCGTCGTAGATTTATGGGGGAAGGGCAACCGAAGGGTGATTGGAAAAAAATAATGGCGTTTGTATCGAAGCGAATTCAAAAGAGTATGGGTATTTCAGCTGATTTATTTGAATCATTTGAAAAATTTTTTAAACACCGGCAGTATAAGGTGAATGATGCTACAGAGCTTTTAACACTAGATGGATTTAAACAGTTTGCACGTACTGTTTTTTATGAGCCGCCTACTATAAAGAAGGATTCAGAAAGACCGCTGTATTTATTAGATATGTTTACCGTATATGGCAATGGCAAATTACAACCATGGCTTCTTTCCGATTCGGTGCGCGGAGTATTTGAAATGAAGCGAGTTGGGCAGACCGAGGAAAAAAAGAAAAAAGAAATGATACAAGAGCTCGTTAAAAAGTTTAAACCGAACATGAATGTTGCACAAGATTGGAACACTCTCTTTCAGCCCTTGTATGGCATTGAGTTTAAGCGCTTGTTCAAAGGGATAGAAGCGATCTTTGAGTCTTCATTTGATCCTAAGATATTTTCGGTGGTATCGTATGGAGTGGTTGGTGAAGTGACCCAGCGAGTGTATGCGATTCTCGAGCGAATGCGGCACGTTGATAAAGATAAGACGTGGTATGATGTTAAGATTAGAAAATTCTATTGGATCTAAAAAAAGGGATACGCATTGATCGGTAAAGTTGAGACACGAGTTGGTATCTTTGTTTTGCTAGCGCTGGTCGTGTTTGGCTATATGGGCTTTCATATCGGCGCTTTTCGCTTTGACCGGGGTCAGTATGCGCAATACATTCTCTTTTTTAAAGATGTTTCTGGGCTTGCTCGAAAGGGCGACGTTAAAATTGCCGGTGTAAAAGTTGGGTGGGTTGAAAAAGTTAATTTAGTGCCGAATGATCCTACGCAGGCAGAAGTCATTATCATGATTTCCAAAGATTACTCTCTCTATAGTGATGCGTATGCAACGGTCCGTCAGGATGGGCTTTTAGGGCCAAAATATGTTGAAATTAATTCAGGCGATCCCCTTTTACGCAAGCTCCAACCAGGTGATCCATTAAGTAAGCCAAGTACTGAGCCAGTTTCAGTTGATGAGCTGATGCAACAGTTTAAAAAAATTGCAACGAATGTTGATGAAATTACCACTTCATTTAAAGATGTAGTTGGCGGCGCTGAGGGCAGAGAGCAGCTGCAGTCCATTTTTGATAATGTGCAAACCTCCGTTGAGCGATTGTCGTCCGTATCAGATGTACTTGATCGAGCGCTCGTGCGCAATGAAGATCATCTTGATACGTTCATGCAAATCGGTACCACCGTTCAGACAAATCTTGATAAAATCTCGAGTGTCTTTGATAGAGACTTTAATCGAGTAGCCACTAAATTCGAAAGTACCGCAGGCGCATTAGAAGATGCATCGCTGCAAGCGCGTGATGGCATGCGTAGCATAAGTTCGGTGGCAGAAAAAATCGATGAGGGCAAAGGCCTTCTTGGTAAGCTCGTGAATGAAGATGAAACGTATCGCGATCTCAAACTAGCAATAGAAGGATTTAAGAACTATCTAACTAAGATCGATCGCATGCAGATTGTCTTTGACACGCACTTTGAATCTATGATCAGAAAAGCAGAAGGGTATGAGTGGGAGGATTCAAAAGGATTCTTCGGCATGCGCATCTACCCACGCGAAGATTATTTCTATCTCCTTCAGATTGCCACTTCTGAAAAGGGATACATCAAACGCAAGTTTATAGAACGAGATTATTTCGATTCAGAAGGCAAACCAATCGATACCACGATCATTCAAGATCGTCCGTTTAATGAGGGCCAACTCAATTTGGATGATTTAACGCGTCTTTCTTTGGTACAAGATCATCGCAAAACCACCGTGCATAGAGATTCATTCAAGGTAGATCTCCAGTTTGGTAAAATATTTAAAGATATTGCGTTCCGAATCGGCTTGTTTGAAGGAACAGCAGGCGCAGCCGTTGATGTAGACATTCCATTTGGCACCGATAAATTCCGTTGGGTCACCAGCCTCGAAGCGTATGACTTTAATGGCCGTAATCGCTTGATTGAAGATCGTCGTCCCCATCTGAAATGGTTGAATAAAATCTTTGTCTTGAGAAATATTTATAGCACCTTTGGCGCAGATGACTTTGTAAGTCAAAAGAACGCAAGCGTCTTCTTCGGCGCTGGCATTCGCTTTGGCGATGACGACATTAAATATTTCTTGTCTAGTATCTCAGGCGTTGGAGGCACCAGCTTTCAAACGTAATGAGAATTGAGTATTTTTGAAAACAGAAATATTATTATGTTCATGAACACCAAGGAGTAGAATGATTAAAAAAGCAATTATTATCGTACTGCTTTTTTCACCGGCAATTAGGAGTATGGATGAAGAAGAGATTTGCGAAGATAATGTAGTGAATATTTCACCGCCCGACCCGTTCACGTGGGGGACCGAGAACTTCTACTTTGATGTGATTACAAGGAATACAAAAAAGGATTGTTTAGACAAGAAAACTAAGAGAGAGTTAGAAATTGTAGCGAATAAGATAGAGTGCAATATGGAAGCAACTTATCTTGGAGGAGGTAATATAAGGCTTAGAATTGTTATTCCAATGTTAGCAACAGAGGCGGCCATGATGTCTTTACAAAATGACCTGCGAACTTATTTTGATGGTGTTAAACCTAATTATACCTACAACGGTGGATCGCCTTGGTAAAACAAAAACGAATAATTTCACACGTTTTCAAAATTCTGTTGCGCGGCCCAGGAAATAAATACATGAGCGAATTGTGAAATTCAAATAGATTGAAAAGATTCTGTAAATAGAAGAAATTTTCCCAACCGTTCGCCCTGAGCGTGTCGAAGGGTTTCGAACGGCCGAATATAAAAAAACATGAAAATAAAGGGGATAGACTTGTGTTTATCTTCTTATCACGTAATTTTTTGATATAATATACTCTTTATGCAAACCCATAACATCAAGGAATGAGATATGAAAAAAATTATAATTGGCTTATTGTTTTTTTCCACTGCAATTGTAGCAATGCAGCAGGAGAGTGGAAAAGAAGTTTTTGAGGGGCTAGATAGGAAGTATACACAAGAAGAAGAGATTATTTTATTTTTCCCTTATTTTGTTCAAAAAAAGGTGAAAGATGATGGTTCAGATGATTATTTAGACGCTTTAACTAAATCAAAATTGAAGGCTATGGCGTGTACTGTTAAACGAAGTATAGCGGTAGAATACTTTAAAGGAGCCGATGGTTTTATGAGTGTTGAGGTTGAGATGATGTTAGTGGATTGTTTTTTTAAAAATCAGAGTGCGGTATGCGAAAGTAGAACGGTAAGGATTGATCAATGTGAGCTACCACCTGGCACTAAAGACCGGTATACGCGTATGCTTAATAAATTGTTTAAAAAGTGCTTTACTCCTACCGAATATATAGACTATTGTGCAAATCAGAAAGAAGAAAAGTAGTTTTATACTTTTTCAAAATTCTGTTGCGCTGCCCAGGAAATAAATACATGTTTTACGAAAGCGAGCCGCTTCTTTTTACGTTTGGCTCGCTTAATTTTTGTATCATTCGTGGGAAAAATTCTCATGAGTCTGCTTCTTTTAACAATCTGCGCGAGCCAGATATAACGGCTTATGCGCCGATTTTCTCGATCAACTGCTTTCATAAATTCCATGTAGGAGCTGAGCCGATCTTTCGAATGGGTTAAATACCGATTCAGGATCGTTTCACGCAAGCTTTGTTGCAATTCATGCTGCGGGCATTCCTGCAATTCTCCTGCACTCATATGCTTTTTCCAAGCTGCCCACAAATCTGAGCGATTCAGGTAATGGTTGTCGGCAAGTAATGCAGCTGATACGCAGATATACGTGCCAATAAACGCCCCGAATGCTATCCGCTTTTTATTAAGCTTGATAAATGTTTGTGCCGATTGCGCGAGCTCGGAGGGAGAGAGTTTGGTGAGCTGTATATTATGCTGCTGTAAAAAATTTGATATACGAGATTGCACCGAACTGAATGCCTTTGATATTACCGTAACGGTGGTATTGGTGGAGGTGATAACTTTTGGTTTATTGATATTTTGATTTTTCTGAATTGGTTTATTGATGTTATGAAAATGTACTTCAGTGGGAGTGCCGTTATCGGGGGTGTTTACGATGACATGAATATTTTGTAGAGGAGTTGGAGCTTCTTGAAGCTCTAGGGAATTACTGTTTGAGGTGCTTATATCATTTCCTGAAAATACAAAAGTTGGTGAAAAAAGAAGCAGTAAAACAAACAATCTATGGCGGATGCTCATTCGTATCTCCTTGCTTTTTAACGATCATTTGGTATGGTTCCATGCATCTCTATCAAAAAGAATAGTCAAGCGTAATAAAAAGTTGCTATAGCTGCTAGAAAAAAATCATTACAGAGGAGAAAATGTGATGGTGATGCCTAAAAAAATAGTTAAACACATATCACTCATACTACTGCTTGCTTCGGTAGGTGTACACATAGAGGGGTTGTCTGTGAAAAGAAAAGCTGGTCATATAATTTTAAATACTATTTTAGAGCGATGGTCTCCCCGCACAATGTCGGGGGAATCGCTTTCTCAAGATGAATTGATGTCTTTATTTGAAGCAGCGCGGTGGGCGCCTTCTTCGTACAACAATCAGCCGTGGCGGTATATCTATGCGGAAAAAAGTAGTGATAGCTGGTCGAAGTTTTTTAACTTTTTGGTTTCCCAAAATCAAGGATGGTGCAAAAATGCGGCTGCTTTAATTGTTGTTATTTCAAAAGATACTTTTGATTTTAATGGCAAGCCATCGCGCACGCATTCGTTTGATACCGGAGCATCGTGGGAAAATTTGGCAATTCAGGGGAATGCCCTGGGATTGGTGGTGCATGCCATGCAGGGCTTTGATTATGATCGCGTAAAAAAAGAGCTCAACATTCCTGATGGCTATACCGTTGAAGCGATGATTGCGGTAGGCAAACCAGCAAGAGGAGGCGATTTAGAATCGCTTCAAGAAATGGAAGAGATGACGCAACGTAAGCCATTGTCTGAAACTGTTTTTAAGGGAACGTTTGTTCCAAAAAGTTGAGGAGGAAGAGAATGTCTTTATGGTATGACATAAAAAAGACATATGAAGAAAATCTTCTGGAAGGGCCGTTTTTTGATGGTGAAATGCCACAGCGCATTATTCCTCCCAAAAATGAATGGAAAAAACTGTTTGATTATCAGGTTATGATGCCGCTTGGCGTGCCAGCCTGCCCGTTTGTGGTGAATGCGCGCGGAGCTAAATTAGCAAGTGATTTGGGATTTGATGTTATCACATGGAAGACCATTCGCAGTAAAGCCACATTAGCAAAACCGTATCCCAATGTTGCATTATTGCGCAATACGCCCATTCATACTTTTAGCCAATCAATGATCGTAACTGAAACGCTTCCCGATTCATTTTCTGATTTAGCAGCTACGGTGTCGATTGGAAATGCGTCCCATGAATTTGATTGGGTTATGAGCGAGATGGAGCGCGGACTTTCTTGCGTGAAGCCAGGCCAAATATTAATTTCATCTATTTATGGCGTGGGCGAGACACAAGATGCATTGATTGCTGATTTTGTATATCTGGCTTGCCGCGTCAAAGAAGTTGGCGTGCATGCCGTGGAGGCAAATATTTCCTGCCCGAATGTGGATGGATTGTTGTATAAAGATGTTAATTTAGTTTCAAAACTTTGTTCTGCATTAGTTTCTGCATTAGGCACAACGCCTCTCACTATTAAATTGGGCATATTTGATTCAAAAGATGAGATGAAAGAAATACTCACTGCGGCAGCAGTTGTAGGCGTGCGTGGTATTACGGGAATCAATGCGATTGGCCTGAACGTGATTGATGAAAAGGGAGAGCAATATTTTAAAGGCCGTCCGCATGCCGGCGTATGCGGGGCGCCCATTCGGCCGTATGCTTTGCAATTTGTACGCGATGCGCGGTGCATCAGTGATGATGAAAAATTAGATCTAACCATTTTAGGATGCGGGGGAATTACCCTCCCTGAGCATATTGATTTATTTTTTGATGCGGGGGCAGACGCGGCATTATCGGGATCAGGAGCACTCTATAATACCTACATAATGAACGAGTATCAATCGCGTGCTGCGCATATTTTTCAAAGAAAATCTGAACCAGCTCAACACAAAGGAATATAATGGAATTGAAAAACGATAACGAAGAAATATTTCAGAAGTTATTTGAGATAGAAGCAATTAAAGAGGGAGAGTTTACGTTTACGAGCGGTATTAAAGCTCCTCTCTATATTGATCTTCGTCGTATTATTTCTTTTCCCGAGGTGTATCAACACGTTATTGATCTTATATGGCAAGAAATGATGGATTATGAAATGGATCACGTAAGTGGCGTACCGCTTGCGGGCGTGCCATTGGCAAGTGGAATTGCACTTTTGTATCACAAATCAATGGTTATGCCGCGCAAAGAATCAAAAAAGCATGGAATGCGTCAACGAATTGAAGGAGCATTTAAAAAAGGTGATGAGGTCGTACTTATTGAAGATTTAGTAACGAGTGGTGGGAGCGCACTTGATACGGTGAAAACGCTGAGAGAGGCAGGCCTTGTGGTAAACAATGTGGTAGCTTTTTTGGATTATGAAAAAGGAGCCCCGGAGAAGTTGGCAGACCATGATGTGCAGGTGCGAACGGTGTGTAAATTGTCCGAACTCATTGGCTCATTGCATCGGAGTGGAAAAATTGATGCTAGCGCATTCGAGCGTATTAATACCTTCATGAAAGAGAAACATTTTTAATAGTGAGCAAAGATATGCAAGTGATTACCCCTCAAACTATGCCAGAACTACACGTTCCACCGAATGTTCGTGTTGCATATGAAAAGCGCATAGATAATTTTTCAAATCCAACTGCTCGAAGATTGCTTGAAATCATAGTACGCAAACAAACAAACATTTGCGTAGCTGCAGATGTTACTTCATGCAAAGAGCTTATTTCCTTGATTCATCAGATCGGAGATCATATCTGTACGTTAAAAACACATATAGATATTATTCATGATTTTCATCCCTCGATAATAAAACAACTAAAAGAGCTTGCGCAAAAATATGATTTTCTTATTTTTGAAGATCGTAAATTTGCAGATATTGGTAATACGGTAAAGCATCAATATGAAGGCGGCGTGTATCATATTGCTGATTGGGCAGACATTATAAATGCGCATACGATTCCAGGGCCCGGCATCATTCAAGGCCTAAAAGAAGTTGGGCATAAAAAAAACAGAGCGCTGGTATTATTACCTCAAATGAGTAGTGCTGGCAATTTAGCAAACGGAGAATATACAGCAAAAACAGTAGCTATGGCGCAGCAGGAAAAAGGTTTTGTCATTGGCTTTATTGCCCGAGAATATTTGGATGGCAGCTTTCTACATTTTACACCAGGAGTAAAAATGCAAGAAGGAGGTGATGGCCTTGGGCAACAATACATAACGCCGGAGAAAGCAATACAGCGGGGAGCGGATGTGCTCATTGTGGGGCGCGGGATATACCAATCAAAAGATCCATGCAAAACCGTGCAAGAATATAAAAAAGCTGGATGGGAGGCCTATCAAGCACAGTTATAAACATTAAAAAAAAAGGAGTTTTAGATGAAGCGTACTGCAGCAGTTATTGCACTAATCGTAGCATTGGCATCACCATTTTTACCGGCGGAGGGTTCTGTCGCACCGGCATCCTCTTTTTTACAGACTGATGTTCCTGCTATCACCAAACTTGTGTTGCCGTGTGGCGGATGGGGCACGCGCATGATGCCATACACCAAAGCACAACCAAAAGAGGTGGCAAACATTTTAAATAAACCAGCTATTCAGCTCGTAGTTGAGGAAGGTATTGCATCGGGATTGACTGAATTTGTTATCGTCACCAAAAGGCACAAAGATTCCATTGCAGATCACTTTGATGCATTGCCAGAGTTGGAAGGATCTTTGTATAGAAATAAAAAAGAGCATTTAATTTCTGATATTACAGGTATTCGATCCAAGGCTGATTTTATGTATATTCGGCAGGCAGAGCAAAAGGGAACAGGTGATGCGGTTCTTATTACTCAAAAGTGGATAAAAGATGAATTTTTCTGCGTTGCATTTCCCGATAATATTTTTATAGGTGAAGAAAATCTATTTGCTGAGATGATCAAAATAGCACAACGAGAAAACGCATCAGTTGTTGCGGTAGAAGAAGTCCCTCTCAAAGAAGTAGTGCATCATGGAGTGGTGGTGATTAAAAAAGAAATTGAGCCCGGTCTCTATGAGATTGCTGATTTGGTTGAAAAGCCACGCCCTGAAGAGGCGCCTTCTCGGCTCGTGAATTGTGCGCGTTTTGTGTTATCATCAAAAATATTTAAATCACTCGAAACTATCCCCTGTGCCCCAAATGGAGAGCTTCAGTTGCCAGATGCGATTCTTGATTTAATTAAAAGAGGTGAGCGCGTGCTAGCCTATTGGAGCAAGAATCAACGATACGATATTGGCCGTCCGATGCCATGGCTCGAAACGAATATTCGCTATGCCTTGCAGCATCCAACATTTAAAGATGAAATGCGTTCGCTGCTGAAAACTGTTTCAGATGAACTTTTTAACAAATAGAGGAGTTTCATGCGTAATTCTAAACTGTTTTTTATTTTGAGTCTTTTAGGATCGATGCAATTATCAGCAATGGAAGTTACACCAGATAATGATCAAGATCTGGCTCAGGCCATGCAGGAATTTTATAAAGTGATAGGAGAGGAAATATCGCAAGAGGGAATTCAGGAGCAAATTGGACAAGCTGAGACACAAGAAGAATTGACGCGCCTTCTTATTCGAGAAGGAGCGGCAAGACAAGTAGCTACGCCTTGGAAACAAGCATATAGTGTAGGAGCCCGTAAAGTTCAGCCGGCATCAACAGAAAAAAAATGTCCTTTTTGCGAACAATGTAATAACTCTGAGCAGGATGATGCTAATTTTTTTATAGAACGAGGTGATGAGACTGCCGTACTTGGTTGCCTCCATGCAGCTGGGCCACTTCATTTTTTATGCGTGCCATATGCACATGAAAAGAGTTTAGGGGATCTTTCTGTTAATAATCGGCATGAACTCTTTCGTATGGCAGCTGGCTTAATTAGGAAAACTAAAAAAGCTTTGGAGATTAGAGGTTTTAAAATGTTTTTCAATTTATATCATAGATGCGCTGGCGCTACGCAAGATCATGTGCATGGGCACGTGCAAGCATCTTTTGAAGGAGAGTTACATCCACTTGCGCGATCAATTATGTCGCCACTTCTTCGAGCTGAACGGCAAGGTGGCTATTTTAAAGAGTTTAAACCTGATGGAAATCTCAGTAAGATTAAACCTATATATGATACATTTTCAGCTCTTCTTAAGAAAGTACACTCCGACAAAAGGGAGCAAGCATCTTCGCAAACAAAAGATAGTCGATGTGGTGTATGTTTGATGCTTGATAAAAAAAGTAAATTTGGTTCCTACGTACTTAAAAAATCAAAGCATTTTACCTTACTTTATAATCCAGTGGGCGCGTATCATGGCGAAGTTTTAATTGTGCAATCTGATTGTACAAAATCCGTTGATGAACTTGATGAAGATCAAAATAACGAATTGAGTGATCTTACTGTGCAAGCAACAAAAGTAATAAAGGAAGCCACAGGGGCACACGGTATCAGCCTCTCCGTAGCCGATGGTATTGCAGCAGAAGAGAATCCATTTCCTCATCAGGCGGTGATGAGAGTAACACCACGATTTGATAATGAACAAGGGACAATAACAGTACATTACGGAGAAAAAATAGATTCGATGAATAGGGAACAACAGTTTGAGAAGTTAAAAAAAGCTTTTAATGAGCTTGAAAGTAAAAAGGAATAGTATTTACCGGAGCACATATGCGCATTGTTGCTTGTTTTTTAGCCATTCTATCTCTTATCTGCGCACAGCAGATTGTTGCAATGGAGGAGGAGGATCAGACTGAGCCGGATCTGAGTAGCTATATTAAAGAATTTTACACAGCGCTTGGCCAGCAGCAGCATCCTGACATTTCAGAAATGATAACAGAAGGTGAAATGGAGGATCTTTTGGCGGCAATGCTTACTCCTCGGGGAGGCGCATGGCCATTATTTGCCCCGTGGCGAGAATCGTATGCGTCAAAAGAACGATCAAAAGGATTGGTAAATCAAAATGAATGCCCCTTTTGTGATCAATGGGGTCATCCAGAATGTGACGATCAAAATCATTTTTTAATGCGAATAAAAAAGATAGCTCTTCTTCTTAATAAGAATGGGACTAATCCACTTCATTTTTTAATTATTCCCAAAAAGCATGTTAAAACTCCTGACCAACTGCCAGATGATGAGCGCCATGAGCTTTTTTCTATGGCAGCCTTCTGTATTAAAAAATTAGAAAAGGAACTTTCAGTTCGCGGGTATAGCTTGTTCTTCAATTTGTTGCATCGATGTTCTGGGGCCAGTCTTCCCAATCATTTGCATGCGCAACTTCTTACGCGTTATAAGGGGGATGAGTTGAGTATTGCCATACCTTTAAGGGAAGTATTGCATGCTCATGAACGGGGAGATTTTTTTAGTAAATTGAAACAAGATACGTGGGGTGAGGAAGTAAAAAAAACATATAATGCATTTTCTAATGCTCTTGCGTGTGCAAGTAAAAAAAGAGAACAACCCAGAAAAGCGAAACAAGAGGAAAGTTGTGTTTTCTGTTCGTATAATGAAGCTAATTCTAGAAATAAAGCTTTATTTTTAAGGAGCTATAAGCATTGCACTGTTATGTTTAACCCGGTGGGATCTGGACCAGGACAATTATTTGTTTTTTTAAATGATCATACTAAGTCCTTTGGAAATTTAACGGTTGAAGAGAATAATGAAGTTGCAGATGTGATATCTGATTGTCAAAAGAAGATAAGGGAGTTAATAGCTCCACATGGCATAAGTATTGGCATAGATTATGGGATAGCAGGTGAACACAATTCATATAGCCATGAAGGAGTGGTAAAAATTACTCCTCGATGGGATAATGAATCTTCACATCTTGTGCTTGATTCAGGATTGAAGGTTATTTCAAAAAATGTTGATACGCTATTAAAGAAGTTTCGAGAAGCTTTTAGTGGTGGTTCCGAGTGACGAGTCTATGAAAAATAAATTTCTGTATGTGATTGCTCTAGTCTTTTGCATCCCTGCCTGCTTTTCAAAGGAGCAGCAAACGGCATCTTCGCAAGAATCGTCCACACATGCATGGGTTGACCTAGTAGATTCTACGCGCATCATTCAAAAGCTTATTGCAAGCAATCAATTGGGTACCATTCTTGAAGAGCATGATCCAGAAGAATTAGAAAGGCTTTTGCATAATGTTACTCCTGCGCAAATGGCGCTTGAATCAGAAGCTATTAATGCGACGATGCCTGCATTGGTATATTATTTTGATCCGGGCAAAGAGGATAATCGCGTGTTGGCTTGGCTGAAGGATTTTGCAGAAACGCATAAAGAAAAGTTTAAAGTAGTCTTGGTGGATGCTCATGCATTATTCATACTTACTCAGCTTGCTGATATAAGCGAATTACCTACGATTCTTGTGGTACAAGATGGAGAAGAAAAAGAGCGGCTTGTTGGATCTGAAGCTACTCTTGCATCCATTGAAAATGTTGTGAAAAATAACATCAAATAAGAAAAAGCCCCGCTTCAAGCGGGGCTTTTTCTTTATACAGTCTGTTGCGGCGTTTTTTGCTGGGAGGTGGTAACGGGTATTTCGCCACGTTCTTGTTTTGAAAGTTCCATTGCGCGAATGAGGCGTGTCACGCCGATGCCGCCGCCGCACCGAGGAAAGAAATCGAAACTGAGAAAGTTATCAAGTTCTTTGGTAACGCGTTCTTTGCCAAAATGATTAAAGAGTAATTTTGAAAACATACCATGACTGATTGTATGGAATAATTCTTTCATTTCATCAGCATTACAGCTTCGCTCAGCTGATCCGATTGTTTCCATACCATAGAGAATGGCATCAATTTTTTTAGCATGATCACCTTCTTTTTTCATATTAAAAAAGGGATGCGTGTAAAAGGGGAAATTTTTCAAGAAAAAGACTGGGCTGAAATCGTTCCAGATTTTGGTTTCTTGAGGGGCACTAATGTCTTCAGTGCCGTAGTAATCAGCAATAAAACTATAATCTCCATCACGAAATGCTTCTTTTTCGCCCAGATCTAAATACACGCACAAATCTTCAAGAAGGCGCTGCAACGTGTTCATATTTCCATGTGTTTCAAATTCAAAGAGGGGAAACATATTCAAGTGCCGCTCGGCGATTGGATCTGGTTCGTCACGATAACTGGTGGTACTGCAAAAAAGTCCCGGTACGTCTGGATTTTTCAGAAGATCATGCTCGAGCCACATTTGCCCTGTTTGGGGCAATGGCCATTTGGTGCCCGCAAATACATACGTGGCAATCGTAGCTGGATCTTCACAGGCAGCTAAAATGCTCCGGCGTGATTGCGTATCAACTTCAATGAATCCGCGATCCAAAAAAAAACCGCGCAACTTTTGCGTGGTTTCATGATAGTTGCTGAGCGTGTTATAACTAGACAGAGGAGTAGTACTCATAAATAAACCTTTTTTTAAGTATAGTTAAATGGACATTGCCAGAAAAGATACCAAGCGAAGGATGTTTAATCAAGAATGAACTGGCGAGAGAAAGATATCGTGATAAACTTTGTCTTGAATGTTATTTGCATACAAAGGAGTGGATATGATTATAAAACAAGTTGGTGATTTTATTCTTTCTTCCTGGATCTGGCAATTTACGGCAGATTGGTTTCATCCGGTGATCACCGGCATCGTGATGTTTTTGATGTTGCGGCTGATCATGCGCCGCTCTCGATTGCGCTCATTGTGGATAAGTTTTACTGCTCAGGTTGTTGCGCTTGGTCTTCTTACGATTATTGCAATTGGGATACTGGTGCATTTGTTTGGTTGGGAGTTTGATCCTATCGATCCACAGGAAGGGATTAAGCAGATTTCTGCATTTGCGCCAAGCATAAGGCTTGGAGTGCTCTATGCTCTTTTTCAATCGTGCATGTTTATTTTTGGATCTTTTTTTTGGGATATCAACATTATTGGATACCTGCTTATAACTTGGATGAGCAATGGTATCGGTGCTATTCTGAGTTATATGTTTATCAGTATGGCTGAAATTATGAAATACACGGGATAAAATATATGCCTTCCAAAGATGATATTGCCTATCTTTCAACATTAGTATCAGAAAATAAGCGCAAGCTTATTGCAAAAGTATTGGAATATCGAACGCGCTATCTCACGGTCGCGCTTGAGGATATTACGCAACCGCATAATGCGAGTGCGGTGATTCGCTCATGTGATATTTTTGGGGTGCAAGATATGCATGTTATTGAATCGGAGCAGGCATTTAATGCGATCAATACGGTGGCCAAGGGGGCAAGCAAATGGATTGATCTCTATCGCTATAAAAATACAAAAGAATGTATTACAACACTCAAAAAAAATGGCTATCGTATTGTGGCCACCACTCCTCACGAGCGAGGCTATACGCTTTCAGAGCTTCCCATTAATCAAAAAATTGCGCTTCTTTTTGGCACAGAAATCACTGGCCTTTCAGATGAATCAATTGCTCTTGCAGATGATTTTGTTACCATCCCGATGTTTGGCTTTACCGAAAGTTTTAATATTTCAGTAAGCGCGGCGATTTGTTTGTATCATCTTATTACCAAAATACACGCTTCAGATATTGCGTGGCAACTCACATCTGCAGAAAAAGAAACGCTGCAGCGAGAGTGGCTACAGCGTATTTTGCATATTAAAAAATGATTTTTACTACTTTGAAAAGTCAGGATCTTGCTCGTAGAGCTTCATCCATTCTTCAACGCGTTCAGGAAGATAGCGCTGTAATATTTTTTCAAATGAACGATGACCCCCATCAAACCAGTTACGAATATTAAATTTTGTTTTTTCTAAATCATGGCCGAGAATGGCAACCTTCCAGCGAGCATGCATGCCGTGCCCTTCATTATTTGGTTTTTCTCCATCCGGGTAGGCAATACCAAATGTTTTGTTGAGCCACAGATTATTCTCAGACATATTCCATAGGTTTGCATATTTCAAGGCGGTATATAGTTCTTTGAGATTCATTTTTTCCAGAGCCTCTTTTTTATCTTCAGGAGAAAGTGATGCAAACCGGGAAAACCCAGAAAGTTTTTCTTGGACAATAATATAGTTGCGGTCATCGCAATCAGTTGGGCGTCCTTCAAGATGATACAGATAGGTGGCCACCGGCGTAATGCCATCTTCCTTTACCTGCGCAAGAAGTTGTTGTGTTGCTGCACGTGTGATGTGCTGTTGCGTAGGAATTGTTTTGTTGGTAGCACGATTAATTAAATCATCTCGTGTCCACCATTTAATGGTGTAAGGGTCATAGCCTAAAGAGCTGATCATGCTTGAAATACGCGAAGGAATTCCCGCAATTTTTATTACGGCAGGAGTGGTGTCCGATTCGATGTCAAAAATATAGTTATGCTTACTTACATTTCTATCTTGTATCTGATCCTGTATTTTTTTGATATATACTTTCATCGCTTCAATTGAGGTAAATTGAGGAAGTATGAGAAGATCAGTTACAAGCTTCTGATTATTTTGTACCCAATTATCTACTGCTTGCTTGAGGTTGGGTGGGATGGTGCTTGCTTGTTGAATCAATGTATCGCAGGAAATTGATCCCATTGATTGCGGGTACTGTTGCTGTAAAGCGATCGTGCGGTAATCGCGATACGTGAAATAAAGTGCACCTACGACTAAAAGACCGAGGGTGCCAAAAACAAAAATAAATTTTTTCATTACTACTCCCTTTTTTTATCATTATTCTTTTGGTGCGCGTTCTTCTGTGATTTTATTCCATTCTTGTTGGAGATCCGATCTATGCTCAAGAATGCTTTCACGCACTGAATTATAGCCGCACCTGATATTATGTTCCCATTTCCATGGGTGACAACTTGTGCCCTCTCCTTTGTAACTAAATACAGCCGTTCCCCATCGAGGATTGGTGCCCGGGTTTGGTCCCCATCCTTCGTTGTTTGGTTTTTCAAGATCGGTGATATAAAAGTTTCGACTGTTTACATCGTACCAAAGATTTTCTTGCGTAAGATTCCATGCTCCTGCATCTACGGCATCAGCTAAATCAGAAAGCAATCCTTTATCAAGAGCCGTAAAGCGTGCTTGATTAGGCATTCGATCTACGCGAACATATGTTTTAGGATTTTTTGGTTGCACGATAACGTAATTTGTGTCACAGAATTCTTCGCCGTCGCCAAAGTGTACCACCCATGTTTGTACAGGTTTAACTTTTTTGCCGTCTAGTCTTTTTTTCATCATCAGATAATAGGCAAGCATGCTGGTGTGTTGGTGTACCGAAAAATTGCCTTGCGTTGCTTGTTGTAAAACCTTGGCCTTGTATTGCCATTTTTTTCCTACTTGTTCGATCATATTTTTACGGGGCCCCGAATCGATGCCAGCGCTTGAAGCCAGTGACGTTAACGTGCTGTGGCCTCCGGCATAGCGAACTACTGTTTGATGATCAGGATCACTTTGTTCAAGACCGGTATCAAAAATGTAATTGCTTTGGCTTAAACTTTTAAGTTTATTCCATGTTAGTGCTATTTTAACTTTGTTTTGATACGTACTAACATCATCATCATTGCTCATTTTTGGCACTTGTAAGTTCTTAAAAAAATCTCTTCTTTGTGTAATCCATTCTCTGGTACTTTTGTACTCTTCTGGGAGTGGATTTGCTTGCTCGAGCACTTGTTGCGGTGTTAAAAAATCAGAATCTTGCTCTTCTTCTTTTTCCATACCGATGAGGAACGAGGAACCAAAGCTAATCGAAAGGAAGAGAGCTAAACAGATTTTTTTCATGTGATTCCTTATATAATGAACTGGTTTTAAAATTTCTTCTTCTGCCTCGTCGTGGTGATGTTTTCTTTGAGCTTTGATTTACAATATGCGCTGCGATGAGGTTGCACAGAGCATAGTTAGAAAATGTATCACTTGCATACGTATACTTATTATTTTGGTCTTTAGTATACATCGTTTTTGAATTAGGAAAATACTGTTCTTTTGTGTTCTCTATAGCTTGCGAGAGACCACTCGTTGATTTTGCGGTAATCATCTCGGGCGTCATTTGATTGAAAATCTCTTTGAGATAAGCAATGTTGGTATCGTCTTGCTCAAAATTCTTCATCTGGGCGTTGAATGTATTTTTTTCTTCGCTGATACGTGCAAAAAATTTTTTTGCTTTGTCCATGTCCACCCCCTGGAGAGCGGACAGTCCCCAATCAAAAACAGGTCCAATGAGCGGGATATCACTGATTGATTTTCCGGTTAGAAACTGTTTTTTTCTTTTACGGATAAATTTTTTAAAGCCGTGATCTCTATAAGAAGCAATAGAATCTTGTGTGATATGTAGAGTATGTTTTGTGGGAGCCATTCTTCCTGACAAAGAAAAACAATGTATAAGCAGTACACCTGCTATTACTTTTTTCATTACGTTCCCTTTAAAACGATTATGTTTCGATGTGTTTGATTCTTTTTTTCGATGTGCTAGGCAGGGGCTGCGTTATCTGATGTGTTTCAAGGCCGAGTTCAATGATACGATCAATAAAATCCATTGGTTTTAATCCAATTTCAGCAGCTTGATGGAAAATACAAGTGGCGGGAGTTAAGCCGGGCAATGTGTTTATTTCTAAAATTACGATGCGTTCGGTATTAGTTGGACTTTCTTGAGCGGTTTGATAAAAACAATCAATGCGCGCATAGCCATGGCATCCCACCGTTTTAAAAACCAGCTCCATGGTGTTTTGTACAAGCTTCAATATTGCTTTTGATAACGGGGCCGGTGTTTGATTTTCTCCGGCACCGGGCATGAATTTTTCTTCAATAGAAAGAATGCCTGCCTGCGCTATTGCTTGGCTCGGGGGCAGTGCGCGGGGCGTTTCATTGCCCAAGACGCCAACCGTAAGCTCCATGCCCATTACAAACTCTTCAATGAGTACGGTATTTTTGTGTGCGTCGAAAATCTCCTTGATATGTTGCGTGAGTTCTTTCTCATTGTTTGCACGAGAGACCATAACGCTACAGCCATCATCATGTGGTTTAACAATATACGGTGCGGGTAGTTGCGCGGTAATGTTGGGCAGTTCTTTTTTGTGATCTTTTTGCCATGCTTTTTTTTGCAGTAATATCTGTGTAGGAACTGAAAAACCGCACGCTTTTAAAAATTCTGCCGTTTTATATTTATCCATACAGAGTGCACTCGCAAATACACCCGATCCATTGTAAGGCACACCGAGCATCTCCAGCATTCCTTGCACTGCTCCGTTTTCTCCCGCACCCCCATGCAGCCCGTTAAACATAAAATCAAATCGGGTTGGTAAACTATGCCAGGTAATATGCTGACTTTTTTTAACTGCATCAGCAATTTCGGCAGTTGAGTTACGGACTAATTGTGATTGCGTGAGCACATATAATTTATGTTCTTTATTAACAAAGAGTGGTGTGATGTCATAAGTATCTGGCGATAGTTTATACACCACGTTGCGGCCAGACTCCAGTGAAATTTCCCGTTCGTGCGATGCGCCTCCCATCAAAATACCCACTCGTACTTTTTTCTTCATAGCATCTCGTTTTTTACCCGTATTTTTTTGTGCTTTTTCAATCCGGTATCGATGAATATCTGTCTCGATCAAATGGTTAATGAGCTCTGTATGGCTCATATTCATTTCAGCAGCTTCGCGAAACACAAAGCTGGAGGGTGCCATGCCTGAAAAGGTGTTGGGATCAACAATGACAATCTTCCCTTGTTTTGTTACAAACCCATCAATACGTGAAATAGTTTCGATATCTAAAATGCGCATGATCTTCATGCAGGTGTCTTGGATGTTTTTAATTATTTTTTGTGAGCAGCGCGGAGGGGTATATTTCATTGCTCTGCCTGGCATATACTTTTGATCATAATCAAAAAATTCAGTTTGAGGCTCTGGTACAATTTCGGTAGGCATTAAAGGGAGTAGCGTATTGTTGGTATAATCTACGAGCGTGATGCAGGAAAATTCCATGCCAGTAAGACGTTCTTCAATAAGGATTGCTTGCGGATTGTTTGGATGCACCAGGGATGCTTTTTCAACAGCTTTCACCAGATCTTTTTCGTGATGTACCACCGTAACGCCAATACTTGAACCTTCATTATGCGGCTTGACGATCCAAGGAAGTGATATTTTTTTTTTCTGTAACTGATGCATTACATCAGCTTGTATTGTTGCAATTGATTGCGCTTCATGTTTTCGTAAAACAACATCTTTGGGAGTGGAAATGCCATGACTTTCAAGCATAATTTTTACTTTTGTTTTATCCATGCACAACGCACTTGCCAAGCGTGATGATCCCAGATAAGGAATGCCAAACAGTTCGAGAGCCCCCTGCAGAATACCATCTTCCGCGTATCGGCCATGCATGGCGATGTACATGAAATCAACGTGATCAGCAAGCGTATCCCAGATCACTTGTTTTGCTTCAGCATCAAGCCTGTGTTCAAAATCAGTTGTTTTGCCGCGATGTAAAAAATGCCACGGCAAGATGTACAAAGTACCTGCAGATGTTTGATAAATGGGAAGGATGTCATAACGTGCGGTATCAAGATGGTCGCAAATGGTGCGTCCGGAGTTGAACGAAACCTCCTTTTCAATAGATTTGCCGCCCATTAGTACGCCAACTCGAAGTTTTGGCATCTACGTCCTTATTTTAGTTTTCGTTTGCATGCAAACTCTCGATGAGATCGGTAATAGCGTAATAATTTGTTGCTGCTAGGTAAAGAGAAACGGCATAAAAGGATGGTATTATGCGCATTTTCGTTGCAATTCATTGTGTATGTGATACTACTATCTGAAACGCAAATTTACTGTAAAGGTACTTGTATGGAAGGTAAATCACAACGTGTGTGGATTGATAAGAGTAGTATGAAGCGTGAGCCACGTCTTGTCTGGATTGATTTAGAAATGACCGGTCTCAATTCTCAAAAAGATCACATCTTGGAAGTTGCCACTATCATCACCGACAACAATCTTACTTTAATTGAAGAAGGGCCTTCGTTGGTGATTCATTGTGATAAGAACTATTTGGATGAAATGAATCCTGAAGTTGCGGCATTGCATTCGCCATCCGGATTACTTGAAAAAGTTCGTGAATCGAATATCTCTGTGCAGCAAGCAGAAGATGAGACGCTTGCATTTATTAAAAAACATTGTGCATCAGACAAATCTATTTTATGCGGTAATTCTATCTGGACTGATCGCATGTTTTTATCAGCGTATATGCCACGTATTATTCAGATCCTCCATTATCGGATGATTGATGTGAGTAGCATCAAGGAAGTAGTGAACCGCTGGTATCCCAACGATCCGGATGCACAATTTAATAAAAAAGAAACGCATCGCGCGCTTGCTGATATTCGTGAATCAATTGCTGAATTGAAGCATTATCGCACATATTTTTTTGTGTAAGTTTGTTTAGACAAAAAAGCATTAGTTGTTATACTTTCCCCGTTTCTTATATGTTAACCCCTTTTTTAAGGAAGAGTATGAAAAAGAGAATAGTTTTCGCGCTCAGCGTTTTGATGGTGGCACCAGCTTTGTATGCGAGAGATTGTGCTGAACAATTGTCAGGAAGCGAAGAACGAATTATTCAATATACCATTACGATGTATAGAGATAGCGAAAAGTATGATGCTGATCGGTGGGAGGACATGAAGCAGGATGCCCATCGTGCCATTGCTCGCGGGCGCCAAGAAGTACGCGGAGATGTTTTACAAGCAGTGACTGACGCAATTCAAAATATTTCTACCGATGGTGAAGGTATTCAGGGAGAAATATCAGTCTCCATTTCAGATGGCGCTTGCTCGGACCGATGCGGTGATAAGTGCAGTTGCACAAAACGATATGGCGGCTTGTGCCCATGCCCAAAAAATGAAGGTGAAAGCACCAAATCATGTTGCGAAAATAATATGACGGAATGTAAAGCGGTATGTGAAAAATCAGAATGCGATAAAGATGCCGATTGCATGAAGACATGCAAAGAAGCATGCGCTCATGAGGCTCGTTGTGAAGATGGCGGCGCATGCAAAAAAAGTTGTGAAAAAGAAGCCACTGCTGATTAAACAGATAGTGTAATTGATGTAAATTAAAGGCGAGAAATGTTTCTCGCCTTTTTACTTTTAGGGGTTTTCCATGAAAAAAATGATAATCGCATCTTTATTCTTTCAAGTATTTTTTCTCTTTGGAGGTAAGAAGCCAATTGATGAGACAGGTAAGGAAAAAATTAAAAAATTTCTCCGTGTGTCTTTGTATATGACCAAAAAAGAAAAGAAAAGAGTAGAGACGCGTAGAACGGCAGAGGCGAAGAAACGTAAGAATGGAACACTAGCAAACAGTAACTTGCCCAATTATAAGATTCAGAGAAGATTTCTAGAATGGGCAGAAGGAAAAAGGGGCGATAGCGAACTGTATTATAATGAATTAATAGCAGCGTTGTGGACGCGTTCAAAAATGGAAACATTAACAAATGATCGAAGTAAAACGTACCAAGCGTATAATGATCTGAGTTTGATCTCACTTCTTACTCCCTCATGGAAGCCGGGCAGCCTTAATAGTGTTGTCGCAGGTACTGATAGTCTTAAAGAAGTTGATTGTAGTGGAAGGGTTGCTATTTCCGTTACAGGCAAGAATGTATTAGAGGATAGTTATTTTATACCGTCGAATATGAGCGGTGAGGGGGGTATGCAATTTAATGTTGTGAATGAGCCTCCTGAGGATGCGCAGGTATTACCAGTTCCGAAGATTGAAAAAAAATCATATGTAAAAAAGAAACCTTCAGATGCAGTAAAGAAAAAGAAATATAATTTGAGACGAAATAAAAATCGTAATCAAAAAAATAATGGGGCCGATATTTCTAACCGATCCAATTTGAATGATGAAGTATCAATTTCCTATAATAATAATTATTTGAGCCCTGCTTTTCATGTTAACTTACCATTTTCGAATTCAAATGCTTCACTAATGGAGCTTTTTTCGGACGAAACTGATGATACATCTATGTATCCTTATCCTAGTGCTGATGATTATTTTGAAACGTACTCATCATAGGGGGAATGCGCTTAAAAACTGAAGTCTTAAGAAACATTTTTCATGGATGATAGGCTTGTGCGGTAACTGGTAAAAAAGACTAAAGTCGAATCAGGAAATTAAAATAGTGTAAAAAAGTCTTTAGAAAAAAGAAAAAACTTCCCAACCGTTCGCCCTGAGCGTGTCGAAGGGTTACGAACGACCAAATGCAGAGAACTGGGGGAATATAAAGTTATTTTCACGATTTTTTTTTCAATAGAGGTTTGCCAGCAAAAATATTTCAACCCTTCGACGCGCTCAGGGCGAACGGAAGGGAGGGCTAGATGCATGATTTCATGTTATCTTAATTTTCTGATTCGACTAAGACTTTCTACCCCAACGGATTTGGGTTGAAAGAAAGCAAGCTGGTAATGCGCAATGAGGCAATTGCTTGGTTCAGATCCAAAAGTTCAGTGATAGTGTGCGCTTTTATAAATATGGTGCGATAATGCCAGTTTTTTACTTTATGCACTGGTGGTAGTGCAGGCCCTAAAATCTGAATATCCAATTCACTTCGTTTTACGATCGTATCAAGTGCTGCAGCCACAAGATGCGCATCATGATGTAACGTGCTTTCATTGGTGTGTTTTAATTCAAGCTCAACAAGGCGCTTGCACGGCGGGTAGGAAAGAAGCGATCGCGTTTTTAGTTCATCTTCATAAAAAGAAAGATACGTTTCTTCTTGCAGAAATGAAAAAATAGGATGATGATCCATTGTTTGTACAATCACCAAACTTTCATCAGATTGTCGCCCAGCTCTTCCAGCCACTTGAATAAGCTGTTGCAACGTTGTCTCTGCGGCGTTATAACGGGGAAAATGTAAATTTAAATCTGCCCATAAAATGCCAACGAGTGTGACGCGCGGAAAGTGATATCCCTTCGTGATGGTTTGCGTGCCAATCAAAATATCAATAGTGCCATCCTGCATGCCTTCAATGGTTGCATGCCACTCTTTTTTCTTTTTAGTAGTATCCAAATCAGCGCGCGCAATACGTGCAGCGGGAAAAAGCTTCTGCAAAATGCTCACTACCTGCTGAGTGCCAATGCCTTTTTTTATAAATTCTTTGTGCCGGCACGCAGGGCATTCTTTTGGGAATGGAATGTGATATTCGCAATAATGGCAATGCAGTACGTTGTCGCTGTGCAATGTGAGGCTTACTGAACAGGAAGGACACATAATAATATTACTGCATTCTTTGCATTGCACGAAAAAGCTATGGCCCCGCCGATTTAAAAAAATAATTGTTTGCTCTTTTTTTGAAAGACGATCAGCCATGGCACGATAGAGCTCGGTACTGATCCAAAAGTTTTTGCGCTGTTTTTTATCATTTAAAAGCACTGTTTTAACTGTGGGAAATGATCCGGCAAATCGTTTGAGTAGTTGAAAAAATTTCCATTTTTTTGTTTTTACATTGTACAGCGAGCTGATTGATGGCGTTGCTGATCCTAATATAATCGGAATACCAACTTGCTTGGCGCGCATAAGCGCCGCTTCTTTACTGTTTATTTTTGGATGTTTTTTTTCTTGATATCCCGGATCATGCTCTTCATCGATAATAATGATGCCTAGGTTTGATATGGGCAATAAGATGGGCAGATGGACGCCCACAATCATTACCGGCTTTTTATCCAAAAGCAGCTGCCAGAGCAATCGTTTTTCTTTCACCGATGTAGCAGAATGAAATCCCAGGATAGGCAGATGAGGCAGCTCTTTTTGCAGTCGTTTTTCAAAAGAAAGTGAGAGCGTTACTTCTGGCACTAAAAAAAGTGAGCTCTTTTTTTCTGCATACGCTTTTTTAATCAGTTCTTTGTAGATTTCCGTTTTTCCCGATCCCGTTACGCCGTGGAGTACCGTCGGAGTAAATGTTGGCTCAGTAATAGTGGGCAGCAATGCATCAACTATTTTTTGCTGTTCAGGCGTGAGCTGTACATCAATCGCTTTTTCATCAAGTGGAGCGTGTACACTGTCGGTGCTCACTTCTTTTTGAAAAAGAAACTGTTTTATACGTTTGATAAGTACGGTAGGCGAAATTTGATAATAGGTGCTGAGCAGTGAAATAAAACGATAATAGTGCGGATCATCCGGCACCGGCTCAAGCTTAACGGCTGATCGCAATTCAAAGGGGACGTTCGGCTTGCTATTTTGCTTTGCAAGTATGAGCGCGGGAACGTGCTGTTTACGCAGAGGAACGCGCACCAATGCGCCAATGAGAGATGCCTTATTCCATTCTGGCGGGCAGGCGTACCATAAAAATTCTCGATAACCGGTTAGTAATTGGACTTGTATGTACATTTTATCTTAATGGTATGAAGGTAATTTTTTTCATAAATATCTTCTTTTATGGTAGAGTTTATAACTAGATTCTTCAATAGCATTGCAAACATTTGATCTTTTTGGAGGAAAAAATGAAAAAGCGCAATTCTTTTCTTTTTATGCTCAGCCTCACTATTTTTGCAACTTCGACATCATATGGTGCACCAAAGAAAAAAAATAAGAGATATTTCACATCTATATCAATTCCTTCTTTCAGTTCCTTGAATCCATTTGGAGGATCAGAGCAAAAAGAAGTGGTTTTAAATTCTGATCAAAGCCAAAAGCCACGCAAAAAAAAGAAACAAAAAAGTGGCATGAGTGCCAAATTGTCTACCAAGCTATCCGGAATGGGATCTACTATCATGGGAGCTCCTTCTGCAATGATGCATTCGCGCATCGCAAAAACATTGTTCGCTGTTGGCCCGAACAGTATTAAATATGTTTCAAGTAAAAAAGGAAAACAGCAGATAAAGTCTGCGCTTAAGTATGGTATTCCAGTGGCTGCATTAGCTGTATGTGGAAGCCGTGTTAAATATCTTGCTGATCGACAACAACAGAGTTTGCAAGAGCTACGCAATCAACTTCCCCAACAGGGACAACAAATGGGGCATCAGCAATTGGCTAATGAAATAGGCCAACTTATACAAAATAATGCTGCAGCGATTGGACAGGTTCAAATCAGCGTTAATAATGCATCAACTACTGATCAAGTCCATAATTTGAATGACAGAGTAGATCAGCTGCGTCAAGATGTAAAAAGAGCTAATAATCAGTTAAATAAATTTGAACATGGATTAAATAATATACAAAGAAGAGTTAATCAGTCAGCTACTATTGGACAATTTGGTGAGTTTAGAACCGCTCTTACTCAAGTGAATAATAATTTAGCAAACGAAGTGCGCAATGCATTTAAGCTTTCGGGTAAACAAAAAAATGGATTCAATAGTGGTACTGTTGAGAATGAATTTAAGAGAGCGCTTGGTTCTGGTGAGGAAGTGTGTTGGAGTGGTGAAAGTATAATTGTTCAAAATGCTATTAATGGTAAAATATGGCATCTTCCTAATAAAGTTCATTTTGATCGAGTTGTGAAATGGCATGCAGATGATGGTATATATTATTGTGCCAAATTTGATATTGAGGATGAGGCACTCGTAGGGGAAAATAGTAGGTTTAGAACAGCTCCTCCACTTTTAGAGCAGTGGGCAGATAAAAAAAGTCTAATTAAAAAGGATCTTGCCTCTGGATTTGGTGTTGACCAAAGTAAAGTGATTGTGGTGGGAAGAGATACTGCTGAGGACAGGTGGCTTTAATCTAAAAAGAATCTCCAAAACGGCCGGTAGCTCAGCTGCCGGCTTTCTATTTCCCCTCATTGTGCTATACTGAAAAAGGTGATTAATCCCCTCTTTCAAAGGCACAATCGAATGAAATTAGATCCTAAAAAAACATTATTTTTAATCGATGGCTCTGCGTTTTTATACCGTGCATATTATGGCACGCGCCCATTGCATACTGCTAAGGGTGAGCCGGTTAATGCAGTGTATAGTTTTTGCCGTATGATCAAAAAATTGATGGATCGATTTAATCCTTCACATATAGTTCTTGTCTGGGATAGCAAGGGGCCAACAACGCGCCATGAGATTTTTGCAGAATATAAAGCGACGCGCCAAGCGCC
>SDBS01001240.1_pt1 | contig 26069 bp, 19 predicted proteins | sample 2277091 | NCBI WGS metagenome assembly SDBS01 (sample SAMN10404972, study PRJNA504765) | marine sediment metagenome | isolation source: marine sediment core GS10_PC15, 163 cmbsf | place: Arctic Ocean: Southern Knipovich Ridge | collected 2010
GGCCATCGAGCACAAGCAGAAGGACGACGCGCTCAGCTACTCCAACGCCAAGAATGAATACCTGATCGCCAGCATCGAGGAGCAGGACAAGCTGGCCGACGATCAGGACTTTGCCACGCAGACTGAGCGGTACAACGTGGCCATGAAGGGCCACTATGAGCGCCTGTTCCCCACGGTAAGGTCAAAGCGAGATCGCGCCCTGTTCGACGCTGAGGCTCGTCTGATGGACGCGCGCGGCAATGTCGACGTTGGCAACAATGCCCGGACCAAGGAGATCGACTGGAACCTTGGCCAGTTCGCGAAAAACGCCACGGCCGCTCAGGGCATCATCTTGGCAGCTCCTAACAGCCAGACTGCTCAGGACGCGATGTTCGGCGTACTGGAGCAGGGTGCTGCCATCCGAGAGCGCGGCTACTGGTCCGAGGAGGAATATCAGGCCACGATGCAGAAATTCGTGACCACGACCGCAGAGCGCCGGCTGATCGCCATGGATGGCGAGGAGCGCGAGATCCTGCTGGAGCGGTCCATCGTGATGGCCAAGACAAGAGGCAAGCCGATCACCCGCGATCAGATCCAAGCCGGCGAGGGCTCAGGCTCGATCGCTGACTTCATTCCGCTCGATGTGCGCGTGAAAATGCTCGAGGAGACTCGCAAGGCCAACAAGCACGATGCCACTTGGACTGAGGCCTACAAGATCATGGATGAGATCCACGCTGAATTCACGGATGTAGTCAACATCGACCGGGAGTTTCGCGAGCGATCAAGGGGCCTTGATTCAGACGTCCGCTCAGCTCTGCGCGAACTGGTAAGGCAGGATCGGCAGGACAAGACGACCATCAAGGGGGTCGTGTCCGACAAAATTATGATGAGTGCCGGCGAGCTATTCCGTGACGATGGCTGGACGTATGACCAGATACCATCGACCGAGCTCGCCCAGTTGTCGCCAGCTCAGGACGCCGCATTGCAGGCGTACTCGAGGATGATTCAGGACAACAAGGGCTACGCCAGCTCAACCCGGTGGGTAGATGATCCAAAGGTCGAGGGCGAGAAGTCCTATGCTTACTGGCGCTCGCTGTCTGAGGAGGAGAAGGAGCGCGAGAACCTGCAGTCGCCTATGTGGTTCACGGCAACGACTCAGAGGATGCACAAGGATCTGGTCGACGAGCAGCAGAGATACATCGACAAGGTTCCCACCATCCAGAATTTACCGGGTGGCATGACCAACGTGCAGATGGTGACGTCTGCCCTCGTTCGCGCTGGCCATATCACTCAGACCGGCCGCGACATCGACGACTCTGAGGCCTACCAGCAGCTCATGTATGAGTTCGACCGGGCAACGCAGGCCGAGATGCAAAAAACTGGCTTGCCTCTCAGCAACACCGAGCGCAACAGGATCCTGGGCGAGATCATGGCGCCGCGAGCCTTCACCGATCACTACGGCTGGTGGTTCGGGGAAGGTTGGCCAGAGACCGACAAGCAGGAGAAAATCCCGATCGCAGCGATGTCAGTGAGTCAGCGGGCCAGTGCTCGGCTGGACTGGGCTGATGCCGAGAAGGATCAATCCAGAGAATCGAGTGCTGGTATTGGCTCGACCTACGCGAAGGATCTCAGGCTCATGGTCAAGAGGATGATAGAGACCGGAGATTTGAGTGGCCAGCCCTCCGCGGACCAGTACGAGCGGGCCTATTTCGCACTGAAATACGGCTACAGGTTCGGGTGGGACGTCGAGTACACCAAGAGGCGGCTCATGGGCGATGAGTAGCTCCGTACAAGACATTTACAACGACATCCAGCAGCAGCGGGAGGCTATGGAGCAGCAGAATCGCCTGAATGTCGCCAATATGGTGGCGCCTGACTACGACCGGGCCGCGCGAATCTTTGCCGTCGAGGCCAATACGTTACTGCCCTACCACGTAGTCGACGCGGATCTCGAGAACCTCGAGGAGCAGCTCCGGCGCGGCCGGTTCGACTCAAGGCAGTACACGGATGCCGCGAACGGCTCTCCGGTTTTCAATGAGTTCGCTGCCGAGCATCCGTATCACATCGCCGTGCTGGATCGTGACTGGGCAAACCTGACAGGCATCGAGCGGGCAACGAAACAGGTCTTGCTCTCATGGGATGCCGGTTGGGCGACGAGTGAGATCAACGACATTCGTGACAGGCAACTGGCAGAGTTCCAAGATCCAAACAGAGAGGAGGACAAGCAGCGGCTCGACGAGCTGCACGATCTCCTCGAGGGTGGCAATTTCGGCGCCGATACTTGGTACATGAAAGTCCTCGCCGGGACGTCGCAGCAGATCCCGATTCAGGCGTACCTGATAGGCGAGTCTCTCGACGAGGTTGCCATCGGTGCGGCGACAGGCGCGGGTATCGGTGGATACATGGGCGGTCTGCCCGGAGCGATCACTGGCCTGACTGTTGGCATTGGCCGCGGCTTCATGGTGGGCAGAACTGAGGCTGCTTTCCGGCTGGAGCGTAATCTGGCCTATGACCAGTACATCGGTGCCGGCCTCGATGAGGAGGAGGCTCGATGGGCCTCACTCGTTGTCGGCAGCATTGCCGGTGCTGCTGAGAGTTTTGGTGCTGGTGTCCTGCTCAAGCGGATTCCGGGCTTCGACAAGATAATGAATGACAAGGTCGGTGGGGTCATCAACAGCGTAATGACCAAGCCGACAGTCAAGCAGGCGATCGCCCGGACGTCCATGATGTACGGTGAAGGCGTGGCCACTGAGCTGGTTACTGAGACCTTTCAGGATGCCACGGTAATCGTGGGCGAGGAGTGGCTGAAAAAGCAGGCCCGAGGGCGTGGCGACATCCGTGACGAGACTCGCGCGATTACATGGGAAGAATTCGGGAGCCAGATGGCAGACACCGCGGTCCACACCCTGTACGCCACGGTCCTGCTCGCTGGTGTCGGCCCTGGGTTTAACGCCTTCCGCGACAGCAGAAGGATCAGAACAGCCAATCGGCGGCTCGCTGCGTTTGAGGCCATGGGCGAACACGCCAGCAAGTCCGAGACTCGCAAGAATGTACCGAACAAGTACCGCGAATTCGTGGAGAGGCTCGCCGGCAAGGACGGCAAAGTCCTCATCGAGGCGCGGCGTTTCATTGACTACTTTCAAGAGATAGGCATGGATGCCGAGGAGGTCGCGATCAGCGTTGGTGTGAACAACCTGACCGAGGCCGAGACCAACGGCCACGACATCCAGATCCCTGCTGGCCAGTACCTCGAAAAGATCGCGCCCACTCAGCATCACAATGGGCTGATACGAGATCTCAAGACGCACCCCGGCCAGCTATCGGCCAACGAGGCCCAGATCGTCGATAAAAACATGCAGTTGGCGATCAAGGAGCTGCAGGAGCTCACGGCCAAGCAGGATCCCGAGCAGGCTCGCATCGACGCCAAGATCATCGAGACCTTCAAAGCTCAACTGATCGAGAACGGAATGTCACCGGAGGCGGCTGAGCATCAGGCCATGTTTATGGTCGGCATCCCGAACCTGGCTCGCCGTGCAAACTTAGATCCTGAGCAATTCATGGAGGATCGGTTCGGCGGCATTATCTCGACGACCAATGCCCAGATGCGCGCTGACAAGGAGGATTTCAATATCCATGTGGATCCGTACCTCAACAAGATCCGGGCCGGCGATTACCCGAGCCAGCGAAAAATCTTCGGCCCTGACCTGATTGAGAGGATCTTGGCGTCTGGTGGTCTGGCCACTGACCCTGAGCTCGACGCGCGCGACATGAAAAAGCTATTCAGCAGCCTTTTCCGCGGCGATAAAGGCAGAACTCTCGATGATGTTGCTGAGTTCCTGCATGAGGAGGGCTACATCAAGGCCCGAGATCCTTGGCTGGTGCTCGACGCGCTGGATCGCGCGGCTGGCGGCGAGCTGATTCATGGCGACCAGTTCACTATCGACGAGGTCAACCGGGAGCTCGCGGACAGCCTCGAGTCACTTTCGGAGATGCTCGACCGGGCCGGCATCGACATCACCGACATGACCAACAAGGAAGTCAGGGACGCGATCGACGCGATCGAGACCTACTACCAGACCGACGATAAGATCGACACCACGCAGCTCAACATGCTGACTAAGATAGCGTTAGAGTCGGCTGAGCACGATCCGCAGATGATGGCAAGGGCCCAGTCAATGCTGCCAGACATCGGCCCTGAGCAGGACTTTGGTGACATCAAGTTTGCTGAGGACTACACTCTCCGCGGCAAACGAGTTACTGGAACGATCAGCGCCAACGCTCAATTCAAGCTCGCAACAGAACGCAGGGACTCGCTCAAAATGCTAAAGAAGTGTCTCAGTCGTGGCTGAGGAAATTACATCAAAGCGGCTCCAAGAGATGCGCGAGCAGGGCTATGACATCGAGATACATGATGATGGCCACAGAAGCATCGAAGGCTTTGGCGAGCTGGTGGCCGAGCTGCGAGCCCTTGTCGAGGCGCAGCGCACCAACGCTGTTGCAGACATGCTGCGGTCAGAAGCTCAGGAGAAACTCATTGGCCTGCTGCAGAACATGGTCAGCCGGCCAGCCGGCGCACTGGACATGGAGCCACTCAGGGATATGATGGCCGAGATGCAAGCAATGAACGTGGACCGCCCGAGAACTGGCTATGAGTTTGCGATCGACCGCGACGGCCAAGGTTTCATGCGGTCGATTACCGCAACCCCGATCAGCCCGACGATCAACTGAGGATAAAAAAATGGGTGAAGTAGCAACGATTTACGAACTAATGAACCAGGATCCGACCGAGCAGGTCAGGACTCTCCAAGACGGCAAGACCGTGATGATGGATCGCTCGGATCTCCGCGAGGAGATCATCGTCGAGGAGAATGATAACGAGCTCTCACACGCGCTCGAATACTGGTTGGATGACGAGCTGGTGCATCGCTCAGCGCATGTGCAGCTCAAACGGAATGTTGCCTCAGAGGGTATTGCGGCGATGATGGGTGCCTCACCGCCCGATTAAAACTTAGTTAATTCACAAGGATAGGTCTCATGGCTAACACACAAGCATTTTGCAATAGCGCGAAAACTGACCTGATGGAGGCCAATTTCGCATTGGGCGACACTGGGCAGACTCGCGGCGCCGTCACCAAGGACGACATCAACGCGGCCTTGTATCTGGTGTCCGCGACGATCGACAAGGACACGACCGTCTACACCGCGACCGGCGAAGTCACCGGCACGAACTATGTGGCGGGTGGCGTCTTGACCCTGACTGCGACCCCGCCTGCTCTCGATGGCGATGTCGCATGGTTCCAGATGTCAGCGAGCATCGTGTTCACGAACGTCACGCTCTCAGTGGCCTTCGATGCGGTTCTGCTCTACAACGACAGTCACGCCACCAAGTACGCGCTTTCCGTGCATACCTTTGGTTCGCAGACTGTCACCGCTGGCGACTTCACGCTCACCATGCCAACCGGCGACGGCACTACCGGGTTGATCCGACTCGCGTAGTACCCGATGAGTTAAAAAAAACCCGGTATGCTGCGGCCCACGCGGCTGCCGGGTTTTTTACGTCTACAACCAAGGAGAAAATCATGGCAGACGTAATCAAGACGGTCGTCAAGGATTTCAACCCCTCGCTGCTCGAGGAGGAGCTGGACGCGACTATCGTGCCGGTGCGCGATACGTTCTTTGCCGGCTTCGTTCGCTCCCCTACTGACTCCAATGTCGCCACACCGGAGGCCCGGACGGTTTCTGAGGACCGGGTCAACAACACCACGGATGAGGCTGCTGCCGGCGAGATTCGTTTCACGTTTCGTGATCCACTAACGGGAGCCGAGGATACGGCACTCGATGTCACTCTGGCCGCGCACGACGCGACAGGAACATCGGAGGATCAGGACCGAAGCGATCAGGACGAGGCTGACCTCGACCAACTGATTGCCGACCTCGACGATGTCACTACGATGAATAATGCAGATTTCAGGGCCAACGTCCAACGCCTGCAGCGAATCGTCGTGCGTGACTTCAAGAGTCCAACGCCAAAAGTCTAATGGCTAATCTGCTCACCGACCTTTCTCTAACGTCGAGCCACGATTTCACGGCTGACACGTTCGAGGACATCACCGGGATGAGCGCCACGGTCGACGTTGTCGGAACGGGCAGCGTCGTCATCCTGATGATGAGCGTCACCCCGACCCAAGCGGCCGGTACTGGTGACTCTTGCGTCGACTTACGCTTTACCGAGGGCGGTTCGCAAGTCGGTGCCATTTTATCTGCCTTCGCGGATTCGGACTCACCAAACCAAGAGATCAACAGCGCGACGATGATGTTCGCGCTCACCGGGCTTTCTGCCGGTTCGCACACGTTCGCCGTCCAGGGTAGTACACGCAAGGGCGAGGCGATCGTCGACGAGGCGCGCGTTCGGACGTTCCAGATCATTGAGATCGAGACCGGAGCCTCGCTTCTGGTCGATCTCGAAACGGTAGCGGCAGACGCATCGCCGGCAACATGGGCGAACATGGCGAGCCTCTCGGCCACCGAGACTCCGGGTGCCGGCTCCGTTCTGATTTTCAACATGACGGTCCAGCTCGATAGCGAAAGCGGTGACTCGGCCAACGAGTTCCGGTTCGCGGTCGATGGCACACGCGACGGCCCACATCTCACTGACAAAAACGACTCTGTAGACGAGATAGATGGGGTCTCGATGGCTTGGGCCGCTGATGACATCAGCGCGACGAGCCAGACGTTCTCGGTCCAGTGGCAGCAATTAGTTGGCACCCCGGACATGGACGAAACGCGCGAGCGGATCTTCCAGATCATCGAGATCTCCGCTGACGCCGACCTGCTGGTCGATGCTCAATCAGTTACCGCTGCTGGAGCTGGCGCTACCTACACCGATCAAGACGATATGACAGGCAGCCCGGACATCGACTCGACCGACTCGATTGCTCTGGTTCTCTGGAATTACAACCAAAATGCCGACGCTGGCGCCCACAGTGTTGCGTTCGTTCGCCTCGAGGTCGATGGAGTTCAAGAAGGCGCTGAGAATGTGGTGTTCAAGGATGGCGTCGATCTGACACCCGGCTCCCTCATGGTGCGAGCCGTAACTGGCGAAAGCGGCGTCACTGATTTTGCAGGCCAGTGGATCGAAGATTCCGGCACAGTCGAAACCGATACGGCCAAGCCGCGTACCTTCCAAGTCATAGATCTGAAAGCGGCTGCTCCTGACGTCGAGGTCGCGCTCACCGGGGTCGAGGCCACGCCTGCTGTCGGCACCGTCGACGTAGAGCACGACCAAGCTCTCAGCGGTGTTGAGGCTACGCCGGCAGTTGGCGATGTAGCACCGAGTACCACGGTAGATCTCTCTGGTGTTGAGGCCGTCACCGCGGTCGGTGATGTCACCGAGGATCACCCGAGTACAGTCGAGATCTCCGGCGTCGAGGCCGTCACCGCGGTCGGTAATGTCGGAGTCGAGGAGTCTGGCCAAGTCGATCTGGCAGGCGTCGAGTCACCGACAGCGGTTGGATTTGTCACACCCTCCACCACGGTCGAGCTCAGCGGCGTCGAGGCGACTCCCGAGGTCGGTGATGTTGGCGTCGAGCACGACCAAGCATTGTCTGGCGTAGAAGCCACACCCGAGGTCGGCTCTGTCACGCCGTCAACGACCGTCGAGCTCTCAGGCGTTGAGTCGGTAACAGCGGTCGGTGATGTTGTAGCGGTGGTTGACGCCGTTGTTGTCCTGACTGGTGTCGAATCGCCCTCGGCGGTCGACAGCGTTGGTGTCGAGCACGATCAAGCCTTGTCTGGCGTCGAGGCCACGCCTGAGGTCGGCTCGGTCACGCCGAGCACCACGGTCGAGATCTCAGGCGTCGAAACCGTCAGTGCTGTCGGCAGCGTTACTGAGGACCATCCAAGCACGGTCGAGATCTCAGGCGTCGAGGCTGTCACGGCTGTCGGCAATGTTTCGGTCGAGGAGGATGGCGAGGTTAATCTGGCCGGCGTCGAATCACCGTCCGCGGTCGGTGACGTTGGCGTCGAGCACGATCAGGCCTTGGCCGGTGTCGAGGCGACTCCAGCAGTAGGCTCAGTCACGCCGAGCACCACTGTCGAGCTCTCAGGGGTCGAGTCCGTAACCGCAGTCGGTGATGTTGCGGTCGAGGCCGATGCCGAGAGGGCTCTGACTGGCGTCGAGTCACCGTCAGCAGTCGGCTCGGTTGGCGTTCTCCATGACCAAGATCTCAGCGGCGTCGAGGCCACGCCGGAAGTCGGCTCAGTCACACCGAGTACGAGCGTTGATCTAAGCGGCGTCGAGATCCTGCCTCAGGTTGGCGATGTAGCACCGAGTACCACGGTTGAACTGTCAGGCGTCGAAGCTACGCCGGCAGTCGGCACCCTATTTGTCGCTGCCGCAGCCCTTGGCGATGTTTACAATGCGGCGGCGTTCTTCCCCACTGGGTCGACCGTCACCATCGAGGTGTGGGATCCGATTACTGGCGCACCGATCTCACTGAGCAACAATGGTTGCAACGAGGTCCCTGGAGAGGGCGTGTTTGTTTGGGACTCGACGAAGCTGACCACGCAGCCGACCGCGAGCTATCAGGAATTTCTGTGGAAAATGACCGATGGAATAACAGAAGTCGGAGGGGTAATCAGGATGAGCATTACAGTCGAGGACATATTCGATCGGGTTGGTGAAAACGGCGAGACCTTTGGCGAGTCGCTGGTGTTGATACGTGCCAATGCGGCCGGGTCCATCGAGCAGGATGGCGCCGGCAGCTACAAGATCAAGTCGGCCGATGGCCTGACTGACCGAATCGAGGGTGATCCAGCGGTGAACGATGGCCGTGACATCACAGCTACGGATGTTACGTGAGCACACACCACCTAAGCTCGCATTACTTGGCGAGTCACTACCGCTCCAGCCACGCTGGCGGCGCTGTGGTCGAGGAGGAAGTATTCCCGCAGGGAGCAGATCCACACTGGCGCGCGTTACGTGCGAGAATCCTGCGTGAAGATGACGAGATACTGGCCATAGTGATGGCCTTCATGGAGATCAAGGACTGATGGCTTTCATCGACTGCATGAATAAACTGGGGAAACGCCTGTCGAAGGACGACAAGGCGCTCCTGCAGCAATGGATCGACCAAGGTCTGACTGACGACGAAGTCCTCCAGCGGTACGACCTACACATCGAGAAAAAGCTGGTCGACATCGTGAAACTGGCGCAGGAGAGGGGCGCCAAGGTTTCGGTGAAGCGCGACGTCCTGGGCGAGCTCCGCTCATTTGGCGAGGCCAAGCTCGAGAAAGCAAGGACCCGGCTGGCCGAGGTTCGCAAGGAGCACGACCTCCTCGGCGTCCAGTACGGCGAGATCGGATGGATCGAGGGCAACATCAAGCACTGGGAGCCCGGTGGCCAACGCATCGACCTCAACGATGATGGCCAGCTATACATTCGCTTTGAGCAGATGAGCTTTCTCTTGGGCGATGCGTTCAAGCGCGGCGAATTTGGCGATGGGCAGGTCAAGGGCAACAACACCGCGGAACTGGTGGTCAGCTTCCGTGCCATGCAGGCTCGCGGCGATAAGCTCCGCGCTGAGATGCAGGACCTATTCCGCGAGGAGGTCTCCCTGCTCAACGAGGTCGACGACCTCACCGTGGGCGCCGAAGGCACAGTCGACGCCGCTACCGGCGAATACTTCATGGGCCCGTTGCCACCATCCAACGTCGACGAGCTCAAGGGCATCTACATCGGCTCGGCGCCATGGACGCTGAAAACTGGCAAGAATGCCGAGGGCGATCTTTACATCCAGCGGCATGGTGTAAATGCCGGCACACCGCACCGGACGCGGCAGGGCCCGAACGACTTTGCGATCAGCTTCAATCAGGATGTGCTGCTGCCTGACTATGCTTACTACCTGCTCCGACATCTGCAGCCACAGATGGCAGCGCGAGCTCACGGCACCGCTCAGCAGGCCATCAACAAGCGCGACGTCGAGGAGGTCATGGTCGGTCACTTTCAGAACATGGCGCGCGAGGATGACGGCGAGTTCTACGCAAACAACCAGCCATCAGCGAAATCGCAACGAGTCGAGGAGGCCAAGGCCAACTACAAGGCGATCGTGAAGGTAGTCAAGGAAGGCGAGATCAGGACCGGCATCACCAATGTCAAAACGGCCCACGATGCAGCTCATGTCCTGGCAGAGATCCGCAAGAATGCCAGCGAGGGGTTCTGGGCTCTGGTTCTCGACAAGGACAACAATGTCGTCGGCGTCGTGGAGCATGGCCGTGGAACAATCGACGGCACCAGCGTCTATCCATCGACCTTTGCCGGCGCAGTCCTGACAATCCCCGGAGCGGCAAAGGTCTGGATGGCCCACAACCATCCGAGCGGCACCCTGCAGGCCTCGCAGTCAGACATAATAATTACGAAGCGCATTGGCAAGCTGCTCGACGGCTCTGACGTACAGGTCCTCGGCCATGTCCTCATGGGGGGTCAGCAAAGCACGTTCACAATGATGGACGAGAAGGGCACGGTCATCGCGACCGACCAGCAGATCACGCCGGCTGCGCGCACCAAGACAGTCCCGGTATTCACCCGCAAGCTCAGGGGGCCGCAGAAGGGCCAGACAATAACCTCGCCGGCCGCGACCAAGCAGGTCCTCGATGCCATGGGCAACCCTGATGGCGTCCTGATGTTGAACAATCGGCATCAGGTCCTCGGCTTTCTGTCGATGACGGCCGAGGAGATGAGAACACTCAAGGGCACCGGGCAGGGCTCCCGCTTGATACGGGCCTTCGCTGAAATGAATGTGGCGGCTTTCATGGTATCGACCAAGCAGCATGAGCCAGAAGCGGCCAACAACATGGCAGCCTTCGCTAATGCGAGCGACTGGAGAATGCTCGACGCCTTCTACGTGGAGACCAATCAGACAATCAGTATGCAGGAGCGAGGTCAGATCGCAGGGCAAAATGAGTTTTACCAGCTCCAGTCCAATATCGGATTCACTTCCGGCCTGCTGACCGCGGTCCAGACCATGTCGCGCAAGAAGGGCACGGTGGCTGAGATGCTCGGTGGCCTGAGGAAAATCAAAAAGAACAAAAAGGGCGACATGGTCACAACCTATGCGCCCGGTGTTACCAAGGCCGAGATGGACTGGCTGGACGTCGAGGCGTGGGCCGAGGCCAAGGGCGGCATCATCACACGGCAGGAGATGATCGACTACGTCCGGGCCAACGGCATCGTGGTCGAGGAGGTGCAGTTCACTGGCGATCGGTCCTACACTGGCCAGTCGTTGCCCGGTGGCACAGCGCCGCGGGACATCTTCCTCAAGCTGCCGGAGGTCCCTGAGGACACGCTGGTCTACAGCTTCCAGATCGTGAACGCCGGCATTGCCGACACCATGCTGACTGACGAGCAGGCCGATGAGGTCTTTACGTGGCTGGCCAACAACCCCGCGATGGAGGGCGTAGACATCGGTCGCACTGGCCAAGAGGACGCGGTCGAGCTCCACGCCGAGAACATCAACGAGACCCAGTACGATCTGCTGACCGAGGTTATGAGCTCGCTCAACCTGTCCGCGATCGACGAGCAGGTCACGGAGTTCCGTGCGCTCGGTCCAGATCCGGCCGCTCCGGGGCTGACCCAGAATTACGCCCTGGGCCACTTCGCGCCTGCACAAAAGAACATCATCGCGTGGATCCGCACGACATCGCGGATAGGACCGAACGGCGAAAAGATCCTGTTTATCGAGGAGATCCAGTCCGACTGGCACCAGAAGGGGGCGAAGTTTGGCTATCGTGACAGGCCTGTCCCAGACCGCAGCAAGGCGGTCGAGCTTGCACAGAAAAGGCAGCTCAGGCTGCAGAAGCTATTTGGTCGCTCGCTCAAGCCTGAATATCTCGGCTACGACAATCGAGGCGATGCCATCCGTGACGTCGCTGACCATGCTGATGACTGGGTCGATCGGTGGGATGTAACGGATCCGAAAGTCATTGCTGCCGGCAACGAGTGGCTCGAGGCGTGGAACGAATACCAGAAAATCAGAATCGAGGTCAGGGATCAAGCAGCCCGCCTCGTCCAGACCGTCCCAGATGCGCCATTCAAGGGCCGCGGCTGGCCAAGGCTGGCCATCAAGCGAATGATCCGGCTCGCCGCCGAGGAGGGCTACGATCAGATCGCGTGGACCACTGGCGAGCAGCAGAACGCTCGCAATAATCTCGCGGTCATGGCTGAGCGCGTGAGCTACGACACGGCGCAGAGAACGCTGTTTGTCGAGACCAAGGTTGGCTACGGTGCAGATCGGTCATTCCAGGTCAATCCAGATCAGTTCGAGCAGTACATGGGTGCCGGCCCTGCCGAGGCCCTGAGGCTCGAGATCGAGGCTGTTACTCGGTTCTACGAGGCCCACTACGATGAGGAGCTGAATCTCTGGGAAATCATCGACGGCAACGGGGAGCAGTACCGCGAGGGTATTGACGGCGCCCCGCTCTATGCGGCCACTGAGGAGGACGTCATGGAGGAGCTCCACAAGAGCCTCAACCTGCAGGACCTCATGCCGTCCATCTCTGGTGACACGCTCGACTCGTTCGTTGGCGAACACGCTGAGGCGATGCCGAACTTCTACGACAGGGAGCTCAAGAACCTCGCCAACGAGGCCGGCAAAAAACTGGACAAGGATGCAGCCGTCGAGGTATTCGCGCAGGAGATCTACATTGAGGACGGTGCTCCGTTCACGCATGAGCTGAGGCACTCCTCAGGCGATCAAAACCTGTTCGCTTGGTACGTGACTAACTACCACGGCAGGTCCACCAATGGGCCGTTCACTGAGGAGTCAATGGCGCAGGGAGTGGCTGGCCAGCACAACACCGTGGCCCTTGTCCACAAACTCGAGATCACAGACCAGATGCGCGCTGCCGCCCTCGAGGGCCAGACGTTAATGCAGGGCAAGAAGGGCGCCATCAGTTTCGATCAGGCTCGCAAGGGCATCATCAAGATGACCGAGGCTCGGGATCTGTCGACCTTCATGCACGAAGCCGCGCATCTGTACCTCGAGATCATGCGCCACCTTGCCGAGCAGGTCTCAACGCCGCAGGCCGTCAAGGACGATTACGCCAAGATCCTCGAGTATCTGGCTGTCGGTCCCGATGGGGTCATCACTCGCGAGCAGCATGAGAAGTGGGCCGAGTCGTTCGAGAAATATCTATATGAGGGCAAGGCCCCGAGCGTGGCCCTGCAGTCTGCATTCAACGCCTTCCGGCGCTGGCTGACTGAGATCTGGAAACGCATGAAGGGCGCCACGCCTGCCGACCAGCTACTCACGCCTGAGATCCGCGGTGTCATGGATCGGATACTGGCCAGCGAGGACCAGATCGCGGTGGCCAATTCTCAGCAGGAATTCGCTGCAGTCTTTTCGACCGCCGAGCAGATGGGCGTGACGCAGCGGGAGTTCGACGTCTACAAGAACGACATTCTCAAGGCTACCAACGAGGCCATCGAGGAGGAAACTCAACGCCTGATGGCAGCCCACAACCGAGAGGCTAAGCGGTGGTGGAAGGACGAGAAGGCCAAGGTCAGGGCCCAGGTTGAGCTCGAGGCATGGCAAAAGCAGGAGAACATTGCCTTCTTCCTGCTGTCGAGGGGCACCAAGCCTGACGGCTCAGCCGTCGAGGGATCTACGTTCAAAATCGACAAGACATCTCTGCTCGAGGTGCTGGCAGGCTCCAAGGAAACACTCAAGGCCCTGCCTCAGCCGTGGGTCTATACGGTGAAGGATGGCGTGGACGTCGACGTCGCTGCCATCCGGCTCGGCTACCCAAATGGTCACGCTCTGGTCACAGCCCTGATGGAAATGCCGAGGATGTCCGACTGGATCAAGAACACGACCGAGCAGCGCATGGCGGTCCTGTTTCCAGATCCGCTGCTGGATGGCTCCGTGTCCGAGAGTGCGCTCAGGGCCGTCCACAACGAGGCGAGAGCGAATGTCCTTGTCAAGGAGATGCGTGAGCTCAGGCGCCTGATGAAAGAGGACAGGCCGATCGTCGCGGCGACTAAGCGGGACATCAGGGATCAGGCCACGGCATCGAGGCTGGCGAACAAGGGGATGATGCCCAAGAAGGACGAGATCAAACTAATCAAGGTTTACGCCAAGGAGACCATCGCCGCGCTGCGGGTCATGGATGTGCGGCCCGAGATCTACCTGAATGCAGAGCGCAAGGCCGGCAAGCTGGCGTTCGAGGCAGCCGCTCGCGGCGACTACGAGAAGGCCTACAATTTCAAGCGCCAGCAGACGGTCAACCATGAGATGTATCGCGAGTCCGTCCGGGCCAAGGACCGGGCAGTCAAGACGCGCAACTATCTGGCGAAGTTCCTCAAGCCTCGGGTCATCCAGCGGCTTGGTAAGCTCGGCGTCATCGAGCCGATTCATGCAGTCCTCGAGGGCATCGAGCTAAAGAAAGTCACGCTCAAGTCGATCAGCCGGAAAGCTGAGCTGCAGAAGTTGGCGCAGGCGATCCATGATGGTGAGATCGTCACGCCGATCGCTGAGCATCTCTACCATGTCGAGGTCGACGAGAAGGGCAACGAGACCGTGGTGCTCAACGAGGCGCCGCTCAAGAACTGGCAGGAGCTCACGATCGACGAGCTACAGGCCGTGCGGGACATCGTCAAGCAGCTCGAGCATCAGGCGAAAAAGAAGCTGGAGCTGCCGGTCAACGGCGTGATGGTGGTGATGGACGAGGCCATCAACGAGCTCACCGAGCAGGTCAACGAGGTCAACAAGGAGGTGGACATTGGCGTCGGCACGAAGGGCAAGCGCAAGCGCATCAAGCAGGCGAAGGACAGCGGTATCGCCCACTGGCTCAGCCCCAGTGTCATGTCCGCTGTGCTCGACAAGCAGGGGTGGGGTGCGACTACACGCCTGATTGTCGTGACAATTCGCAGGGCCATGGCTGAGAAGCTGATGCCGATGCAGCGCAAGGCGATCAACGATGTCTCCCAGATCTTCCTGAAATATTATGCCACTGGGCCCCTTAGCATTAGAACCAAGGAGCTCGGCAAGCTGGAGAAACGTGAGATCCGCTTTCGGGATACGATCCTCCGTAAGGGCTTTGCCACCATCAACGGCGAGTCGTTATCGAAAGGCGATGTCATCTCGATCGGTATGCACATGGGCAGCGAGGGCAACAGGTCGGCGCTGTTCAATGGCATTCGCATCGACGACAAGATCGCCTACCCTGAGGACGAGGTCTGGGCCGCGCTGAACAAGCTGGATGCGAACGATTGGCACTTTATACAGGAGATGTGGGATTACCTTGACTCCTACTGGCCAGCCCTGTCGGCCATGGAGAGGCAGCGCCGGGGGATTTCGCCCGAGAAGGTCGAGCACTTACCGTTCACGGTGGAGACTTCGGACGGCCAGATCATCAACATGAAGGGCGGCTATATGCCGTTGTCCTACAACTACGAGCACAGCGAGCGGCATGAGGAGCGCGTGTTCGAGGACCACTTCAAGAGTATGCGCAATAGCTCTTTCCTCTCGGCCAGCACTCGAGCAGGCGCCACGCACAATCGCGTCAAGAATCACAACATGGTGGTGCAGCTCGGGCTGTTCCAGATCGAAAAGCATCTCAAGGAAATCACGCGCGACATTGCCATCGGTGACGAGGTCAACTTCGTCAACAATCTCCTGCAGGACAAGGGCTACCGCAAGGCCATGAAGCAGACCGGCAACGCGGCCACGCTGCGGGAGCTCGAGCTCTGGCTGACTGACGCCGCGGTCGGTGAGCTGCCGGCGAACAACATGGTCGAGCGCCTGATGGCTTACGGGCGCGTCGGCTTCACGATCAGCAAGCTGGCCTTCAACGTCTACACCACGGTCCTGCAGCTCACTGGTATCTTTCAGTCAACGGTGGTCCTCGGATCTCAGGCGATGGCGATGGGTGCTGGCCGGGTGATGCGGAATCCAGTGACGGCATGGACGCAGGCCAGAGATGCGAGTGCATTCCTTCGGGCCCGGTACGGTTGGGACTTGCAGGCATTCGACAGGGACGTCCACGACGCGGCCGGGAAGCTCAGTGAATACGGCCCAGGCCTGCCGACCACATACCGCAGGATTAGAACTGACGCGGCTCGCCTTATGTTCCTGCCGATCGCCAAGATGCAGCAGGTCGTTGACGTCATTACGTGGTGGGCCGCTGTCTGGAAAGGCCGGAATGAAATGGGCCACAGTGAGCATGAGGCAGTCCTCTACGCTGACGCTCAGGTCGAGCTCGCGCAGACGTCTGGTTTCTTCTCGGATCGCTCCGGCATCGAGCGCGGCACACTGTCCAAGACGACACGCCAGCAGCAATTCATTCGGCTATGGACCGTGCTGATCTCCTACATGCAGCGCAAGCTCAACATCGCCTACATGAAAACGCAGGAGCTCAAGGAGGATGTGAGCATCGTCACGGCGACGTACTACGCCATCGACATGCTGCTGCTGTTCACCGCTGAGGGCATCGCGTCAGCCATGCTCTACGACCGTTGGGACTGGGACGAGGATGACCCAAAGAAGATACTGATAGCTGCCGCCAAGGAGACCGCGCTGTCCGTAGCTGCCGGCATCCCGTTCTTGCGGGAGTTCCAGTCAGCGATCTATGGCTCCGGCAACACACCGATCGGGGCCCTTGGCAACGATTTGGTTACACTATGGATTCAGGCAGCTCAGGGCGAGATGGACCCTGCTCTGCGCAAGGCCTTCGTCAACTCAATGGGCATATTATTCCATCTGCCTGCAAGCCAGACAAACAGACTGCTCGAGGCCCTCATTGACGAGGACGATCCTGAGCTTCTGGAATACTTCACAGGGACGAGAGACTAATGGCTATCAGCAATACGACTGACAGATTCAACGGGGTGGTGGCCAGCTTGGCCATCAAGGTTCGCTGCGTGGTGGCCGTCGAGGTCAACGTCGCAGATCTCTCACTTATCAGCAACCCGTACTCGGGCGTCGACATCGAGGACTTGGACCGCGTCTTGCTCACGGCTCAGACTGATCCGATTGAGAACGGCGTCTGGAATGCTATGGCCGATGGCGTATGGGAGCGGGCCTTCGACTGGGATGGCAACCGTGACGTCGAGAAGGGCTCGACGGTATGGGCTGGTCAGGAGATTGGCGAGGACAAGCTGTGGCAGGTCCAGACTGAGGGAACCATCCTCCCTGGGTCGACCGCTCAGTCGATCACCGTGCTGCTTGATCCTGAGATCCCGACCCAAAATAATCCGATCGTGCTCGCGGAGCTGGTCAATCCCGGTGCTGATGTCGACGGCTTCGGCCAGATCTGGGTGCGCGAGGATACGCCCAACGTCTTGGTGTTCAGAGATGACACTGGCATCGACACGGTGCTCGGTGCAGGCGGTGGCGGGGTTGTCGTTCAGGATGAGGGTGTGCCTCTTGCCACGACAGCAGACACCTTGGATTTTGTCGGCGCGGGTGTCGTAGCGAGTGGGGTCGGTAGCACTAAGACAATCACCATTTCCGGTGGCGGTGGCGGTGGCGCTGTCACTCAGATCGAGGACCCTTCTGCCAACGTCGCGGTGATAGCCCTCGGCGGTGGCACGATTGGCATTCGCAGCGTCGGCAACTCAGACGCCGAGAATCGAGATCTGGAATGGCAGCACCAAGATGGCACGACCAGATTCAGCATCGGCAACGAGTCGGCCACGGCCATCATCATCAGGAACCACATCACTGGCGCGGACATCATTTTCCGTGTCGGTACAGGCGGCGGCAACAGGACTCGCCTGCAGCTCACTGGCGACCAGACCACTGGCGGCATCGTCATGTCTGCCGGCACGAATCCCAGTGGAGGCCATCTCCGAGTGTTCGACGATGGCGTCAGGATACAGAACACCATGCTGTTTATTCGACAGGAATCGGACGCGGAAGCTGACATCGCGACGTTCGGCCAGATCTGGGTACGCGACGACAACCCTCAGACGCTCCTGTTCCGCGACGATGACGGCACCGACTTTGTTCTCAACGGTGCTGGCGGTGGAGTTACTGTTGAGGATGAGGGCACACCTCTGGCGACTATTGCCGACACGCTTGATTTCGTCGGTGCAGGTGTCGTAGCGAGCGGGGTTGGTGGAACCAAAACCATTACGATTTCCGGCACTGGTGGCGGTGGGTTTCAAGGCTTGGGTATCTGGCGATACCGCACGGCCGTCACCAGCACACCCTCGACCGGGCAAATGCAGTTCGATGATCTGACGATCGACAACGCCACGGAAATGTATATCCATGAGAGCAATGACGGCGGCACGGATATGACGGCGTTCTTGGATCTCATCGTGGCCGACGACTTAGTTTATGTGCAGATTCAGGCCGACGCCTCGCAGTTTGTCACCGTGGAAGTCGGCACTCCGTCAAAGTCGACTGGCGTCTACACCTTCCCGATACAGATAGTGGAAGGGCAGGGCTCGGCGCCCACAAATAATTCGACTGTTGCCATCATCGCTATACACGGCGCCGGCACTGGTGGCGGCGAGACCAATACCGGATCTAATCAGGGCACTGATGGCGTCGGTGTGTTCGACACCAAATCAGGCGTCGACCTACAGTTCCGCAATGTCGCCCCGGCTTCCAGCAAAATTACCGTGGTACTGAATGGCAAGGACGTTGATCTTGACATCGTTGAGGCCAACATCGACCACGATGCTCTGACCAATTTCACATCGACCGAGCACTTCACACAAGCGGCTATCTCAATCCCGGCATCGCAGATCAGCGACTTCGACACCGAGGTTGGCAACAACGCTTCGGTCGCAGCCAACACCTCCAAGGTCACGAATGCCACGCACACTGGTCAGGTCACTGGAGCCACGGCCCTGGCTCTGGCTGTCTCAGCAATCACCGCTCAGCCTGCGGCCGGCGCACTGGTCGGCGGGGATACATTCATCGTCAATGACGGCGGCGTCCTGTCGGAGATCTCGGCCACGGACATGGCTACGTTCTTCGGCGGTGGTGCCGAGGTCAACGACCTCTCCTCAGTCGTTACGTGGGCCAACATCCCTGACGCTAACGTCCCTGAGTCCGCGGTCACTCAGCATGAGGCGGCTATCGACCACGACGCTCTGACCGGCTTTGTTGCCGGCGAGCATCTTTTGGAGTCAGCGATAGACCACGATGCCCTGACGAACTTCTTGGCTGCCGAGCATATTGACTGGGCTGTGACAGGAGCGGAGGACATTCACGCTGATCGGCTGCCTGCATCTTCGGGATCGACGTTTACGATGGTCACTCCGGTCGTTATCTCTTTTGGGGGTGACGATACGTGGGAGACAATCAGCAACGCGGCCCTGGCCACAGCCGGAGCCACTCACGCTTTGATTAAATGCTTCTGCCAGATAGCTCCGACAGCAGGCGGCTTTGCCACTCAGATTATCCATCTCAGAGAGACCGGAAGTGCCATTGCCAAAGCTACCAGCAACAGGGCTTGTATAGCTGGAGAGGAGGACACCTCCGCTGTAGGCATCACGACTGACACGAATGATGCTTGGGTCGAACTTAACTCTAATCAGGACTTCGACATCCTGCAGGACCAGACTGGTGTTGGTTCTCAGGTCCATCAGGCTTGGATAGTGGGGTACATGGCATGAGATTCTCAGCAGGACACGCATTCGATCTGGCGCAACGGTACACCGGCATCGAGGAGGTCGGCGGCAGCGTCGACAACCCTGCGATCATGGCCATGCTCAAGCTCGACGCCCGATGGCCGAGCAATGACGAGGTGCCATGGTGCTCAGCTTTCGTGAATCACATCTCATGGCTGTGCCGGCATCCCAGATCCAAGAGTCTGCTCGCGCGATCGTGGCTGAATGTTGGCGTCGGCATCGAGCTCGAGGACGCCGAGCCCGGTGACGTCATCGTCATCAAGCGGGGCAAGGGCGACCAGCCGGGGCCCGAGGACACTACGGCCCAGGGCCATGTCGGATTCTACGCCGGCATGTCTGGAGATCTCATCGAGATCCTCGGCGGCAACCAGTCAGACACCGTCAAGATTTCGCGGTATCCTGCGACCCGATTACTTGGAGTGAGGAGGCTGACATGAAAAAGCTCATTCAGTGTGTGACCGCAGCACTACTGCTCGGCTCGCTAACGATAACGGTGGCGCAATCACCAAGCTACCCTCGGGCTGCCACTGTCTGCTGGACTCACCCCACTCACTACGAGCTGCTGCCCGGTCAGACCACAGCCGATCCGATTCAGGACGGCGATCTGGCCAACACCCGCATCACCGCCGAGCGCCAGAATGCACTGGTAGTCATAGATGAGCTGGTGCCTGTTTCCGGGGTGCCCGGTAGTGCCCAGTGCAAAACTTTCGTCGGCGCCATCCCGCAACCTGGGACCTACACTTTCGTTGGCTACAGCATCACGGTCGATGACATCAGCTCGGACGCCAGCGCCTCGGCGGTCAAAAGATATACGGGAAAGCCCCAAGCCCCAAACGGTCTGGGTGTTCAATAGGAGGATGACATGGAATATGTGTTGCTGATAATCGCGCTACTCGCAGGCACCGCCACGCACATCGTCAAGAAAGTAGTGGAGGTCCGCAAAACCAATGAGGACTACCAGCTCAAGGACTGGCTGACCAAGTACCCGTACCGCACGGTGCTCACGGCTATGGCCGGCGTCGGTGGGTTCCTCGGACTGATGGCTGCCGGCGAGCTGAGCTACGCCTCGGCATTCATGGTCGGCTACATGGCGAACAGCCTCGGCGGTGTCGCCAAGTGAAAAAGTGGTGGTATGCAGCGGCCGGGGTGCTCGTCCTGATCGGACTGGCAATCCTCGGCAAGCCATCCAAGGCCCAAGCCAAGGCCGAGGGTCAGCGTGACAACCTGATCCTCGATGGCTCCGGCAAGGCCAAGGCTGCAGCTCACAAGGCCGGCATCAAAGCGGACGCGCACCAGCGCAATGCCGTGGTGGCAGCCGAGGCCGGCAAGAAAGTCATGGACAAGGTAGGCACCAACAATGAAAGCATGGCCGATCTTCTGGATTCTTGGCGCAAGCCTGACGGCCTGTAGCACTACGCCGCTCGAGCTCCCGACCTGCGAGGTCCCGGCGCCAATGGCCGAGGTCGGCCTGCCGGTCAGCGTCCCTGAGATGCCCTCTCCCGTATCGTCTACTGAGGAGGAGGCTACCTTCGACCGGGCCGGGGTCGTGGCTCTGACGAAGGTGTGGGTGGCTGCAGGGACGAATGAGACTGTTGCCACTGAGAATGCGCTGGCGATCGAGTCGCGCAACGAGGAAGTCAATCAACTGATCGAGTGCGCACGGTACTCGAAGATCTGGATGGAGGTCCGCGAGGACATGCTGGATCAGGAGCGCAAGGACCATCAGTTCGACAACTACTGGCACCGCGGGGTCATCCTCGCGCTGGCACTGGGGTTAGCATTATGAGGCTGAGCAACAGAGTAAACTTCGTGCTGGCTGTCCTGCTTATTCTGGCGCTGCTTGCGCTGTCGGCACCGACCTGGGCCAGCGGTAGCGATGACGATGCTGGTGGCGATGCCACGGCTACGGCCGGGGCCGACTCGTCCTCGATCTCCGGCGCCGATGCTGTGGCCAATGCCATGAGCGGCGACCTGATCGGCGGCGACTCCACGCTCAGCACCAGCAACAAGACGTTCGCATTCTCGCACTCCCTTGGTGACGTCGACATCAACGAGGGCCAGAACTGTCTGGGATCTGAGGCATGGGGATCATTCATCGTCAGCCGCCAGACCAACGAGCTGAATCCGTGGTGCGCTGCCCTGTTCTACGAGCTCAACGGCAAGCACGAATTCGCAGCCAAGATGCGCTGCGACATCAAGGAGATCGGCAAGAAGTACGAGACCGAGCTGGACTGTTGGGCCGACCAGGATCTCACGCCTGTCATCCCTGACCATGACGTCCATACTCGCAGCGACGAGTTCGAGGACGCCTACGCGCAGCAGGAGGAGGAGATCGAGGCGGCGAAGGAGGAACATTCGCAGATCAGGGGGCGCCTCGATGCCCTGACGGCCATCCTTAGTGAAACGCCGGCACCATCATCGACGCCGGCCCCGGTCTACATTCAGCAGGAGCCGGAGCCCCAGTACAGCGCCGCGGACAAGGCCTATATTCTCGGCCTATACTCCAAGGAGGAGAACGACGATGAGTAAGCTGGAGCAGCTCAATGAGATCAAGGGCCTGCTGGCCAGTCTCGTCGGTGCGTTCACGGTGGTCAGTATCATTGGCTTGGCCCTGATGGACTGGAGGATCTCGGTCCATGTCACCAAGGCAGTCGACGCTGCCTTCGCCAAGAATCTCAGCGGCAACATGAAGATCGTCAGCATGGACACCAACATCGCGGACAACAAGCGCACTGGTGAGGAGAATGCCGAGGACATCGAGCAGGGTCGCCGCGCCGATGAGCTCGCCATGCGCCGGCTGCTCAACATGCCTCCTCCCGATGAGCCGCCGCCATAAAAAAAGGGCGCCCGAAGGCGCCCCGCTCTTACCTCCTCCGCTTGCCGCGCTCGATGAACTCCAAGGCCGTATCGCAGATCGCGATATTCGACCCGTAAAACTTCATCATCTGCACTCGCAACTGACAGTAGCGGCCTTTCGGATTCCAGTGCTCTGCCAGCTCGAGGCCTGATGCCGAAGCCTTCCGTATTACCTCCAAGCGCGCCCGGAATTTTGCTACACTTGGTTTTCCCGTAGATTGATACATGGTCTTTCTTTCCTCGGGTAAAACTGCAGCCCCGGCCCAGTGCCGGGGTTTTTACTGCCCAGATATTATAACATCCTCAGTTTTTTCATAGACTTGCGTGGGTTTTGGGCCCGAGCCTCGGCCGAAGCCACTACGTTCCTAATGTTACCTTGACACGGTTGCGCGGATTAAACCGCATAGGTAAGCCATTAAAAAAGGGCTCCGATTGGAGCCCTCTCGTCCCACTTTTTAAGTACCGGCAGGGGCCTCCGGGGCTCTCTCCGCGAGGAAAGAAATCACATCATGCTGGATCAGTCGCAGCAATGCGAGGCGCCTCGTTCCAAGCCTTCGCCGCGGCGGTAGCGATCAGCTCTTTGTCATTAGATCTGGGCGCCAGAAAATCAACACCCCACACACCGCATGATCCGCAGGTTCCGTGACCGACCTTGGTGCCCTGAGGCAGGTCGACCAGCAGGTTCACGTTGACGGTGCCACACGGACACGGCTCGAGTTTGATCTGCGTCACACCGGGCGCCTGCCGCTGCAGGGCTCGCTTCACAGCGGCAGATACGTCCGCGTCACCATGCTGGCCGACTGCCTGCGGCGCAGTCTCCTCGGCCGCGGTCTGGACCTCTGGCTGGTCCTCGAATTCGTTGGCATCTTCTTTGTCATCGCTCACGTTTTTCTCCGGTAGTGTCGAACGGCTTTGCCGTTCAGATTAAAGGCCGGCGCGCTCGTAGCACTCGGCCATAAATTTGAGGCAGCGGATCTCCATGGCGTCGATCAGCTTTTGATCGCGAGCATACGCTACTCGGTGGATCTTCTGGGTCATGCCGCCCTCCAGGTTGTCGCCAATGTAGAAGTTGACGTACCACCAGCGGTTCCAGCCGGTCAGCCACATATTGCCTTGGAGCTGGTGCCGATCGCAGGCCGGGACCGACAGCTTCATGCCCTTGTATCGCTCGGCCTGATCCCGCGCGGCCTTGTAGTTCTTGAACATGGCACGGCATTTGATCTCGCCGCCATCGTCGTACTCGTCGGCGCCGATCGCAAGCCGCTCCTCGAATTCAGTGGTCGACTCACCCTCGCGCAGGTCCTCCTTGTCGCAGATGTGCAGCATGTCCGGGCTGCCACCGAGCCAGTCGTATTCCTTCGAGATCAGAAAAACATTGTGCTCGACGTCGACCTCGTATCGCCACTCGTAGCCGGCGACTGCCTTGGGCTCGTTCTCCCGGCCGTGTCTGGCCCACTCGGGAGACTCCTCGACATTGGTATTGCCGAGGAGCTCGAGGACCTTCTCGCGCTGGTATTTCTTGTAGCGTTTGGTGTCAGGCGCAGCCATGACATCGGCCAGCCTTGAGGCGGTGATCCGCGAGCGGCGTAGCGCCAGCCACTCGTCAGATCCCTGCTCGACCTTGACGATCTTGCAGTCCATGTGCTACTCCAGAAACAGATGTTTTTTCTCGAAAGCGGCAGCGTGTTTGTCGCAGCGGCGCTTTCGAGAGGTTGTCACTCGACCGGCCCGACCAGTCACGTAGTCATACTGGGCGATCCATGTCGCAAGCTCAGAGCAGTTGGGGGCAGCGCAGCTCAGTGGGTTTCCAGATCCGTAGGCCCTGCACTCATCGCCAACAGGCCTGCGGAGCTGGTGGTTGAAGCTGCTCACTTCTCAGCCGGTGGCGGCTTCTTGGCTGCCTTCTTCTCCCGCTTGGACTGGTTCTCGAGCAGCGTCTTGGCCTGATCGAACAGGTCCGAGGGGATGTCCTTCACTGAGGACAGCTCGAACACCTTGGCCAGCATTCTCTCGACCACGGTGTCGGCCGACTTGCCAAAGAGGTTCTCAGCGAGGACGAGGATCTCGTCGACCTGCGTCTTGCTGATGCGGTCGTACTCGTCTGGATCTGCGGTCGCCATGTTGGCGTCGTCATCCTCCTGCGAGATCCCGACCATGGCGCACAGCATGTAGCGCCTGAGGTACGTCATGCAGGACCCGAGGGCCTGAGGGCCTCCCTTGTCAGGGTGCATGGTGTAGTGGCTCGAGATCGACTGGCCTGAGCTGTGGCCAAGGATGGTCTCCATGTTCACGGCGCCAGACTCTCCGACTGATGGGATCTGAATGATCGCCAGCTCGTTGTCGGTCAGCGGCTTGCGGCAGGCATCCCAACAGGCATCGAGATCCGCGTACTTGAATCCGAAATGCGTGTTCTCTTTGTCGGCAACGGCCGCGGTGATCTCTGCCTGGGCCTGAGCCAGCGCGGCGAATAGCTCGTCCAGCTTTGGCTTGGGTGTGAGCGTGATGGACGCCTCAAGTTTCTCGACCGACTCCCGCAGCCTTTTGAGGCCGTGGTCGATCGGTGCGATCGCCTGTCTAATCAGTACCTCGGAGGCGGTCATGTTGGGTATCTCGTACTCTGCTCTTTCTTCTGTCATTACAGCTCCTCGCGTTTTGTTTCGATGTAGTTCTTGGTCTGCAGCAAGCTGGCGACGGCGTCTAACAGGATCGCGTTGCCGGCATCTGATTGCAGGGTGGGTTTCACACCGACCAGATGGTCGATGGCTTGAGCGAACAGGGTCAGCTTCTCTTTGTCGGGCGCCTGAATGGCTGCCAGCTCTGCTGCCTGATCGTCGGCTTCCTTCTGTGCCTTCGCGGCGGCGTCGTCGTCGAGGATCTTCTGGGCAGCGGCCTGCTCCTCGGCCTGCTTGTCCAGCTCGGCCTGTCGTGCGTCGTCGGCCTTGCGCTGGACTCTGTCATGCTCGTCCTGCTCCTTCTTGGCATCAGCAATCCGCTCGGCCTGCTCGGCGTTCTGCCTGTCGATCTGCTCCTGCAGCTCCTTGTTCTTTTTCGCCAGCTCCTCCTTCTCGAGAGCCGCCTTGAGCAGAGCCTCCTCGTTCATAATGGCGATGCGCAGCTTCGACTCGGAGACTTCCTTGGCGTTCTCCGCATCCTCGGTGTGCTCCTCGAAAAACTCCGGGTCAATCTTGTGCCGGAGCAGGGTGTCGAGGCGCTCGTTGAGCTGGTCAAACGTCAGTTCGTGGCGGTCCAGGGCGAAGGCTTGGATCTGCTCGATGCCCTCCATGATCTTGGTGACTCGAGCCTCCTCGAGTTTCGCCGCGGCGTTCTTGATCCCATCGAGCTGCTCGGTGATGGGGTCCTCGATCTCAGCGATCAGCACCAGCAGGCGATTCTTCTCAGCATCGCAGCGCCGGCCGTAGGCCAAAGCGTCAGCCTTGGCCTCCTTGTGGGCCTCGCCCAGGGTCGTGCGCATCTTGGTCAGATCTTTCTTGGCCTCCTTGGCCACGACCAGATCCTTGGTGGCGTCGACGTCCTTGTATTTCTCTGCCTTCTCAGCGATCCGGGCGTCATTGATGGAGAAGCTCACCACCAT
>SDBS01001241.1_pt1 | contig 26033 bp, 21 predicted proteins | sample 2277091 | NCBI WGS metagenome assembly SDBS01 (sample SAMN10404972, study PRJNA504765) | marine sediment metagenome | isolation source: marine sediment core GS10_PC15, 163 cmbsf | place: Arctic Ocean: Southern Knipovich Ridge | collected 2010
GGGGGACCCACGAAGACGGGGACAAGGAGTATTTCAATTCCATCAATGCATCGGAAAAAACAAAATGGCGGTTGGCCAGTTCCTCCAGGCGATGGCGGCGCTGGGTCAGCGAAATCCCGGCAGTCCATCGCGACGAAAACTTGTGGTCGATAAATGCGCGACCGGATAAGAAACGTTGCTTGCGCTCAATACCATCCGAGGAGGAAATCTGCGTCGCCGAGAGGCCGCCGTCCAGGCCCCAGACCGTTTGTTGCCCCAATCGACGGCGGAACTGCACACTGTCCGACCAGACATAAGTATCGTAGTTGTAGGAGAAACCGACCAGGATGGCCGTGGTATCACCCGGCCGGTCGGTGGTCTGGGCCGCCGCCGGTATCGGCAACGACAATCCCGCCAAAAGCAGGATCAGCACCCCAGACGCGAGATGCCGCCCCGGCCAATTTGTCGAACTCAACGATTGAAAGCTGCTCTGCTCGCCTTGTGCGGTCAATTCCCGCCTCCCGCAAAACCGTATCGACCTCCGCTATGGTCACCCCCGGAATCGACCGCAGGTTGTTCGCCAGGATCTTGCGCTTCCGGGCGAAGGCCGCCGCGACAATATACCGAAACATGTCGCCGGTCTCAATGTCGCTGTGCTCGGAAGGAAAATCCAACCGCACGACCGCCGAGGTGACTTTGGGACGCGGATAAAAAGCCGCCGGGCCGACTTCGAACAAATACGTCGGCCGACATTGCAGTTGCACCTGAATCGAGACGGCCGAACGGCCTTTCTCCCCCGGCCCGGCGCACAGGCGCTGGGCTACTTCCCGTTGCAGCATGATGACCGCCCACCGCCAGCGATGGCGATGTTCCAAAATCCAGAAGATCAGGGGGTGTGAGATGCCGTAAGGCAAATTTCCGGCGAGGATGCACCTCGAACGCGGAAGAAGTTTTTCCGGCATATCCAAAATATCAGCGAGTACCACCTCCACCCCTGTACCACGGGGAAATTTCTTTTTGAGCAAGCCGATCATCCGCGTGTCTTTGTCGACAGCAAGTATGCGGGCCCGGCGTTCGAGAAAATATTCGGTAACAAATCCTTTCCCGGCGCCGATTTCGAAAACCAGATCACCGGGAGTAATCCACAACTCGTCGGCGATCCGCGCCGCCACCTGCCGGTCGATCAGGAAATTCTGCGACAACCGTCGCCGGGGGGCCAGCTTTTTGGGTTTAGGTTTCCCTGTTTTGAGTTTTTTCATTCAGTCGGAAAAGCTTTCTCGCCGCTGTGGTGGTTATATTATCGACATCCGCTTCCGGGATATCTTGTATCTGGGCCAGTTTCGCGCGCACGTGTTTGACCAACGCCGGGTGGTTGCGTTTGCCGCGAAACGGCACGGGGGTCAAAAACGGGCAGTCGGTTTCCAGCAGGATTTTGTCCAGGGGCATCGCGGCGGCGACCGCCGGGTCTTGGGAATTTTTATAGGTCAACCGGCCCCCGACGGATATTAAAAAACCGTAGTCAATCGTCTGCCATGCCTGATCGACCGTCCCGGCAAAACAGTGCATCACTCCACCAACTTCATGTGCGCCATGATCGAGCAACATATCAAATACATCGTCGAACGCCTCACGATTGTGTACTACAATCGGCAAATGCATATTCCGGGCCACCGCGATTTGATCGGCAAAAGCGCGCCGTTGGTCTTCATGCGGCGAATAATTGCGATAAAAATCCAGCCCGATCTCCCCGATGGCTACGACGCGGGGATGTGCGGCCAGTTTTTCCAGCCGCGCCGGGTCGGTTTTCGAATTCCAGGTCTTCGCATCGTGCGGGTGAACGCCGACGGTGGCATAGATCCCCGGATACTGCGCCGCCAATTCGATCGACTTTTCCGAGGAGGCGAAATCCGTCCCGATATTAATGATAATTTCCACACCCTCGTTATGGGCGATCCGAATGACCGCCTCCCGGTCGGCGTCAAATTGGTCGAAGTCCAAATGTGCGTGCGTGTCGATCATTGCGTGTCCTCGTAACTCATGGTACAGTATAAGATACGGACGAAGCAAAGCATTTCGGCGATACAGAGTTACCGCAATACTATCCTGTATTGTATTGACAGATTCCAAAAAACACGTACATTATAGCTAAGGAGTTCCGATTTTACCGCCGATATGGGAACAATGTCGTTGGTCTCCAGTAAGTTAGCTATGATGAGGATCATTACTGTTCTGTGGGTGCTGGGGTTTGTTGTCCAACCGGTATCGTCATCCGCGCAAAACGTGCAGTCCACCGTCCCGGTGCCGAATGCCCAGCAGGTCCCGGCGGCCACCGATGTCTCAGTTACCTTTGACGTTGCGATGGACGAGACTACAATTAACAGCGCGACGTTTCTGGTAAATACACTCGGTTCCGGATCCCAATCCGGCGCCATCAGTTACGACGGCCCGACTTGGACCGCGACATTCGATCCGGATAACGATCTTGATGCGGGCGATGTAGTTACGGTCATCCTGACTGAAAATATTCAATCATCCGAGGGCGCTCCCCTAACCGACGGTTACCAGTGGTCGTTCACTATTGCGGCGGAGACCGGTGCGGGTTTCATTACGCCCTATACGGCGTTTTCGGCGGCGGATTTTCCGCGCTCGGCATTCCCCGCCGATTTGGATGGTGATGGCGATCTCGATCTGGCCACGGCCAACAACGGCGACAGTACAATTTCCGTATTCTTCAACCACGGCGATGGCAGCCTAACCTCGCGCGTGGATTACCCGGTGCTTGAGGCGCCCTGGTCGATTTTCGCCGGTGATCTGGATGGTGACGGCGACCTCGATTTGGCCACCGCGAATTACCTTTCTTTCGATGTGACGATCTTGTTCAACGACGGGGACGGAGTTTTCATCACGGAAGCCACGTATCCCGTGGGGGAACGGCCCGAGCATATCTGTGCCGCCGATTTTGATAGTGACGGCGATCTCGATCTGGCCGCGACCAACAGCTTATCCAATACCGTTTCGGTGCTTTTGAACGACGGCGACGGCACGTTTGCCGATCAGGTCCCGTACGCCGTCGGGAATTATCCCTATGCGGCAATCCCTTTTGATCTCGACGGCGATGGTGATCTCGATCTGGCGGTGACCGACGGCGACGAAGAAGTAATGATGTTGCGTAACGACGGCGACGGCGTTTTTGCGTCATGGTTCAGCTTTGCGGTGGGGACCGTGCCGTACTCCGGTTGTGCCGCCGACTTTAACGCCGACGGCCTTCCCGACCTGGCGATCGCCAATATTTTTGATAACAACGTTTCCGTTTTAATCAATCTGGGCTATGGTACATTTGCCCCGCAGGTCACTTATAGTGTCGGGTTCAGCCCGACGTCGATTTGCGCCGGCGACCTCGACGGTGACGGTAATCCGGACCTGGTGACGGCCAACAGTAATGCGGATAATATCTCAATCCTCGTTAACCATGGTGACGGCACGTTTGCCGAACATGATACCTACCCGGCCGGGCATCGGCCGTGGACAATTTCCGTGGCCGACATGGACCGCGACGGCGACCTCGACCTGCTGACGGCCTACTATCGCACACCGGGAATGATTTCGGTGCTGATCAACGGGTGTAATTGTCTGGCGTTCGGTGACCTGGACCTCGACGACAACATCGATCCTCTCGATGTCGCGATCATGGTTAAACATGTCTATCTGCAGCAGGATGCGCGTCAACAGCTCACCGGCTGTCCCGGTGATAACGGTGACTGGAACTGCGACGGCGCGGTCGATCCGCTGGATGTGACGTATTATGTCAATTATGTCTACAAGGGCTGGGGCACGGGGCCGTGCAATCCCTGCGCCTGCGAGCCATACCCGTCCGGGTGTCCGTAAATACGCCTCCCAAGACTGGCGAGCACACAAAGTCCTCTCCTGGCCTGTCGGGAAACGGGTGTAGCAGAAAACGGCAGATTCCTAATTTTTGTATATCCCAAACGGCAGATTTTCGTTGACTAATCCGGCATATTATTATATTTTGCTGCCGTACAGTTTATTACAAACCTGTTTACCCCCATTATCGGAGGGAGGAAACATGAATAACAAGATGCGTTTTCTGGTCGGAGGGCTTGCCATCCTGATGGTGGTTGCCCTTTTCCCGGTGCTTCTTCAAGGCACTAATCAAAAATCCGAGTCGCAGCCGCTGTCTGGCTGGGCTGATAACTCTCAACCCCAGAGCGACTTAGTGGCGCAGCAGATGGGACAAATGCCCCTGGCTTTCACCGAAAACCGGGGCCAATGGCACGAGCAGGCCCTGTTTAAGGCCAATGCCGGTGGCGCGACAATGTGGTTTACCAGTGAGGGCACATATTACCAGTTCACCCGCAGAATCCCTCGCCTCGAGTCCTCGACAGAGGACTCCGGTGCCCCACACCCTGACGGGCGCAGGCAGCTTGCTGTGGGACTGCCGGATCGAGGCAGATTAGACCATGAACCGGACAGCACCGAAACCATGGCCATCAAGACTTCATTTATCGGGGCCAATCCAAATCCTGAGATAATCGGGGAAGGCCTGATGGAGTACAAATGCAACTATTTCATCGGAAATGATCCGGCAGAATGGCACACGGACGTCCCCAATTACCGGGCGGTCTGCTTGAAGGAGGTATACTCCGGGATTGACTTGCGATATTACGGTAACGGTAAAAAGTTGGAATACGACTTTATTGTTTCACCCGGCGCTGATCCAGCTAAGATTGCCATTCGGTATGAAGGCGCTTTATCCCTGTCTGTTAACTCGACCGGTGAATTGGTGGTTGAGACCGAATGGGGTGAGGTTATTGAGCAACGTCCGGTCGTTTACCAGATGCAGAATGGTGTGCGTAAATCAATTGAGGGTGAGTATTTGCTTGCCGGAGACAACTCCTTTGGCTTTTCACTCGGTAATGACTACGATCCGGCATTACCGCTGGTCATTGACCCGGTGTTAACCTACAGCACTTACCTGGGCGGAAGTGGCTATGAAGAGAGCTATGACATCGCAGTGGACGGTTCCGGCAACGCTTATATTACCGGAGTTACTGCGTCTTCCGATTTCCCAACCGAGGGGGAATACCAGACCTATCAGGGTGGCGGCGATGTTTTTGTGACAAAACTGAATAGTCCCGGCAATGCTTTGGTTTACAGCACTTACCTGGGGGGAAGTAGCGGGGATGAAGGCCGTGGCATCGTAGTGGACGATTTCGGCAATGCTTATATTGCCGGATATACTATGTCTTCCGATTTCCCAACCGAGGGAGCATACCAGGCAGATTATGGAGGTGGTCATAACGATGCCTTTGTGACAAAACTAAATAGTTTCGGCAATGATTTGGTTTATAGCACTTACCTGGGGGGGAGTGAGAGCGATGTGCCCCGTGGCATCTCAGTCGACGGTTCCGGCAGTGCCTATATTACCGGGTATACTCAGTCGGACGATTTCCCAACCGAGAACCCGTTCCAGGTAGATCCTGGTGGTGGTATCAACGATGCCTTTGTGACAAAACTAAATAGTTTCGGCAATGCTTTGGTTTACAGCACTTACCTGGGGGGAAGTGATTTCGATTTTGGCTGGGGCATCTCAGTGGACGGTTTCGGCAGTGCTTATATTACCGGCGGGACTTATTCTACCGATTTCCCCATCGAGGGGGAATACCAGACCTATCATGGTGGTGGCTGCGATGTCTTTGTCACCAAACTAAATGGTGCCGGCAATGATTTGGTTTATAGCACTTACCTGGGGGGGAGTGAGGGCGATGTGCCCCGTGGCATCTCAGTCGACGGTTCCGGCAGTGCCTATATTACCGGGTATACTCAGTCGGACGATTTCCCAACCGAGAACCCGTTCCAGGTAGATCATGGTGGTGGTTACGAAGATGCCTTTATGACAAAACTAAGTAGTTCCGGCAATGATTTGGTTTACAGTACTTTCCTGGGGGGAAGTAATGGTGATGAGGGCTGGGACATCGCAGTGGACGGTTCCGGCAATGCTCATATTACCGGCCGTACTTGGTCTTCCGATTTCCCAACCGAGGGGGAATACCAGACCTATCAGGGTAGTGGCGATGCCTTTGTAACAAAACTGAATAGTTCCGGCAATGCTTTGGTTTACAGCACTTACTTGGGGGGAAGTGATTGGGAATACGGCAATGGCATGGCAGTGGACGGTTCCGGCAATGCTTATATTAGCGGCAGGACTTTTTCTTCCGATTTCCCAACCGAGGGGGAATACCAAACCCACCAGGGTGGCTATGATGCCTTTGTGACAAAACTGAGCAGTTGCGATTGCGGCACTAAGGGCGACGTTAACAACGATGCCAGCACCGACCCACTGGATGTCACTTACCTGGTGAATTATGTCTATCTGAGCCAGGACGCTTTGGCCGAGCGGCCAAATTGCCCATACCCCAAGGGTGACATGAATTGCGACGAATCGGCCGATCCGCTGGATGTCACCTACTTGGTCAACTATGTGTATCTGAGTCAGGATGCCTTGTGTGATGGATGCAGCGAGTAGCAGAAGGGGTTGCAGGGATAGAAGAAAATGAAAGGCCGGGAACCTCGAATCCCGGCCTTTTTTTATTCGCAAGCATGCTCAACCGCCCCCCGTCGCTACGCGTGGGACAGGAGGGCGCTTGACCTACGCGTCTTCTTTTATCATCTTCCAGCAGAATGAAAATAATCCGTTCACTAAAATCAATGCAGGCGCTCGCCCGCCGCTGGCGCGGCGAAGGATACAAAATCGCGCTGGTGCCCACGATGGGTGCGCTGCATAACGGCCATGTTTCGCTGATGCGGCGCGGACGGCGGCTGGGGGATAAGCTGGTGGTGTCGATTTTTGTAAATCCGGCCCAGTTTGGCCCGCGTGAGGACTATTCCCGCTACCCCCGGACCTTCGCCGCCGACAAGAACAAGTGCCTGGTTTGTGATGTGGATATGATTTTCTGCCCCGCGCCCGAGGCGATGTACCCCGCCGAATTCGGGACCTGGGTCGACGTGGACCGGCTGACCTCGACCCTGGAGGGCGCCGCCCGGCCCACGCATTTTCGCGGCGTGTGCACCATCGTCCTGAAGCTGTTTAATATCGTCACCCCGGATATCGCCGTTTTCGGCCAGAAAGACTACCAGCAAAACGTGGTGATCAAACGGATGGTCGCCGATTTGGACCTGGGCGTCAAAATCGTGGTCGGGGCGACCGTCCGGGAGCCGGACGGGCTTGCGCTCTCCTCGCGCAATGCCTATCTTACGCCGGTCCAACGCCAAACGGCGGATGTGTTGTACCGTACATTGGCATGGGTGAAAAAACAAATTATCGCGGGGAAAAATCGGCCGGCCCGGCTGGCCAGGCACATGACCGAGGTCATCGAACTCGATTCCGGATTCAAAATTGAATACATCGAGTTCGCCGACCCGGAGACACTAAAGCGACAGAAGACCATCGATCCACCGACCGTCGTCCTCATCGCCGCCCGCCTGGGCCGAACGCGGTTTATCGACAATATCATCATCAAGTAAACGCAATTATGGAAATCACACTTTGTCGAGCTAAAATTCACCGGGCGCGGGTCACCGGCGCCAATCTCGCGTACGAGGGATCAATCACCATCGACGCCGAATTGCTGGAGGAGGCGGGGATTGTCTCGTACGAGAAGGTACAGGTGGTTAATATAAACAACGGCGCCCGGCTGGAAACCTATGTCATCGAGGGGAAAAGCGGTTCCGGCGAGGTTTGCTTGAACGGGCCGGCCGCACGGCTGGGGCAGGTCGGAGACCTGATCATCATTATTGCCTACGGGCATTTTGCTCCCGACGAGGCCCGGGGTTTCGTTCCTCGTGTACTAAATGTAGACGAAAACAATCGTCCGCTCCGATAATAATCCGATGCACAATGTTGCCGCCGTCATCCTGGCCGCAGGCAAGGGCCAGCGGATGGAATCCGATTTGCCCAAGGTCCTGCATCTTTTGCATGGTAAGCCATTACTGCTATATGTGTTGGCTAGCTGTCAAGAAGCCGGGCTCGGACGCATAATTACGGTCGTCGGTTTCAAGGGCGAACTGGTTAACGAAGCCACGCGGCAATATCAGGTGGAAACCGTCTGGCAAAAGGAGCAGTTAGGCACGGGCCACGCTGTTTTACAGGCCGAACCGCTTTTTACCGAGTATCCCTCGGAAATCGTGGTAATGAACGGTGATGTCCCGTTAATTACTTCTGAGACAATAACATTGCTGGTCGGCGAGCATCGCCGCCGAAAGGCCGCGGCGACCGTTTTGACCGCCGAGGTCGAGGATCCGACCGGGTATGGGCGCATCATCCGGAGCGCTAATGGCCTGGTCGACCGCATTGTCGAGGAGGCCGACGCCGATGAGCACACCCGCAAGGTGCGGGAAATAAATTCGGGAATGTTCTGCTTTGTTCCGGGGTATTTATTTGAGGCGTTGCATCGGGTGCAAAATCATAACCGGCAGGGGGAGTATTATTTGCCTGATGTGCTCACGATCATGCGAGATAATGGTCATCCTATTGCCGCACAAAAAGTTAAAGACTCAAATGAGGTGCTGGGGGTTAATTCTCCCGAACAGTTGAAACAAATCGCAAAAATATATGTAAAGCATTAAGGAGCGGCCCTCGTCAGGTCGATGATAATTTTGGGCTTGACAAAACCGGCGGGTCTGGGGTTCATTGAACATTAGCCGAGGGGGACGGCTTCAAGGAGTATTGGGGGGAAGCCGACTGGGGATATTATGGATATGAAGAAGTTAATTGCCTGTTGTCTAGTTGGAATGGTGGCGGCGCTGGCCGGTACGGCCATGGCGCAGACGGATAACTCCGTCAGCCAACCGGGGACCCTGCTGGACAATCCAATCAAGACATCCTTTTCTCTTTTGGACCCCTCGCGGCTGAAAATCAGCCACGCGTATTCATTTTCATATTTTTCCGGAGGGGCGACGAACGGCTCGGTCGGCATGTATCGCAGCATGATTCAATACCAGTTGGCCCGACCGCTGACCTTACGTGTGGGTTTGACTTATGCTCACAATCCGCTGACGGCGTTTGGCGGAGAATCGGGGGGATTGGTTCGCGAGGGATTGTACCCAAGTTTCCGACTTGAATATCGGCCATCATCGAATTTCTACTTGGGGATTGGGTACGAACACGTTCCCTACGGCTCGTATTATACACCTTATTTCGAGCGATCCGGCCGATCAAGATTGGCCAATCCCGCTGACTGGTGGCGGACCCGCTGAACGTGCGGCCACCGTTTCTCTCAAACACCTCACATTTATAATCGGTTTAAGACCATCCCCCGCTGCGAGGCAACCACGAATTAAGGATGAAACCAAAGAACTCAAAAAAGTCCCGTTCCAGCGCGCGGCGGCTAGACAAATCGGGGTTCCGTTGGAAATCCCGGATGCTCGACGCGGCGATTTTGCTGTCGACCATTATAATCGGGGCGTTTGTCTTCTCGGTCGCCGGCCGTCTCTCGTACACTCATGCCGAACGAAACGACCGGCCGCCGCGGGTGTTGCGAACCCAAATCCTCAACGGCTGCGGCGAACCGGGGTTGGCCGCAGTTTTCGGTGACCGGCTGACCAACGCGGCGATTGAGGAATTCCGTTTTGATATCGTCGATCGGGACAACTTTGATAATTTTAAGGTGGAGCGTTCGTTTATTATCGCGTACACGCTCCCGCCGGAAGATGCCCTGCGGCTGGCCCGGGCATTAGGGCTTTCCGAAAATAATGTTTCCATGATGGAGAGAACCGACAATCCCTGGGGTTTGGATATCAGTATCGTGCTCGGGCAGGAGACCCGGCCGCAATTGCCAACGCTGGAGAATGTCTTTGACACGCCATAGATTGTCACATTGAAAACATATTCACCGCTGCAAAAGGAGGCCCCGACTATTACGCCAAAACGTCTGGCCTTGACGGTCGGAAAACTCGCCCGCGATAAAAAAGCCAACGACATTTGTATACTGGACTTGCGCAAGCTGTCGCCAGTCACGGACTATTTTGTGGTTTGCACTGCTGAAGCCGATGTGCATGTCAAAGCAGTGACGGACTTCATCACCAGGACATTGAAGGAGAAGGGGGTTGCAGTCCGGCGTATCGAAGGCCGCGGCAATACCGGCTGGGTGGTAATTGATTATATCACCGTGATTGTGCATATCTTTCTGGCCCCGGTACGCGAACATTATAGTTTGGAACGTCTGTGGGGCGACGCGCCGAAAACGATCATCTCCGACTGACCTGAGAGGTTACGCACCCCACCTGTTGTCGCCGACCACACCGTGGTTTGCCGATTTCTTGAAATCTCGTTAGATTAACGATAAAGAGTAAAGGAGGCCGTTGTTGATGGACATCATTGATTTAAAATCCAGGACCATCGCCGAACTCCTGGAGATCGCCGAAGGGCTGGATATTCCCGGTGTCTCCGGACTGCGCAAACAGGAGTTGATTTTTAAGATCCTGGAGGCCAATACCGAGAAAGACGGGTTGATCTTCGCCGAGGGAGTTTTGGAAATCCTGGATGAGGGGTACGGTTTCCTGCGTTCCCCCGATTACAATTACCTGCCGGGTCCCGATGATATCTATGTTTCACCTTCACAGATCAAGCGCTTCGATCTGCGGACCGGCGATACGATTTCCGGCCAGGTCCGACCGCCCAAGGACACCGAGCGGTATTTTGCGCTGTTGAAAATTGAAGCGGTCAACATGGAAAACCCGGACGTGGCCAAGGACAAGACGTTCTTCGACAACCTGACCCCATTGTACCCTCAGGATAAGTTCATACTCGAGGACGATAGCCGGGACCCGTCGACACGGATCATGGACTTGCTTACCCCGGTCGGCCGCGGACAACGCGCCATGATCGTTTCACCGCCCAAAGCCGGCAAGACCATGCTCCTGCAAAAGCTGGCCAATTCGATTACGGCCAACCACCCTGATGTCAAATTGATTGTGCTCCTGATCGACGAGCGTCCGGAAGAAGTCACCGACATGAAGCGCTCGGTCAAGGGCGAGGTGATTTCCTCGACATTTGACGAGCCGGCCGACCGCCACGTCCAGGTGGCCAACATGGTCATCGAAAAGGCGAAACGGCTGGTGGAACACCGGCAACATGTGATTATCCTGTTGGATTCGATCACCCGGCTGGCCCGCGCACACAACGCCGTGGTGCCACACTCGGGCAAGATTCTCTCCGGTGGCGTGGACGCCAACGCCCTGCAAAAACCCAAGCGGTTTTTCGGCGCGGCGCGCAATATTGAAGAGGGTGGTTCGTTAACCATCATCGCCACCGCGTTGATCGAAACCGGTTCGCGCATGGATGAGGTCATCTTCGAGGAGTTCAAGGGCACGGGCAATATGGAGTTGGTGCTCGACCGACGGCTGTTCAACCGGCGGATCTTCCCTGCGATCGACTTGAACCGCTCCTCGACGCGCAAGGAAGAGTTGCTGCTCGAACCGGATGTGCTATCCAAGGTCTGGATTTTACGGAAGTTTCTCTCGGGGATGAACCCGGTTGAGGCGATGGAGTTCCTGCTTGATCGGATAAACAAGTCTAGGACGAATGAGGAATTCCTGCTGTCGATGAAAAAATAATCCCGGCGCCGGTTGGTGACGTGGCCAACACTTTGCCCGACCCGGCCGGTGGTTTAAAAACATGGCCTTCGGCATCACGGCCGCATTGGATGCGGCGGACATATCGGTTTCCGGGCATTCCCTGCTCCGGGGTGTTTCGCTTAATCTGCAACCAGGTTCGCTCACGGTTATTAATGGCCCCGGCGGTGGCGGCAAATCCTGCCTGTTGCGGGCGTTCTGGGGCGCGGTACCATTAAAACGCGGGACCGTCATCTGCGCCGATCGGGACATGACCCACGCTTCGCCTCGCCGGTGGGCGGCGTGGCGGCGGCAGGTGGGGATTTTCTGCGATGATTTTCCTTTGTGTGACGATTGGACTGTTTTTGCCAACGTTGCTGCCGCCTTGTTTACCGCGGAAAAACTGTCGGAAAAACTAGTTAAACATCGCGTCAACGGTGAACTCCGCAAGTGGGGTTTGTTGCCCAAACGCCATCTTTTAACGCGAATGCTTTCCGGCAGTGAACGCACACGTCTGTGTCTGGCCCGGGCCTTTGTTCGCCGGCCGGTGGTCGCGTTTCTCGATGACCCCCTAGGCGGTGCGCCTCACGCGGAGTGGGAAAACCTCCGGGGTACCATTCGGAGCGAAGCCCTGGCGGGGACGGCGATATGCCTGACGGCCGCTCAGGAGCATAAAGCAATTGTGGGGGACAACGTATACGTGATCGAAGGAGAACGGCTCCATCATCTAGAAAGTAAAACGCCGCTGCCGGCAACCCGGTAGTGTCAGTTGTTTGAGCGAAACAATGCGCCACTATTTCTTCAAGGAATGGAAAGCAAACCTGCGAGCACGACCGCTGGTGACGCTGGTCGTTGTCGCTCTGGGAGCCGCGGGACTGGTCGGCACTGTTCTGTTGCGCGCTGAACTTGACCGCGCCCTCGCCTGGTGGGAGGACCGGTTTGAAGGTTCATTTGTTGAAATCTACCTCGATCCTTCGGTCACCGATGATCATGCAGTTACCATGTCCGAACGGCTGGAAGCCGATCTTCGTATCCGGCAGGCGACGTATATTTCCGCCGCCGAAGCGCAACGGGAAGCGGAAACCTACCTGGGTATGATCGCTTTTTCGGTTCTTCCGGAAAACCCGTTACCCGCATCGATCCGTTTGGAAATCGCACATGAGTTCCGCACGCCCGATGAAGTTGGACAACTGACCGATTCCCTCAGCGGAATCCCCGAAATCACCGAAATCGTCTCTCCCGACCGGCAAATTGCAATATACGCTCAGGGTGAAGGCATCATCGCCGATTACAAAAATATTCTCACGGCCGGTTCGCTCGGCTGGACGGCCTTTTCGCTGTTTTACGGAGTGTTTCTCATCGGGCGAGTACGAGCGCCGGTGTGGCAAATCTGGCGATATCTCGGCGCGCGGCCCGGCTGGTTTCGTTGGCCCCTGATGGTCGAGGGTGCTGTTTTGGGATTGTGTTGTTCGATTGTGGCCGGGTTGTATTTCCGGCTGGCGGCCTCGGCCGGGTGGCTTGCCGCGGAACTACCGCACGGGCCATATTCCGGATCGCTCCCGCTTTTAATCGCGCCGGCCGTTGTTGGAGCGCTAGCCGGGTGGCTGGCCTACCGCGTCCATCGACGCCACGGCATAATGTTCTAGCCCATGCCCTTTGGTAACCCGATTTCCAAGAAAACGATTGATCTTTGGCGGTATAGTGACCGTTCATGGGAATATGAGAGTGCTTTCGCGCATCGTCGGGCCTGTATGTCTGGCAGTCATCACGGTACTCGCTTTTCGGCAAGGCACGTGTGCCCAGTCGGCGATAAAAACCGATCGACCACAAGCCGAACACCAACTGCAGCAGATCGAAAAAAAACTCGAAGAAAAGACCGATAGCATTGAGAAACTCGCCGAAGAGGAAGCACAATCGCAGGCCAAGTCCCGCGCCTTGCGTGAGGAAATCGAGATTGCCGCCAAAGTACAGGCCCGCCTTAAAGAAACATGGCATAGATTAGGCCGCGAATACACCGCCAGCGACCGCCAAGCGCAAGAACTTAAAGCGCAACAACTTTATCGGCAGGAAATTCTGGCACGGACGGTAAAGAGGTTGTTCGCGTCGCGATTGATTCCCGGCCCCACGGAGTGTTTCGGCTGGCGGATACCTGCCGGACGGCGGCGGTTGTTTGCCCGAATAATCAGCGCGGCCCATTCCGACCGAATAATTGGCGTTTCCGACTCATTGGCTTCCGAACAGGAGCAATGTGCCGACCTGGCCAGGTCTCGCGACCAGGTCCGGACCTCGACCGCAAAAAAGAACAAGGAAAAGGAAAACAAGGAACGGCTGTTGGCCAAATCCGACCGTGCGGCATTCGGCTATCGGCAAAAACGGGAGCAGGAACTCGACGAAATCGAACAGATGCAACGGGAAGCGTTAATCCTTGGTGAACTGATTGACCGCCTGGCGGCATTGCCCGGTGTACAGAAAGCAATCGATTATGATTTTCCCGGCTGGAAAGGGCGCTTGCACTGGCCGCTGACCGGGACGGTAAAATCGACGGTTGGCCGAAAAATCGACGGCAAGTACAATACAAAAACATATGAGACAGGAATTTTCATTTCCGGCTCGGTGGGGACCGCGGTGGCCAACGCCGCTGATGGTGAAGTGGCCTATGCCGGGCGGCGGCGTGGATTGGGGAATGTGGTTGTGGTGGGCCACGGTATGGGCCATTTCTCGGTCTTTGCTCATCTTGGCGAAATCTCAGTTATTACCGGCCAGGTATTACAGGCGGGAGACCCGGTGGGCACCTCCGGGAAAAGCCATCCTCGTTTCGGTTCGGGGATCCTTTTCGAGCTCCGCCATAATAAAGATATCCTCGACCCCCTGGAGTGGCTGAAATGAGCGACTTCGAGGTTTTCAAGATCCAACAGACCGCGTGCCGGGTTTTGCGCACCGCCGCCGCCCGAAACCGTCTGGCCCATGCCTATTTATTCTACGGACTGGAGGGGACCGGGAAATGGGCTGCGGCGATTGAGGCCGCGAAATTAATAATGTGCCCGGAGATGCAGTCTGTAAATGACCATACCTGTAATATCTGCCGGCGAATCGCGGGATACAACCACCCGGACGTCCACTGGATTGTCCCTGGATCGGCCAAAGATAGATCGGCGGCGGACTCGGCCGCCGGGACCGGTCAGACAAAGGCACAACTAGAAGAACAACAACGGATTTTCACGATCAAGCGGGAGGATCCCTGGGCGTTATTGGAGTACCCACGGCGGCCGTATATTACGATGGCCAAGGTGCGGGCCTTGCAGTCCGTGCTGGCCCGCACCCCCGCTGAGGGGCCGCACAAGGTGGGGATAATTATTAACGCCGAAAATATGCGCGCCGACGCGCAGTCAGTGTTGTTGAAAACGATTGAGGAGCCGCCTCCCGATTCGTTTATTATTATCACCACCTCCGGAAAGAGCACGCTTTTGCCGACCATTCTCTCGCGCTGTCAGCCGGTCCGATTTGTCCCGCTTCCTTTGCCACTGATTTGTGACCGACTGGTCGAAGAGGCCGGGATCACCGAAAGCGCCGCGCGCCGGGCCGCGGAACTTTCCGGCGGCGGGTGGGCCCGCGCCCAACGGCTGGCCTCTGAGGAATGGAGGGTGTGGTTTGAGGCGGCGGATCAACTGTTGAAAACCGCCGTTTCCGGGTCGATCGACAATTTAATACTCGCGCTGGACACAATATTCAAGCAGCGCCCCGATCTGAGTAATGTATTGTTTTTCTTCGATGTGTGGCACTCCATGCTGCACGGCGCCGGGACGGCGTCGTCTATGCGGGGGCGGAACAAGCCCGGCTATGACGGTTATTCATCGGCGATCTACGAAAGTCGCGCCATCCTGGATAAGGCGCGAACGGCAGTAATCGGCAACGTTACCCCCCGAACTGCGATTGCCGCCGCGTTGCTTGAAGTCCACAAACTGTTACACGTGAAGGGACGGGCGATCTCCTTTGACTCCACCGAGGGAAAGTAAGCCCGCTCACGCCGAATTGGCCCGCCCCACTCAGAAAATAACCGCACTTACCACCCAAACCCAGGGAAAGCTTGCGTGATCCGCAGAGCTAAGCTTATGTGAGACAAGGCAAAACGGCACATTTAGTGCCGTGATTCCAACTAGCATTCAACCGCCAAAATTATGGCATCGACAAAATCCGGATGGCAAAGTATTGCAAAATTACTTGAAAGTTCCCGCTGAAGTGTATAATATTGCAGGGACTATTTGGGCCGTTGGCGGGTATTTATGTTCCGTCATAAAGGTGGAGAGAAGTACGGACGAGTATTGCCAATAGGGGAGATAAGACTATGAGACGCATATTGGCATTGGCGATCGCCACATTGGTGTTTTCGTGTGGAATAAGCGTAGTTGTTTTCGCTCAAAATAAAGTAAAACGGATCGAACCGGCGGGCGTCTACGTTATGAGCGCCAAGATCGCGTTGCAGGATAAGGACTTCAAACGGGCTTTTGATAATTTAGCCACCTGCTTGGAAAATTACCCCGACAATCCAGAAGCACACATGCTGATGGGCGTGATACATGCGGAAAAAGAAAATATTGACAGTATGATGACTGAGTTTAACCTTGCCCGCAAGTACGCCGATAGTAAAAAATTAAAAAAATTTGAAAAAAAGATGGTTCCCATCGAGGAAGATATGTGGGAGCAGAATTTCAACTCCGGCGTGAGCTACATCAACATCGCGGACTCTTTGGAAAACATCGCCGGTGAGACGGAGGACCCGGAGGAGGGTAAGAAACTCCGTAATACGATGGGTCAGGCGTTGGATGAAAGCGCCAAGGACTTTAAAAACTGTACCCTGATTCAACCCGATGAGTTCCGCGGCTGGTTTAACCTCGGCCTGGCCTATGACCGGGAGCGCGATTACGCCGCCGCCGCCGAGGTGTACAAGATCTCGGAGGACAAGTTCCACCGGTTCACCATGAAAGATTCGACCACCGATTACTATGATACCACGCTGTTTTACCAGGGCGAAGGCGAGGAGACCGAACTATTCAAGGCCATTAAAAAGAAATTCAAAAAGCAAAGCGAGGATATGCGCACCCGCTATAAGGGGCTGTCGACGGCTTTGGGCGGGGTATATTTCGAACTGGGCGAGTACGAAAACACGATTATCATCTTCCGCCGGCTGCTGGGCTTCTATGAGGAAGACCTCTCGGCCCTGGAGTACATCAGCAATTCCTTCCAGAAGTTGGGCAATAATGAAGAAGCCCTCAAGTGGGTCAAGATGATCATTGAAAATAACCCCGAAGACAAGGACCGGTTATATAACGTCGGGGTGCACTATTACAACATCGGCGTCGATGATAAAAAGACCTATGAAAAGCTGCTGAAAGAAAAATTGGAGGGGTCAAAAGACCCGAATATCGATACTGAGATCGCCAACGCCCTGGAGAAATATGAAGGCGTGTTCACCAAGTCATTACAATTCCTCGATGCGGTCCTGGAACTCGATCCCGAGGACAAGGAGACCTGGAAGCTCAAGGCCGTAACGTTGTATTTTCTCCAAAAATACGATGAGGCGATTCCCGCACTGGATAAAGCGCGCGCGATGCTGCCCGAGGACATTTCACTCTGCCAGATCCTGGTCGAATGCTGGCGCGAGAAAGGCGACATCGATAAAGTCCTGAACCTGACCGAGGAATGCGGCCTGGGCAAGTAGTAAACCACTTCTGTCGCCAGAGAATAAGCCGGAATTAAAGCGGCCCTCCGTCACCGCAACGGAGGGCCGTTTTATCAATTGAAGCAAATCAGCCGAGAGTTCCAGGGGGAGGAAAATCATCATCTCAACGCGCGGGTGCTGTCAAGATGACCGCTCGTTATCTTTTTCGTCGATCAAGCCCCATTCGATAATGCGGTTGTGCAGTGTCTGGCGGGCGATGCCCAGGAGTTTGGCCGCGCGCACTTGTTTGCCCCGGCAATACTTCAACGCCTTTTTAATCAACACCTTTTCCAGCGTGGGGAGCAGTTGTACCGACTTGTCCTTTTGATGTTCGGCGGCCAGACGCGCAAAGATCGGTTCGAGCAGTTCATCGATTCCCTTTTCCCCGATAACCTCAGGTACGCGCGGGCCCGCGGCCGCGCCGAAGGAAATTGCCTCGGGAAGGATCATCTCGCCGGAGGTGACCACCACCGCCCGCTTGACGACATTTTCCAGCTCCCGGACATTCCCCGGCCAGTTGTAGCGGCTGAGTTTGGCGAAAATTTCCTCGGGTACGGTGGCAATGGATTTATGCAACTCGCGGTTAAACCGACTGATGAAATATTCGATCAGGGGACGGATGTCCTCCCGGAGCTCGCGCAACGGGGCCAGGCGGATGTTAAACACGCTAAATAGGAAAAACAGGTCCTCCCGAAAGGCGCCCTGTTTGATTAAGTCAATTAATTTATGGTTGGTTGAAGCAATGATGCGAACGTCGGCGGTTAACGTCTGCGTGCCGCCCACCCGTTCGAAGGTCCCGTCCTGCAGGATACGCAGAATCTTGGCCTGCGTCATCAGACTCATGTCGCCGATTTCATCCAATAACAACGTGCCCTTGTCGGCTTGTTCGAACTTGCCGATCTTGCGATGGTCGGCGGACGTGAACGCGCCGCGTTCGAAGCCAAAAAGCTCACTTTCCAGCAGGTTGTCGGGAATGGCGGCACAATTGATGGCCATAAACGGCCGGTCGGCGCGCTGGGAATGGTGATAGATCGCCCGGGCCACCAGTTCCTTGCCGGTACCTGAATCACCCTCGATCAGGACCGCCACATCCGAGGCGGCCACCCGCCCGATTTGTTTGTAGACCTCCTGCATCGGCTTCGATTGGCCGATGAGCATCTGGCCTTCCCACTTCTCGGCGTCCTCCGGCCGCCAGCCGACAGGTTCAGACATCAGCCGGTGTGCGGCCAGGGCGCTTTCGGTCAGGGCTTTAACCCGTCCGACTTCAAAGGGCTTTAAAATGAAATCGAACGCCCCCTGTTTGACCGCGTTGATCGCCGTATCGGTGGTGCCGTACGCAGTCATAATGATTACGGGGATTTTGCGGGTGATCTTCTGAATCTCAGCCAGAGTCGCCATCCCACCCATGCCGGGCATCTTAATATCAAGAAAAATTAAATCCGCATGGGCCCGCCCCAAAAATTCCAAGGCCTCCTCGCCGGTGGCGGCCTCAATAATCTCGTAATCGTCGGGCCCTAGCAGACGCCGAAAGGAAAAACGCAGATTCTTGTCGTCATCGACGACCAGGACTTTAGCCACGACCCGCCTCCAGATTTTCCGCGTTTAATGTCAGAACAAACTCTGTCCCCCGGCCGGGCACAGCGGCGGCCGAAACCGTGCCGCCATGCCGTTCCATGATCATTCGGACGATCGAGAGTCCCAGCCCCGTGCCCTGGGCCTTGGTACTGAAAAACGGTTCGAAGATCTTTTTTCCCAATTCCGGTGTCAACTCCGGTCCGGTGTTAAATATTCGCACCAATACCGATTTGTCCGCCGTGTAGGCCGTCGACAACTCGATTGTCCCTTTTACGGGAGTGGCCTCAATGGCGTTGAACAGAATATTGAGAATTGCTTGGTCGATTTGTGACGGGTCAGCGACCACGCGGGGTACGTTATCATCGAGGCGTTCCACTATTTTGATTTCCTTGGCCGCGGTCTGGTGCCGCATCAACTGGCAGAAACGGTGAACGACGCTGTTGACCTGGACATCCGAAAATTCCGGTTCCTGCGGGCGGGCGAATTCCAGAAATCGCAGAATAATATTCTTGATCTTGGCGATTTCATCGAGCGCGATATTCAAATCCATTCGTTGCGGCTCATCCGGCGGCGATTCCTCGAACAAATTGTGGATCAGCACATTTATGGTGGTCAGGGGATTGTTGATTTCATGCGCCACCGAGGCGGCCATGGTGCCGACCGTGGCCAGTTTGTCCGCCGCGATGAGTTTCTCGGATTGTCGGGCTGACTCGCGGTCGCGCCGTTCGAGTCGTCGCACGATTTGATTGGACATAAACAACGCGAATATAATGCAAACCGCCGCTATACCGCCGAATAATAAAATCATATTCCGGCGCAGATGCCGCAGCCCGGCAAGATCGCCGTCCAGATCCTGTTCGACTAAAACCCCCCACCCCAGGGATGATATACTCGTGTAGGCGGCGATAACTTCCCGGTCATGATGGTCGCGGTATCGTCTGACTCCGGTCTCACCGGCCAGCGCCTCGACCATCCCCTCCGATGCTGTAACCAGGTCCGGTTGATGGCCGGCGTACCCGGCCAGAGGAACAACCACTCCCTGTTTGCCGTCCACGAGACAGATTCTTTGATGCGCGTGCATTGAGGGACCCGAGGACATTTTGATGAGCATGGCCGGGCTGACGCGGGCGGCGAGTATACCCGGCCGCGACCCCGTTACCCCACCGACCGGGGTACATAACCACAGAGCAAGAGCGGCCGAAGCCGAATCGGCGGTTTTATCGACGATAATTGTTTCGCCCTCGATCAACGCGGCGAGGACAAGAGTATCGGGTCGGTCCATATCGGGAGAACCGGGCGGAAAAACAGCATATCCGGCCGTATCGTAGACCGTTAGGCCGGTAAAATAATCGCCATAAGTCTGCTCTAATTCAGCAAAAAGCCGGCGCAATCGACCGGCGGTCTTTTCGGTTCCGGTGTCACTTCTCTCGGTAAGCACCGACTCCAGGTTGGAAAGCGACGCCATGGCCCGCACATTGGTTTCCATTTCGCTCAAGCATTGCCCGAGACGTGCCGTTTCCTCGCGGAGGGTTGCCTCCAGTTGCCCCGCAGTTTCATCGCAGATGGCCACCCGGGAAAAAAAATAGAACCCGACTGCCATCATCAGGGTGGGCAATACAAGCATTGCTACCAGTGCTGCCGCCAGGCCGGTTTTCATCTGCGTATATGCCTGTTCCAGGCCAAATAGTTTTAATCCACGTCCCATGAGTAATCAAAAGCCAAAACCGGTGCAAAGTCAATAAAAGTCGGGGTCCGCCGGGTTTTCCGCCGGGGCCACAAGAAAAAGGCGGGAACCTGAATACTCCCCGCCTTCAATCATCAGACGCCGCTTCCGGCGGCATAGAATCCAATTCGCTGCTAATTCATCGCGCCGGCCACGCGATCCGACCGATGAAGGATCGAATGCAAATCGCGGTAGGTGGTCCGCAAGGACACGCCGCAATGGCGTGATATTTCCTCGAGTGACATTTCGCGGTTAGTTTCCAACAGATGGCGGACCAGATCCAGGCGCTCTCTCTTCTTCACGACATCTCCTCCACAACTTTGCCAGACTCGGCCCCCCCGCATACTACCAAATGTTTGCTGGCTTGGTTTATTGTTTATGTTTCTCCCTTTATACGCCCACTCATGTCAAAAAGATCATCAATTGTCATGCCGAAAATACGCCCGCCCCGAAATATTTTTATTTCGTTGATATCCCTATAGTTATGACCAGGGCCAAAACGCCCCGCTCGCCGCCGCCCGGGATTTTTGGCTGATTTTTGACAGTGTTCAATTTTAAGTGCCTAATTTTAGTCATTTATGGCATCGCATTGGAGTAAAACCTCAGGGATTGGATGATATTGCACCTGCCATCGTATGGCGGGGGAGGGGAAAGAGACTGATCTTCAGTTAACTGGTTGACCGACTATTGATTACCTACGACAATCTTTAATAACAAATCGAGTCTCGCGGCAGATGATTTTGATCGCAGATAACTGATTGTAACGTAATATGATAACGCGGTAACGTGCCCCGGCCTTACCGGGTTGATACAGGCATCTACAAATTGGCATGCAATATGCTGTCGAGCCACTCTCCGGCCGACGGAAATGCACAGGTAGAGCAGGCAAATATCGACAAGCTGAGGATGCGTAGCGCGTTTACTGAAAATGCTCGTCGCATGTTATTACTTTTTCACCCACCCCGCTGGAGGAGGTATCAGTTTCAAAATAAAAATGATTGCCAGGACCCGACAAGCAATTATTACTTAATTTCTCGGTGCCCCACAGCTCTGCTGTGGGGCTGGTGAATTTAGCGAGATGGTCCCATGACGAAACTCCGTCATTACGATAATCTGAACACCGGACGTTTCGTAACATTCAGTTGCTACCGCCGGTTACGCAGCTTGAATAATCCGCGAGCAATAGAAATCCTGATTCGGCACATTGATCTGGCCCGTCAGAAACATAAATTTAAATTATTCGGTTATGTCGTCATGCCTGAACATGTTCATCTCGTATTACACCCCCCCGACAATATGAAACCGGGGTTGGTCATTCGGGAAATCAAATCCCGCTCGGCCAAGAAATATTTCAAGGAGTTGCCGATCGGCCGACCGGATGCCAAAAGAGTATTCTGGCAACGGCGCTGTTATGATCATAATTGTCGCACATCACCAGCGGTGCTGGAGAAGATTGAGTATTGCCATAATAATCCGGTAAAGCGGGGATTGGTTGATGATCCGGGCGAGTGGAAATGGTCAAGTTACAATTGGTATCAAGGGAAGGAAGATATTCCGCTCTGCATGGACAAACTGGTGTAGTCAACCATCCCACAGCAGAGCTGTGGGGCACCCGGCCCCGATGAAGATGATTTAGCGTTGATCGAACTAAAAATCCTGCAGTTGACCAAGTCTTTGTAGTTCGCAGATCAGAAGCACGCTCTTGCATGCCAGTCAGTTACCAGCCTCGTCATTCCTGCACAGGCAGGATCCAGAACCAGATTCAGAATTGTTACGGATTTGAAAGACTTGTCTTGGCTCCTGCCTCCGCAGGGGTGATGAACGGGTTTTTCAACAATAATTGCATTATTGTCGATATTTGAGCGAAACATCGACTATCCTGGTCGTGTGCCATGGCCATCCCGCCTGACAAAGGTACCTCACCCAGCGCGTGAGTAGAGGTGATTTATCCTGAAAGATCCATTCTTACGGAACAGACGGGTGGCCCTGACCTTGGGGCTTGTTGAAAAAGTCCCACAGGGGTCATTGCGAGCGGAGCGCGGCAATCTCACACGGCATTGATGCCGATGGGCGACATCGAGATCGCCGCGTCGCTACGCTCCTCGCGATGACGGGTTTTGTTGCTTTATAGGCTTTTTCAACAAGCCCCTTGGTCAGGGTTTCAAAGTGCGGTTGTTACCAGATGCCGAGGGAAAAGACTCATTGTCAGATGCAAGACGAATGGGCGCCGAATATTTTATAATATTTGCTAATGAATCTGAATCCACCGCAAGCGGATGGGGCACCCGGCTGGTCATTGTCAATCATCGAAACACAATAGTTTGGCGTCGACGAAGACTGGATAATCCGAGAATTCATGAAGAACGCCGGTTATCATAACTCGTTGATTTCTACTTAGGAGAATAAGTATATCGCTATGTTCATGGGTAAAAAGAAAATAAGCTATTCGTTGCCTATAATATGGGCTTTGAATACATACTGAAATCCTGTTCCCGGAAATGCGATGAATATTCTCTAATTTGCCCTCAAAGACGAAACGATTTCCCGTGATATTCGTTAACCTATCATTCCGCTGCAATTCAGTGACCGAAGGGTCACCTAAAAACGTGAAGAATTCATCAAAGGTCAGTGGGCATAATGGGTCATCTGAAAGCGACCGGGCATACTCAAATGCCATCGTCCTTTCGCACAAGATACTTCGCAGCTCTGTAAATTCGATGTTGTCGGATTCGCGGAATGTAGTATGTGAATCGGAGGCTGTCTGGATAATTGCCGCCGCGAGCATAAATAGGCCCAAAACTACGGCCGATAGAATAGGGACTACTGTCTTATGATTGTCATAACGAGACTTGCGGACCATATGACCACCGCCGTTTTTTCTGATTTATATCTATTTTTCCCCACATTTTTATCGGATAAACGTGATATGCAGTTTACGGCGCGCATGGGTACCCCTTCCACGGGAAGTCGTCTTTACCGAGTCGCTTGGTCGGGCATAATCGAATATGAGGGCTTATTTTTAATAGCCTCGCCAGACATTGACGATACCAAGGATAAGACTTGACAATAGTAAACAAGCGCTCCCAACCTCCTCATCATATTAATCGACAGCATGCCCGTAACCCTCCACTAAGTTATACGGGGTTTTGTCGGGCTAGGTGCGAAATGATGGCGTATTCCGTTGTATAACAGGATCTTATGATTGGCAATATAAATCACAACACTATCTTTCGGATGGTGATGTAACACTCGTGCGGGTGGCCCCCACGTTCGTCCGCGTTTCAAAGTCCAGTCGTTGCTAGCGCTCGTCTCGCCTTCAGTGTCCTGTTCACCGCACCTCAAAACCTTGACCATGGTCAAAGCCACCCGGATTCAAGCATCTAACGCTCAGCGGGAAGAGTGGACGTTTGGTTGGGCAAACATCCTGTCGACGAGGAGATTGTAACAATATGCAATATACAGGTAAGGTGAGACAAAAGTAGGATCACTCTCAATCGCATCCCGGAATTAAGTGATGAAGACATCGACTACCATGCGCCCAGCATTATTTGTGTCGAGCGTAAACAATAATCCCAAGGATACTACAGCAAAACTGCAAGACAGCCCGGTGCCCCACGGCTTGCCGTGGGAAAAGACTCATTGTCAGATGCAAGACGAATGGGCGCCGAATATTTTATAATATTTGATAATGAATCTGAACCCACCGCAAGCGGATGGGGCACCCGGGCTGTGGGGCACCCGGCTATCGTGTATCATCTATTTTAAAAACTCGCAAGCCTTTTCTAAGCTTGGTCATGCCTTCTGGATATTCTATACCACATTCGTCGCCCGGATTGGCAACCGTGACAGGTTTGCCACCAATTTGCAGAGAAGTTACTTCCATTTCGTAAAACAAATAGTCTTTAAGAACCGCAATGCGATTACCTACCGATAGCCCGATATTTTCTGGAATCATGCCAAACGCGCGTTCCCATACCTTTTCAATGAACCCTAATGTCGAATAATGTTCCGGAATTGGCTCTATTCGTCCGCTACGGTAAAAGATCGGCTTCAATACCTCAGAAGACCAAGATAATCGTTGTTGATTCCGCATGAGATTGAACAAATCCCAAGTCGTCATTAGCCCACTATCAGTCATCTGTGCATTTTCGATCATTTCATCTCTGAAAGCGGTTTGATCCCGATCACGCGGCGGGATATGGCGTTGATGGTTTATAATCGTGAGTGGTTTTACAGTTGTTTTATTCCATTCCCGTATACGCATTATCGCGTGTTTTTCAGCCTGCGTTGATTCTGGATCATCAGGGCAACCATTTATACCCTTCACATCTATAACCAAAATCGTTTCTTCGTCATGGATTTGCATATCTTCTTTCAATGGCCCGCGCGCCTGTTTATTGTTGTATTCTTTGTCAACATCAACGACTTTTTCAAATCCAATTTCTTTTATTGTAGATATCACAGCCTCGACAAGATCCCTCCCCGTCCCATTAAGAAGGGTATACCAATGACTGTTAATATCCCGCGTTTTAATGATTTCAGCATTCAAATTATCAATTTGTATTTTGGCATTTTTTCTAACTATATCAATATTTTCATGAAACTCAATAATTCGAGGAATTTCATATTCCCGTCGTTGAATCCATTTGTTACCCTCTAAGTGTGGAAAAAGTCCTGGATTCCATACCGCACAGATCTCTTCAAGAAGATCTACTGCAATCTCATGAAATTCTGGCATTTGCGGGAGTATTAACACAAATCTTTTTGGATCGCCCCTCTTTAATATACCGGCGACATCATTTCCGTATTTATTCTTTGCTACTGAACTCCATTCATCATCCGTAAATGTTGAATCGGGCGATAAGGTACAAAGATATCGGGCGTTTGAAACCCCGTTTGATAATATTCTATTCACTTCATTAGAATCAGAAACGAATTCTATTTCCTGCCCGCTCACTTTGTCAGTATTGATATGACGAATGTCACTAAGGAAATCCCAATTAGTATTAGTTTCCTCTGATTCATATTCAAAGCCACGAAGAGTCCTATGACCCCAGTAATATGTTCTACTTATCAGTGGAGCTGCAAACACAATAAATATGCCACCATGGATATGAATTCTATCGAAATCTTTTGTCGTGCGGGCCATACACAATGGTCGCGGATCTATAACGCCAGCCACTGGTCGTTGCCAGAGTGCATCTTTCCCCTTTGGTGGTAATGCCGTTGAAATTCTAGGTATAGCATGCGGCTGAAGAATATTAACAAATATTACTTCCTGCTCTTGATGATTGGTCGTGTCCCGAAGTTTGTGGAAATTTCCTGACCTAGTCTCCGGCAATTTGCTCCTCTCTGTTTTATCTACGCAACATTCTTCCAATTCATTTTCGCGACCAACGGCAAATCACGCCA
>SDBS01001242.1_pt1 | contig 26032 bp, 19 predicted proteins | sample 2277091 | NCBI WGS metagenome assembly SDBS01 (sample SAMN10404972, study PRJNA504765) | marine sediment metagenome | isolation source: marine sediment core GS10_PC15, 163 cmbsf | place: Arctic Ocean: Southern Knipovich Ridge | collected 2010
GCGCATACCCTTGCCGCCCCCGCCGGCCACCGCTTTTAAGAGAATGGGAAAGCCCACTTGTTCGGCGGCGGAAATAATTTCCTCTGGTGTTTTGATTGGTTTGTTCGCACCCGGGATTACCGGAACGCCGGAGTTTTCCATCATCTGCCGGGCGGCGATTTTATCGCCCATCATGGCAATGGCCTTGGCGGGCGGCCCGATGAAATTCAAGCCCGCCTCGGTACAGGCCTCGGCAAATTGCGCATTTTCAGCGAGGAAGCCGTACCCGGGATGCACCGCGTCGGCGCCTGTTTTCAGTGCGGCGTCGATAATGTGGTCGATCTTCAGGTACGATTCCACCGCGGGCGGTGGGCCGATCCGTACCGCCTCATCAGCCATCAAAACCGGCCGGGCGCGCCGGTCGGCGTCGGAGTACACGGCAACTGTGGCAATGCCCATGTCGCGGCAGGCGCGGATGATGCGGATGGCGATCTCACCACGGTTGGCAATCAGTAATTTTTTTATCATCGTCGTTCCATGTCCCCCGGCAACTACCCATTATAGCTATTTTGCGGCTTGGGATTCAACCGGTTTCTGCCAGCGGGTGGTAATTGATGACCGCCAGTCGGTGCGGTGCGACATGCCGGTCAGCCGATGCCAGGCAAACGAAATGTAAAACAATATCTTCGATTCGAGATGCAAATCCTCGACAAACCAGGATTGTGTCGGCATCAGCCCGGCACAATCCCGTTGAAAATCCCGGGGGCGATTGAAACGATGGTAAGTCGGGAATTCCGTGCCGCCGGACCGGCCATAAATCCACTGCGTAATTTTTTGTTTGACCCGGCGGGGGAGAAGTCGTCCCCAAAAAACCAGCGGATGCCGGCGGTTAGGGGTTTGCGTCAGCAGATAGCCACCCGGTCGGAGTACGCGGCTAAATTCATCAAAAACCTTTTCCGGATACGCCAGGTGTTCGAGAACAAAGCGACAGCCGATGATGTCAAAACTTCCATCGGCGAAGGGGAGACCATCCAATTTAGCGCAGCAAAAAGATTCCCGGTTCGCCGGGACTGCGATATCGACTCCCAGCTTAAATCCGGCAAACTCGATCTCCCGGACTGTCTGATTGTCACCGCAACCGGCGTCTAAGAATGATTGCGCCTCCCCCAGGAGTTGGTCCAGTTCCTCAAAATAAATATCCCAGCGAAAACGGTATGCCGGATCATGGCGGGCCAGGAATTTCCGCGCCCACGGCAGATGCTTGTCGCGGTATTTGCCCATCATCGGTAATATACTGCACAAGCAGCCGGATTGCTTCTACGATCGAACGGGCGGGGTCCGCCTAAAGCGGGAGGTTACCGTGTTTTTTGGGTGGCATGGAATCTTTCTTGCCGTCCAGCAGGGCCAGCCCCTTGATCAGGCGATGGCGGGTGTGGGTCGGTTTGATAATGTCGTCGATATACCCGTATGACGCGGCGACATACGGACTGGCGAATTTTTTGCGATAGTCCTCGATCTTTTTATCCAAATCGGCCTGCGGATCGGCCGCGGCCGCGATTTCCTTTTTGAAAATAATCTCCACCGCGCCCTTGGGACCCATCACGGCAATCTCCGCGGTCGGCCAGGCGAGGTTGATATCGGCGCGGATATGTTTCGAACTCATCACGTCATATGCTCCGCCATAGGCCTTGCGGGTGATCACCGTCAATTTCGGGACAGTGGCCTCACAGAAGGCGTACAGGAGCTTGGCCCCGTGCTTGATAATCCCGCCATGCTCCTGTCCCGTGCCGGGAAGGAAACCGGGGACATCGACGAAGGTGATCAATGGGATATTGAAACTATCGCAAAAACGCACAAAACGGGCGGCTTTGATTGATGAATTAATATCCAGCACCCCGGCCAAGACCGCCGGTTGGTTGGCGACGATCCCCACTGAGCGGCCACCCAGGCGCGCGAAACCGACGACGATGTTCGCCGCATAATTCGGCTGAATCTCCAGAAAATCACCGTCATCGACAATATGGCCGATTACTTCCTTCATGTCATACGGCTTGTTCGGGTTTAACGGCACCAGCGTGTTTAGTTCATCGTCGTGCCGATCGAACGGGTCCTCGGTCTGCAAAATCGGCGGGTCTTCAAGATTGTTTTGCGGGATAAACGAAAACAGCTTACGGGTGAGGATTAACGTTGCCGCCTCGCCGTCCCCAACCAAATGCGCCACGCCGGATTTCTCGGCGTGGACATCGGCGCCCCCCAAGCCCTCGAGATCAATGTTCTCGTGGGTGACGGTCTTGACCACGTTGGGCCCGGTGACAAACATGTAAGACGTACCACGGGTCATTAAAATAAAATCGGTAATCGCCGGCGAATATACCGCGCCGCCGGCGCATGGCCCGAGAATGACCGATAATTGGGGGATAACTCCCGAGGCCAGCGTGTTGCGCAAAAAGATATCGGCGTAGCCGCCGAGGGAGACAACACCCCCCTGGATCCGGGCGCCGCCGGAATCGTTCAGCCCGATCACCGGGGCGCCGATTTTCATTGCCCGGTCCATGATCTTGCAGATTTTCTGCGCATGGCCCCCGGCCAGTGAGCCGCCGAAAACCGTAAAATCCTGCGAGAAGACAAACACCGGCCGCCCGTCAATTGTCCCGCTTCCGGTCACCACGCCGTCACCGAGGGGACGGTTTTTATCCAGCCCGAAATCCGAAGTCTGATGAGTCACAAAGGCGTCGATTTCCTCAAAGCTGCCCTCATCGAGCAGGATATCCAGCCGTTCGCGAGCGGTGAGTTTACCTTTTTTATGTTGGGCCTCGATGCGCTTTTCCCCGCCGCCGGCCAGCGCCTGCCTGCGCATCTCGTCCAATTTTTCAGTGAGCCGATCTGCCATGGGTTACTCCGATATCCTGATTACGCGGTACGGTCTAGACCGGGCCGACGTCCAGCCATTTTTTCCCTTCGACCAGCCGTCCCATGAGATACTCAGTGTCATGATCAAAACCGATGACGGCGTTTTTCTCCCGGCACCACTTTAACAACTTTTTCTTAACCTGCAGGGTATCCAGAGGATGAGTGTCCACCGAGGCGACGAACGGCGCCTTGACATGAAAGCGCGAGGGAAAGATATCGGCGTAATACACAAACGTTTCGCCGCCCGATTCGACCCGCACACCCTGATGGCCGGTGGTGTGGCCGCCGGTTTGTTCCACGGTTATGCCGGGCAGGATTTCCTCGGTCCCTGAGACGAGTTTAAGCTTATCGGCTTTGGTAATCGCCATCAGCCGGTTGGGATGATAGACTGCGGTCGTACGCTCGTTGGGGTTATTGGCGGATTCCCATTCCTCTTTCTGGATTACATGCGTCGCGTTGGGGAAAAACAACTCCGGGGCATCAGGATCTCCCGCAAAAACACCGTTGGCATGGTCGGTGTGCAGATGGGTGAGGATGACCCAATCGATTTCCTCGGGCCTGGCTCCCAACTCGGCCAATCCCGTGGCCATATTTGACGGCGTGGTCACCGCATACATCTTGCGGTCGAAATCCGATAACGCATCCCCCAGCCCGGCGTCAAGCAGCACTTTTTTCCCATCCGGGGTGGTCACGACGAACAGGTTGGTCTGCATCGGCACCGTGTTTTTTTCATCCGGCGGGATTAATCTCTCCCACATCACGCGCGGGATGACCCCGAACATCGTGCCGCCATCCAGGCGAAACTCACGCTCAACGAATGCACTGACCGTGAAATCGCCCACCCGGACGGTTTGCGTGCGTGACAACGTTGTTTCCTCGTTGCTGCTCATTCGTCTAACCTGCCAAGTCCCCGCCAGGGTAAGGCATGCGCTAATCCCTAGCGCAGGTAATTATTGGCGATGACCAGCCGCTGGATTTCCGAGGTTCCCTCGTAAATTTCCATCACCCGCTGATCCCGATAGAGTTTTTCGATCGGCGAGAATTCACCGATATACCCATACCCGCTGAATATTTGCATCGCGCGGTCGACGCAGAAATTCGCGGCTTCGGAGGCATACAGTTTGGCCTGTGCGGCGGCCAGTCCGAAACGTTCGCCTTTGCCTTGCATAATGGCGGCCTTATAGGTCAACAGCCGGGCGGCTTCCACCCGACAAGACATATCAGCGATCATCCACTGGATTGCCTGCAGCTTGGCGAGCGGGGCGCCGAAGGCCATGCGGGTCTTGGCCTGCTGGATGGCCTCATCCAGTGCGCGTTGGGCGATACCCACCCCCTGGGCGGCCACGCCGATCCGCGCCGAATCCAACGTCATCATTGCGTACCGAAAACCCTTGTTGCGTTCGCCCATCAACACGCTGCGCGGGACGCGGACGTCCTTGATCACAATATGCCCGGTGGTTGCCGCGCGCATCCCCATCTTGTATTCCAGCGGCCGGCTGGTGATTCCCGGCAGGTTAGTGTCTAGAAGCACCGTCGAAATTTTGTCCCGCGCGCCCTCCTCAAAAACCTTGCCGAAGAGGACCAGAACATCGGCCGCGTCGCCGTGCATGATGAAAATTTTCTCGCCATTGATGACAAAATCATCACCATCGATGCGGAACTCCATTTTCTGGTTGGCGGCATCCGACCCCGCCTCCGGCTCAGTCAAGGCAAACGACGGGACAATATCGCCGGTGAAACAACCGGGGAGGTATTTCTTCTTTTGTTCCTTACTAGCGAAATGATGAATCGGATCGGTGGCCAGCACACCGACCGCGGACAGGAGGCAGATCGGCGGATCGACGTAGCAGAGTTCCTCGGTCAGCGTGGCGTACTCAATCGGGGACTTGCCCAGCCCGCCGTACTCTTTGGAGAACGGATATCCGACAAACCCGGCCCGGCAGAGTTTCTTGTATAAATCGCGCGGAAACGTGAGCGGTTCTGGTTTGCGGTCTAGTTCTCGGCCCAGATCGATGATATTTTCTTTTTCGCAGAACGCGAACACCTCGTCCCGGACGGCCTGCTGGCACTTGTCAATGTTGTAACGAGGTGTTAACGGCGGCAACCCACTCATGGCACCCTCCCAAATATCGCTTTATCAACAAACAACTTTTTCCTCATTTTCAGGCCCCCGGGTACATACCCGATTTGGGGCGATTCACAATGTTAACCGCCCGACATTCAAAAATCAATCGCTTTCACGACCGGCATTTTCCTGTCCAGGCCCGGCCGCTGCATTTGGCGCCCGGTTTTGTCAATTTCTCTGGATGCTATTGTTTTACTGCGACTTAGGCAAAAAACGCTTGGCTAAAACGGTATTTCATTTATATTGTAATTAGTGAATGTTACTATTGTGTTACCTGCCTTTGGGGGGGCGAACTAAAAGTGGACAAAAATGCAATGGGTGCGAATATCGATATTTGGCTGAGTTGTTGGTTTGGCGCTACCCAAGGGTATGATGGCTAACCTGTTCCGGACAATCAACTAACAACCTCATCTCTGACTGTGGGGTCTAGGAAGGAGTGTGTTGTGAAGCAGTTAGTTAGAGCTTTGATGGCTGTAATCGGGGCGCTGTTGATGGGCGTGCCAGTCTTTGCCGAGGTGCCGGTTCCGATGAATCGCCCAGTTACCGGGTCAATGGAGGGCCTGCAAAACGAAGAGCAGATTTGGATTTGCCCCAAAGACACCAATATTATTGTTACCAACCACCGCGACTTTCGGTTGGGCTATCGTCAAATCGGTTTGGGGCGTTCAACAACAAATGGCCTTATCTGGATGGATGACCTGATTCCCCCCAGTTTGCAGATTTTTACGCGCCAGTCCGATCCGGTGATGACAGTCAATTCGTCCGGTGATATAATCATCTGCCACCTGGATTATATGCCGGGCAGTAATACCGACAGTCATTTGGCTTTCCTGGTTTCTGATGATTGTGGCGCATCATGGCAAGGCCCGTATACCGTTTCGGCTGGTGTGGGCTATTATTTTGAGGACAAACAGTTTATCACTTGCGATCGCACCGGTGGCCCGTATGACGGCAATGTCTATATTTCCTGGACTCGTTTTCCCAACCCGGACCGGATCATGTTCGCCCGTTCGACGAATAATTGCCAAAGTTTCGAGGATACCCTCATCGTCGGGCCGACAATCACCAGCAGCTGCTTCAGTGGGACAGCCGATGCCGGACAGTTTTCTCAACCACTGGTCGGCAAGGATGGCGCGGTGTATGTTTTCTGGCAGGGTGTGCACATTGACTCCAGCGAAGGCTGTGACTATTGTACTGGCATTCGCGTCAACAAATCTACTGATGGGGGAGTGACCTGGGAGGGTGATCGGTTCATTCGTTGCGTGGATGGATACGGTTATGCCGACGGCGGCATCAATGTCTACAGCCAACCCACCACCGAAGCCGATATCACCGATGGCCCACATGCCGGAAATTTGTATCTCCAATGGCGGGATCTCAATCCTGACCCGCCGTACGACCATGAAATCTTTTTCATGCGCTCGTTGGATACCGGCCACACATGGGTCGATTTTCAGCGCGTCACCGATGACCCGCGGGGAGAGGATGTCGACCAGTTCCACAATTGGCTGGTTTGTAACGAAGAGGGTATCCTGGTCTCGATTTGGTATGACCAACGGCTGGATCCGGCGCACTGGATGTTTGATGTTTTTGCCGGGTATTCATTCGATGGCGGGGAGACCTGGACCAGTAACCATCGTATTTCTTCCGTGTCCAGCACCCCGGATCGGCTGTTTCGGGAACCGACAGGCGACAGCCCCGGACCGGTGGCCGCAAAACCGGCCACGCCGTTGAGTCCGCTAACTCCGCTGGCCGGTTTGATTGCCGAGTACATTGGGGTTTCCTGTGTCGGCGATATCATTGCCGCGTCATGGACCGATACGCGGGACGGCGGCCAGGATGTGTATTCCGCCCGCTGGCACCTCCCGTTGACCGATCCCCGGCTGATCTTCCCGCTGGCGGGTGAAGAGATTGATACTACCGCGCCGGGATTATCCTGGGCTACCGCGTGGAAGGAAGCCGAGGATTCGTATCGGTTGCAGATCGACGACGACGACCAATTCGGCAGCCCGAGCATCGACGTTATCGTATACGATAATGTTTTCGACGACCTGCTGACTGGTTATGCCGATGGGTTATATTACTGGCGGATCAAAGCGTACAAACCGGCCGGAGCGACACCTGAAGACTCTACGGAATTTTCGGCGCCTGGATCATTTACGATCGTGAGTTGTGACTGCGGCACGAAAGGTGATGTAAACTGTGATGTGGCCACGGACCCCCTCGATGTCTCTTATCTGGTCAATTATGTGTATCTCGGCCTGGATGCAATCTGCGCCAAGCCGAATTGCCCGTATCACGCCGGTGATATGGATTGTAATGACGCCACCGACCCGCTTGATGTGGTCTATCTGGTGAATCTGGTGTACCAGTCTCGGGACGCAGTATGTGACGGTTGTAATCCGTAATGGATGAGGAGTTCAGATAAAAAGGAACGGGCGGTGGATGATTTTCGCCGCCCGTTATTTGTTTCGTCCACAGTGAGCCCTCGCCTACGGACAATTAGTCGGATAGGGACTGCACAGGCACGGATCACACGGACTACCCAGCGCCTTGTAGACAAAATTTACCGCCAGGGTGACATCCAGCGGATCGACCGTGCCGTTGCAATCCCAGTCGCCGTTGTCCCCCGGACACATGCCGATCTGCTGCCGGGAATCCAGGTCTTTGTAAACATAATTGACCAGGATCGTGACATCGAGCGGCGTGATCCCGTCGGCCAGATCCAAATCACCGTATTGTGTGCAGTCACAAGTGATTTCATGACCAAACCAGTCCATCATCTCGACCATCATGTCTCGGGCATCGGCCTCTTTTAAGTAGTAGAACGGCATGCTCAGGAAAACGAATTTGTTGTCGCCGTTGTCCCGGCGGACACCGATCGTTTTGCCGGTGTGCGCGCCCGAATAACTATCGAATGAATAGATTTCGTTCGCCGGGTCGTTGATGCCCAAAGTGCCGATCCAGCCCATGCGGCCCTGCCACGAGGGGAAGACCTTGTTCGGGTCGAGTTCCATATTGGGGAAGCCATTCTCGCCGATGCCGCCTTGTAAATCCACGTCCAGTACCTCGGCAAACGAAATGATCCCCGCATATTCATACAAACCGTGGCCCGGGCCGAAGGTTTGCGGTGAGGTCAGTCCGGCAAATTCAAAAGCCATCCGCCAGCCGGTTAAAAAGAGGTTGGTATTGTACTGCAAATACCACCCCAGTTTTTCTAAGTCCTCCTCTTTCCAGAGGGCCGCCGCGCTGTGGTCATCATGCCAGACGACTACATCATATTGCCCGATAATCGATTTGTTCAGATCCTCGCTGGAGGGGTCGTAATACAGGTATGCCCGGGGAAAACCGGCGAAAACGGCGTCGTAGAACGCTTCTTTCGCCTCGGTACTAGGATTGCCGCCACCCGGCGGAGTGGCATCAATTAGGAGGACCCCCTGGTCGAACGTGGCTGCGGCAGCCAAAACCGGATCGGAATATGCGCTCTCGTATTCATCGCCATCAACCGCGGTAACCACATACTCATACATCACGCCTGCGCTGACATCGGTATCGACATAATCCGTACTGCCCCAATTTTCCTCAATCGGCGTATAAACACCAGGCGTGGTACCGCGGTAAATCTTGTAGTGGTCGAAATCCAGTTCCTGATTTTCGTTCCAATTCAGCGCGATTTGCCAGTATTCCGGATCGCCCGCAAACCCACTCGGGGGTAGCGGAATAACCCGCGGCGTACCGGAGAACTCGGGCCGCAGCAGCGATTCATATCCCTGATTGTCCAACGCCACCACCGTCAGAAAATATTCCTGATTTTCGGTCAACCCGGCGATCGTGGTTTGCGACGAGGGCCCGCCGGCGACATACACCGAATCGTCGTAAGCCTCCGACGATGTACCCCAGTAAACCCAGTAGCCGTCGACGTCGGTATCGCTCAAGGCGGTCCATTCCACCCGCAACGACTGGCCGTCACCGACATCACGGGCAACGCCGTCGTAGATGGCCGAAGGGTAAACCGAGGAAACATACAACGTCGCCAAAACCATCTTGACTACCTCAGTAAGATATGGGAAATCCATCTCGGAGGTCAGGTCCAGTCCGGTATGCCAGCCGGGATAATTGAAATCACCCTCGGCGGCATAGGCCACTGCGTAACCGACCTGGCTGAAGGGATAGTGGTCTGAACCGCTCCCGCCGCCGACCGCATAGGGTTCCAGCCAGGTATATGTTTCACCCATTAAAGCCATGAGTTCTGCATATTGGCGTTGATTGTTCATATAATAGCAGAAGACATTCGGCGTGGCGTCGGCTGTGTAGCCGATCATATCCATATTAAGCATTACCTCGATGTCCAACCCGGCGTTAACCGCATCAATGGCGTAGTCCCATGACCCCCGCAGACCGTTCTCTTCGGAGCCAAACGCTACGAAATGGATCGTTTTCTTGATCGGAATGCCGGCCAAGACGCGGGCAATTTCCAAAACCGCAACTGTGCCCGAGCCATCATCATCGGCGCCCGGCGCGAAGAACCATGGATCGTTGCCGTCATAGACGATGGAGTCCCAGTGACCGCCGATGACAATGACCTTATCCGGTTCGGCAGTACCTTCCTTGATACAGACGACGTTGTCGTCCCACCCGGAGGCCCCGTAGCGGTTGTCGTCACACCAAAACTGGTCGAGGGATACATCCGTATAACCGAAATCAAGGAATTTTTGCCTAATCCAATCCCGTGCCGCACGCGCCGAATCCGATAGGGCGAGCCGTGTCTGAAAATTCTCTAAACGGACGTTATAGGCATAAATGGAATCCTGGTCGATTGCGGCTATAAGGCCGTCCAAAATTGGATCGGCCGTGGTGATATTGGGATTGGGTGATGCCGGTCCGATGCGGAGGTAGGTCAGCGGAATTTCCCGTTTTTCAATCCTGACCGGCTCGAAACCGCAGAGCTGATATTCCTGCTCATCCAACTCATGGAGCCCCGCGTAAAACGCCCAATCACCGACATCAGTCAACTGTTCGAGGTCGGGGGCCGGGACTTTTCGCGAGAGGAGGGATTCGATAGTACCGACATAATACGGCCGGCTGAAGGGTTTGTCGTCCAGGACCTCGTAGGAGATTTGGGCCTGCCGGACTGCGGAAAGTCGTCCCTGATCCACCTCGGCGAAAAAGACATTGCCGATGCGGAAAAACGGGGTAATTTCCATATTTTTAAACCGGTCAAAGTCCGCTCGCTGTTGCAAATCAAACCGGGCAATGACGGTGGGGCTTCCTGCTTGCAAATTAACCGTAAGTCCAACTGTAACAATGATAAACATCAATAGAACCGTTAGTTTGATGCGTTTCATCCTGACCTCCTGTGCCGCGACCCGCCAACGCAACGCGGCAATTGATGACCAATTAGGGCTTTCTTGCGCAGGTAAATAAAAAAAATGAACAACATGTGAGACAATAAGGGGTTTCCGCCTTTCCACACCTCCCTCGGCAATCCAGTCGCCGATTTCAACCGACCAAACAAGTCAATTCTACTCCCCAATATATAACATTTTTAAAATCAGTCAATTGCAATTACCTGCCGATCATGGATTCACCTCGTCTTTATGACGAAGAACCATCCCCAAAAGTTCCCGCCGACGGGCTTCACGCAGCCCGATTATTCGCCATGCCTTCTACCCCGTGAATACGCCCATATTCCCACCGGATTAACCGGCAGCTGGGTCTGGTTTCTTCTTGCCTGAGCAGGGGGCGGGCGTATCTTGCGGCCAAATGGCCGGCGATCGCAAAAAGATGCTGGTGCGCCCCGGGCGGCCCCGAAAGGGCGAAACACCGGCGTGCGCAGGCCCCAACGAGGCAGTCGGGCGCATCATTGCCGCCGCCAACTTCAGCCGCACCGATCGGGTGCTCGAGGTCGGTTGTGGGGATGGCGCCCTGACCTTTGAAATAGCCCGCCAGGCGGGATATGTTACCGGGGTCGCCGTCTCCGACGAACTGCTGATTGTGGCGCAGGATAAGGGGCTGCGAAGCGGCGTGGACAATGTCTCGTTTCAACGAATTAAAGAAAACCGCCTGCCGTATGAAAACGGGGTATTCGATGCGGCGGTAACCCGGGGTATGCTGCATCGATTTGAGGACCCGAAAGAAATGTTGCGGGAGATGTCGCGCGTGCTCAAATCACCGGGGAGAATTTACGTGGCCGATACGGTCGGCGCCGAGGACAATGCCATGCGGCAGGCACACTTGAAAATCGAAAAGGCGAGCTATGGCGCGCCGATTGCGATTTTTGCTCCGTCGGATCTGCTGGCTTTGTTGACTACCGCTCCGTTGGAAATAGTAGCCCAAAGCCAATGGGATGAGCGGCTATCATTTGACCGATGGATGCCAGTTTCCGGATCATCCGAGTCGCAGAGAGACAAAGTCTCACGGATGTTGATCAACGCCGCAAAGAAAAAAACAACCGATTTGAAAATTGAAATCTCCGGCAAGTCCATTACCTTTGTGCGCAGGTGGATGTTGATCACTGCCGAAAAAACGAGTAATGCTTAAGTGGGGGCGATATGAAAAAACGTGATGTGATAATATTTGTGTTGTTGATTGTCCTGGTTTTTGTTTTTACCACCTGGGAGGTCGTCACCAGACGAGAGCGGGAGGCCAAAGTCGAAAACGCAAGGCGTGCCGAGCGTGAGATGCTGGAAAAACGGCTGGCCGGTTACGGCTTGGAAGTGGACTCGCTGGCGACCAACGTCCTGCGAATTGTTGATTCCTTGAAAACCGAAGCGGCGGCTTTCGAATCACTGGCCCTGGCCCGGCAGGCAGAACTTGAAATCCAGGCCGGCAAGCAGGCAGCCGAGCAGGTTATCGAGATTGAGGAGCGGCCTGCTGTGCAAGACACACTCCCGCAGATGGTTCGGGCGGAATACCAGCGGGCATTGGATGGCCTGCCCGCCGATTTGACCCGGTACGAGCGAAAAATCGCCCAAAAAGAAATCGAAAACACAATCCTCGCCAGGTTTAGCCTGACCCTGGAGGAGTTCAACCAAATGAGAAGGACTTGGTCAACGGCGCCATAAGCAAAAAAAGTCCAAAAAAAGCTTTCACAAGATAACCGTATTTCGTATTATCTTATTGAAGGGCAGTGTATTTGCCGCTACCTGTGCCCTTGGTTATTCCCCCCGCACGACGTTGTGTATTATTCCTTTAACTGCTTTCTGATTCGGTGTTTTGCTGCCGGAGGTCCGGCGATGAGAGAAACCAATTTGTCGGGGTTGTGAATTTGTCGATGGAACGAGTGTTGTCGGAGCCAGTTGATGGGAGGTGGGGTATGCCAAAGCGGAAAGTAATACCGTACAAGCGTGAACCGTTCAAGACCTGTTGGCACCCGTACAGTCTGCAAGAACTCCAGGCGGAGCAATTCATGCAGGTCGTCGCGGGGATCATTGCCGGACGGATGACATTAACGCCGTTTGTTGAAACGCGGAGGTCTACCCGGTAGGGTTTTAAGGCCGATAACTTTCTCTGAGGCCGGGTGCCGTTAACAACGGTATCCGGTCACGATAACGGGTAGCGGCAAATCCAGACAATGTTTCGTGCGAAGCAGGATTGCATCTTTGTGGGGCAAATATTGAATAGGCCGTGGATCATTGCGAGTAGTTAAAATCCACGAAAAGTGTATCCGAGTAACGATATATCTCGTAATCGTTTAGCACGGTTATCGTGATTCTCCGGTTGCGGGGGTCGGTCGGATTTAATTTGATCCGGGGTTTACGATCGGCAAAGCCCCGCACTTCGGCGACTTGTCTTTCGCTTAACCCCCCGACGAGCAAAACCCGGCGAGCAGAGTTGGCGCGGTCGACTGACAATTCCCAGTTGGTGTATCTGGCCGAGTCCGCATATTGGTGGGCATCGGTATGGCCTTCAATCACCGCCCGATTCGGCATCCGGCCCAGTTGTCGTCCAATCATCTTGATCAAAGATACGGCGGTCGGTCCCAACTCACTGCTACCCCTGCGAAAAAAAGGAGTATTTGATGACTCAATCAGTTGGATCCGCAAGCCCTCGTCGGTCATTTCAATGGCGACCTGTTCGCTGAACTTGGCGAATTTCTTATTAGCTTTAATTGATGAACTGATGTTTTCTCCGAGTTTGGTGAGCGCGGCTTTAACTTGTTCCTCGACCTTACGCCGCATTTCGGGGTTTTTGCCGGTTTTCAGCCGAGTGCCACCCTCGGAGGGCAATGCCCCCGCGACCCCTTTGCCGAATTTGACCGGATCGCGGAAGTAACCACCTATGTTTTGCTTGACTTCGTCACTCTGGGCGACAATCCACATTATCATGAAAAACGCCATCATCGCGGTGACGAAATCAGCAAAGGCCACCTTCCACGCGCCGCCATGATGGCCGCCGTGACCGCCCTTGACCTTTTTAATAATGATGGGCTGTTCTTTTTTCTCTTCGCCGAGATTGGCCATGATCAGGGGATGAATTACCCTTTCTGCGCGCGGCAGGCATCTTCCAGTTCGTTGAAACCGGGACGAAGATCACCGGGGATGACCCGTCGGGCAAATTCCACCGCAATTGTGCCGACAAATCCTTTGTGGAAAGCGATCAGGGCGTGCTTGAGACACTCGTAGTAAACACCGTCCTGTTCAACAGTGCTTTCGAGGTTACGGGCCAACGGGCCGACGAAACCGTAGGCAAGCAAGACCCCGAGAAATGTCCCCACGAGCGCGGCGGCGACCTTGTGCCCCAGTTCTGAAGCGGGGCCGTCAATAGCGCCCATGGCGATGACAATGCCCAGCACCGCCGCGACGATTCCGAGGCCGGGGAGCGTATCGGCTACTGCTGCCAGCGAACCGGCAGGTTTGGCATTTTCCTTGTGATGGATCTCCAAGTCATTATCCATCAACGCCTCAAGATCATACGCGGTGACTGCGGCGCCGGAGATGATCAACCGCATGGTGTCGCAGAGGAACTCCTGCGCGTGGTGGTTTTTCAGGAATTTGGGGTATTTTTGGAAAAGCTGGCTTTCTTCGGCCTTCTCAACATGTTTTTCGAGCCCCATTAACCCTTCCTTGCGGGCCACGGTAAACAGTTCATACATCATGACCAGCAGATCAAGGTAGTCCTTTTTCCCATAGCCGCCGCCCATGATCCCGGCTAATTGCCCGATCATCATTTTAACGTATTTCGTCGGAGTGCCGATTAACAACCCGCATATGCCTGCGCCGCCGATGATCAGGTATTCGGCGGGCTGGTAAAGCACCAATAAATGTCCGCCTTCCCAGATAAACCCACCGATGATGGCCACGATGGTCCCGATAATTCCGATGATTGCCAGCATACCGTATTCCTCGGTCGTTTCTTGGGGCGCTTGGAAATGCCCCTTATATCGTTTTCGACAGAATGCCCGAGAATTTGACCGACCGATTCTCCAGTAGGGACGCCGCCGAATCACCGAGTTGGCAAAAAAACCCCGCCGCTACTGCAATTGTCGCTTTGAGGTTGACTTTCGCCCGTGGCCGAAATACCCTCTTGGCTCTGTGTCCGATTTGAATGTGTCACGGAATAGGATTTGTCAGGAGGACGGCAAACGCTCACCGGGGATATTTGGTATAATCGACGACAATGAGAATTTGTGGCAATGTTATGTCCCCCGAATCAACCTTGTACCGTATGGTAGAAACTTCGAAATCGGCATCGGCCGGTGGGAATGGGACGGACTTTTTCCGGCCGCTGGACCGCCAAACGGCGCTTTGTAACGGCAATTAGTAAAGAGTTTTTCGTAACCATTAACCATTCCAAACCGCGAGGAAGAATATGGTTGGCGCAGTATCCGAATTTATGGAGCGAATCGTCGCCAAGAACCCGGGCGAGGTCGAATTCCACCAGGCGGTGGAAGAGGTCGTTGAATCGATCATGCCCTTCATCGACAAGAACCCGAAATACCGCAAGGCGAAGATCCTGGAGCGGATCTGTGAACCTGAGCGAGTGATTTTGTTTCGGGTACCGTGGGTTGATGATTCAGGCGAAGTGCAGGTTAACCGGGGATTTCGGATTGAGATGAACAGCGCGATCGGCCCGTATAAGGGCGGCTTGCGTTTCCACCCCACCGTCTACCTGGGCATTTTAAAATTTCTGGCTTTTGAACAGGTTTTCAAAAATGCACTGACCACCCTGCCGCTCGGCGGGGGCAAAGGCGGTGCCGACTTCGACCCCAAGGGCAAAAGCGACAACGAAGTGATGCACTTTTGCCAGGCGTTCATGAGCGAACTGTTTCGCCACATCGGTGGCAATACCGATATTCCGGCCGGCGATATCGGTGTCGGCGGGCGCGAGATCGGCTTCATGTTCGGGCAGTACAAGAAACTCCGCAACGAGTTTGTCGGGGTGCTGACCGGGAAGGGGCTCAACTGGGGCGGCAGTCTCATCCGTCCGGAAGCCACCGGGTATGGCGCAACATACTTTGCCGCCGAGATGCTCAAAACCCGTGGGGAATCGATGGAAGGCAAAACGTGCCTGGTCTCCGGTGGGGGCAATGTGGCCCAGTATACCGTGGAGAAGGTTCTTGACCTGGGCGGCAAGTGTGTGACCCTGTCGGATTCCAGCGGGTATATCTATGACGAAAAGGGCGTCGACCGTGATAAGCTGGCTTTTCTCATGGAGCTGAAGAATGTCCGGCGGGGCCGGATTAAGGAATACGCTGAGAAGTACCCCGAGGCGGTTTTCACCCCGGTTGATAAGAATCTTGATTACAATCCGCTGTGGAACCACAAGGCCGACTGCGCGTTCCCCTCAGCAACCCAGAACGAAATCAACGAAAAAGACGCGCAGAACCTGGTCAATAACGGCGTGTATGTGGTTTCGGAAGGCGCCAACATGCCCTCGACCCCGGATGCGGTTAATGTTTTCCTGGATAAGAAGATCCTCTTCGGTCCGGGCAAGGCGGCCAATGCCGGCGGCGTGGCCACCTCCGGGTTGGAGATGTCGCAGAACAGCTTGCGGCTATCCTGGACCCGCGAGGAGGTCGATGAGCGTCTGCGGGGGATTATGACCGCAATCCACGATCAGTGTGTGGAATATGGTACCGCCGGGAATTTCGTCAACTATGTCAACGGCGCCAATATCGCCGGGTTCGTGAAGATCGCTGATTCCATGCTCGACCAGGGTGTGGTCTAATAATAAGCCGCATGGCCTCGTATCGGATATGGATATGGGCCGATGGCAGTGAGCAAGAGGAGATTGAATATGTCCAAGACGGTGGGATATTTGGAAGGGACCCATCCCAAGTTGCTCAATCACCTGGTCGCCAAGGGCGTAGGTACTTTGCCGTTGAGCAACGGTTTCGATAGTCATGGCAAGCAGATCGGGTATCTGACCAAGCAGGATGGCATCGACCTGGTTGTTGGGTGGTTGCATAAGGTGGTGCCGCCGAAGGAGATGAGTTTGACCTTGAAGGACATCCTGTTCGGCTGCATCACGTATAATATCCCGGTAATACTGATTGCGTCCGAGGAATTGCATGGGGCGGCGAGAGAGCTGCCCGGCGGGATTCCCGATGGCGTAGCTTTGGTGTCTCCGGACAAGATCATCGAGGAGGTACTTAAGGCAGTCGGTGTCGGATAGCGCGAATTCTCGGAGAATCCGTCGGCCTTGATCGGTTAGCCGATTAAAAGAGCAGGTGGTATACAACCGGGATTCACAACTGCGAGAATAATGGCGGTGGAGCCAGAGCTCCACCGCCTTTTTAATTGGCGGCAGGGGATGGTCTTTGGGGTGTCTTGACAGTACATGACCGGCGCCGTTTATTAATCTGCCGCAGGGTCCGGCCCCCGGTCGCGCTCGGCGAGGGAACAGGTATGCAGCCCAGAACAATAGTCATACTGGCCGGATTGGCTCTTCTTGCGGGGATCTCATGCCAATGCAGCGACAACGGTACCGGACCCTCACCATCCCCAACCTGGGCGAGAACTTACGGTACCACTGAAAGCGACGGCGGCAAATGCGTGCTGCCGACCGGCGACGGAGGTTATGTAATTGCCGGGTGGACCCGTGATACGGATTCTCGCAAAGAGGATTTCTATTTGCTCAAGGTGAATGCTTCGGGGGACATGATCTGGGAAAGTGCATTTGGCGGGGCCGATGTTGATTATGCCTGGTCAATCGTGGATGGTCCGGATGCCGGATTTATTGTCGCTGGATTATCGTACTCTTACGGGGCGGGTCGCACCGATGCCTACGTCGTTCGCACCGACGCTGCGGGCCAGCCGGTCTGGGACCGGACTTTCGGCGGGTGGAACTCTGAGGAAGCGCGATCGATGGCTGTGGCGGGCGATGGCGGATACGTGTTTGCCGGGTATTCAAAATCATTCGGCGCCGGTTTGCGGGATGTTTATCTGGTCAAAATCGATGTCTCCGGAGCGTCGGTGTGGGAAACCCAATTCGGTGGCGACAGTATCGACATGGCCCACGGTGTCTCTCCTACCCCCGATGGTGGGTTTATCATAGTCGGGGAAACAAGATCTTTCGGTACTGGGGACCGGGATATTTATCTTATCAAAGTTGATGCTTCCGGGGATTCTCTCTGGAGCCGGACATTTGGCGGGGCGGAGGACGATATCGGCTACGCCGTTACTATTACATCGGATGGCGGGTACCTGATCGCGGGGGCCACAAAATCATCCGGCGCTGGTGACTATGACATTATTGTGCTTAAGACCGATGCGGCGGGGGATTCGGTGTGGGCCAATGTCTTTGGCGGGTCCGGGTATGACCATGCCGTGTCGATTGTCTCCGCAGCGGATGGCGGCTGCCTTCTCGCCGGGTACACCAATTCATTCGGGGCCGGTGGGGATGATGTGTATCTGGTCAAGACCGACGAGTCAGGCCATGTAATATGGGAAAAAACATACGGCGGGGTCTTTGATGACCGTGCCGCCGGGGTCAGCACAACTGGTGACGACGGGTATATCGTCACCGGGTGGACCAAATCCTCGGGTGCGGGATCGGCGGACGTCTATTTGATTAAGATCGATAAGCACGGGGATTTGTGATCCCCGGATATTGTATTCTGCGGGTATTAATGTGCTCCGGTGCCACGGAGGATCGCCGGGATCGTTTTGACCAGGATTTCGGCATCTTTTTTGAGCGACCAATTATCGATATATTCCAAATCGAGGTTCATCCACTCCTCAAAATCGATCTTGTTGCGGCCACCGATCTGCCAGAGGCAGGTCAGGCCCGGTTTCACCGACAACCGCCGCCGCTCCCAGCCATCGTATTGCTTGACTTCCTCAAGCAGTGGCGGGCGCGGACCGACCAATGACATATCGCCTTTCACCACATTAATCAACTGCGGCAGTTCGTCAATCGAAGTACGGCGCAAGAGCCGGCCGAACCGCGTGACTCGCGGATCATCCTGTATTTTAAAAACCGGTCCGGACATTTCATTCAACCCGGCGAGTTCTGTCTTTCTGTCTTCGGCGTCGACGACCATTGTACGGAATTTCCACAAGGTGAATTTCCGTCCGTTTAATCCGACGCGTGTTTGTTTGAAAAAGACCGGGCCCTCCGACGAGTATTTGATCGCCAGCGCAATAACCGCGATAACCGGCGCCAAAAGCAAAAGCGCCGATCCCGCCAGGACGCGGTCTAGAAACTCTTTCGCGGCAACGGCCCAACTTTGCCGCGACACCGGGTCGAAACAAACACCCGGACGGCCGAAAAATTCTCCGGCGGTCCGTCGCACCGGCACATCGCCCAGTACATCGGTCAATACAATTGCCGGCAACCCCATCCGGTTACAGATTTGGGCGCCACCGCTGATTTTGCTCAAAGTCCTGTATCCCACGGCGAAGATAACCAGATCCACCTGCCGTGATTTCCCGATGGTTACCAAGTCGGACAGGGGACCCAGGACCGGGATGTCACGATATCGCCAGTGTCGCCGGCCGGTGTCCCAGTCGAGGAAACCCAGAATACGCAATCCCCGGCCGGGCCGCGCCAGGATTTCATCGGCGGCCAGTTGCGCCAGTTTTCCCGTGCCGACGATTAGCGTGTTCTTATACGAACCGCCGGATCGGCGGTACAGATTCAACGCCGACCAGACAATGAAATGGTTTGTCGTCAAGGCAATCATCCCGATTGCGGCAAATATCACATATCCCATGCGGTCGGGGAACCAGGGTTGGTATAAAAAGAAGACAACCAGCGCCAGCGTGACCGCGGCAATCCACGCCTTGATCACTCCCCAAAGGACGGAAAGCAGGAAGCGAAACCGATATGCATAATCATTATCGCTCAAGCCCAGAACAATCCCCAAAATAATCACCGGAACCAGCAATTCCGGGACAAACAGCAGTTCGTCCACCGGGAGTTCCCGTGCGGCGGGATCGCTGATAAAACGATAACCCGCATACCCGAGCATAACAGCCAGGAGGTCCCCTCCCAGATGCAGGCGTCGAAAAAGTATGTGGTGTTCTCGCAGCATATCAGGTCCCTTAGCTGACGGCAGCCGTGCGGGGTTTCCTGCGCGGAGTACGTTCATTCAAGTGGATCGGTTGTTTGTTCCGACCTCGCCGCGGCATGGATCGCCGTCGGGCCCTCACCGGCGGGTCGTTGGGCTCGATCTGGCGTTGTTTAACGGTATCCGGCTTCAGCCCCATGACCGCATCGAGTGCCGAAAGGTACCGGTCGGCCAGGTCTTCGCGTGAATAGTGGCGGCGCACGAAATCATAACCGGAACGCCCTAGACGCTTGCGCCATTGGGGGCTTGTTTTCAACCGGCGGATTCCCGCGGCCAGGTCCCCGGGGTTTTCCGGTTCAAAATATACTCCACACCCGGCGCGCGAAACAAGCCGCTTGGATTCACCCCGCGTTCCCAGCAAAATTGGTTTCTCGCAGGCCATGATTTCAAAAATCTTTGACGGGATGTTTTTCTCAAACAAGGGGGCCTGTTTCAGGTGCACCAAACAGCAATCCGAGGCATGATAATATGATGCGATATCGTCCCGGGGTTGTTGCTCCAACATGAGTACATTATCAAGCCCCAGTTCCAGTTGCCTCCGGCGGAGCCGGTCTTTTTCAGCGCCGTCGCCCACGATGAGAAATTTCAACCGGGGAGTGTTTTTCAATAACCGGGCCGCTTCCAGGAAAACATCCAGTTTGTGCGCCAGCCCCACGGTCCCAATGTAGGAAACCAGAAAATCACCATTGAGATTGAGCCGGTCTCGGATGTGATTTTGTCGTCGGCCGCGATTAAAATGCTTGAGATCCACACCGTTGGGAATCAAAACGAATTTTTCGGATGGCACGCCGCGGAGCGTCAGAATTTCTATTGTCCCCTGAGCCAGGGCGATAATCCGCCTGGCGCGACGGTAGAGAAACATCTCCAGTTTCTCCAGGGATCGAATAATCAGCCGGTTTTTGATCGCCCCCACCGCAACGATTTCCTCCGGCCAGAGATCACGGACCTCGAAAACAAACGGCGCCCGCTTGGCCAGAGATACGATCCAACCGGCTACCGCGACAAACAACTGCGGCGAAGTGGCGATTACACATTCGGCGCGGCCGACTTTGAAGACCCCGACCAGGATCGCCGAAAACATAAACGACAGATAGTTGGCGATACGCCGGACAAAACCCCGATTGGCCGCGGCATACAACCAGCACCGGTGAACTTCGATGCCGTCAACGGTCTCCCGCATGTAGATTCTGCCGCGATACCGTTGGGGAATAACCCCGTTCGGGTGATTGGGAAATCCGGTCAGTACCTTGACCCGGCGCCCGCGTTGAACCCAGGCCCGCGCCATCTCATATACGCGGTTGGCCGGCGCGTTGACCTCCGGCGGGAAATAATGTGAAATGTAGAGAATGCTCCCCCGATGAGCGACGGTGTCTTCCATCTTACCCCCAAGATGAATCACAAATTTACTGTTACACTAACCGGTCCCCCCACGCACATAGACTTATGTGCATCAAACGTTGCCTGTGTGGCGTACACGGCGGCGACGAAGTCACCGGCTACCATTCCCTCTTGTCGGAGAGAACCGGCAAAAGCTTTAAGCTGCGCCGTATGACCTTTATCCTGGGCCCCACGTTTTTTCACCGGTCGTCCCCTGCCGCTCCAGCCATACGACCGAAAATCATCAACAAACGCGGTGATGCCCCCACCGACGATATCGATTTGCTCTTTAGGTGTATCCGGCGCGGCGTGAGTCAGATAACGAATATTGACCATGCTGCCATCGGTCATCTCCAGCGTGAGCGATACCGCGTCGTCTTCTTCATCCGTGCCCAGTGGGCGGGCGAATACGGTTTTGGGGTGCGCATCGGTCAGGAAGATGGCCGCGTCGATGAAATGACACACTTCACTGATTAGCAAACCGCCGCCGATATCCGGATCGGCCACCCAGTGTTTTTTCGCCGCCGGCGCTCGCGGGACGCAGACACGGTAATCAATCGACAAAGGCGTAACCCGTTGGGCCAGGACATTCTTGATCTCGGTGAGGGCAGGTGAATACCGTCGATTGAAACCTACTTGCACCAAGCCACCATATTCGCGTACCGCGCCGATTAGCCGGGCGAGGCCGTCCGCGTCCAGCGCGACGGGTTTTTCCAGAAAAACCGCTTTCCCGGCCGCGAGCGCTGCGACCGCCTGGCTGGCGTGGAGGTTATTCGTGGTGGCAATGACCACGACATCCGTCTGCGGGTCGGTAATCACCCGGGAATAATCGGTAGTGGCAAAAGCAAAACCGCCTTTCAACGCGGCCGATTTTGCTGAAGCGCCCTTGCGCGTCGCCACCCCGGTCAGCCGGATACGATCAACCGCTTTAAACGCCGGTAGAAGCACCCCGGCCGCGAACTGCCCAAAACCGATAAACCCGATACTCAGGGTGCCGTCGGCCGGTATTTTTAATTGCGGTTTCTTTAATTGGATGGTCGTAAGCGGCCGATTATCGGTTTCCGGATATTCAAAAATCACGCCGAGATGCCGGTTGCGCTCGGGTCCGTCCAGCAGCGCATAGGCCTCTTCGGCTTCATCAATGTTGAAATAATCGGTGATCAGGTGCTCAACCACCGCTTTCTTGTCGGCAATCAGCTTGAGAAATGCCTCGATATTGCGCTTTTGTGTCCAGCGGACATAGGGGAATGGATAATCTCGCCCCTTTTCCTCATACTCACGATCATAGCGCCCCGGGCCGTAAGACCGGGAAAGCCGTAATTGCAATTCCTTGTGATAGAAGACTTGTCGCGGCAGGTTGAGCGGAACATCCCCCACCACGGTGATGACGCCACGATCGCGGGCCAATTCGGCGGATGCAGCGATTAATTCCGCGGCGCGGGATGCGGCGGTAATAATGACGGCATCCGCCCCATGCCGCCCGGTGAGGTCCAGCACTAGCTGCTGCGCTTGTTTGCCCGGTTCAGTGACATCGGTGATGCCGCTTTGCCGCGCTAGCTCCCGACGAAACGAGTCGGGTTCGACGGCAATGACGAACATCCCTGCCGCCCGGAGAATCTGGGCGGTTAACTGCCCCAGGATGCCCATACCGACGACAACGACGGTCTCACCCAAGGTCGGGGCGGTGATGCGGACGCCGTGCATGCTGATTGCGCCCATGGTACCAAAAGCGGCCTCGGCGAAAGTGATTCCGTTGGGAATTATGGCGGTCAGGTTTTTCGGGACTGATACAAGTTCGGCGTGGGATGCACACCCATATCCCGCGGCGGCCACCCGGTCACCGGGTTTGAATCCTTTGACGCCCATGCCGACTCGTTTGACCACACCGGCGCAGGAATATCCCGGCGCGAACGGTTCGGCCAGACGTGAACGCACCTTGCGGACTGTGGAGGTAATTCCCTCGGTGCGCAGTTTATTGAGCACCAGCCGGACCTGGTCGGGCCGTTGTCGCGCCTTGGCCAACAGTGATGATTTTTGCAGCTTTACGCTTGCCCGTTCAGTTCCTGGGGAGATCAGCGATGCGCGGTTGGCGATTATCACATACCCATCCTGCAGCGCGGGGTCGGGCAGTTCATAAGCCGCCGGCGCAGCGGCCTTGGGATGTAACAATACTTGTTGCATGCATTATTCCTTTTCCACCGGAGCTGCGAGTCTGTTTGGCTGTCCGCTCGTCGTTTGCTCCGCCGGGCGAGTCAGAGTAATGCGCCGGCGCTTGATCTCCGGTCCGAGCAGTTGTTTCGGGATGCACAGGAAACTGGCAAGCAGCCGCGCGGTGGTATGGCTGTCACCTACCGTGATGCGGAGATACCCCTCCAACCCCGGCAACATCTCACAATTGTGGACGAAGATGAGTTTTCCGGCCAGGTATTCCGCCGTAGCCGCGGGTTGGGCGACTTTAATTAAAATGAAGTTCGCCGCCGTCGGCACTACTCGCAGTCCCATCGAGGCGAAGGCCTCGTGCAACCGTGACATATTCTCTTTGACTGTTGAAACATAGTTTTCCATTTCGTCGGTGGACTTGAGCGCCGCCGTGCCGGCGATCTGGGCCGGCATGCTCACCGTGGGGTTTGGCTGGGCGCGTTCAAATTTCTCCAGGACTTTGGCTTGCGCCAACAGATAACCCAGCCGTAACCCGGCCAGACCGAAGGCCGACGAAAACGAACGCACGACCAACAGGCGAGGGTAGGCCTCAATTAAACTGGTGACGGTTGTGTTGCTGAATTCATAATATGTTTCATCGACGATGAGGTCGATATTCGGCCGCCGGTCCAGGATGGCTGCGATATCAGCGGGGGAATATAACACGCCGGTCGGGTTATTAGGATTTGCCAGGTAGGCCAGCCGGGTCTCCGGCCCGATTGCATCGATAAACGTGTCCACGTTTTTGCCGAAGATATCGGGCAACAGGACCTTGTGGATCGTGCCGCCGCGGCATTCGGCGCGATGGCGGACCCGGTCAGACGTCGGGGGCGAGATAAGAATTTCGGTCCCCGGCTCGACCAGGGAGTCGATGACATACGACAGTGCCTCGTTGACGCCATTGAATACTCGAATCCACGAAAACGAAAGCCGGGTATACGCGGCCAGGGCCGTGCGTAAACGTACTGCATCGTGATCGGGATGCCAATGCATCGTGCCCCGGTCGGTCCAGAAATGTAAAGCGTCGATGACGGTTTTTGATGGGCGGTGAATGCATTCATTCGCATCGAGTTTGCAAATCCGCTCGGGGTGCGGAAGATGGATTGGTATTCGGGCCGCATTGCCGGCCGCGTTCAGTCGGTTTATTGATGCCGTGGGATGCCGGAATGATGTATGAACACTAGCCATGATCGTCTCCTTATAGTCAATCGATACCGACAGGCACGGTTTCGGTGGGATTTTTCGTCGTAATAATAGAACGTTCCGGCGCGGTAGTCTCGCCGGGATCAGTCCCGGATAACACTTCATCATGTTCGGTTATCGGCCTTTGGAGAACGTCCTCGAATACCTCCGCTGTTTGTCGCGCCGTCGTTTGCCAGGAAAACATCCCGGCGCGGCGGATTCCGACGCGGGCCAAGGCCGACCGCTGGTCGGTCAGGATGTCCAACTCATGCAAGAGACTGGATAGTTTTTTAATATCATTCGGATCAATCCGTACGCCGCCATTGCCGACCACCTCGGCTAAGCCGCCGGTGTCGGCCACGATTGTCGGACACCCGCAAGCCATCGCCTCCAGGGCGGGCAGTCCGAAAGATTCACAGGTCGAAAGCAGGATAAACGATCGGGCCTGACGGTACAAGGCGGGCAGGTCGGCGGGATCGACGTGCCCCAGGAAACGAATGAATTCGCCGGCGCCCAGTTTTTGCACGAGGCGTTCCAGGCGATTCCGGTATCCTCCCCAGTCGTCCCCGGCAATAGCCAGGACACCCGGGGTGTCCGATTCGGATTTAAACCGGGCAAAGGCCTTGATTAAAGACTCATGTCGTTTGTGCCGCATCAGCGTCGAAACCGAGAGGTGATACGGTGTGTCCAAACGCCATCGCGACAGCACGGCGGCGTCAGGTGCGCTGTCGCCCCGTGGCGTGAATCGTCGGTCCACCCCCTCGTACACCACGGAGACACGGTCGCGGCATTGCGGAAATTGGGCAATTAGATCGTCGCGGGCAGTTTGGGAAACGGCGATAATGCGATCGGCCTTTATTGTCGCCGGCATCAGGATATGTGATAATACCTGCCCGCGAACCCATTCGCGCGCCTGATTTTTTAAACCGACAGGCGGCGTAAGTTGTCGTTTAAACGAATCCAGCAACAGCAGGTTCTGAAAGGTCCACACTGTGGGGCAGGGCGGCCGTTGGGGCAACCAGCCGTAGGGGACAAAATACAGCGTGGCCCGAATACGCCGCAGCCAGGTGGAAACAAGGTAACGCTCAGTCACCGTACGAATCGATCCGCGTAGAGCGTGATTGTCGAGTGTGGTCAGACTGACACGATCATCATTAAACTTGAAAAATCGGCGATTGTTCTCAGCAACCAACAATACGAATCGCGCGCCGGGAGCGACCGCGACCAACCGCGGGAGAAGGTTTTGCAGATAAGTAAACCCGCCCCCCAGGCGGGCCTCGGGTACCGCGAGTGTATTAACGGCGATTATCGGTCGTTCCCTGTCGTTCATCCTGTGGCCTCGCTGGTTTCCAGGACTGTTTGGAGACGATTTTCAACCTGCGCAAACCGGCTGTCCCAACTGTTCTCCCGGGCGATCCGGTATTGCCGTTCGCGGCGGTCGATATTGCCGGCATGCAGTAAGTTTTCTATTTTGGCAATAAATTCATCAGGTGTCCTCGCAATTTCGATCACCGCTGAGAACAGCCGGGCCTCGGGCATGTCCGAGGAAACCACCGGCTTGCCGGTGGCCAGGTATTCGTATAATTTCAGCGGGCTGGCCCCCTCGGCGACACCATCATTTTTATAGGGGTTCAAACACACGTCGAACCGCTTGAGGTATCGAGGCAGTTCCCGGTAGGGCCGCTCCCCGATGATCCTGACGTTGGGCAACCGCCGCAAACCACTGACACCGGTACGCACGGGTC
>SDBS01001243.1_pt1 | contig 26008 bp, 20 predicted proteins | sample 2277091 | NCBI WGS metagenome assembly SDBS01 (sample SAMN10404972, study PRJNA504765) | marine sediment metagenome | isolation source: marine sediment core GS10_PC15, 163 cmbsf | place: Arctic Ocean: Southern Knipovich Ridge | collected 2010
CCCGGCATACGTCACCAGCGCATCCAGCCAGGTTACGAACGCCCGCAGTGCGTATCGATCGAACTCATCCACCGTCGGGATCTGCTGTTCCCCGGCGAAGACGGCGAGACGGGAGACCAACTGCTCCAGGTAGTGGGTTAGCGTGCGCGCTCTGATTCCTGGATGGTCGGCCCGCCAGCACTGGATGAATAGCTCAATCGCTGCACTCCAGGTCAGATCCTTTGGCACCGCACCGTTGGGAGCAGGCATCCTCTCGTGTGGCTCTCTGTGCGGCGCCCGTCTCGATCCACTTCTGTGCATCACCATCGTCCGATGACCTCCTGAGAAGACGTATCCGTGTCTCCTGTCCGGGTGTCATTCACGCTCTGTTACCGAAGGAAGTCAAGAGGATCTTCTGCCCCAGACGTGGGCAACGTGGGGCAACGTCGGGCGACCTCAGGCGGGTCGCGTCTCGTCGCGGTGAGGTATTCCGCGAGGGCGCGTGTTTGGGGTCGCGAGTCCGAGCTTACAGGTGTACTGCGAAGGATCTGGCGGACCAAGGGCCAGCCGTTCGTGGCGACATAACGGCACGCGCGAGCCACGGGGCGCAGGTTCGAAGCGGGACCCCGCTACCATCTGCCGGTGTCGAACGCCCGTGAGACCGCTTTGAGGGCACTTTGGGGCCCGGATGAGTTTCTGGACAGCGCGGGCGGACCCCGAGGGCCAGAAGGCGTTGCGACGGGCACGGCGACTGCGGGCGTCGGGCCGTTCGTGGCGGGAGGTCGCGGAGAGAATGGGTTGGACGGTGAGCCAGACGCGGACGCGCCTCGATAAGAGCTATCGGGAGAAGGCGTGGGCGGGATACAAGCAGCGGGGGAAGCGGAGGCGCTGAACGGAGGCAAGGCACGGAGGGCGCGATGTGCAACATGCCGCTTTGAGAGGGTCACGTGTTGGCTATCGCCCCTGACAACTGTGGGCCATTTCTGACCAAGTAAGGGTTTGATTGAGATGGGCAGGCGGGAGGCTCTGCGCATGTCGAGCGCCCTTGGGGCCGCGTGCGGGTGTCGAGCGTCCCTGAGACCGCTTTCAGGGCACTTCGGGACACGGATGAGTTTCTGGACAGGACGGGTAACGTTGAGGGGGGCAGGTCATACGAGTGTTGGAACCTGGCGGGCCTGCGGTCGGCCACCTACGCTCGGAACGACATGCACAACAGCGCAGGGCATCTCCTCCAAGTCTGTGCGTAGCGGCCAGAGACACTACAGCCAGATGTGCCGTAGCCACCGTTTGACTCTGAGGGTACTGGCGACTTCCCGTAGGATGCTCCTCACTTCCGGCCATAGATCCTTCCGTTCCCTAAGCAGCGCTACCAGACCATCCAAGGCGGGCTGAACGTCCTGCTGCCAGATGTGCCTTCGCCGCCAAGGTTGGCTCTGAGCGAGGTCACACGCTGCGCGCAGCTGAGACAGCGACCTTGTCACGGGTTCTGGCACCCCACATTGCTTCTCCAGTTCGTCCAGTGCGGTCTGCAGAGCGCCAAGCAGTAGCGCCGCCTCTGGCCACCGATAGTCCCACGCCTTGTCCCTGTCGTACAAGCAGAACATGCGCGCCACCCACACACACCAACCAAGTGTTCCGAGTGCTACGCCGTAAAGCACAGCCAGGGCCAATTTCACCGGCCACTGTGTTGCCCACTGGAGCGCGGGCAACGCTCCTCCGAAGGTCTGTACTGTGGTAAGTATAGCCAACAAGGCAACTGCCACCAATACCACATGCGAAAGCAATCGAAAACTGTCAACGGTCAGCACTGGATCCATCTGCGGGGCGTCGCTTTCCAGTCCTAGGTCCCTCTCAATACTGGTAGACCGATACCTCCGACGTTGAAGCATGTACATGATCACAATCACCATCCCGAGCAGCACAGACAGGAACAGGAGAAGTGCACACAGCAGCACCGATGTGACCGGGGATCGCCATAGGAGTAACCGGAAGCGCGCTTCTGCCTTGCCGACGAGGCGCACCGTGGCCTCGGTGGAGAGCGCGTGCGAAGTCGACCCCGCGGCTCCGTCCTGCGCCTCAAGCGTCACGGGACGGAGCTCGGGGGCCGCGGTTGCCACGGCTGTGTCGTGCTGCACCTTCACGAAGTCCCGGACAGCCCACCCGGATACGAGACCGCCTGCGGTCAGCAGCAACGCTATCACCTGCAGGATAAGCGTCGTGTACGAACGGATATCCTGTCGCCACTCCGTGTAGTACTCGATCATACTACCCGTGCGTGCGCCGACCGCTCCAGCGTGTTGCTGCTGAGTCTCCTGCAGCGGGCCCGTGCCACCGCCCTGAGTAGGTTCGGGACTAGCCTTCGCGCTGTCGCTCGTAGAGTTCACTGTTTCTTGAGGCCTCTTGTCCCCCCGAAAAATGCTATCCGCGCCTTCTGAGAGCCTCTGTTCGCCTCGGTGTCCTGGTATCCTGGTGGGCCGGAGTCGGGGGTGGCCGGCGATGGCCCCGGCCCCGCAGGCTCCGGCAAAGCGGAAGCGCCGCCCAAACGTCTCATATAGAGACCACCGAATGATCGTCAGGGCACCTCACAGGGGTTGGTTGACGACTCGTCTTATAGGGACACCCACATGCTGGTCAAATAGGCATGGAACCACGTGGAATGCCGTTCTAGAGGGTCGCCGTCGTCGCGGATGATATGAACTTCCCCAAGGGTGGAACCGCTCCAGTTATGCTGGAGACCGGTTCGACCTGACGGTAGCGGAAGTCTACCGGGGGGACACGCTCCTCGCACCAGAACACGATCAGGCCGGTTTCAGTGCCATTTGACCGGTACATACGGAAACACGTCGCGCATAGCGAAGGTGCGCCGCACGCCTACCTTACGCGTGGCCGCTTTCATCGGAATGCGCATTTGACACTCACACAGAGAACTGCGTATACTTCGAAGCGCACCAGAGCCGCGAACGTATGACATCTGCTTAGGAGAAGGACCAAGCCGATTTGCCCGCAGCCTGGCGGCGTCAGACGGTGGTGAGAGGGTAGAGCACTATGTTGAGGAACTGCCTAGAGCTACGCTATGGAATGAACCCGCACCAGCGCGCCTCGATCCGTTCGGCCAAGGGACCTCTGCCAGTGAAGGTACTTAACGGTAGACCGAGCGCCATCAATCTCATGGACGCCATGAACGCCTGGCAGTTAGTGCGCGATCTTCGTGCGCTCGCCGGGCTTCCCGCGGCCGCGTCCTTCAAGCACGTCAGCCCTTCGGGGGCCGCCCTTGGCTTGCCTTTATCAAACACCTTGAGGCAAGCCTATGCAGTTGAGGACTTGGAGCTGACCCCGCTGGCTGAGGCCTACGCGAGAGCGCGGGGGACTGATCCTCTGTGCTCCTATGGCGACTGTGTCGCCTTGAGTGATCCCCTTGACGTTGCCACCGCGCTTCTGCTGAAGCGAGAGGTGTCCGACGTCCTGGTGACCCCTGGCTATGAACCCGAGGCGCTCGAAATTGTTCGTAGCAAGAAGAGTGGCGCCTATCTGGTGCTGGAAGTAGACCCGACCTATGTCCCCCCTCAGGTCGAGGAACGCGACCTGTTCGGCATGACTCTCGTCCAGGATCGCAGCACCTATCTGCCTGACCTCGACGCGCTCGGAAGTATCGTGACGGTCAATGACACGCTCATGGACGCGGCGAAGCGGGATATCGCGCTTAGCCTGCTGGTGCTCAAATACACGCAGTCCAACTCTATCGCGCTGACCTGGCACGGGCAGACCTTAGGCGTAGGCGCCGGTCAACAGTCACGCATCCATTGTGCGCGAATCGCGGCGGACAAGGCCGACCGATGGTATCTCCGCCAACATCCTAAGGTGCTGTCCCTGCGCTTCCAACATGGCGTGCGTCGGCCCGACCGCAACAACTACCTAGATGCCGTCGTGAGCGGCAACGCCGAGGACTTGCTCGCACATGAGTTCGACGGGATGTTGGCTTCCGGCCCTGCGCGCCTCTCCCCTGAGGAGCGCACAGACTGGCTGCGCACCATGGAGGGCGTGACCTTAGGATCTGACGCCCTCATCCCGTTTCGAGACACCGTTGATCGTGCTCACCAAAGTGGAGTGCAATACGTGGTCCAAACCGGCGGCGCCCTTCGCAACGAAGATGTCATCTTGGCCGCCGACAAGTACGGGATGGTGATGGTGTGCACGGGCTCACGGCTGTTCCATCACTAGGGCATCCACCCCAGCCACACGGGGCGCTCAGACACCTGCCCGGCATAGGTCCAGGGTTTGTCGCGTTCCCGAGCCCATCGCTCACCTCGATCTCGTAGTATGGTGGCACCAAGCCGCCTATCGAGGTGTCCACCAGATCGGGGATGGCCCAAACAGCTTCATCCAGTGGCTCAGCACCCTCTCGCCAATGCCCAGGTTCCGCTCCACCTCTCGACCAGCTTCACCGCGTCCAGGTTGACTGGCGGGTGAGCTCCAGGACTGCCTCGGCCGCCATAATCACTACGCTTGTGACACGCACTCGCAGGAGACGCCGGAGCTTTCTTCCCGAAGTGCCAGGAGTATCTCGGACAGCTCAGCCTCCCTCACGTTCCTCCCGAGGTGGCTGAGCCTCATCGTGCGTGCGTTCGCGTATCCGAACGGATCGAGCTGCACGATTGAGGCCGCCGCCTCACATGGGTCAGTAGGGTCGGAGGCCAGGCCTACGCTTCTGATGCGGCAGGAACGTCGGTGGCCGTGCAGACTGCGTATCTCCGCTAACGCGGCGGCCCATTCCTCCCGCGAGAGGGCATCGCACGAGCGCTCCAGTTTGCCGTTTCGCGGCGCGAACATGTCGCTGAATGTCATCGAAGCGAAGCCCAGTTGGTCAGCCAACTTAGCAATCGAGGGGATCTCAACCAGACTTGCCCGGTTTAGCACCGCTACACCATTCACCTGAATCAGCGGATAGGCGGAGAGCAGTTTCAGCGCGGTCATCAGCTTTGCGAAGCTGCCAGCGCCGCGCCGCCGATCACGAGTGGCGGCGGTAGCTCCGTCTAGGCTCACGTTGACTTCCAGGGGCGCAAGGGAACCGAGCGCCGCGGCGATCTCCGTGGTCACGAGCGTGCCGTTGGTCAGCAGCTTCACCAGCATTCCGTGGCTTCTGACGTGCTCAATCAGATCAAGGAGGTCAGAGCGCATAAGCGGCTCACCTCCCGTGAAGGCCACTTTCGTGACCCCAAGGTCTGGGAAGGTATCAATCAGTCGTTCTGCTTCCCGGGATGTCAACTCGTCCTCATCCCCGGTTGTCCGAAAACAGTGTGAGCAAGACAGATTGCAGGCAGAGGTGATCTCCCAGACGACACGTAGGCCTGAGCGGTTCACACGTCGGTAGCAACAGGTTACATCCTCATCGCACTGGACTGACGATGCTTCTGGGTGCGGTCTCGGGCGCGACATTTCCGATCAACTCCTTGATCCGGCCGCGGCCTAGAAATGTCCTAGTAGGGGCGTGGGGAAGAGGACGGGATCGTGCGGGACAGGCGTCTTCCTCGGAGTGCCGAGTCGCGAAGAGGTGGTAGCACTGCCATCGATCTGGCGCTGTCTCGCCATCGCGTCAGTCTCCGGCCAGACGGACCATCTGCTGTCGCGGCGGCCGACCTGGCGATTCGGCCAAGGTTGACTGCAGCCGGTGTCACAGGCTGGTCAAGTGCCCTGTCGGCCTCACGCGACGCGCTATCCCCTCCAATATCTCCGCCTCAGACGAGAGGGCCTCAGCATACACTGCTTCGGTGATGCACCGACTAATATTACTCCGTTATATTAGATCGTCCCGCGGGCGGCGGGGAAAGGGTTGGCCGCAAACGATGCAGACGCCGGTCCAGGTAGCGAGGAGCTGCTGGAGCCAGCCCAGGACCTGGGGAAGGGTGAGCTTTGCCCCCCTTTTCGGCGGCGCAGTCGCTCGCTGAGCACGAAGGCGAACGCCAGCATGACCATGGTCACATGATGATGCCAACCCGCCAAGCCCCGGCCCTCGAAGTGATCCAGCCCAAGATGACCCTTCAGCTCCCGGTAGTTCATCTCCACCGCCCAGCGGCTCTTCCCCCACCGCACCAGCGTGTGCATCGAGGTGTCCTCGGGCAAGTCAGAAAGCCAGTACTTGGTGGGGGCCTGTGCCTCCTCGGGCCACTCGATCAGCAGCCAGACAACCGGCAGTTCGTCGCTGGCGTGCTGCCAGAGGTGGGCCGGTTGCACTCGCAGGCGGGCGAAGCGGGACGTCATCTTGCCCTTGGTTCCATCTCGCCAGGTCACCTTGCGCCAGGCCCTAGCCGGCAAGCTGAGGGCGATCGTCTTCAGGCTCTGTGGGGGGACGGCGTTCCGATAACGAGGCGCACCCCACCGGCCTCGCTGGCCGGGGCGGCGCACCGGCATCTCGCGCCGCTGGGGCTGCGTCCATGCCACCGTGGAGTGCTCCACCTCCGCGACATAGTGCAAATGGCGCGCGACAAGACCCTGCCGAAATTCAGTGGTACTGCCATAGCCGGCATCTACCACCACGACGTCAGGAGCCGGCACGCCTCGGGAGAGCAAGCTCTCCATCAGGCCCAGCGCCAGTTGCCACTTGGTCTGAAACTGTACCTCCGCGGGAACTCCGACCCGCGCGCACCGCGGTCTATCGTCAGTCCACTCCTTGGGCAAGTACAGCGCCCACTCCAGCGGCATCGCCCCCTTCGGGGTCGCATAGGAGAGGTTCACCCCGATCTGGCAGTTGCCTCGCTTGCCCAGGGTCCCGGAATACTGGCGAGCCACTCCCGCCGAGTGCTTCCCCTGTTTCGGGAAACCGGTGTCGTCCACGATCCAGCAGCCCCCCTCGCCCAACGCCGCGGTCATTTTCTTGGCGATCGCCTCTCGCACCGGCTCCCACTCCCAGGGGCTTTGATTGAGAAACTGCTGCAGGGCCTGCTCATCGCCGTCGGGCAGTCGCTCCGCTATCGGCTGACAGGATTTGCGCCGACCCTCCAGCAGCAGCCCTCGCAGGTACACCTGCGCCCACTGGCGCTGCTTGCGATAGGGCAGCGAATCCAACATCTCGCTGGCAAACTCCTCCAAGCGCCTCCGACTGGCCTCCAGCTCTCGTGTCGTCATACCCCGCTCTTACCACGCGGGGATGAAAAGCTTTAACGGAGTAATACTAGGGGCCACTCATACCTGTGCGATGCCGCCCGGGCGTTCTCGCCGAGTTGTGCGCGTAGCGCCGGATCGGCCACCACCCTTTCGAGCGCAGAGGCAATACTTCTCTGGGCGCCGCTCTCGAAAAGCAGCCCGTTATTGCCGTCAAGGAGCTCAGGAGTACCCCCCGCATTTGAAGCCACGATCGCCTTGCCGGAGGCCATCGCCTCCGCCAATACCGTGGCACATGCTTCTCTAAACGACGGCACCACCACCACGTCAGCCGCGGCCATGAAGGCAGCGATTCTATCACGGGGCTGATAGCCCAGCAGACGGACTCTCCCGCAGGCGAGCCCCTCGGATGCGAGCGTCTTGCGGAGAGGACCATCGCCCGCCACGACGAGCTGCACATCCGTTCTTTCGCGCAGCAGACTCGACGCAGCTGAGAGCAGGAGGCGTACGCCTTTCTCTTCGCTAAGCCTTCCCACGTAGAGGATCATCTTGTCGTGCGCCCGAGACCGTTCTGGCGACGTGTCTCCACGGCGCAGTCTGGTCCGGCGCGCACGATGCCTACGTCTACCGCGTTGGGAATGATGTGCGCGAGGTCCGGCCCTCGATGAAGCCGCTCTCGAGACCCTATCTCGCCTAGTCACGCATTAACACTATCTCAAATGCCTCTGCCGCGAGCATCCCGCAAGCTATCCCTCGAAAGGCCGCAAGCGCGCGAACTGCCTCCAGCGATCTAGGATGCGGTGGAGTTCTCAGCTCATGACCGTAGAGCTCCTCGAGGGCACGGCATTTCTCGTCAAGATGCTCCTCAATGTCTACATAGTAGTTGGGCACAAACATGTTTTCCCGAAGCAGGTCCGTGGAGGACAGGACCTCAAAGGCGAGTATCCTCCTCACAAACGGTGCCACAAACGGTCTGCAGGCCACCAGCGCCGCCTCGCGAGCGACGCGGTGATCGGTACTCAGGTCGGCAGACGAGTGGATATACACCGTATCCGGTCGGAATTCCCTGAGCACCCCGGCAATCGTATCCGCGATGTTGCACACACCAATACTATAAAGCGATAGGTTTCTACTGTCATCACGCCCTCCGGCCAGGAATATGGTCTGGACGGCGTCACCCCGCTTCCGGTACATAGACATCATGCCTCCACAGCCCAGCAACTCGTCATCTGGGTGAGCCGCGACAATCAAGGCGCGCACCATTCCTGCCTCCTATCCGGCACTTGCATCCTGCACGATCCTCCGCTGTCAATCGACGGAATGGCTCCGGCCATTGTGAGCGTCGATTCCTTCACAACCGTGCTGGAGACCTCTACGAATCGAACTCCGGCCTCGTTTTGGCCAGAGGCCGAGTCTCTTGGCTAGCAGCGCGAGCCACCCGGGTTGCTCGCCAGCGCCAAGCGCCTCAGCAACGTCCGCACTGCCCCCTGACTTTGCAGGCCGAACTTGACGTGAAACCATGGCAATGCCAAGAGGAAATCAAGAACCGCGTTATCAAACGCGAGAATTTGGGCTTTGTTTGGTTCGACGCCGGGGGATGGATCGAGCAGATTCACGAGCTCGATCGTATGCGTTCTGGTATTCCTCGCGAGGACACCTCGCCTGACCTCGTACGTCGGTACCGCGATCTGCACCTCGTGCTCGGCACTATCGAACTCCGGTACGACGACAGCACACACGTCTGCCTCCGTGCAGATGCCCACACCAAGTGCGGCCGCCAATTCGTGGGGAGAGAAGTGGATCTTGCCATCGCCACGCGTGTGCCTGTCGCTGTCCAGACAGAGAGTGCGCCTGGCATCTGCATCAATGAACCTGCGAAGCTCTGACATCGCCGCGACGCGCCTGAGGTCTACGGGTATGGAGGTGGGAAGGCCCATACACCGCACCGGCAGAGCAGGGGAGACGAGCACCCTGTCATTTGCGCACAGATCCGCGTGGACATCACACATGAAATCGATTAGCAGTGAGGTCTTTCCTGCTCCTTTGTCGCCGACCAGCAAGAGACCGGCGCCGCCGACGCTCACTGCTGCCGCATGCAGTTGGGCATAGCCCTCGTTCAATAGCTGCCTTACCAGGATCTCCCTGACCACTCGGGCTGGTAGCTTAGTGACGAGCGGCGTCATGTCCGGCAGGGCCATGTAGATGCGGCCCGGTGTGCCGAGATAGAGAACTCCGGTCCTCTGCTCCGCGATGAGGCGCACCCGACCATCCTTGCTGGTCCACAGAAGGCCCGTTCCCCCCCACAACTGCGGCGAAGCCAGGACCGCCTTCGGTTCGGCCGTGGGCTGGCCCACGCGCACGCGTCGTACCACGACAGAGGCCGGGGCCTCGCTCGCCGCCATCGCGCGAAAGAACGGCGTGTGGTAACGCTGAGCCCAGAGCAGTGGTTCCGGACGGTCGGCCACGAGCGTTGCCGACGCCGTAGCGATCCCCTGAGTGAGCCTGGTCAAGTAAGTATCGCATTGGGCGTCATCAAGTAACTCCAGCAGGCTTTGGGGAGTGACCGAATTCATCTCTCCTGACCGACTTCTCCAAACCGCGAGTACTCTTGCAGCGGCAGTGCGCGATGAGGCCCGAGATCCGTTGCCCCATAGAGCTTGCTGCGATCCTCAGGGCGAGGAATCAGGAAGGGATTTCCCTCCGCGGAGGCCCTGACGTGCGCGAACAGGTCCCACACCATCCACTCAAGCCAGGCCAAGCTCTGGGTGCAGCGTCTGAGGTCCAACGCGGAGATCGTGCCACCAGTCTGCTCCGCGTCGTAGGGACACCCGCCTCCACAGATCCCTATCGCTGGGCAGCTATGACATTCGGGAGTCAGAAATGGGGAACGCAGGGACCATTCCCGATAGCCAGGGCTGTCCAGTGAAAACTCGTTGAGGGGATAGAAGAACCTTCCTGAGGTCATGTACGCCTCGCAGAATCCGACCCGACGAGACGGAGTCACTACTATCTTTCCACCACACGATGGACAGTCGACCAGCCGAGGGGCCTGTTCTACGAAGGGTCTCACCCTGCGGAAGATATGTTCGACATAATGGCCCTGACTGCGCGCGAACTCGAAGACACGAATCAGCTGCTCGGATATCAACTCGGCCGGCACGTCATGCGGATTCTCTCCCCCCGCGAAAAGATGCAGGGTACTCAGGCCCAGATCCATCGGCTTGAGCTCCGAAAGAAGAAACCGAGCCGTTTGCTCCAACGCGTAAGCATTGTGTTGGGCCATCACGCACGAGATCCCCACCTTGCAGCCGGCTTCCAACAGAGTTCGATAGCCGCGCAGCGCAAGCCGTGCGGAGCCCGCCCCATCATGATAGACCCTCATCATGTCGTTCACGGCCGGAGGCCCGTCCAGTGACAAGATGACGAAGACATCATGCTCTCGAAGGAAGGCGGCCATCTCGGGCTGGATCAGAGTGCCATTGGTGAAGACGGCTACGTCGATCTGCCCGCCAAACACTTCCCTAGCCTTGCGCGTCGCGTAGCGCAGGGTGTCATAGGCGAGGAAAGGCTCACCACCATAGAACACCATCTCGGGCTTCCTTAGGGTACTGCCTCGAAGCCCGGCAAAGAGCGATATGGCATCGTCTACGGTGGCCTGGTCCATCGGAGTTCCGGTCCTGTCGACTCCGGCCTGGATGATGTGGCAGTAGCGACAACGGAGATTGCACTGCACTGTCGGAACCAGGTACAAGCACCTTAGGCCGCCTCCCAGCTTCGTTCGCGCGGCCTGCTCCAGGGCTGACACACTGTCTTCTTCTTTTCTAACAATAAATCGCTTCTCCGCGAGAAGATGAAGAAACCGGCCCGTCTCGGTCTTGGCAGGCGGAAGCGGCCTTGGCAGGCTGAAGCTCTGCCAGGCACATAGCAAATCAGCACTGCTGAAGTAGATGTTCTCTATCTCAGTTGCCAGGTATAGGCACTTGCTCGCCCCTCGCTCGAAGAGATGGACGAAAGGGGATTGCCTCCAAAGCTGGATCACGATCTGCTCCTTTCACGCATCCTTGAGAAGACGAACGAACTCACGTGTCTCCGCGCCATCGCTACCGCACTTCGGACCGCGCGGCTGGTCCGTCCCGAATGGTGCGGTGTTATTATGAGATTGGGCAGACTTCGGAGGATGCTTCCCGTCGGTAGGGGCTCGTCTTTGGTGACGTCCAGGGAGGCTCCCCGTATCGCACCCGCTCGTAGCGCGGCCGCCAGCGCTTGTTCACACACCAGCTCGCCGCGTGAGGTGTTGATCAGCACCGCGTGAGCGGACATGAGTTCCAGAAATCGCTCATCAACCAACCCTCTGGTCTGTTGGCACAAAGGCAGATGTAAGCTCACGTAGTCTGCGTGGCTCAGCGCCTCGGGCAGCTGCGGCCAGGAGAGCTGCTGCAGCTCAGTCATCTCGGGGTAGGCTCTACGTCGCAACGCTATCAACTTCATGTCCAGGCCGCGCACGACGCGTGCTACCTCGCTCTCAATGTGGCCCAGTCCAACGATACAGAGAGTGCGCTCGGACAACTCGCCAAAGACGCTCTCTTGGCGGTCTATCCAGTTCCATGCTCCCCTCGTGCCTCGCTCCCCCCATTCAGGGAGGCGCCTTTCCCATAGGAGGACGTGCAGCAGTACATACTCTGCAACGGCTCGCGCCATGCTGCCGGCAGTGGTACGAATCTCAATGCCTTGCCTCTCCGCGGCGTCACACGCGATGCGGTCTACCCCTGCTCCCCAGACTTGGATCAGGCCCAAGCGTTCGGCCTGGGCGATCTCCTCCCGGCTAAGCTGCCAGTCGATGACCACATCAGCCGTCTCCAGCGCGGCTCGGAATCGACTCGGTTGTGTCCTTTGGCAGAACGTGACCTCGTGTTCTCCCAGCGCCTCGACCAGGGCGACTCGGTGATCTGGGCGAAGCTCGCACGACACCAAAATTCTTAGTCTCCCCAGCGCCATCTCACTGCCTTTGGGAAAGCATCTTGAGGACCGCCCCTCCGTTCCTCCGGGGCGGAGCCTGTTGGCACCGGCCGGCGCCCTCTCAGTCTGCCTTAGCGTCTGCTGTCTGGCGCCTCCGCTCGCCCGATTAATCAGACTCTGAACCGTTGAGCATCAAGCGCTCCGCAATCACAGTGCTACAGCTCGCACCTGCTACCTGCAGCGTCTGCCCGAAGCGGAACCTCAACGCCGCGTTTGGTTCATACCTGCGCTTCGCGCCACAGGTCGACGCGGCGACACGGTCAGGCTCCGACGCTGCTAAGCGATGATGGATCCCTCCGCCGCTCTCCGGTGATTCACGGCAACCGCGGAAACCGCTCACCACGCGCAGTGGTCAGCCAATGCCAAGGATCTCGCACGGCCTTGGGCCGCGGTTTTACTCGCGGCCAGACCCGGGACACCGTCCTCGAAGACAATACCGTAGTCTCGGCTAACTAGGCCCATCTTTCCGGCAGTGGAGGGATGGCGGCGCGCCGTCGCTCCATACTCGGCACGAGCACCGGACCATCCTCTGGAAGACCCGCGTAGACGCTGTCCACGAACCATTCCACCAACCTCTTGTTTATCCTACAGGAACGGCTCTCAGGCGAGTCGATAGTACCGGTCTCGAGGAAGGCATCGTACGGACATCCGGCGCCGCAGATAGATCGGGCGAGACACGAGGTGCAACTCGGCCTGTCCAACGGCGACCTTTGATGCCATGTCGCCACCGTGGGATCGGCAAGGACCTTCGACGTGGTGAGCCCTTGTGCGACATTGCCAACCACGTACTTCCCCCTCAGCCCGAAGTTCTCACACAGCGACGCGGTACCATCTGGAAGAATGCGTAGCATACAGGCCCCATCGGGGGCTGGGCAGCCAAGCCATCGGGGGGTGCGCGCGGCGAGTGAAAGCAATCTCTTCATTAGCTGCTCAATCCATAGGCCTTGCCGCACCGCGCACTCGAGGCACTGGATAAGACTCTCTACCAGCCCCAAATCCCAATCTGGATCGGAGCAGAATGCCGGTTCCAGATGCGGCAGGGAAATCCCGACAGCAAGGGCTTCCAGGTCGTTCGCGAAGAACTCTATTGCGTCGCAAAGCGCGCGCAGATTGTGCTGACCTACGACCAGAGAAACACCATATCGCGCACCCGCTTTCCGGAGATGCTCGATTCCGGCAAGGGTCTGATGGGACGAGCCAGCGCCGATCGCGTCGATCCTATGCCTGTCGTTGGCATCGGGTGGACCGTCCAGTGAGACTATGGTATAGACTCTATGGTGGCTCATCAGGCTGGCTACGTCTGCGTCGATAAGGGTACCGTTGGTGATGAGTGTCTTCCTGATCCGGGCCGTACCGCTCCGTTCTTCCAAGCAGGCTAGCGTACGTACCACACCCCCGAGATTAAGAAGCGGCTCGCCTCCGTACAAAGTGAGGGACTTGCCGCGGTCTGCCTGCACCTCCAGGAGCAGATCACAGCTTCGCGAGATGACTTCTTCTGACATCGTCTCGGCGCAACGCGTATTGTGGGCAATCGTGCAGTACGTGCATCTCAGATTGCAGCTTGTGGTGAGGATCAGGTACATATCGCCTATATGCTGAGGTGAGAGGCGACGCGCCACCGGCTGGTCCTGGTCCTCGAAGACACCGGCCTCCGCAAGGCTGTCCGCCATCTTCTCGGGATCGCCCGACGCGACGCCAATCTCCCCCAATGCCGCCACTAAGGCCTCTCGGGAGATCGTGGCGCGCCCCAGTATCCTCTTTGCCAACGGAGGGACCACGTACGCGAGTCCCATCGACACGGGATTGAAGAGAGCGATGTGCTGGCCGCACTTGCGAGACGAGAGATAGCTGGGAACCAGCATCGCTACTGGGCTCCGCATCATCTGGAGGTCCACTCCTTTCGGCGAAGGAAGCACAGGCAATCCAGACCCACGAGGGGACAGGCCCGCATGGTGGAATTGAGGCGGAACATGGAAAACAGCCTCGCGTTCACGGTAGCGGGTTGCGTGAAGGCGCTCCTGATCAGCACCTGATCTGCTCTCCGCCGACACGGGATGACATTCCCAGTACTGTCCATCACGACGTAGCAAGCTCCGGCTGGGCAGGGAACATCTGGGTACTCAGAGGTCAATATCACCCCGACCAGATAGCTGCGGTAGTTCTCGAATGTCGCCAAGGTCCGCGGCGAGACGGTTCGCGCGATCCGCTCAAACGTCTCTAGGAGGGCTAGCTTCTCCTCGCGCGTGGTGAAACACAGTGTACTGTACAGCCGGTGTTCCGGGTTGAGCACCACCACCTGTGAATCAAACCCAATCCCGTGATCATCGCAGTAAGACGCAAGCGCGGGCAGAGAATCTAGATTCCTCCTGCTAGCAACACATGTGACTACTACCTTAGACCCATGCCGCTGCAACAGCTCCATCCCCCGTCGCGCCGCGCTGCTTTCACCTCGGTCCGAATCATTGACCTTATCTGAGATAGCGTCGAGACTGATACACCACTCGGTCGGGCATGACGACCCCAGTTCACCGATAAGCTTCGGCGTCACGAGTGTACCGTTCGTGAACACCTTGCAGGGAAGGCCGAGCTCCGCGGCATCTCTTGTGATTTGGACAAACTGCGGGCTCAAGAGCGGTTCCCCGCCACCGAGGCCCAGCTGCAACCCATCGAGACGGCTGAGGCCGGCAAGAAACCCGGTGATGCCCGGCGTGTGAGCGGTGGCGCCGCGGCTCCCGGCCGCTGTCTGGAACTCCCAGCAGTAACTGCATCGCAGGTTGCAGCTGGTGGTGAGTTTCCAGAGGAGCATCCTGGTCATTCTTAGGTCCCCGGTGTCGGAGATGGTGACTTCGCAACCATACCGCGCTGTGCGATACGGGCCATTTCTGCGATTCCGGCGCCGTCCTCCCCGATCTCAATCCACTCCGAACGGATGCCAAATACCGCATAATCAGGCTCACACGAGACGTTCCATGGCTGGCCGTGACGCATTGGGAATAGTCCTGGCTTGTACCAGTGCACCAGAGGGGTCTTCGTCAGGTAACCTGGGACCAGGCCTCCGGAAGGGGGGCCGATGCCTGCGCTGCCGACCTCCCAGAACGCGAGCTGCACGTCAAACCCTTCTCCCATGGTGTCGATGACGCGCGGAGATATCTGACCAATCTCCGTCAGGTCGCCCTCGTGTTCGCGCGATCCCAGCACCACCACCGGAACGGGGAGTTCGTGAGCCAGTGCCGAGATGGCATTGAGATAGACAGCAGTCGGCCAGCTGCGAAGCTTGCCTTGCAGCTGCCTAAGCCTTGGGAGAAACAGCACACAGCCGTTGTCAACATTCAACTTGGCGCGGGCAAAGAGGGCACGCGCCCTGTCTCTCGCGGCCGGCGAAGAGGAAAGGAGAGCGAACTCCCTTTCCTCTCCCATGTCAGCGACCATCCTTGAGGGAGTCGGGCCGCGAGCCGCGGCCGCTTGGAGCCACGCCTCGGCAATCCTCGTATGCACGTCCGTGCTTAAAGGCCAGCCCTTAGAGTTCTCGTGCTCCGCGTAGCGTGAGTTGCCGCACATTCCGTGGAAGACTCCATAGTTGAATGAAGTGTCCCGGTTGAGGAAGCAGGCGCGGATCTCATCCGGCAGCACCCAGTATTCATCGCAGAAGTCGAGATATGGGCGTGCGCAGTACGCGTACCCGCCGGCAATAAGGTAGGCCTCCGGGTCATCTCGATGGAGGGCTCTCAGGTACGGTATCCAACGGATAAGAGAGACCCCGAGTTCACCCATCCACGGGCCGGCAAGGATCACACGGCGATCTCGAAGGGCCCTTCCCTCAGTCCCAGTGATCACACGCGGACACCTGAGTTCATCCCAGAGGGCCTCGTGTGCCAGTAGCTCACGCATCGCCTGCTCAAGAGCCATTCCTATCGTCCTCCTCTGGCCGGCGGATTCGCTTTCCCGCTCGGCCGCGATTTCATCTCTGGCAGAGAGGATCGCCGTTACGCCAGTCGCCTCGACTCTTGAGAGCGTAACAAAGGCAGCCTCCCTTGCAGACCCCGAATGACGGGCACTCTCGACACCGGGTGTTCATCCCTTGGCGCAGTCGAATCTCCCGATTTGCCCTCGCGTGCAGAAGCTGCCGGAGAGTAGCCGAGCGCACGTTCCCAACCGTCACATCTCTCATCAGCGGACAAGGGTGCACATCGCCATTCGGCGAGATGCCGAGCCATCCACGTCGCCCCGCTGCGGCGTTGCAGTCCATGCGCAACGCCGCAGCATCGTCTACGTCGGTCACCTCAGCCAGGTACGCGAGGTAGAGCGGATCGTGCGCGAGACTCTCGATCTGTTCGCGGTAGCGGACAGATTGCTCGTGCCAGATCTCGTGCGCGGTCCGTAATTGTCGAGGAGTCAGCTCCAACTGCCCGGCCTCGCGCTGTCCCCTTCCTTGAGGAACAAAACGTTTGATGGATAGCCTATCCACCTCAAGCTCAATGGCCTTTGCGTGGACGCCAGCGACGTCTTGGAGGTTGCGGGCCGTCAGCGTGAAGTCCAGGTTGACGCTTAGGCCCTTCTTGACACTGCAGCGCACGCCCTCGATCGTCGATCGATAGGCGCCGGAGCCCCTCAGGGCATCAAAGACAGCTGCGCGAGCGCTGTCGAAGCCTATGCTGAGGCGACTCACCCCATAGCTGATGAGTCGGTCCACCGTAGATGGGTCCAGCAACATGCCCGAGGTGTTGACCCATGGCTCCATACCCGCGGCTGCCACGGCTGAGACAATCTGTTCCCAGTCGTCCCGAAGGAGCACCTCCCCGCCGGAAACGAAGATGACCTTTGTGCCCAGTTCCGCAGCCTGCTGCACGACTCCTGTGACTTCCGAAAGCGAAAGCTCCCGAGCGCTCTCCTCCCCTGCGTCAAGGTAGCAGTGGACGCAGCGCCTAGGGCAAGCGCTGGTCAGATTCCAAGATAGAGCATATAGTTCCGCTTCCATCACCACCTCATTTCTTGTGCCGTGTCTCCCCGTCTAGGGACTACTCTCGCCAGCCAATCAGCAATGGTACGGAGACAATCTCGCCCGTGGGAAGACCATGCCCCCAGACACCATTCCTTCCAAAGGCCTCGCCATGATCGCCGCATATGACTAACAACAGCGGCAGCTCGGAGGGCAACTGGTCGATCAGATTTTCGAGTCGGCGATCGAGCTCCTCGAACGCCCGCACTTGAGCCATACGCGCAGGCCTGAGGATCTCCTCGTTCAGGCCGAGTTCTGCGGCGCGACTAAGTTTGCAGGCCCAAGCCGAGCTGAACTCTTTGAAGAGTGCTTCCAGCTCCGCCGGGATGCCATGGCCAGTATCGTAGGGGGCATGAGTCTCAGCACAGTTCACAAACAAGAACCAACGGTCGTGAGCTCTTACCACGTCGGCCAATCTGGCGGCATGCAGAGAAGCGAACTCGTTCGCCAAGCGCGGCCGCCACAAGTTGTCCATGTTATGCGGCCCCAGGAAGAAGAACTCATCGAAGAGAGCCTGGAGCAATTGGCTCTTGAACCATCCCACTCCGCCGGCCCCAATCGTTGCGTAGCCCAGGCGTCGATACCCATCGATTACGTCCCGGCCCTCAAGCAGCAATCCCACCGGACGTCCTGTACCAGATCGAGCGCTGCCTAGGCGCCAGAGCTGGCGAACCTCCGGAGTGTAGTACGCGCGATGTGGATGCTCTACCACATGGGGCAGATGCCCACAGAAGAACGCGAGGTGGGCCGGAAGTGTGAAGGCGCCTGGAGTCTGTGAACGCCGATAGACTCCCCAGCGCGAGACCCGTGATTGAGAAGCGAGCAGCACGCACTCATAGCCACATGAGTCCAGCGTCACGAACAATACATTGTGCGGCCTACTCAGGTCGAAGAGACTGGGTTGCCGTTCCATTGATCTGGCCCTCCCCTTCGAAGTGTCGAGATCTTCCGCATCCCGAATGAGATACGAATTCCTATCCTCTAGCCCCAGGAACGGGACCATCACCTTCGGTATCAGCGATGGCTAGTGACAGCTGGCTTACCGGACGGAAAGCAGCGCTAGAGCAGGGCGTATTCCAGTATGATTCAGGAGCTGCCAGAAGGCAATACGGACCTCGGAGTACGCGGATGCCCATGGTCCCAGGCGGTTCTTCTCCGATATGAGGTGCGGAAGCCGACCGGCCCGAGTGGTGGTTGATGGTTACAACAGCCAGCCTCAGCTCTGCCAGTGGGAAGTGCCTGCCAAAGCAACCCCTGGATCTACGCAAGGTAGGGAGGCATCCGGCAGGGCCGATCCGGCGCGAGAGGCCGCGATCACACCACCCCTCTCACACGCAACCGGCATGCTTACGCCCCGGCCGCCATCGCACCCAAAGCTCACCGCTGCCCGGCGCCGCGATGCCAGACCTGGATGCGCCCCTGCTCGAGGACTAGCTGGTACTCGTGTTCCCATTCCTTTGAAAGACCCAGGATTCTGGGGTCATCTCTGAACCATTCTCCTGGTCGTCTTGAGGGAACTGCTTGCCCCATCAGCCAGGACCTCTCGGCGCCGACGACAATCCATTGAGGTGGGTGCCTGCGGGCCTGGATCAGCCATTCCCAGGCGATTTCTTCGCTCCAATGAAAATACGGAATTGGGCAGAACAGCTTGCCAACGAACGGTCTCCTGATCATCCAGAGGAGTCTGTTATCAAGGTTGTTCCAGAGCCAGAAGAGCACGGTGGCATCGTGGGGAACATTCATCTCGAACCAAGAGACCACGGGCTGCAGTGAATGATCAACTTCCCGTGTTGTCCTCTGTCCGCTGGCCAGGCTCTGTCCGATGTATACCACCAGCAGCCAGACGAAACCGACCAGTATCCTCACCGGCACGCCGCTGATCGGGGGAGAAAGTGACAGACCTCTGGCCGGCAGGCCCAGCAGCAGCCCGAGGCTCCCAGCCGGGAGGATGAAGTAGTGCGCGAAGCCATAGCCGCCGGGCAGAACGCCAACCAGGTCAACGATGAAGAGCAGTAGCGCCGCCTGCCCGACCACCTTGGAGGAGTCGTACGGCCCTGAACACGCCCAGCCGCCCACCGAGATCGCGAGTGCGAGCGGTACCGCCTGCATTCCGAGGAAGGAAACGAGTTTGGGCCAGAGCCGCGCAAGCCGAGATCGAGATGAACGTCGTGCTGCCGCGGCGTACCTGGCATTTCGCAGCCAGCACTCTGCCACGTACTGACGGATCCCACACCACCGAGATACCCACCACGTGACGGCCGCCACCGCGCCTAGAAAACCGAGCGCGAGCGCTACTAGTGACGCCACCGCCGCCGGTCTCGGCATTCCCATAGCTATCAGGAGAGCCTGCGGGAGTGCGGCCCCGATCAGGGTGGGCCGCAATTGGACCGCGAGGCCAAGCGTCGCGCCGCTCAACACGAGAAGGGAGGCTGGACCCGCGCCCAGAGTGGCACAGGCCGTTAGGCAGAAAGCCAGTAGCGATAGCGCGACAGCAGAGCATTCAATATCCTGACTGCCCGTACTGAGCCTCGGCAGGCCGGTGGCAAGGAGGATGCAGGCGATCGCGGTTAACGTGGCCAGCGGAGAGAGCCACCTGGAGAGCACAGCATAGATAGCTCCCCCGGCCACAGCCCAGCATGCTGCGTGGAGGACGAGCAGGCCTCGATCGAGACCTCCACACCTCTCTGCAATCAGCAGTAAGGCTAGTATCGGCGGAGGTTTTGCGAAGGACGAATCACGATATGGCATCACGCCGTCACGGAGATCTAGCGCGATGCGATACCAGAGATGGACGTCCCAGCTCAGCGCTTTACGACTTCCATGGCTGTGGAGCAAAAGCGCGAGCAGTGCTGACGTCAGTACCGCGATGAGCATAGCTCGGTCCCCTGGTGCAGCACCCGGCTAGATGAAACCCACGTGAGGAGGGGCGGGTAGCTCGAGATAGTCCAGCATCTCATTGTACGCCTCGAACCTTCCCGTGCAGATCCGTTTGCAGACGCTCATGGTGGCTCCTGACATTCGGCTCAGCAGTTCCTGCCGTCGGCGGCCGGTCATGATGCTCACCATATCTTCCTGCAAGGCGTTCCCCACGCACAGCGAAGGCTCCCCGCGCGCATCACAGCAGAGGAAAACATCTCCGGTAGCAGCGACGGCCGCGAACAATCCAATGCCTCGGCATGAGGGGAGGCTTGTGTTCGCGACGCGGTGGTCTCTCAACTTAGTGAGGACTCGGAACTCCGGCGGGTTAGCCAACGAGGCCGCGGCAGCGAACGCGGGTTCCAAAGTGCTCACCCAGTCGGAGTGATCCGACGAGAGGGCCACCCGCAGTGACAGGTAGTCGACGCCCAAGCCGCGCGCCAATTCCGTAGCTCTGACTATCTCATGGGCATTTCCTGGATAAGCCGTCAGATTCAGGCCGATGGTAGTGGCTTGCCCGTTACTCTTCCGCAGACGCGTCATGTTCCGTACGTTTTCGAGAATGCGCTCGAAGTCTGCCGGCGCGCAGCCGTGGGTGAGAGCATGAACTTCTGAGCTGGCCGCATCTAGGCTGATCCTCACCCATTCGAAGTGATCGAGCGCAACCTGGATCAGGGGGCCTTCCAGTCCGACTCCGTTTGTCTCCAGGCCGAGTGCGATTCCACACTCGCGCAGTGAGAGCACTGCCTCCGGAAACGCAGGATAGAGAGTCGGTTCCCCAGATCCAGACAAGATCACGCCTCGGATGCCCACATCCCCTAACCCTTCGGCAATGTGCCGGACCTGATTCGGCGTCAGTGCCGCCCGGGCCTGGCTTTCCCGATAGCTCTGGACCGAGCACCAGATGCAGTCATGGTTGCAGGCGTTGTGCAGATCCATCTCTGCTGTGATCGGCATGGCCTCCGAGTACTGCCGATCCACGAGCTTCTGCAGAGAGTCCCAGTATCTTAGAATCTTGTACCTGCTGAACGGTGTGTGCTGACGCGAATCCCGCATCGAAGGCTCCTCAAGGGTGACAAGGATGGTGGGGAGCGCGAGCGCTCTCCACTTGACTTCCGCATACCGCTCGGCACCTCCGGCCTGAGGCAACGTGCCCGGAGGCCGCTCCGCATGTGGGGCGCCGCGGCCGCTCGTGATGCCGCTCGGGACGCAGGAGAGACATTCAGGCACTGGTCCCCGTCTCAGTGGGAAACCTACGCCCTCATCGTCGTAGTGCGAAGCGCGCCCACTCGCGTGCACAACGCCAGTCGGAAAGGAGTAGTTGCGGCTCCCATATCTCCCCGTAGTAGCATCCGGGGCATTGGGCTCTTGCGGCGTCCATATGTCGCGCGAACTCCCGGCTCTTCAGGTAAGTCTTAGGATCGACATCGAGAATATTCGCGATTGGCGCCCATTCCTTACAATGAGAGATACCGCCGTCTGGGAAGATCTCGAGGTTTACGGTTCTCCGGGAACATACCTTCTGGAACTCGCCTCTGGTCACCAACTTTGCATATCCTCGCAGATACTGCGAGGAGTTCGCGATCAAGTTGCCGGCATTGCGCAGAGTCTCCAGCTCACGCAGTACCTGCAAGATCTGTCCCACGTGTTGCGGCCCAAGGGAGAAGCTACCGTCGTCAGAGCGGAAGAGCAGCGATGTCACTTCGCCAGGAGGCGTCGGGGGAGCGACCATCACAGGAGTCACGTACACGTAGATAGACTGCTCCACCAGGTGCTTAACTAACGATAACACGGTCTCCAGATTGCGGGCCGAGACGGTGATATTGGCGAGGCAGATACCGGGCAACACGTCTCTCGCGGCTCTGAGGGTCTCCAACGCTCGCACCACGACTCCACGGCCGCGGCAGATCTTGTCCTGCTCTTCGTCATCGATGGTGTCGAGAGAGACACTCACTGCATCTAGGCCCGCCGCCGCCGCTTCGCGAAGCAGTCCTGCGATTGGTGGATACTGCCCATTTGTCTGAATCCGGACGATGCTGCCAGTGTCTGCAAAGGTGGAGACAATGTCAACGATATCATCGCGCAGGAAGGGTTCACCGCCTGTTAGCACTACGTGGCGCACGCCGAGGCGTCTCAGCCTACTGGCTACCTCGCAGATTTCATCCAGCCCTAGTTCGGGACGCCTGAGTGTAGTCCGCGCCACATGACACATGCCGCACTGCAGATTACATCTGTGAGTGACCTGGAAGCGAGCGTAGTAAGGAGTTCCCGCCAAGAGGCTGCGCAGAGCCGATGCCATCGGCGGCCACATTGCGGTTAGGACGCGTCGGTAGGAGGATTTGTAACGGTTCATGGCTGCCACTCTAGCCTATCGTGGCCGACGGTGTGGGGCGAGGGGCGCGGCGACCATGGTTGCTTGCTTCCGATGTCTCGCCATGCTGGCACACCGAGGCTTTCTGGGCTGGACGGATAACTCCGGCCTCCTGTCCTTTGCAATGGGACAGTTCGGCGTTTGGATGGGATCGGCAGATATCATCGCGCGAAGATGAACGTGCACAGGTAGCTTGCGTGAATCAGGGATTTCTGGAGGTGCCGGTGCCATTTCACAGGGATCGACGGCAGCTCATATCGGTGGATGACCGGGCAGTAGGGATCCGGTAGGCCCAAGCCAGTGCTTAGCACGCGCCTAGCCGCGCATCCGCCATTACACCGGGAGAGGAAAGAGCACTCTTTGCAGGCTTCAGGAATGGAGCCGACCGAGTCGAATGAAGCGCTACATGAAAGCACCTCGAACCCGCCGCGCAGAAGCTGCTCTAGGCGCACGTCGCTGCTCGGCCAGTAGACGCAGGGAGTAACCTTTCCATCGGGATGCACTCGGAAGCTGTGCTGGCCGCAGCCGCTGCAGCTTCCTCCGTCAATCCCCAGCACACCGCGTACCACCGGCTCTGAACAGGCAAGTAGTTCCCCTCCCGTGAAGAGCGCCTCGACGGCTTTCCAGAACTGCCTGAGGTCGAGCGCGTAGCGATCCCCACAGCCACCGGGCACCGACTTGAACACGTTAGCCCTCAGATTAGCTTCGTAGCGCTCTGCCACATCATAGAAGTAGGGGATTGCGTCGAAGTTAACATTCATCAAACAAATGGCGATAGAGCGTTCTATACCCAAGTCCGCAAGACGAGAAAGCGCCTCTCCGGCAAGGGAATCGCGCGATCCAACCCTGAAGGGGGAGCTTCTATCCTCGCGGGAGACATCAAAGGAGACGTCGATGTCATGAAACTGCCGGAGGACTCGGTCTGCCAGTTGCCTCACGGAATAACCGTTAGTCGTCAAGGACATGCGGATTCCGGCCTCGGTGCAAGCAGACACCACGCGCTCGAAGCCTGGGTAAAGGCAGGACTCGCCAGTTCCGAAGTTGACCGAGTCGATGCCTCCCCTGGCGATCAGCTGCAGTACATCCTTAAGGTCTAGCGTCCGCTGGCGCATCGGGGCAGAGTAACAGTGCGGGCATCGGAGATTACAGTCGCCCGTCAGGCCGAGACCGACCGACCAGTCCGCACTCCGTTCTTTGCTATGCATGGTTGCTCCTTGGCCAGATCCGGATTATGTCCCGCCCGTAGTGTAAGGTTGGGCGGTGTCCCCCCGAAGAATGCTATCCAGGTGCTCTGAGCGATGGCCGAAGCCCCATCGCAGCAAGTGCGGAGGGCGCGAACAGGGGGGAGAAGGGCGCGTTCTCGGAGACTCCTCCCTATGCCGTGTGCGAAACGGCTGTGGTGAATTATGCGCGCAGAGCGCGCCTGTGGGCGGAGAACGGGTTCCGGTGATTGCTATGCAGCAGCGCGATAGTAGCGATGGTGCAGGCCGCCCAGCACAGGGATGGAGATGAGTGCGCCCTTGTCCGGCGGCGCCTGAGGTAGCGGCGTTTCCCCCGATAGTCCCTGGTGAGGGCGGGCGGGGTGGTAGTAGTCCTCAATGAATTCCCGCAAGAGCCGCTCCAGGTGAGCTTGGTTCAGCACGATCACATGATGCAGTAGCTCTCGCCGCAGGGTCCCGATGAAACGCTCGATGTAGGGGTTCTGCCAGGGACTCTGGTAGGCCGTGCGCACCTCCAGAATGCCACAGGAGATCAGGAAGGCGCGCACGCCGTGGCCGTAGATGCCGTCATTGTCCCGGAATAGATAGCGGGGTTGCTCCCCGAAGGGTGTCGCTTCCCGCAGTTGCTGGATCACCCACTCCATGCTCGGGTTCGGGGTTATGGCGAAGTGCAGCACTTCTCTTCGGGCGTGATCGAAGACGAGGAACACGTACAGGGTCTGGAAGCCCAGCGTGGTGACGGTGAAGAAGTCGATCACCCAGGAGCAGTCGAGATGGTTTCGCAGGAACGTCAGCCAGGTCGTTGTCGCCGAGCGCGGCCTGCTGGGCTTCACCATGTACTTGCGAATCGTCTCCGCACAGGCGACCTCGTAGCCCAAGAGCAACAGCATATCTCGAATACGATCAGGACCCCACAGGGGGTTCTCCTTGCTCAGGCGCCGGATCAGTTGCTGGATCTCCAGGGCCACCGGCTTGCGGCCCGCCCTCGACTTCCATCGCCACCACGCCCGGAAGGCCCGGGTGTGCCAGCGTTTCACCGTTTCAGGCTTCATCACATGGACCAGGTCTTCCCAACCGTCCAAGAACTTCGAGAACACCACCCAGAGGATTCGGAAGGCCGGGCTGAACTTGTGGTGCCGCTTCCTCGGGGCCGAGGAGCGATTCAGTTCAACCGCCAACTGGCTCTGGAACGCCAGCAGTTGGGCCGCTGTCACCGCCCGCGGCAGCAGCAGCGCCCAGCAGAAGCTCAGGAGATATCCGACGAGTTGGAGCAAGACACCCAGGCAACGGCACAGGGGCCGGAGGAGACCCAAGGTCGAGTATGTCCCGTTCTTAGTGGAAGGTTGGGCGGCCCTCCCTTCGATATGTTAGGCTGCAAGGCGTTCCTCGTCAACAGCTGAGACCGTCTTTTCATCGAGTGTTTGATCGTGGTCCAGCGCGGCCTTCAGCATCCACATATCTCGGAAACCGATGATCTTGCGGAAGTTCTTCTCGGTCTCCAGCGCCGCCGCTGCCGCCCACCGCAAGGCCATCTCGCCCGAGCGCCAGCGGGTGACGCGTCCCGTTCGGCCCTCTGCCCCCGAGAGCGAGCTCTCGATCACATTGGTGGTCGCCAGGCACTTGCGCAGCATCGGCGACAGCCCCAGGCGATTGATGGTGAAGGTCTCCTCCAATCCCTCCCGCAGACTCGCCGCTGCCTTCGGGTGCGTTCGCTCCAGCCACTCGATCTGCCGGCCCAGCCGCGCCATCCCTTCCTTGGGCTCCAGCTTCCACGCGGCCAGCAGCTCCACCTCCTCGAAGCGCCGCTCGCATAAGCTCCTGAGCGCTTCCGCGCTCGCCTGCTGGAGCTGCCGGCTCACCGCCGACCGGGAGACTCCACAGCGGTCGGCCATCTCCGGCACTACCTCCTGGTAGTTGCGCGTGCTCACCCCGCGCATCAGGATCGACAGCAGCCGCTGGCGCAGACCCTCGTCATCCTGCATCGCCCCATAGGCAGGGATGGCCACCGCCGCCCTTGCATCACAGCCGCGGCTTCTGCACCCGTACCCGCTGGCCATCCAGAGCAATAACACCTCCCTGCTCGCCGTGGCGCCGGATCGCCCCGCCCGGCCGGCCCGGGTGCGGCGGCCCAGCCCCTTGCTCCGCCGAGATCGCCAGCACTGCCGCCATCGGCGGCCAATATTGACCCACCCTTTATGGTGGTTTAGGGCGCCTTGATATTGGCGCTTCGGGTGAAGTCCTAGGCAGTGGCCCTGCTCCCCTCAGAACGGTCCTACCGGCGCCCGACATACGCAGACACGAGCGCGCGGGCTCTGGAATATGAAGCTGACTGTCCTAGTCAAGGGCCCCTGGAACCGGCCACAATGAGGTCAGATGGACAGAACAGGTGTCCTATCGCCATTTGACATCGACACC
>SDBS01001244.1_pt1 | contig 26005 bp, 25 predicted proteins | sample 2277091 | NCBI WGS metagenome assembly SDBS01 (sample SAMN10404972, study PRJNA504765) | marine sediment metagenome | isolation source: marine sediment core GS10_PC15, 163 cmbsf | place: Arctic Ocean: Southern Knipovich Ridge | collected 2010
TCCACCCATTACTGCCGGCAAAATATCGCACATTATCTATATGGCCCGCAGTCCTGCCGTGGCCCCTGAGATCACTTGCATAGACAGCAATACCCTTCCTGGCCATTTCCTGCCCAAAGGCCCTGTATCTGGATGCATGCTCTGCCATGCCATGAGCCACCTGCACCACAGCTTTTATCCTGGCGCCTTTTTGGGGAAGCCACCTGTAGGCAAATATTTCTTTTTGCAAGGATTTAAATTTAAATGTTTCCTGTCCCATTTCTTTAGTCCTTTATTATTAAATCCTGATGCCTGCTATCCAGCACTTTTCTTCTTTTATAAATTATCTCATTAATTAGATTAATGAGAAGTACCGGCACAACCGAACTTGCTATAATAAGCAGCCAGTGCCGCAGATCCAGGCTTACAGTATTAAAAACACCCTGCAGCCAGGGTATGTAAATTATTGCAAAGTGCAGGATCATAGAAACTACAACTGCCAGGTTAAGAAACTTGTTTTCAAAAATATGTTTTCTAAATATCCCCATGTCCTCAAACCTGAAATTGTATGTATGAAGAAGCTGGGTCAGCACCAGTGTTGTAAAAACCAGTGTCTGGAAGACCTGTGGTTCATTTGTAAAAAATAAGGGTGCGGCAAAATATACAAATAAAGCCCCCATAGTAATGATCATGCCCTGCCATGATACCTGGACAAGGCCTTTCCGGCTTAAGATCTGTTCCCTCTGTTTTACAGCCTTTCTATCCATAATATTTTTATCTATGGGATCTATGCCCAGGGCCATGGCCGGAAGCCCATCAGTTATCAGGTTCATCCACAGGATCTGGACCGGAAGAAGTGGAATATACAGAAAGCCTCTCTGGCCGGTTAAAAAATAAAATATATAATCGCCGACGACTATTGAAATAAACATGAGCAAAACTTCTGATATATTGCAGGATAGTAAGAATAATATAAATTTCTTGAGGTTATCATAGATCGAACGCCCCTGTTTTATGGCCTGGACTATAGTGGCAAAATTATCATCAGTCAAGATCATATCACTTGATTCCTTGCTTACATCGGTGCCTACGATCCCCATGGCAATTCCAATGTCTGCCTTTTTAAGCGAGGGCGCATCATTTATCCCGTCACCGGTCATGGCGACTATGTGCCCGTTCTTCTTCAGGGCATCGATAATAGCGACTTTATTGGAGGGAGAGACCCTGGCAAAGATCCTTATGTCTTCTATATTTTCAGCGAGCTCTTTTTTTGTCATGGCATCAAATTCTACACCATCGATTACCCTGTCATCAGGCCCAAGGATCCCAAGCTCCCTTCCAATAGCTGCAGCAGTCAGTTTATGGTCCCCGGTCACCATGATGACCTTGATATTAGCTTTTTTACACTTCTCAATGGCATCATATACTTCCGGCCTTGGAGGATCTATCATGCCTACCATGCCAAGATATGTAAGATCATTTTCTACTTCCTTTATTTTTTCCTTATCCGGAAGACTGTCAAGGTACTTAAAAGCAAAAGCAAGATTTCTCATGGCATCGCTGGCAAGAAAAGTATAGTTTTGTATTATTTCCTCCCTGTCGCTGCTGGATAATTTTTCTATATTATCATCCCTGTATATACTGGTGCATTTTTCCGCGATTATTTCAGGCGCGCCTTTGGAGAATAAAATATACTTATGGCCCCCACTGTTTTTCCCGGCAGAAGGAAGCCTGTTAATGGTTGTCATCATCTTGCGGTTTGAGTCGAAGGGTTCCTCAAGTTCCCTGGTGTGGTCTTTTTCCAATTCGCTTTTGTCATAAGAATAGGAAGTGCCGAGTTCAATAAGGGCCGCTTCGGTAGGATCCCCTGAGATCTTGCTTTTCTGCTTGCTCAGGTAATATGCATCATTGCAGAGAACAGCATTTTCAAGAAGCAGTCTTAGGGCAGGGTCTTTCCCGGGGCCCTTAAGCTTGTTTTTATCCCTGCTGCCATTCTTTATAAACTCATCATATTCGGAGACTTCTTTTAATCCTGAGTAGATCTTCCGCACCTTTATCCTGTTTTCAGTCAGGGTCCCGGTCTTATCAGTGCAGATCACAGAAACGCCGCCCAGGGTCTCTACCGAGCTTAATTTCCTCACAATAGCATTATTCTTTGCCATTTTCTGGACCCCCAGCGCAAGCGATACAGTGACTATTGCGGGAAGCCCTTCCGGTATGGCTGCAACAGCCAGGGCTACAGCGACAAGCAGCATCTGTGCCACAGAATTTCCTTTAAGGATCCCGGATACAAAGACTATCGCACTTACAGCAATGCAGATTATCCCGATTTTTTTCCCAACAGTCTTAAGCTCGATCTGGAGAGGGGTAGGGTCATCTTTTTCCTGGACCATGCTGGCGATCCTGCCGATTTCGGTGTACTGGCCCGTTCCTATGACTATAGCGGTACACCTCCCTTTGACAATGGTAGTTCCGCCAAAAAGCATGTTTTTCTTGTCCCCGAGGGCAAGGTGCTGTTTTTTTATAGCTTTTTCAGTTTTATTGACCGGGAGGGATTCCCCGGTGATGGTTGCTTCACTTGTCTGCAAATTTACATGCCGGACGATCCTGCAGTCAGCAGGGATGAGGTCCCCTGCAGTAAGTTTTATTATATCGCCGGGCACCAGGTCCCTGGAGGAAATATTTTTTTCCTCGCCATCCCTTACAACAAGGGCACTGGGTGAGGCAAGCTCTTTTAGGGCCTGCAGGGCCCTTTCGGCCCGAAACTCCTGGATAAACCCCAGCACTGAATTTATAACAAGGATTATAAGGATAACAATGGCATCGGTTATTTCCCTTATTATGATTCCGGAAATAAATGCAGCAGCGATAAGTATCCATATCATAAAGTCATTAAACTGGGAAAGAAATATTTTAAACGGCGTCCTGCCCTTTTTTTCCTTCAGCTCATTAAAACCATACTTTTCGGTCCTATTGCCGGCTTCATCTTCGCTTATGCCTGTTCGGGCATTTGTATTTAATGCGGCTTCAATATCTTCTACAGTGTTAGTGTGCCACAGGGGCTCTACTACCGGATCAGGGGCAGTGCTATTTTTTACAGCATTACTTTTTATCTTAAACCTCCCTTAAAAATGGACAGATATATTTTGGATCAGTCCCGGTCCAGGACTGTAAATATTAAAGCATATAAGACCCGGTGAGTAAATTAGAAATGAGCTCATGTCATTTTTCCCAGATATCATGAAAAAGTTCCCATTCATCGATGTGGCTGCTAATATATTTTTCCAGGACCTTCAATACTTTTTCCATATTCTTCTGTATGAGGACATCCCTGTCCCCTTTTCTTATCAGCTCAATAGGTTTTCCGATTATTTGCTGGTGTGTATATTTATCCACCCTCCATATAAAACAGGGAACAAGTGGAGCGCCTGACCTGAGCGCAAGGCTAACGGCCCCGGTGGGGAGATATGCTTTTTTACCAAAAAACTTAAATAGTTTTTTTGCCTTGCCGGTGGCATCCCAATCTGATGGAATGGCCAAAACTTCATTTTTTTTAAGTATTCTAAATATATTTAACATCCTGTTGATATATAGTGTTTTCAGCCCCAGGGATGTCCTGCTGTCCTCAAAGAATTTCTGGACCCTCTTGTTTTTTCTAGTCAGACTGGTTGCCCATATATTGATCCCTTCCGCTGCAATCCGGCCGCCTGCCCATTCAAAATTCCCAATATGGGCCGTAAGGACGATTGCGCCTTTGCCCTTTTTTAATGCATTTTTGAGGTGTACAATACCCTTTAACCTGACTCTTTCTTTAAGTTTTTCTTTAGAAATTTTGCGAGCTTTTAAGAAGTCAGCTACATTTTTTAACCAGTTTACCAGGACCATGGTCGCCAGCCGGTGAACTTTTTTGTCATTAATATCAAGATCCAGGACCTTTGAGATATTATTTTTTACTAAGTTCAAATTTATGCGTGCCGCCAACCAGAGCTTTGCTAAAAAGATGGCTATCAGGTAGGTAACTGGATATGGAGTAACAATAGCAATAAATTCAAGGACCTTGTAACCGATGAACATAAACATAAAAACTCTCTTTTAGGAATAATTATTGTATAATAATATTAGATTTTATATACAAATTAAAGTTTTTTATGATAAATTTTTATATCATAAAGATTTCTGCCCCATAAATTACATATTTTAAAATATAAGGAGTAGGGCGACATATGGCAAAATCAAAAAAAAGAAGAAGCAAGTCCAGTTTTGACGAGGTTTTAAATTACATGCCAACAGGAGAACTTGTAGTCAGCCTGTATCTTATGGTTGATGGGGCAAGGACCTCTAAAAAAAATTACCTGACAAAGCTGAACTCTATGATCAACAGCAAGAAGAAAGAGATCAGCTCGATGACTGGTATCAGTAAGGGCCAGGCAAAGAAAATAAATAAGATGTTTGAAGAGATCAAGAATTATGTCAGCGAGACATTCAGGTCCGAGTCGACAAGGACACTGGTTATTTTTACCTCAGGCAGTGATTTTTGGAAGGAGTTCAGGATACCAATAATAATAAAATCCAGGATAATCATAGACCCAAAGCCATATACCCATAATCTAAGGTCTTATTTAAATAATAATAAAAAATACGGAGTCCTTTTAATGGATCGTGAAAAGGCCCAGATCTATTCCATTTATGCAGGAGAGATAAACGAATATCTTGCTGCATTTGTAAGCGATGTGCCGTCAAAGGTCAATTTCAGGAGCCATGCTGTTTTGAGGGAAAAAAAGATCCTTAGCAGGATGGAAGAAAAGCTCCATCATTACTTTAAACTGGTAAATATTAAGACCCTGGAACTTTTTGAGGAAAAAAAATTTGATTACTTGATCCTGGCCGGCAGGGATGAGTTGATCCCGAATTTCCATAGCTACCTGCACAGCTACCTTCAATCCAGGTATATCGGAAAGATCGATGCAGAACCGGATTCCAAAATACCCCTGATCCTTGAGAGGGCCCAGAAGGTGATCGAGGATTTTGAAAATAAAATAAAAATTGACCTGATAGAAAAACTTCTGGATGAATATAATCCTAATGGGCTGGGCGTGCTGGGAATAGATGCAGTAATTAAGGCCCTGGCCATGGACCAGGTCAGGATCCTTATATATGACAGAAATTTTATCCACAAAGGCTATATTTGCCCCGAGTGCCAGTATATGACAATAACCTATAAAGAGGAGTGCCCTTATTGCGGGGGAAGCTTAGTTGTATATAATGATATAGTGGATGAGATCATAGAGAGCGCCATGGATAAGGGATGTGAGATCGTGGACACCGAAGGCATCAAACCGCTAATAGAAGCAGGCAGTATAGGGGCAGTTCTAAGATATAGGCTGAAAGGATAATAAAAAAAATCCTATTTTTTTTGTTTTTTTGACGGCTTCTGCAGTTTGGATAATTCTTTTTTAAATTGCCTGATATCGCCAAATTGCCGGTAAACAGAAGCAAACCTGATATAGGCGACTTTATCAAGGTCCCTTAAGCGCTTCAGCACAAGATCCCCCAGTTCTCTTGAATGGATCTCATTGGACGGCATGCCCGAGATCTCATTTTCAATATCATCTACTATTTTACTTAAGGTCTCTGTGCTTATATTTCTCTTGGTGCAGGCCCTGATGAGCCCGCTTAAGATCTTATTTCTATCAAAGGGTTGCCGGGTATCATCCTTTTTTATAACAGCAATGGGCCTGGTCTCAAAACGTTCATATGTGGTAAACCTTTCCCTGCACTTCTCACACACCCTCCTTCTCCTGACACTGTCATCTGAATCAGTTAACCTGGAGTCGATGACCCGGGTGTCTAAATTTGAGCAATATGGACATTTCATATTTACATCCCCTTAAAGAACGGCCTGAATATTTTTACCAACAGAGGGTGGACATCTCTCCGGTCTTCAGTAAAATAAGTTTTAAGAAGGCTGTAACATTTGGCAGCATAGGCCAGCGTTATAAGAAGGACAAAGACTGCCCACCAATAACTGCCTTCACGTATCCACAAAAAAAATGAAAAGAAGAAAAATCCCAGTGTGGTCGATAAATAAGTATCTTTGGCCAGGATCAGGGCAATAAATATAAAAAGGAGATAGAGAAACAAAATAGAATATGGTGACAGAAAAAGAAGGCCCCCTAAAAATGTAGCGACTCCCTTACCGCCCCTGAAGCGTATATAGATCATCCAGTTATGCCCCACCACCGCTGCAACAACTGCAAGCATCGGGATAAAAGGATGCTCGGAAAACTTGCCGGCGGCAAAAGCCACAAGCGCCCCTTTTCCGGCATCTATAATAGTAACAGACACTCCAGCGATTTTACCAACCTGTGATATGGTATTCATGCCCCCGACATTTCCGGAGCCTGACCTCAGTATATTGACCCCCCTGATCTTGCCTGCAATAAAAGCAGTTGGGAAAGAACCCACCAGGTAAGATATGAGCAATATAATAATTGTATTTAAATAAAAGTTTTCAAGAATCACTGGTCCCCCTGGCTGTTTTATCCCGGAAAAATGATTATAACACAAAGAAATTTTGATTAAAAAAAGCCGGCAGAAGCTTGGCTTAGCTTAAAGATTATCCTAAAATAAAATATAATATTAGAAGTGAGTGAATTCCTAAAGTAATTATATATTTTAAGGAGGCCAGATGGATTATTTAATAGGCTTTGATATCGGGACCACCTCTACCAGGTGCATAATAATCGAGAGCGGTGGCAAGCTTATCGCTTCTGCGACTAAGGAGTATCCGATGGCTACTCCAAAACCCGGCTGGGCAGAACAGGACCCGGATGACTGGTGGAGGGGGGTACTTTCCACCATCCGGGAAGTGCTGAAAAAGTCAGGGATAGATCCATCAGATATTGCTGCTGTCGGGTTATCGGGCCAGATGCACGGCTCTGTATTCCTGGATAAAAGCGGGAGCGTTATCAGGCCGGCGCTCCTCTGGTGCGACCAGAGGACAGACAGCCAGTGCCAGAAGATATATGATATATTCGGCTATGAGGGATTTATAAAACTATCCTATAATAAAGCATTAACCGGCTTTACTGCCCCGAAAATACTATGGCTCAGGGAAGCCGAACCGGAAAATTACAAAAAATTATCCCAGATATTGCTGCCCAAAGATTATATCAGGTACAAGTTGTCTGGAACCTATGCTACCGAGGTATCAGATGCTTCCGGCACGGTCCTCATGGATATAGGCGCCAGGGACTGGTCCAATGAAATAATATCCGGGCTTTCGATAGACAGGGACCTGCTTCCCGGGGTATATGAATCAACCGAGGTCACTGCCCATATATCTGAAGAAGCTGCAAAGCTTACCGGACTCACTGCTGGCACCCCCATAGTAGGAGGGGCAGGGGACCAGGCAGGAGGAGCAGTAGGTTCAGGTATTGTAAAAAAAGGATTGATATCAGATTACCTGGGGACTTCAGGCGTAGTCTTTGCCCATTCAGATGAACCGGTCTATGATCCACAGGGGAGGCTCCACTCTTTTTGTCATGCAGTGCCGGGCAAGTGGCACCTGATGGGGGTGACCCTTGCGGCTGCAGGATCCCTTAAATGGTATAATGACACTTTTGGGCCGAGCAAGGATATGGTAGGAAAATTTCCCGGCTTAAAGGATTACGGCCTTCTCGACAAACAGGCAGAATCTGCACCCCCCGGCTCCGAAGGCATGATATTTTTGCCATACCTTTCAGGGGAGAGGACACCTTATGCAGATCCCTATGCCAGGGGAGTATTCTTCGGGCTTTCATATATTCACGGCCAGGACCATTTTGTGCGTTCAATTATGGAAGGCGTGGCTTTCAGCCAGCTTGACTGCCTGGAGCTGGCCAGGGAAGTCGGGATAGATTCAAGTAAAATAATCCTCTTTGGAGGGGGAGCCAGGTCCATGCTCTGGAGGCAGATAATGGCTGATGTATTTGGCCTGGAAATAGTTACTTTAAATGTAGAAGAAGGGCCCTCTTATGGAGCGGCAATACTTGCCGGTGTAGGTGCGGGAATATACCCAACAGTAGAAGAGGCCGCATCGGTGATGATAAAAGAAGTGTCCAGCACCATGCCAATAAAGGAAAATACCAAAAAATATAATAAAATATACAAGACCTACAGATCCCTTTATGAAAATTTAAAAGGTGATTTTAAGGAGATATAGTCATTATTCTGATCAGTGTGGGGAATATATATCATTGCGGGACGAATAGGTTCTTACCAGTATCATTTTGGCTGCAGCTGGTACTGGAACCTGTACAGCTTATGGTAGATCCCCTTTAATTTGAGAAGTTCCCTGTGGGTACCCCTTTCCATGATCCTGCCGTGGGAGAGCACTATTATCTTATCTGCATTCCTGATAGTTGAAAGCCTGTGGGCGATCACAATAGTGGTCCTGTCTTTCATGATCTTTAAAAGGGCATCCTGGATAAGTGCCTCTATTTCTGAATCAATGCTTGAGGTAGCTTCATCAAGCACCAGCAGTATCTCAGGATTAAATACCAGGGCCCTTGCAAAAGCAATAAGCTGGCGCTGCCCGACCGATAAGATCTGCCCGCGCTCTTTTACTTCATGATCGTACCCAGCGGGAAGTTTTTCAATAAATTTGTGGGCATTTACATATTTTGATGCCTCGATTACTTTCTCAAGAGAGATGTCCTTGTTCCCAAGACGGATATTGTCCAGTATGGTCCCGGAGAAAAGAAATACATCCTGCATCACGACCCCTATGTGTTTCCTCAGTTCCTGCAGGTCAAATCTTTTGATGTCTATGTCATCCAGGTAGATCTTTCCCTTCTGGATATCATAAAACCTGTTAAGCAGGTTTATTATGGAGGTCTTGCCGGAGCCTGTTGCTCCCACAAAAGCTACGCTCTGGCCGGTTTTAAGGTTAAAGGATATATCCTTTAAGACATAGTTATCCTTATTATATGCAAACCATACTTTATCAAATCTTATATTTCCCCTGATCTCTTTTACTTTTACAGGATCGGCAGGGGATACAATGGCAGGCTTTTGCTCCAGAAGGCCAAATATCCTCTCAGAAGCTGCGATAGCTTCCTGGAAGATCCCGAACTTTTCACTCAGGTCGCTTATAGGATGAAAGAATTTTTCAATATACTGGATAAAGGCCACAAGGGTCCCGAGGGTCAGCAGGCCCTGGACCACCCTTCCTCCACCATACCAGATTATAAGGGCAACAGCCATGGTGCTTATAAGGGTAACTACAGGAAAAAACACTGCATAGTAAAAAATAGTCTTAAGATATGTAGCAAGATATCCCTGGTTTAATACCTCGAACTCAGCATCGTTCTCATTTTCCCTGTTAAAGATCTTGGTAGTGTTTATCCCGGTGATCGCTTCCTGCAGGAATGAATTTATATTTGAGATCTTTGTCCTTATTATCCTGAAAGTGACCCTGACTTTTGACCGGAATATAAAAGTGGCGATGGCCAGAAGGATCAGGACTGAAAAGGTGATAAGGGACAGTTTCCAGTTCAGGCTGAGCATTATCACTAAAATACCCAGGATCATAAAGATATCCCCGAAGAGTGTCACTATCCCGGATGAGAGCATCTCATTTAAAGTCTGTACATCAGTTGTCACCCTGGTCATGACCCTGCCCACCGGATTTTTATCGAAAAATGACATGGGCATCCTGTGTATATGTGAGAATATATCCATCCGCATGTCATGCATGATCTTCTGGCCCATATATTCTGTATAATAGCCCTGCAGGTACCTGATCACAAATTCAAAAAGTATCGCCAGGCCGTAAAAAATCACTATATTAATAAGCCCGTCTGCATTCCCGGGGATAATATAGTTGTCAATGGCTATCTTGATCAAATATGGGCCAAGGATCTGGAGCCCGGCACTGATAAAAAGCAGGAATACAGTCATAGCCAGCAGGAACCTGTAAGGCTTTATATATTTGAGCAGCCGGATAAAGATCTTTTTATCCAACTGTTTTTCAGTTAATTCTTTTTCGTAAAAACCTTCATTCATATTTTTTCCTTAATGCTCTAGATCTCCTCATCAAGCTCTTCAGATAATTGCTGCTTGAGAAACAGGTTCTTGTATATGCTGCATGTCTTCATCAGCTGGCTGTGTTTTCCCATATCATCGATCTCTCCTTCATCAAGGACTATGATAAGATCTGAATCCTTAATAGTCGAAATACGGTGTGAGATGATCATAGTTGTAATATTTGCTATTTTTTCTTTCAGGTCGCGCAGGATCAATTCTTCGGTATGCGTGTCCACATTTGAAAAAGAGTCATCAAATATCAGGATAGAGGGGTCAGTCATAAGGGCCCTGGCAATGGCCAGCCGCTGTTTCTGCCCGCCGGACAGTGTCACTCCCCGCTCCCCGACCATAGTATCATAGCCTTCAGGAAAGTCCCCGATATCTTCGTGAAGATGTGAGACCTTCGAGGCTTCGAGTACCTTTTGGCTTATCTGCTTCTTGTCAAGCCCTGAAAGGTGCTCTTCTTTTCCAAACAGGATATTTTCTTTTAAGGACTTGGAAAACAGGAAAGGTTCCTGGGCGACATAACCTATATTTGACCTCAACTGGCCCAGCGGCATAGTCTTGATATCAATTCCATCGATCTTGATACTTCCTTTCTGGGGGTCATACAGCCGGGGGATCAAATTGGCTATCGTAGATTTCCCGCTTCCTGTAAAACCCACTACCCCTACCTGCAGCCCTGCTTTTATATCAAAGCTTACATTTTTAATGATCCAGGAGCTGTCTTTAGATCCAGAGGGAGTGTCCTTAAAGTCCAAAAAATTAGCCTTGATAAGCTTTTTAGTCTTTGCACCCAGCTCATACCTGAAAAATACCTTATTAAAGCTGATATTGCCCTTAAAGGACTTAATGGCCACAGGCTTTTTTACACTTTTTATATCAGGCAATATATTAAAGACATTATTGATCCTGCTCATGGAAACAGAACCCCGCTGGACAAGGTTTATTACCCACCCCAGGGATATCAGGGGCCAAGTGATGGATCCTATATAGGCAGTAAACTGGACAAACTGCCCCATGGTCAGGGTCCCGTTTATGACCTGCCTTCCTCCTATTATCAGTACCATAAGGGTCCCGATCCCGCCTACAAAGAGCATGGCGGGCCAGAAAGCGCTCCTGACTTTGGCAAGTGACAGATTTCTTTTTATATATTCAAGATTAAGCGAGGCAAAAGCGCTTTTCTCGTTTTCTTCCTGTGTAAATGACTTCACTACTTTTACGCCCGCAATGCTTTCCTGGATCCTGGAACTCATATTGGCATATTGTTCCTGGGATCTCTTAAACCTCTGGTGGAGCATGGAACTTAATTTTGCTACTATCAGCGGGAGTATGGGAATAGCAATAAGGGAATAAAGTGATAGCCGGACATTTATCATAAACATCACTGAAAGGGTAGAAAAAAATACAAAAATAGTACTGAACAAGTGCAATAGTCCCGGTCCGAGAAAATTCCTGACAGCCTCAAGATCATTGGTCATAAGCGCCATTATGCTGCCGGTCCTGGTATTGGTAAAAAAAGTCGAGTCAAGCCCCTGCAGATGGGAAAAGAAATCCAGCCGGATGCTGTACTCGATCTTCCTTGACATCCCTACAAGTATCTTCCTCATATAAAACCTGAAGATCCCCTGGAGGGCCGCTACTCCCACAAGGAGTCCGGCATATCTTAACAGCAGGCTTCCACTATCGGGAAAATCCCCTATACTGTCTATGGCAAGTTTTAATATCCAGGGAAGAAGCAGTGCCAGGAGGTCTGTGCACAATATATATACAATGCTCGCGGAAAAGGAGAGCCTGTGCTTTTTCAGGTATTTAATTAGTGTTTTTAATTCTTTAATGTCCGGTCCTTTTTTAAGCAGTGCAATCAAACGAGACTATCAAAACTATTATATCAGCTCTTACAGGCAAATGATTATATAATTATAGGGGAGGGAAGTAAAATTATTTCCTTATGGGTGCTTTATAAGCAGGACTTGCTCATCTTTTATAAATACTTTTTCTATGGCCGATTTTAATTACAAGGATCAATATATTTGTATTATCTATATCCATTATTATCCTATAATCACCAACTCTTAACTTATAACCAGGATCACCGACAAGCTTTGCCAGATAATTTTCAGGTCTTATCCTGATTCTTTCCAGGGCAGTAATTATTCTTTCCTGGATTGTTTTTTCCAGTTTATAAAGTTCTTTTTTAGCTTTTTGGGAGAAGATGATTTCATACAATCAGACCACCTATATTTATTTTATCTTAAGTTCTTTTTTAATCTGGCCAAGCTTGTGGATCTTACCGGCTTTTATTTCTTTTCTGGACTCTTCTAATTCTTTTTTTGTCATCTCGTCTAATTCTATTGTGTCTTCTAATAGATCCCAGATAATAGCTTCATAAGTCTCCCGGCTTGAAAGCTTCTTTTTGGACAATTCTTTTTTTAATCTTTTGCTTATTTGAATTGTAGTCAACATAAGGATTCTCCGCTGATTTATATTATTATTGAACTATAGTTTACTATAGTACTCTATAGAATATTTTAAACTTAAATATAAAAAATGCAATAAAAAATGCCTGGATAGAAAATAAATAATATTGACAGGCTAAATGCTTCCATAAAATGAAGGAGTAAGCAAGATACAGGACTTTTTATAGATGTGTTTTATTAGTCCTTATTAATTGAAATATTTGATTATTTTCTCTATATCCTTACCGTCAAAGTCATTGCCGTATAATCTTAAAAAAATATTCCTTTTTAGATCTCTTGCAGGGATTTCTTCTTTTAAAGAAGCCATGAGTATTTTAGCTGAAAACCCAAACATTGAAAAACCCATCATCATTCTTTCCTGCCCACTTTTTCTCATAAGCATCTTTATATAGATCCTATCAATTTTATCAGGGTTATTTTCCATTATGCTCTCCAGGTATTTCATCAAATAGTGTTTTTAACTGTAAAGTCGATACCCATTTTTTTAAATATTTTAAATCAACTTTTTCCTTTAGCAAATTCCCGATATCCCTGAACTGTACCTCTGAATGGCTGGCTTTTGCCAAGATCAGTTTAGATAAGATCAAATCTTTAATACTGGCAATAAAAATTTCCAGATCCCCGATCTTTACTTTTTTTCTCCTCCTGAATTCAGTTTTTCTAAATTCAGAATCTTTCTTAACTATAAAATCAATTTTTATTATTTCGTCTAAATGGATGATATTGAACATTTTCTTATTCAAAATAGAATTTTTTACCATTTCCAGATCAATATAAAAATTCTTTTTAAAAAGATCGTAAAATTTTTCCGGTGACTTAATTTTTCTACAACAATGTCAATATCTCTTGTCATGCGTGGTTCGCAGTAGTAGTTCATTGCAGCAGATCCACTTATCATATAAGGGATCTTGTCTTCATTTAATTTGAAAATTACTTCTTCGAGGACTTCAAATTCATTAAGCATATTAATAGACGGGTACTTGAATTAATAAGTTAAATTCCTTGAATATCAATTTATAATTTTAATACTATCAAAAAAATTTATTAATAAAAGATAATAGGAGTCACCCTGGCAAACATCAGTGTAGAAACCGGCATTAATACCATACTATTTACCATATAATAATATTGCAAAATAAATATATATTTAGTAATATCTAAATCATACATAAACAAGTTAAATGAATAATATGAGTCCTAAAACAACCTTTATTATAAAAGAAGAAATAATAATGCAGGTCAAAGAAGCTGTCAAGACTGGCCAGTATAACTCCATGACTTCATTTGTTGAAAGTGCATTAAATAAAGAGATTGAAAGACTCAAGAAAGAAAAAATAATAAAAGACCTGAAAGAAGCAAGTAAAGATCCGCTATTCCTGAAAGATATTGAAGAAATTGAAGATGATTTTAAATTCACTGATTTCCAGTAGTTATCATTATGATATATAAATGGAATATATATTTTGCTGATCTCAATCCTGTTATCGGCTCAGAACAAAAGGGTATACGTCCGGTACTAATTATAAGCAATGAGGATTACAGCAATTTGATGCCGGTCGTAACAATACTTCCCATAACAGCTCTTAAGGCCGGAAGAAAAGTATACCCCAATGAAGTCCTGATAAGTGAAAAGCTAAAAAAGAAAACGGGTCTTGTAAAAAATTCATTGGTCCTGGCTCATCAAATAAGGACGATTTCAAAAAAAAGACTGTCCAGGAATATAGGGAACATTGAAAATTCTGATATTAGATCCGATACCGAAGAAGCTCTGAGGGTCCACCTGGATCTATAGCATATATTCATCCTGGTCCTGATTGATCGGAAGGTATCTTTATAATCTATAAATCCTGAGCTAATAAAAGCATATTCCCTGTCAATATGATCAATTTTATTATTCCACCCCTTATAATATAACTACAAATAATTTTTCACTTAAAGTGAAAAAAAGTTTTGCATTTTATTAAAAAACCTTTATAATGTAAAACAAAAGTTATAATTGTTTAATGAAATTATATCACGGTAAGGCTGGTGGAGCGTTTGTTTAATAAAGAAGATAAAAGCTACCCGATAGAGCTGGTAGCAGATTTTTTAAGTGTCAACAGCAGGACGCTTTATTATTATGAAAAATTTAGTCTTGTGGTCCCCTTGAGAAGGGGAAGGAAGAGGTATTATTCCAAAGAGGACATCAAGTGGCTGGAATATGTCAGGGAGATGATGTATGAGCATGGAATGAACCTGAGGTCCATAATCATCCTTATCAGGAGAAGGGATAATGTGATCATAGACAGGTGTCCCCTGGATGTGGTGGATTGTTTTAAGAATTATCTGGTGAGGATCAAGAATGAAGAAGAATAAAGTAAATATTATTAATGGAGGCTTTAAAATAAGCCGGGCAAAAAAAATTTATTAGAGAAAGGATAGATCGAAATGGGAAAAGCAGTAGGAATTGATTTAGGAACAACGAATTCAGCAATAGCAGTAATGGAAGGGGGAAAACCCACTGTTATCATAAACAGTGAAGGCGGGAGGACGACTCCTTCTGTTGTGGGAATAACTAAAAAGGGTGAAAGGCTTGTCGGGCAGCTGGCAAAAAGGCAGGCAGCCATGAATCCTGAAAATACCATATATTCAATAAAGAGATTCATCGGCAGGAAATATGATGAAGTCGAAAGCGAAAGAAAAATAGTGGCCTATAAAGTGCTAAAAGGAAGAAATAATCTTGCAGAAGTAAAAATGGGTGATAAGAATTATATACCGGAAGAAATATCTTCCGTGATCCTGCAGAAACTAAAAAGCGATGCTGAAAGCTATCTGGGGACAGATGTCACAGATGCTGTGATCACGGTACCTGCCTATTTTAATGACGCACAGAGGCAGGCTACAAAAAATGCAGGCAAGATCGCGGGCCTCAATGTCTTGAGGATCATCAATGAACCAACAGCAGCCGCACTTGCTTATGGGCTTGATAAAAAAGAGGATGAAAAAATACTGATATTTGACCTTGGCGGTGGGACCTTTGACGTTTCCATACTGGAAGTCGGAGAGGGAGTTTTTGAAGTAAAGGCAAGCCATGGTGATATGCATCTTGGTGGAGACGACTATGATGATAAGATAATGAACCACCTGGCAGAAGAGTTTAAAAAGGACCAGGGGATCGACCTGAGGAAAGACAAGCAGGCCCTGCAGAGGCTTATTGAAGCATCAGAGAAGGCAAAATCTGAACTGTCCACGGTAATGGAGACAGATATAAACCTGCCCTTTATAACTGCGGATGCAAGCGGTGCAAAGCATCTTGAGATGAAACTGACGAGAGCCAAATTCGAACAGCTGACTGCAGATCTTACCCAAAGATGCAAAGAGCCCCTGGAGAAGGCATTAAAGGATTCAGGGCTCAAAAAGGAGGAGATCGATGAAGTGATCCTCGTGGGTGGAGCCACAAGGATGCCGTCAATACAAAAACTGGTCAAGGATTTTACCGGAAAAGACCCTAATAAGAGTGTTAACCCGGATGAAGTAGTGGCAGTAGGGGCAGCTATTCAGTCAGGAGTACTCAAAGGTGATGTAAAAGATGTGGTGCTTCTGGACGTTACACCACTTTCTCTTGGTATTGAGACCCTGGGCGGAGTGCTGACCAGTCTGATAGAAAGAAATACCACTATTCCAACAAAGAAGAGCGAGACATTTACCACGGCTGCTGACAACCAGACCAGCGTAGATATCCATGTCCTTCAGGGAGAGAGGGATATGGCCAGGGACAATAAGACTATTGGAAGGTTCAGGCTGGATGGGATCCCACCCGCTCCCAGAGGGATTCCACAGATAGAAGTCGCTTTTGATATAGATGCAAATGGGATCGTCAATGTTTCTGCCAAGGATACTGCGACAGGCAAGGAACAAAAGATCACTATAACAGCGACCTCTCACCTGACTGATGAAGAGATCAAGAGAATGGTCGATGAAGCCAAGGAGCATGCAGAAGATGATAAGAAAAAACGAGGGCTTATCGATGCAAAAAATAATGCTGACAGCCTGATCTACACTACAGAAAAATTGTTAAAAGATGTAGCAGACAAGGTACCCGCAGACATGAAGAAGAAAATAGAGGACCAGGTCAAGGTATTAAAAAAGAGCCTGGAATCTGAAAATGAAGATGAGATAAAGAAAGAGACCGAGACACTTCAAAATCTGCAGCAGGAACTTTCACAGAAGATGTATGCCCAGTCAGGGGCAGGAGCCGGGGGAGCCGGAGCAGGCGGTCCCGGAGCTGCACCCGGAGGCCCCGGAGCAGGACCAGGCAGCGGTCCCGGAGCTGCAGGCGGACAGAAACCTGGAGCTAATGGGGAAGATGATGTCATAGATGCAGAATTTGAAGCAAAGGATGATGAAAAGAAATAGCAGGCTGTAAAAACATAAGCATATTTGAGATTTCCTGCCCATCGCTTAATTGAAAAGTTATGGGCAGGCATCTTTAAAGATTGAGATCAGGTGAGATCATATGGTTGATTATAAAGACTATTACAATATATTAGGGGTCGATAAAAAAGCTTCCCAGGACGAGATAAAAAAAGCTTACAGAAAGCTTGCAAGAAAGTACCATCCTGACGCTAATCCCGATAATCCCGGAGCAGAAGAGAAATTCAAGGAATTCGGGGAAGCTTATGAAGTATTAAAAGATCCCCAGAAACGGGCCAGGTATGACCAGCTGGGTTCTAACTGGAAGCAGTATGCAAATATGGGTGCCGGAGGCCCTGGTGGGGGCAGGACATATACCTATGATTTCAGCGGCGGCAGGGGATTTAATGCCGAAGATCTTGGCGGCAGCTTTTCAGACTTTTTTGAGATGTTTTTTGGCAGGGGAGCCGACCAGGGTTTTCCAGGGGCTGAAGCAGGATCAAGGTCCCAGTTTGGAGGCAGGAGAACCGCCATGCAGAAAGGCCAGGACATGCAGTCCGAAGCAAGCATCAGCCTGAGAGAGGCTTATGCGGGGACCAAGAGGTCCTTTAAAATGCAGAGGGGATCAAAAGTAAGAAATGTCGATGTAAAAATACCGGCAGGAATTAAAGACGGTGGAAAAATAAGGATTGCAGGAGAAGGGGCCCCCGGAGCAGGCGGAGGGCCTGGCGGCGATCTTTACCTGGTGATAAATATTGAGCCGCACAATTTTTTCACCAGAAAAGGCAGTGACCTGCACTGCGAGGTACCTGTGACTTTGAAGGAAGCTTATATGGGGGGTAAGATAGATGTCCCGACTTTTGATGGAAAGATGACAGTAAAACTGCCTGCTAAAACACAGGGCGGAAAGACACTCCGGCTTAAAGGCAGGGGGATGCCAAAGTTAAAGGGCGGAGGATCCGGCAATCTTTATGTAAAGACCAGGCTGGTGCTTCCTGAGAAACTTACAGCGGCGCAGAAAAAACAATTTAAGGAATTTTTAAAAAAGTATGATGAAAATCCAAGGGAAAACATCATAGTTTAATTATAAAAGAGAGATCAGCTATGGAATTTGAAAAATTTACAATAAAATCACAGGAGCTGCTTTCCGGGGCAAAAAAAATTGCATCGGAAAACGGCCATCAGAGCATTGAGGATGTTCATCTGGCTTCAGCCATGCTGGACACCAAAGATGGAGTCATTGTTCCAATACTCCAGAAGCTGGAGGTCAATATAGATGATACCCGGAAAAAAATAGAAGACCTTATAAATAAGCAGCCAAAGGTGACCGGAGGCGCTGCCCAGATCTATATGGGAGCCGAACTTACAAATATTTTAAATAATGCATTCAGTGAAGCTGAAAAAATAAAGGACCAGTATGTCTCGACCGAGCATATTCTTATAGCAATGGCCCAGAGCTCCGGGACAGTCGGGAAAATGTTAAAGGATGCAGGCATTACCAGGGACAAGATCTATAAGATCCTGGTAGATATCAGGGGCGACCAGAGAATAACTGACCAGAATCCTGAAGACAAATACCAGGCGCTAAAAAGATATGGCAAAGATGTCACCGAACTGGCGCGAAAAGGCAAGCTGGACCCGGTCATAGGGAGAGATGAAGAGATCAGGAGAGTGGTCCAGGTACTTTCCCGGAGGACCAAGAATAATCCGGTACTTATAGGAGAGCCAGGTGTGGGGAAAACGGCTATTGTCGAAGGACTGGCAAACAGGATAGTATCCGGTGACGTGCCCGAAGGATTAAAAGAAAAGAAAGTGATCGCCCTGGATATGGGTACACTTGTAGCAGGCGCTAAATTCAGGGGCGAATTTGAAGACAGGCTTAAAGCAGTATTAAAAGAAGTGTCCAAATCGAAAGGGCAGATAATCTTATTTCTGGATGAGCTTCATACGGTTGTGGGAGCAGGAGCTGCAGAAGGTGCCGTTGATGCATCAAATATGCTAAAGCCGATGCTTGCACGCGGGGAGCTTCATGCTATTGGAGCCACGACCCTGGACGAGTACAGGAAATATATTGAAAAAGATGCGGCACTGGAGAGAAGATTCCAGCCCGTGCAGATAAACGAGCCGTCAGTAGAAGATACTATTTCAATACTCCGGGGACTCAGGGAGAAATATGAGGTGCATCACGGGGTAAGGTTTAAAGATGCTGCCCTGATCTCAGCAGTGATACTGTCAGACAGGTATATATCAGACAGGTTTTTACCGGATAAGGCAATCGACCTTATTGATGAGGCAGCTTCAAAACTCCGGATAGAAATAGACAGCATGCCCCAGGAAATAGATGATATTGAAAGAAAGATAAAACAGCTGGAGATCGAGGTGCAGGCCTTAAAAAAGGAAAAAGATAAAGCTTCCGCTGCAAGGACAGAAAAAATAAAGAAGGAACTTTCAATGCTGAAGGAAAAAAGTGATGCGGCCAGGCTGCACTGGCAGCAGGAAAAAGATATCATTGAAAATATCAGGGCACTGAAAGAGGAAATGGAAAAAACCAGAATAGATACAGAGCATGCAGAAAGAGACGGGGACCTCCAGAAAGCGGCAGAGCTAAAATACGGAAAACTCCTTGAGATCCAGAAAAAACTGGACAGCGAGAACAAAGATCTTGAGGAACTGCAAAAAGATAAAAAGATGTTAAAGGAAGAAGTGGATGAAGAGGATATAGCAGAGACAGTTTCCAAATGGACCGGCATACCGGTCACAAGGCTGATGGAAGCCGAGATAGAAAAGTTGATCCATATGGAGGACAGGCTGAGAAAAAGAGTCATCGGGCAGGATGAGGCCATTACTGTTATTTCAAATGCCATAAGGCGGGCAAGAGCCGGGCTCCAGGACCCAAACCGCCCGATAGGATCATTTATATTCCTGGGACCTACCGGTGTGGGAAAGACAGAGCTGTCCAAGGCCCTGGCACAGTTTTTATTTGATGATGAGAAAGCAATGATAAGAATCGACATGTCTGAATACATGGAAAAGCATACAGTATCAAGGCTCATCGGCGCCCCTCCGGGATATGTGGGATATGAAGAGGGAGGATTCCTGACTGAATCTGTCAGGAGAAAACCATACAGCATAGTACTGCTTGATGAGATAGAAAAGGCCCATAATGATGTTTTTAATATATTACTCCAGATAATGGATGACGGAAGGCTGACTGATGGACACGGCAGGACAGTCGACTTTAAAAACACTGTGATAATAATGACCTCCAATATAGGCAGCCAGTGGATAACCGAGCTTGGCGATAAAGACGAAGAAGAGATGAACAAAAGGATCACCGAGGCCATGAAAAATAAGTTCAAGCCGGAATTCTTGAACAGGGTAGATGATACTATTATATTCCACAGGTTAAAAATGGCCGAGATCGAAAAGATCGTCGAGATACAGTTAGAAGGACTTAAGAAGATCTTAAAGGGAAAACAGCTTACACTGGAAATTTCCGAAAAGGCTAAAAAACTCCTGGCAAAAGAGGGATTTGACCCTGTTTACGGTGCCAGGCCCTTAAAAAGAGTGATCCAGAATGAAGTGCAGAATGTGCTGGCAATGAAGCTTTTAAATGGCGAGGTCAAAGAAGGCGGCAGTGTTGCGATAGATGTAACCGGACCCAAAGGGCAAGTACTTGATTTTAAGGTCATGGACAAAGCCGGAAATTAGATCTTATTTAAGGTTTAACTTTGCGGATATCTTCTACAAAGCCTTCATCCTGGCAACCGGCATCACCAGACGGTTCCCCTGAAACAAAAAGGCTTCCTGCCTCACTGATGAGTTCATTGAATCCTTCTTCAAGCTTTCCATTGATATGTCCAATGGCCTTTTTATAAGTCCCGCCATCAGCTATATCTTTAAAGTCTTTGATGATATTTTCTGCCATCGGGTCTATTGGATCACCGATGTACACATGTATCTTCCTGAAAGTATTGACTACAATAGAGATTATTCCTTCAGCCACATCACTCCTGGCGACAAAACTGCCGTCCGGGACCCCTTTGCGCAGATTATGGATGTAAATGGGAATTATGGGAATTTTTGTCTTATAGCTAAAATACGCGGCACCTTTCTGGAAAACCTCTAATTTATTATTCTTGTTCAGCTTGCCTTCAGGGAATATTCCGAAAAATATATTTTTCTTTCTTGAGATCCTAAATAGTTCCCTAAAACTGGCGGTATTTCTTGCAATCTGCTCGTGGAATACAGGGATACTATTGGCAAATTTCCTCATAAAAAAATTAGTAAACCTGCTGCCGAAATTTTTTCCCCCGGCCAGGAAATATATTCTTTTTTTTACTGCACTCAGCAAAACAATAGGATCGGCACCGGTAGTATGGTTTATGGCAAGTATGACCGACCTGTCCACGGGGATCTTCTTGTAATTGATCACCCTGATCCTAGTGACCAGCCTGTAAAAATTAATAAACAATACACGCGGTATGCTGTAAAAGAAATCTGTTAATTTTGTTTTAAAATTTTTCATTCTGGTATTATTATAGTAATAGGATATAAAGATACCGACATATTAATTTTAAACGTAAAAATCCCATAGTCAATAAAATAGTATAATGTATAATCAGGAAATAGATTTCCAAACAGGGATTAAAGTAGTATATTTACAAAAAATCAACAGGGCCACTCATGGGAAATATTAAAGAATATGATGCAATTATAATCGGTGCCGGAGTCATAGGCTGTTCCATAGCAAGGGAACTCAGTTACTATGGCTTAAAGGTAGCCTTAATAGAAAAAAGCTCTTATGTGTGCTCGGGTCAGAGCAAGGCAAATGGAGGTGTGATCCATGCAGGGCATAATGAGAAGCCGGGAACTCTTAAGGCAAAGCTCTGTGTGGAAGGAAACAGGATGTTTCCTAAAATATGCAGGGAACTCGGGGTCAAGCACAGAAAAACCGGGTACCTTGTCACTGCATTCAATGACACAGAAACAAAGACCCTGGAAAGGCTGAAAGAGCAAAGCAGGAGCAATGGAGTAAGGGTAGAGATCATTGGTTCCCAAAAGCTAAAAAAGATAGAGCCTGAAGTGTCAAGCGATGCTCTTGCTGCATTATGGGTCCTGGACACGGCGATCATTGATGTACACCGGTACGTGATCGCCCTGGCAGAACATGCGGCAGTTAATGGAGTGGACCTGATCCTGGAAGAGGAAGTCCTCGGCCTGGTCAGGAAAAGGGATCAGGTGAAAGGAGTCATCACCGGGAACCGAAAATATACCTGCAGGCTGGTAATCAATTGCGCAGGTTTAAATGCAGATGAGATTGCCGGGATGGCGGGCCTTTCTGATTTTACTCTTGTACCCCGGAAGGGAGAATACTATGTTCTTGATAAAGAAGCAGGAAAGATCATAAACGGTGCAATTTATCCGGTTCCATCTCCCCGTACCAAAGGGATCGCAGTTTTCCCGTCGGTGCACGGCAATACTATTTTCGGTGGAAACTCTACTATTGTTCCTGACAGGGGAGATACCTCTACTACCAGGCAGCAATACAGGGAAATGTCCAGGAAGTGCGCCAGGATGGTACCTGCCCTGAGGAATAAAAAGGTCATTGCTGGTTTTACGGGACTCAGGGCCTCGGTGAAAGGAAAAGACTTTATTATAGATAAGCCCGGACAGGTGGAAGGCTTATTAAATGTTGCAGGGATAGATTCACCGGGCTTAAGTTCGGCCCCGGCTATTGCAAAGTATGTGATAAATAAAATAAATGATGATTTTTTCAAAATAGAAAAGGATTCCTCAAAAAAAAGGGATTATTCAATAAAACCCATGTTCAGGGATCTGGCCGTTGAGCAGAAAAACATATTACTTAAGAAGGATAAGAGGTTTGGAAGGGTCATCTGCAGGTGTGAAAATGTGACAGAAGGCGATGTGGCCGGGGCAATTCACTCCCCGGTGCCTGCGACCACCGTGGATGCCATTAAGTTTAAGACCTGGGCGGGGGCAGGAAGATGCCAGGGAGCTTTTGACCTGAGCAGGCTCATGAAGATCATTTCACGGGAAACCGGTATTGACCCTGCAAGCATAGTTAAGAACCAGAAAGGCTCAAATATAGTCATGGGACATACCAGGAAGAAATAAAATAATGGACAATCATAAAACAACCGGTACAGTCATCAGCAGAATAAGGGATGCATATGAGGTGACCGTAATAGGTGCAGGGCCAGCAGGGCTTGCAGCAGCGATAGGTGCCAGAGAAGCAGGATGCAGGAATATACTGCTCATAGACAGGGAAAACCATCTGGGTGGTATACTCCAGCAGTGTATCCATCCGGGATTTGGGCTTAAAAGTTTTAAATGTGAACTTACAGGGCCGGAGTATGCATACAGATTCATATCTAAATTAAAGGACCTGAAAATAGATTATCTCACCGATACTTTTGTCTATAGTATAGATAAAAAAAAGACCCTGCTGATATCAAATCCAGGCATGGGGCTAAGGGAGATAAGGTCCAGGGCCGTGGTGCTTGCAATGGGATGCAGGGAAGGCACCAGGGGTTCGGCCGGCATACCGGGGTTCAGGCCCGCAGGTATTTTTACAGCAGGGACCGCCCAGAGACTTATCAATATCGATGGACTGATGGTGGGAAAAAAAGTAGTGGTCCTCGGTTCAGGGGATATCGGGCTCATCATGGCCAGAAGATGTACCATTGAAGGGGCAGAAGTCAAAGCAGTAATTGAGATCCTCCCTTATCCAGGCGGGCTAAACAGGAATGTGGTACAGTGCCTTGAGGATTTTAATATACCCCTTCTTTTAAACCACACCATAAATTTTATCCATGGCAAGAAAAGGCTGACCGGGGTACAGATCGTAAAAGTCGGCAAAAATGGCGAGGCAATAGATGGCACAGAAAAACATATTGATTGCGATACGATCCTTCTTTCAGTCGGGCTCATCCCTGAAAATGAATTAAGCAGGCAGGTAAATATCCCTCTTGATCCTGATACCCGGGGACCGGTTGTGGATAATATGATGCAGACAGAGGTGGATGGTTTCTTTGCCTGTGGTAATGTGGTCCATGTATATGATCTTGTGGACCATGTATCACAGGACAGCTATATTGCAGGGCAGGGTGCAGCTGGGTCTGCCCTGGGCAAAGCAAGCAGGGCAAAAAAAATAATACAGTTCAGGAAAGGGGAAGCTGTAAAGAATATTGTTCCACAGATCTACAGGGACCATGGCGCCGGCGGCAGCAAAACAAAATTATCCCTCAGGGTAGGCAGGCCCTTTGGCCAGTCAAAAATTATTTTCAGATGTGGCAAGAAAGTAATCGGCCAGATCAAAAAACCATATGCTGTACCATCAGAAATGTTAAGGCTGGATATTTCCAAATTGATCGAAAATATAAAAAAACCATCTGAAGTAGAAATAAGCGTAGAGGAGTCAAATTGAAACGGGAAGTAATATGCATAGTCTGCCCAAAATCCTGCAAGATAGAAGTGGAGACAGCCAGGAGTGAAAAACAGGCAAGGGGAGGCGACTGCCCAAAAGGCGGAAAGTATGCTGTAACCGAACTAACTGACCCCAGGAGGATCTTTACCACTACAGTTGCAGTGGTAAAAGGAGAAGAAGAAGTCATCCCGGCAAGGTCCTCGGGGCCCATAAAAAAGGACCAATGGAAAAAGGCAAAAAAAATCGCTGACGGTATCAGTGTAAAAGCGCCGGTCAGGTTTGGCCAGGTACTTTCAGAAGATTTTTTAGAGAAAGGCATCAAGCTTGTCTCGACCAGGGAAATCGCATGGTCGGGATCCTAGATACGGCCCTTTATTTATTTAGCTATGTTTTTAATATTGGCTTCCCCAATATCGCATCCCTAAACACTTTTTGAAGTAGATCCTGATGATTCTTTATGATTGATATAATCTACCATATATATTAATATTAATAATATGCATATTAATTGAAGATCGAGGGATCAGGTGAAGTATAATGGAAAAAGAAAGAACATCTATACTTTTAGATAAAGATATTATGTTAAGACTAAAAACATTATCTAAAACTACTAATAGATCTACTTCTTTTCTTATAAGAGAAGCAATCAGTAGCTATGTGGCCAAAAAAGTTCCTAAAAAGAAAATCAGCATAATCGGTATTGGGAGCAGCGGAGGTTCAGATATTGCCAATAATGAAGATGAGTATCTTAAAGGATTGGGGAAAGACTGATAATGGTTAAGTATTGTAATAGTATTCATGGAAGGGAAAAATGCAGGTAATCCTGGACACTAATGTAATATATTCCATGATGGATAAAGATGACAGGCAGCATCTAAAGATTAAAAAATTCTTTCAAGAAAATAATGATTTTCTATATATCCTGCCTTCTACTACAATAATAGAAATTTGTTACCTGGTCAGGACAAGGTTATCTCCACATTTAGAAATAAGGTTTCTTGAAGAGATCAACCGGAACTTTAATCTAGAACCGGTAAGGGACGCAGACATTTTTCGTATTGTGGAGATATTGAAAAAATATGATACCCTTGGTATAGGCTATGTAGACGCCTCTATTGTTGCGATAGCTGAGCGGCTCAGACTAAATAAGATCCTGACCCTTGATAAAAAACATTTTGAAGTACTTGTCCCGATGGGATTTGACTCTTTTGATATACTTATTTAAAGAGCCAATACCGGGGTATGCCCCGCTCCCGGTCATTGCAATTTACTGCCTATAGAAGTAAATATTTTTTTAATATTATCATAATGGGTGCCCTTCCAGTAATAATGGCCGCATTTACTGCAATACATAAAATCTTCTTGAGTCTTGAATACATACGGCGGCACCTTATCCCTGGCTTTGGCCCTGGTTGCTTCAATAAGGCTGTCATTGCATACCAGGCAGCGGGCAAGATCGGGGTTTAAAGACAGGCCAAGCCCGGAGTGCAGCTGCCTTAATTGATCTATCAGCAGATCATGCTTTATGAATACAGATCTTAAGGTACCATTTTTAAATATCCTTCGTTTAAGCATCAGGGAATCCCTGGTAAGGACGATGCGGCCAGATTTTTGTGCTATTTTTATTATTTCATCA
>SDBS01001245.1_pt1 | contig 26004 bp, 23 predicted proteins | sample 2277091 | NCBI WGS metagenome assembly SDBS01 (sample SAMN10404972, study PRJNA504765) | marine sediment metagenome | isolation source: marine sediment core GS10_PC15, 163 cmbsf | place: Arctic Ocean: Southern Knipovich Ridge | collected 2010
AGCCCTAGCTCCCATAAATAGTGATGAGAAAGCTTTGCTCATTTCAATCTTTAAGAAAATAGAGAAACATCTGGGCAGGGGTAAGGTAAAAGAGATAATTAAATCGCTTACCTTAGACAGGGGGCTATTGGGGAGCGCACTTCTTATGGAAATTAAAACATAGATGGGGTATAGACTTTGTCACCTTAGTTAGAGACGATGATCTTGATTTTGTAGAGCATGTAGAGTACTACTTAAGAGGGGTAGAGCCAACTTTCAAGGAAAGATGGATAACTGTTAAGAAAAGAGGAAAGAAGGAGAAAAAGAAGATCAGGCTATCGGGCATCAACGGACTTTCCTTAAGAAGATACTCTAAAGAAGGGAAAAAGAAGGATTTAGGTAAAGTTAATTGTGTCATTGTCTATGATGAGTATAAGGGAAAGATAAGAAGAAGAATTTATGTTACTACCTTAGATGCCAAAGCTGATCCTTTTAAGATTTATACACTCTATAAAGATAGATGGATTATTGAAAATCAGGGGATAAGGTATCTCTCGCAAAGATGGAGCTTAAGAGACTTTGCCGGAAGAAGCTTAAATTCTATCCAGACCAGAATCTGGAGTATTCTTATCCTCTACAATGCAGTAAAGATCTTAGAGATGAAATATGAAGATAAAATGGAGAAGCTAAAGGATAAAATGAGAGAGAAAGGTGAGCGATCTTATCTTTCCGGCTGTGCTCTGATGGTCTATGGAAGAGATAAATATTATGGCATCTTTAGTGGAGTTAACTATGCTAATTTAGTAGCTGAACGCACTGCTAGAATTACTGCTAAGGCTACTGCCAGTTCTACCGCTAAAGAAATCGCTGAAGAACTTGAGAAAATGTTACTCGAGAAGGCTTCCAAAAAGAAAATAGGAGAGTTTGTAAAAGAACTAAAACAAGAATAATTTTCCTGCACTCTCCTTTTAAATTCAGGGACCATTCCGTCCAGAAAAGGAGAGGTATTGCTTTTTCCCCACCTTTACCCACTATAAATCATCAGCAAAGATAGAATCCTTTCAAATTATTTTTTCCCTTCCATTTTCCTATCAGAGAATCTCTCATTTTAGTCTATTTTTCCCGGAGCTTCCAAAATCAGCGTTTACTTTCAATTTTTCAGATTTGACGCGACCTCTTGACAACAAAATCCTTTGTGATATAATATGTATACGATAACACACCGATACTAAAAGGAAGCAGAAAAGGTCTGTAGGAGAGAAGAAATAACTATTAGAGAAAAATTCGAGGGTGAAGAGAAATTCGTTCCCCAGGGAAGAAAGAAAGTGAAAGAATGGAAAAGGTTCGCGACAATTAAGGATATAGCCCAAGAAGCGAGGGTGTCAACGACTACAGTTTTACGGACAATTCATAATAATGGTTATGTAGCTAAAAAGACAGAACAGAGAGTGCTTCATGCGATAGAGGAGCAAGGCTACGAAATAAACCTTATTGCCCAAAGTTTAAAGAAGAAGCGTACTTATATTATTGGACATATCCTGGCTAGCCTCTTTCCTAATCCCCTTTTTGCCGGTATAGCTCACGGAGTGGAGTGTAAAGCAAGCGAACAAGGCTATGAGGTAATCACCTGCCATACTTTCAGAGATGTGCAAAAGGAGAGAGCTGCGATAAGACTATTACTAAGCAGACGAGTAGATGGCATAATTATTTCAATCCCCCTAAAAAAGGAAAATATATATCTAGCAAAAAGGAAAGGCGTACCACTAATATTGGTGGAACGGCCTATAGATGTACCTAGCGTTGATACCATAGTAGTGGATAATTTAGTTGGTGCATATGAAGCAATGGAACATCTTATCTCTCTTAATCACAAGAGGATAGGATTTATCGGTTACAAGCCTGGGTATCAAATTGAAAAGGAGCGATGGGAAGGTTACCGAAAGGCTCTAAAAGATCACGGTCTTTCGTTCGATGAAAAACGCATCAAGTTTTGCAAAGCATATTCCGTAGAGGAAGGCTTTCGCCTGATAGAGGAGCTGCTGTCAACTGATGAATCTATTACAGCTGTGTTTGCTGCTGCTGATTGTTTAGCAATAGGAGTAATTCAGAGGTTATGGCAAAAAGGGATTCGAATTCCAGAAGATGTTTCAGTGGTTGGATACGATGACACACTCGCAATGTATACTTCGCCCAGACTTACGACAGTTGCCCAGCCAATGGAAGAGATGGGGCAGTCAGCGGCTCAAATACTTATAGAGAGAATAGAAAGTGAAGAAGAACGGGCTCCCAAAAAGATAGTTCTGAAGACAAAGTTGGTAATTAGGGAGTCTACGAGACCAATAAAGTGATTAGCAAGAAGTTTTTTGCGGCGATATGTAGTCGAATACACATACACTGGCAAGGTCTTGGCCAAAAAATGCCAAAACATTGAAAATATCCTAATTCACGATACTTGAACTAGCAACAGTTTACGTAAAAGAACAAAGCTTCATCTTCAACAAATCACAAATTTCACAGATAACCTATCAGTACTTTCTTGCGGTTTATGTGAAAGTTCAAGGGTAGCTTCTGCTCAATGGTTGTAGAAAGATATTAGCAGAAGCCATCAATTTTCTGTAAAAAATTTGGTTGTTAAGATAAGGAGCCAAAAATAGGGCCGGGGAGGTGAGAGATCAAGAAAATAAATAGGCCCAGTAGCTTGGGGAAAAGGAAAGGTTAAAGAATTTAATTTTAGAAGCTCTCAGAAAAGAATGAAGCATGTCCAAATTTGAGTTATTCCATAATAACTCAGGAGGGAATAAAGTGAAAAGAAAATTAGGAAAATATCTTTTGGTGTTGTTGGGGATATGTTTATTGCTTCAAGCATCAACGTTGTTATTGGCAAAGGAGAGTGTAGCCGCAGAGAAGGCTACTATAAAGTTTTGGTATATGTATGGAGGAGAGGAAGGGGTGTTGATAAGAGAGTTCATTGAGAGATTTAACAAACTCAATCCAGACATTAAAGTAGAGGGTCTTGAAGTTGGATGGAGCCGTATTATCGAGAAGACAATGGTAGCTATAGCTGGAGGGACTCCTCCGGATGTAGTCACATTGTGGGGTTTCAACACGGCTTCTTGGGGAAGTGAAAGTTTCCTGGTTCCAATCGACGAGTTCATAAAAGAAACCGAAATAAAAGAGGAAGATTACTTTCCTGTTGCCTGGGAGTCTATTAATTATGACAATCACATATGGGGGTTGCCCATCTATATAAGCATGGGCGTTATGTATTACAATAAAGACAGGTTTGAAGAAGTTGGGCTTGACCCTGAATCCCCTCCTGTAACGATTGCTCAATTGGATTCGTATAATGATAAGTTAGTTAGTTATGATGAAAAGGGAGATTTGAAAACAATGGGATTTATTCCCTGGAAGCTTGCGAATCCCTGGGTCTGGGGTTATGTTTTTGGGGGAGACTACTATGATTACGAAACAGGGAAGATAACGGCTAATGATCCGAAAATTGTAGAATCTTTGGAATGGGTGATTTCCTATAATGAAAAATTTGGCGGAAATAAGGTATCAGCCTTTCAAACAGGTTTTGGACGTGACTTCTCTTTTGAATCCCCGTTCTATACAGGTAAACTTGGTCTATACCAAAGTGGAGAATATGAAAGAAGTTGGATACCACGCTACGCACCTGATTTGCAATATGGGCTTGCGTTTAATCCTTACCCACCGGGAGGTAGAGAAAAATCCACTGCGATTAATAGTAATCTCATAGCAATACCGGCAGGAAGTAAATATCCGAAACAGGCATTTGAGTTCATTAAGTGGCTGACTGGTTCTGAACCGGCGGAAGAATATTGTGTATACGTAGCGACTATTCCTGCTAGAAAGGATCTTGCTTACAAACCTATATTCTTCGAACAGCCATATCAAGAGCTGTTCTTAGAAATTGTAAGTTCACCAAATGCTAAACTTGCGCCCATAATTCCGGTGCAGCAAATGTATCAGGCAGAACTTCTCTCAGCAATTGAATATGCTGTTTTTGGCAAAAAGACTGCTAAAGAGGCTCTGGATGACGTGACTGCTAAGATTCAGAAAGAACTCGATAAATACCTTAGTAGATAAAGAAAAAGATTGAGCCCTTGCCAAAAAGCAAGGGCTCAATCTTTAGGAAGCATGGGCCTTGGTCATTTCAAAAATAAACTCAATATCTTCAGGATTTACTTCGCGTCCTTGAATAATGTTGGTTTTTTCCATGACTCAACGGTAGTATAAAAAGAAAAATGAGTTCAGTGGTGGTAACCCTAAGGAAAAAATAGATGATTTGGAGAGCTGGACTAAGGTCTCTATTTGAGTAAGTACGGAGTGCCCGAACAGTACAAAATTACTTTGTCAGGTGGGTTGTTTGAAATTTTGATGGGTTGAAATAGGTTGAAAATATAAGGGGAGGAGTTCTTGAACTACCTCAGGAAAGGAAGGAATAGGATTCTTAAACATAGGCTAATAAGAGGATCAAAAGCTATAGATCAGAGAAATGGAATGTTATTTGTTCTACCTTGGTTTATAGGATTTCTTTGCTTCATCCTTTACCCTGCTCTTGCCTCACTTTATTATAGTTTCTGTGATTACGGTATCCTTACAAATGCCCGCTGGATCGGTATAGAGAACTTCAGAGCTTTGTTTACCGAGGACAATCTGTTTTGGGTATCCTTATATAATACCATTTACTACACTGCATTTTCACTTCCGATAGGACTTGGAATAGCTGTGACTTTCGCGATGTTTTTAAATATGAAGGTTAAAGGACTAGCTGTCTACAGAACTATTTATTATCTGCCCACTATAGTGCCAGTGGTTGCCTCCTCTGTCCTGTGGATGTGGATCCTAAATCCTCAGTATGGATTACTGAATGCTCTTTTAGGGCAGTTGGGGCTTCCAAGGCCAGGATGGATTGCTGATCCAGAGTGGTCGAAGCTATCTTTGGTTTTAATGAGCTGGTGGGGATTAGGTGGAGCTGTCCTTCTATGCCTGGCAGCACTGCAGGACGTACCTCAACAACTTTATGAGTCGGCAGAGTTGGACGGAGCTAACTGGTGGGACAAATCTATTCACATTACTGTCCCTATGATTACACCAGTGATATTCTTCAACTTTGTCATGGGTTTAATTAATTCCTTTCAATATTTTACTCAAGTTTATATTATGACTGGGGGAGGCCCGGCTAATTCTACCTTGTTTTATTCTCTTTACTTATACAGAAATGCTTTCACCTATTTTAAGATGGGATATGCTTCTGCTCTCTCCTGGTTGTTGTTTTCTCTCGTGCTATTTTGTACCCTTCTTATATTCAAAAGTTCGAGGAAGTGGGTCTATTATGCGGGTAAAGTTGAGTAAAGGATAAATACATGACAGAGCTAAAGAGTTCTAAGTGGCGAAAAAGAAAAAAAGAGATAACCCGAGGGACAGTGTCCCACATAGCTTTATTAATGGGAAGCCTACTCTTTATCTTTCCTTTTTACTGGATGATTTCCACTTCCCTGAAACCAGATTCCCAAATCTATGTTTTTCCTCCAGTCTGGATACCCAATCCCTTACAATGGTCTAACTATTCCAGAGCAGTAAGTTTTATTCCTTTTTTCACCTACTTGTTAAATACTTTGTATCTTTGTGGAATGAATATAGTAGGCGTTCTTATTTCTAGCTCGTTGGTGGCATATGGCTTTTCTCGCATAAGATGGTATGGGCGAGATTTCTTCTTTATAGTCCTTCTATCTACTTTAATGATTCCCTATCAAACGACTATGATTCCTTTATTCATAATCTTTAGAAAAATAGGGTGGATAGGAACTTATAAACCTCTTTGGGTACCATCCTTTTTCGGTGTAGCTTTCTATATTTTTCTTCTACGACAGTTCTTCATGACCATTCCCTCAGAATTGTCTGACGCGGCAAAAATAGATGGAGCGTCAGAATTGGTGACTTTTTTTAGGATATTACTCCCCTTGGTTAAACCAGCTTTAGCTGTGGTAGGTTTGTTCAGCTTTTTGGCGACTTGGCATAATTTTCTTGGTCCCTTAATTTACTTAGATGATCAGGCAAAATATACTTTATCTTTAGGACTGCAGCAATTTCTAAGTCTTCATGGGGCAGAATGGAGTCTTTTAATGGCAGGGTCAACATTAATGACTGTACCCATTGTTATTATCTTTTTCTTTGCTCAGCGAACATTTATTCAAGGGATTGCTTTAACAGGATTGAAGGGTTAAATAGTAAGTATATCACTCAATTAATAGAACTCGTCTTTCACGAAAGAACTACTTTTTGGCAAAGGCGAACATTATATCGGAGGTATGAAATGAGAAGGAATGTAATGTTATCACCTTCTTTTGTAGATATGCTTGTACTAACGGGAGAATGTATTGATCCTGCCGGGGAGGATAAATACGCAGCTCTTATCCCGGATGAGGTCAAAAGGCAACAACGAGGACAAATAGAGCGTGTCCTTGAGGGAGAAAAACCAGACTATTTGCCTTTCTCTGCTAATTTACGCTGGTGGTTTGCTGAGCGGTGGCATGCAGGCACCCTTGAGCGCGATTTAGAAGGTGTAGATTTAAATTATCTTGGGTTACACGAGTACCACGATCCTGTAAATATCTACAAAGTGGAATACGAAGCAGAGAGCAAAATCCGGACGTACATCCATTGGTATGGAAAGCCGATTCGTTATGTGCGAGGGGGCTATCCTGGCGAAGTCAGAGTGATTGAGATATATACTCCTATAGGAACATTGAGAGCAACGGAAAAATACGTCTCATATACATTTGGAATTACTGAGTACCTGATTAAATCAGTAGAAGATCTCAGGGTTTTCCGTTACCTCTTGGAGCATTGCCGAGTTACACCCGTACCTATTATTAATGTTCGAGCGCCTGCAAGCATCATAGCTGGACCCAAGACACCTATGCAGGCTTTTGTTGTAGAGTTAGCTGGTATTACTAATACAGCGTACTTAATGGCTGATGCACCACGTGAAATGGAAGAAGTAATGAATCTAATTGCCAAAATAGAGGAAAAGATTTATGAAATTATTGCCAACTCAGAGATTAGTAACGTCGGAACAACTGAAAATATATCATCTGAAAATAGCGGTGGATACTTTGACTGTTATATTGGCCCTCAGCTTGCTCAATGGGCGAATTTGGTGCATGCCCATGGTAAAAAATTTAGTATCCACATGGATGGGACACTCAAACCAATCTTAAGCCGCCTTCAGAATCTTGGCATAGACCTTGTTAATGGAGTAACAGCCGCACCAGTAGGTGATGTTGAGGTGGAACACTTAAGAAAAATGGCTGGCGATCAGTTAATCATACAAGATATTCTTCCAAATTCCATATTCACGCCTGTGTTTTCTGATTCTGAATTCGAAGAGTATGTACGCAAGGCGATTCTCTGCTTTAAAGATGACAATAAAATAATTCTGGGCATTGGTGATATGTTACCACTTAATGGTTCGATTAAGCGGGTAGAGAAAGTTGTTAAAATGGCGCAAGAATTAACTGGTAGATGACGTTTTGCTTTTAAGATATGCATTAACCCGAACAATCCAGGTTGATACTCCTTAACCGAAGCTTTTGATTGATAAGGGCTAGAAGTACCGGCGAAAGAAGAACCAAGACAATAAAACCTGAAGGGTTCCCAAGGTAACCCGATAGTCTAAAACTCAAAAGAAGAAAAGTATATGCCTGTAAAAAAATCAGTGTGCATTGAAATGGCTTATCCAGAGCTGAAGTTCTACGATCGAATAAGGAAAATAGCTGAAATAGGCTACCCTGCTGTAGAATTTTGGAGTTGGACTAATAAGAATATGAAGCTATTAAAGGAATCAGTAAAAGAGGCCAAGATACAAGTGGCAGCCTTTTGTGGTAATTCAGGTGGATCCATGTTGGATAAATCTAACATAGACAGTTTCCAATTAGGTTTGAAAGAATCGATAAACATTGCCCGGGGATTAGAGTGTAAGACTTTGATTACTACGGCAGGGAAAATCGTGAATACTCAGGGCAGACTGGAGCAAAGGGAAATCCTATATGAAAATCTGTGCAGAGCTGCGGATATTCTTGAAAAGGAAAAGATTTCCTTGGTCTTAGAGCCTTTGAATGTACTAGTAGATCATCCTACTGAATTCTTATCATCCTCAAAGGAAAGCTTCAATCTAATCAGGTCAGTTAATTCTGCAAAAATAGAAGTACTCTATGATATTTATCACCAGCAAATAACTGAAGGAAACATTATCGATACAATTTGCCGTAATATTTCACTTATAGGTCATTTTCATTCTGCTGGTGTACCGGGAAGGAATGAACTATATAAGGGAGAGCTTAACTATTCTGAAATATTAAGAAAAATTGAATCTCTAGACTATGATGGGTATTTTGGCCTTGAATTTATACCCACGGAACCCTGCGACCTATCCTTAATGAAGATACAAGAGATGTAATTGGATTACAGAGCTACATCGTAACTGTGCTACTGACAAAATAAATAATAAGAGAAGGAAAGTTCATATGGCAAAAGCAGCTTTTATTACCGCACCAAAGGAAGTGCAGATACGAGATTACGAGACAGCAGTTATTCAGGAGAATGAGGTAAAAGTAAAGACTTTATTCACCGGTTTTAGTCATGGTACAGAAATGAATTTTTACCGGGGGACAGCTTCCTTTTACCGCAAGAGATTTGACCCGGACCTTCGGTTATTCTTGGAAACTGATAAGGCTTGGGATTATCCCATACGATATGGATATATCAACGTAGGGGAAATAACAGAGCTCGGTGGTGAAGTTACCAGGGTTCAAAAAGGAGACATGGTTCTGACCTTTCAACCTCATCAAACTGAAAGTGTAGTTAACGCCGATGGTGTGGTAAAATTATCGAAGAATATAGACCCTCTTCTGGGCATTTTTATTCCTAATGTGAGCACCACTTTTAACGGGATTCTGGATAGTCACATTAACCTCGGAGAAACGGTGACAGTTTTTGGATGCGGCCTTCTGGGTCAACTCTTGATTCAACAGGCAAAACTATCCGGTGCAGGACAGGTTATCGCTGTGGATATGATCGATAAACGTCTTGATATTGCCTCCATCTCAGGAGCCGACATTGTTCTCAATCCCAAGAAAGAAAAGGACATTGCCCTCAAAATAAGAAGACTAACCAGTAATATCGGTTCAGATGTGGTAATTGATGTAAGTGGCTCTGATAAAGCTTTACATCAGGCAATTCGCACCACTGCATTTCAAGGAACTGTGGTAGCTTTATCCTGGTATCAGGGGGGAGCCTCTAATCTCTTCCTGGGAGAGGAGTTCCATCACAACCGAGTTACTATCAAGTGCTCTCAGACCGGGAGTACTGATGTAGCGTTAACTCATCGGTGGAATAATCAACGAAAACTGAATACAGCATTAAAGCTTCTAAAGACTCTCAAATTGAAGGAATTGGTGTCTCACAGGTTCAGTTTTGCCGACGTCGCTTCTGCGTACAAGCTTATTGATCAACATCCAGAAGAGGTTTTACAGGTAGTAGTCGAGTACTGATGAATGCTGATATTTTTTAAACCGTACCTTCGTACTGAGCTCCAGCTGGGTATGATATGACCGAAGCAGGGGCAATTGGATTGAACAAAGGACAGGGTCATCTTTATGGTTATGGCAAAAGAAATGGTTCATTCTTGCCTCAAATTCTCCAGGGGGAAACTTAATTGTGAGGCTTTTCAGTTTCAGTAAAGAGGCCAATTCTCCTTTTAGGAACATAAGATAGTTATGAGAAAGAAATCCTCCCCAAAGTCAAATTTTTAAAGATCAATTAGGTATAGTTACCTAACATGTTATACAAGAAGGTCTTATGTGGAAGGAAACAACAAAACTTGAGCGGAATGAAAAAGTATTTAGAGAAGAATTTGAGCAGTTTTTACCTCCAAAAATTTTAGATTTTCATATTCACATATTTCCTCGAAATGTAGTTCCTCCTGGCCATGAGAAGAGTTTGGATTCTGGAGGAGAGGTTACTCAATACACTACAGAAGAGCTGAAACAGGACCTTGTTGAAGTATACCCTGGAAGGGATTGTTATGGGGTTTGTTTTGGCTACCCGGGAAAGGAGCTGAGGACATCCGTTAACAATGAATATTTGGCAGATCACTGTGACTACAAGCACCTTTTTCCCTTGAGGCTTCTTCATCCCCAGGAAAACCCGGAAGATGTTGCCGAAGATATAAGAAAAAGAAGGTTTCTGGGGTTTAAACCTTATCCCCATTATGTTGACAAGGAAGAGGTTGCAATTGAGGAGATGCTTCCTGATAGGCTAATGGAAATTGCCAATACCTTTGGTCTCATAGTGATGCTCCATATCCCACGAAAGGCACGACTTGCTGATCCCTTAAATCAAAGACAGATTGTATCCTTAGCCCAGAACTATCCCCGGGCAAAGATAGTCCTTGCTCATATTGGAAGGGCCTATTATTTAAAAAATATTGTAGGGCATCTTGATAAAATAAAGCATCTACCCAACCTTTACTTTGATCTTGCCATGCTGAACAACTGGGAGGTACTCGAGTACCTTTTCTATAGTGTGGAGAAGCACAGAATACTATACGCTACAGACACTCCTATAGCCCTTGCTCCGGGAAAGTTAGTGGAGATAAATGACCAGTACGCCTGTATCACTCCCGGGCCCTGGCGTGCTGGTACCGTTATCATAGATGATTCCAAGAAAATTACCTATACCTCTTTTCTCTACGAGGAGCTACGGGCTATTAAGAAAGCTATTAAAAGGCTTAATCTTTCAGCTTCATTCGTTGAGGGTATCTTTTATTCCAATGGAATGAGGCTACTGGAGTCTGTTGAGAAAAATATCTGAGGGGAGAAAAAGTGAGTATTTCAATTGGTATGGTTGGATTGGGAGACTTTGGAGGAGAGTTTATCAAACTCTTTAAAGAGCATCCAAGTGTGGACAGAATAGCTCTTTGTGATCTTAACACCCATTTATTAAAGTATTATTCCAGGAAGTTTGAGATCTCTGAGACATACCACAGTCTCCGTGAGATTCTCAAAACGGATATTGAAGCTCTGGTTATTATTACCCAACCTGAATTCCATGCTTCTCAGGCTATTAAAACCTTAAAAGCTGGAAAACATGTCTACAGTGCCGTTCCTGTGGCCAGTTCCCTTGAGGAGTGTGATGAGCTGGTACGCACAGTAGAAAGAACTGGCCTGATATACATGATGGGAGAGACGTCCTATTTTCGGTCTGAAACTGTGTTTTGTCGAAAAAGGGCAAAGGAGGGTTCATTTGGTGAGTTTGTCTACTGCGAAGGGGAGTACATGCACGATTTAATTTTCCGTATGTGGGGGCAAAGAATAAATCAATATCGTTACGGGATTGAGTGGGAAAAGCATACCCACCTTAGTATACCATTTATGTATCCCACCCATTCCATTGCCTTTCCCGTCTCAATAACCGGTGCTCATATGATCGAGGTTTCGGCTATGGGATACACCTACCCTAATGAGGATTGGCTTCAAAGATATCTTTATCCTAACAAAAATCAGCTTTCAAAAAAGGATAAGGAAAGTGAATTTTGCAATGAGGTAGCACTTTTCCGTATGAGTAACGGAGCAATTGCCCGTATCTGTGAGTTCCGCAAGATAGGTCATCAGACGGCAGAACGCTTTCGGATCTTTGGGACGAAGGGGAGCTTTGAATGGGATGTTAGTGGTAGTCGTTGGTGCCATATAGATAACTGGGAACCAGTTAATGTAGAAAATTATCGGGACCCTCTGCCCAAACCGTTAGCCTCTGATTTAGGAGGTCACGGAGGCTCACATGCTTATCTGGCGCATGAGTTTGTTGACTCTCTTGTGCATAATCGTCAGCCCGGCATCAATGTATGGGAGGCTGCCCGCTACTTTGCTCCCGGTGTAGTTGCCCACCAATCATCCCTAAAAGACGGGGAGCCTCTCAAAGTCCCCGATTGGGGAGATGCACCGGAAAGGTAAGACACAAGATAAAATTGAGTTTACATGGAGTATAAAATAAATAATCTTGAGCGATTTAAAGCAATTGTTCACTTTGATAAACCTGATTATGTACCCATATTTGCTTTTCCAGGTGCACCGGGGGTATCCTTAGGTTGTATGGCCAAAACACACAGACGATTAGTTGAGACTGGAATGCCTGAAAGGATAGATGGTTCTAGCTCATTGGATACATACATGTATACAATGACAGAAAAGTGGCGCAGATATTGGGGAACAACAGGGCCGTTTCTAGTTAATTTTTTCCCGGGAGACCCTCCCCAGGGGATCAGGACAGAGAAGTGGATTGAGGGAGAATGGGAAATAGTGGAGTCTGAAACAGGGGCCCTCACACGACAGATAATTGACAATAATATCACCTACTCTATGCCCGAGTACATATTGTACGATGTGCGAGATAGAAAATCCTGGCAGTTCTATCGAGACAGAATGACTCCCGGCTCATTATGGCCCGCTGACAGGATAGAGAGAGAATGCCAGCAATTTGACAATCGAGATAGACCTCTTGCTATTACTGGTGGTTCAACATGGGGATTTCTCCGCTCTCTTATGGGCCCCGAGAAAGCCTGCACTACACTTTATGATGATCCAGGGTTAGCACATGAGATTATTGATTGGAAAACCTGGATAATTAAGACTTATTATTTTCCCTTGATTGAGCGGCTGCGCCCAGAGATTATTTATGCCGGAGAGGATTGTTGCTATAATCATGGTATGCTTATTAGTCCAAGGTCATTTCGTGAATTTTGCAGCTTGCACTACCGAGCTCTTGGCAAAATCGCCAGGGACTGTAGTGTTGATATGGTGACCATAGATACTGATGGCAATGCGATGGAACTGCTTCCCTTGGTAGAGGAATGCGGGGTTAATTGCATTTACCCCTTTGAAGTTAAAGCCGGGAATGACCTTTTTGTCTTACGCAAGCAGCATCCCAAGTTTATCTTAATGGGTTGGTTGGAGAAAGAGGTTCTCAATGAGGGGAATGCTCACTTGATTAAACAGGAAATTATGTCCAAAGTTCCTTCACTCTTAAAAAAAGGGAGATACTTTCCCAATGTTGATCATGGCATTCAACCACTGGTAACATTTGAGAATTTATGTAAGTTTATGACCTTAATTCACGAGATTACAGGCAATCCCGAGGGAGAGTTTCCAAGAATAAGGCCTTAAGACATTGCTGTCCGTCCTATATAATTTCTTTGGTGAGTGGGTATTTGACTTATCTTTTTGTGAATGAGTAAATGTCTCGATGGGGTATATCCTTTTCAGATTATGAAAAAATGCTCAGAAGTACTACCCTGACTTTGTCACACTACAACTCCAAGCCAATATCGTTAAGGATTTGAAAATTTCAAGTTTTGCAAATACCGGAGGCGGTTTAAGAACTCCTCTTTCTCTACTGAAAAGTGGATAAAGGATCTGTAAATAACAGATAAGCGGGAAGAAAAAGGTAGAAGTTGGACAAAAAAGGAATGAGTATCGGAAGGATTTTACTTATCCGAGCGGCTCTTTGACAAAATAGAAAAGACCCCTGTATAGAGAGAAGAAAGAAACTAGACTTACCGAACTATCTGAAGGAATTAGGATTAGGGAGGAGATTTTTTTCTCTGGATGAGGGAAAGCATAAAAGTTGGCACCACAGGAGCTTCTAGTTTTTTCTTGTAGGATTTATCGGGAGGTCTTTAAATACTTTATAAGGTTAAGGGTAATTTTCATAACAAGACGCATCACCCGCTTTAGGAGAGTAGTGATACAGACCATGCTTGCCTCGATCGAAGCCATAGCTGATCCATAGATGCGGGGAGATTCCAAAATATCTAGATCAGACTTACAAGTTCCATTAGAGCGCTCAAAAGCCCCAGCGAAGGTTTCTAATCTTTTTCCAGCGATCTGAACAGGGGGTAATCTCGGAGACTAGACGTGGAGGAGGTTACCATCCAGATACTATGAAGGCAGCAGTGGATGCTATTCGTGATTTAGACAATGTTTATGCAGATACAGGAATAGTTATGGATCCAACGGTATTGCAGATACTTTTTGAGAAAATTGATTCTACTCATATATTATATGGAACAGATTTTCCAGTCGCTGCTATGCGTGGACGTCGAATTTATGTAATGGATCACTGGGTAAATGTAGTGATAGAGAGATACAGAGGTAAGTACCTTTCGTATTGCGTCTTCAGATATACATGCCACGTTCATGGCCTATGAGATTGTACTGGCAATTAAACGGGCGGCTGAGATGGTTGGCCTGCCTGAGGATAAACTTCATGCTATCTTCTACGAGAATGAAATGGCAGTGCTTCGTCACGCAATGGAAAATAAACAGCTGAAAGATATCCAAAATTGGTGGACATAAAGGAGATTATGAGAGCGTTCTTGAGTTGAAATAATCCCAAATAAATAAAACGAGTTTAATGGAGGGAAAAAATGGACAGTGTTAAACCTAAAATTGCTTTTATAGGGTTAAGTTCAGAGTTTTATGAAAAGAATTTACCGGATTCAATGAATGGCCTCAAGGATTTTTCGCGAGAACTCAGGATAGTCCTTGAGAGGATAGCTGAGGTAGTTCACCATCCCCTCGCCTGTAGTGAAGAGGATATGGAGAGGGCCTTTTCCAAATTTAACAGAGAAGGTGTAGATGGGGTGATCTTGATATTTCTCTCCTATTCTACCAGTCTTTCTCTTCTCCCTGTACTGAAGAAATATTCCCTTCCTATTCTTATTTGGAATACCCAAAGGATTGAGGAGATAACCTCGGATTTCTCTCGAAATGATCTTTTTAATAATCATGGGATGCATGGAGTGCAAGATTTATGTAGTGTTTTAAATAGAGAAGGAATATCCCTTAGCCTCATCACGGGCCATTTTTTGGATAAAAAAACACTAGAAGAAGTAGCAGCTTGGTGTAAGACTGTTCAAGCAGCATCCACCCTAAGAAAAATTAATATTGGAAGAATTGGGGGAACATTTAAGGATATGGGAGACTTTTCTGTGGAAAGCGAGGTTTTAACTAAAGGGTTAGGTCCCAAAGTGAAGGAAGTATCTTTGACCTCTTTTGCAAGGGTAGCCAAGGAGGTTAAGGAGGATGATATTAGATGCTCCATCGAAAAAGATAAAGAAAGATTTTCTATAGATAAAAACCTGGAAAAAGAGACTCATTTTCGCTCAACAAGATTGGAGTTGGCCCTAAGGAAGATAGTAAAGCAGGAGAAGTTAAATGCCTTGGCGATAAACTTTTCCGTTTTTGACCCCTCTGTTGGCGTAGAGACTGTTCCCTTCTTGGGCATCTCCAAGCTCTTGGGTGAAGGCTTAGGATACGGAGGGGAAGGAGATATATATTCCGCTACAGCTGTATATCTTCTTCAACTCTTAGCTGGAAGCGCAAACTTTGTGGAGATGTTCACCACCGATTACAAGAATAACTGCATCTTGATGAATCATACGGGGGAATCCAATCCTCAAATGGCCAAAAGGTGTCTTCCTGTAAGAATGGTTCAGGATGATCTTCCCTTATGTACTTCTCTACCAACCGCCGTTTTGTCCTTTACCTTAGAACCAGGGGAGGTAAGCCTTCTCAATTTAAGAATATCCTCTGAGAAAAAATTAGGATTTATCTTTACCAAGGGAGAAATTTTGGATAAGCCTCCTTTGAGGGATATCTCTTCTCCTCATTTTATCTTCAAACCAAAGATGAGAGTAAAGGAATTTTTAACTCAGTATAGCCTTTACGGTGGAACACATCATTCTGCCTTATGTTATGGAGATCTTTCCAGGGAAATCAGGTATTTCTCCAGAGTGAGCGGGATTTCATTATCAGAGATATAATTTAAATGGAGACTCAGTTATGTTAATCAAAGGTTCGGCTATCCAAATGAATCTAGAATCATTCATAAGCCAAGATATGGAAAAAACAAGATTCTTCACTGAAAAAGCAGCTTGAATGGCATTGATGATAGAAAGCGAGTTCTTTCTGAGGGTAGAGATATAACCCCTGATACGGCAGAAAGTTTTGGCTCCCTGAGCACTGCGAAAGGTAGCTGAGATCTTCTGCTGAACTTTCATCATTCTGATATTCCGCTCAGCCTGATTATTATCAAAGGGAATGTTAAATCATGTATAAAGGCTAGTGTCTGCCTACGGTATTCCTTCGGGTGGTCCAGCAGGTTTTTTGCCTTGCTTTGTTTCTTTCTGCCCCGTTTCTTTGGTTGATCCTCGAGCGTAGGAGGTGGGTTTCGGGCTAGCCTACCTTCCGTATTTTTAGAGAAAAATGGGGAAGGCAGGCTAATAATCTTAGCAGTTTGCCAAATCTAGGTTTGTAGCAGCAATATAATAGGAGAATGAAATAGATTTATTACTGGGAATAGATATAGGAACAAATGCCACTAAGACCTTACTTATTAGCTCCGACGGAAAGGTTCTCGCTTTAGCTCAGCGAGATTATGACATAATACCCTCCTCTAATGGGTGGATCGAGCAAGAACCTCAAGATTGGTGGAAAGCAGTAATCGAAACAGTAAGGGAGGTGGTTAGTAAGAATTACAAATTTAAGAATAACATAAAGGGAATCAGCCTTTCCACACAGGGTGGAACATTAATTCCTGTAGATTTAAAGGGAAGACCATTACGAAGAGCTATCACCTGGCTTGATCAGAGAGCTGGTAGAGAAGGTAGGAATTTAGAAGAAGAATTAGGGAATGATTTTTTCTACAATATTACCGGCTATAAGGTTCGTCAGGGTCTTCCTTTACTGCAAATTTGTTGGCTTAAGAATAACGAAAGGAAGATATTCGAGGAAACTTATAAATTTTTATTCGTTAATGATTATATAATTCATAAGCTCATTGGCAGTTATTATACTGATCCCTCAAATTCCTCTATAACTATGTTGTATAATTTAGGAACAGGTAAATGGGATCCACAACTGCTAAAAATTATAGGTATTTCACCGGCAAAGTTGTCAAACATTAAATCTTCAGGTACTCCAGTGGGAAGACTTATCAGTTCAGCTGCTAAGCAACTTGGTTTATCTCAAGAAGTGATTGTCTCCTCGGGAGGGCATGATGTATATTGTGCATCCTTAGGAGCTGGAGCCTTTCATAACGGGGATTGTTCACTATCCTGTGGGAGTGCTTGGGCGCTTTTATTTACCTTAAATAAACCGATTTTCGATACGGATATTAATCTTATTCCAGGAAGGCATGTTGTTAGAGACAAGTGGGGAGAAGTAGCGGCCATTTCCAGTGGTGGAATAGTCTTAGAATGGTTTAAAAATGAATTTGGCAAGGTGCAGAACAGCAGAAAAGACAGAGAGATTTATGAATTGTTTGATAGAAAGGCAAAAGATATACCAGCTGGTTCAGATAGTTTACTGTTTTTCCCACATTTTATTGGCTCAACCGCTCCTACCTATCAGCTAGCAGCCAAGGGGGGCATTATAGGATTGACATTATCTCATAATAAATATAATATTTTTAGATCTATTATGGAGGCGCTGGGATTTGAGACTCTGTGGAATATTGAGGCTGTTGAGAAGCTAGGAATTAGGTTAGAAAAAATTAAAATGATAGGTGGAGCGACAAAAAGTAGTATCTGGCCACAGATAATAGCTGATATTACTAGGAAGAAGATAATCATTCCTTCTCTAACTGAAGCTGCTTGTGTAGGAGCGGCAATTCTGGCCGGGATAGGGGGGGGAGTATTTAAGAATTGTGAGGATGGTTTTAAGAAGTTGGGGATAAAAGAGAAGGAAATTAATTCTTCCCGGAATAATGAGAAAAAATATAAAAAGCTCTTCGCAGTTTATAAGGAAACTTTTTGGAAATTACAGGATTCTTATAAGGCTATTGGTGAAACATAATTTCTATTTGGCAATCTTGGAGTCGATTGCCTTTATGCTTAATAAAATGTTAAGATATTGGAGGAATCAGAAGTAGAGGAGGTAGGGTGGATTGAAAGAAGAAATGACAGGTGTTAAAGAAAATCTGTTCAATGGCAAAATTGCTAAAGTTTACAGAAGAGGATTAAATAAGGAAGGTCTTTTCCATGAATATCTTGACTATTGATATCGATACCTATAATTGTGTTAAGGGAGGGTTGATTGATTTTATGAGAGGTAGTAAGAAGTACAAGAAGAAGGTAGAAGACAAACTTATGGAAGAATGGGGGAAGGGATCAAACATAAAGCATCATTACGTGAATCCACAGTGGAACTATACCATTTCCCCGAGACCTGTTGCAAGACATGCGAAAAAAGATAAAAAGTAAAGTTTACTTTACGGTGACCCCTAACACCATGGAAAATTTGTTTGGAGCAGCAAGACCCTAATGATTATTGGATTCATGCAACATTATCATCGGAAGATGAGGAGAGGAATATCATTGCCTGGAAAAACAAAAGGATAACACGATGAACCAAAGATATACCAAATCAGAACAGTTATTTGAAGAAGCTAAAAAAATAATCCCAGGAGGAGTTACTTCGGCTAGACAACCCGGTAGATTTGTCCCTGGCAAATATCCCATTTTTATGAATAAGGGGAAAGGTTCCCACGTCTGGGATGTAGATGGCAACGAGTATATAGATTGGATAGTTTCTTTTGGACCCATAATTTTGGGCCATACTAATCCTCAGGTCGATGAAGCTGTACGAGAAAATATAGAGCAGGGATTTTGCTTCACCATGTGTCACCCTGTACAGAATGAGCTTGCTAAAAAGCTTATCCAAACCATTCCCTGTGCTGAAATGGTAAGATTCTTCATCGGAGGATCAGATGCTACCAGTGCAGCAATACGTATTGCTCGTGTTTTTACTGGCAGGGAGAAAGTTATCCGCTGGGGATACCATGGGTGGCATGATTGGTGCTATGGTGGCGCAGGGACAGATCGGGAAGCTGTGGGAGTTCCAGAAAGCATAAAAAAGGATATACTTACCTTTACTTACAACGATCTAGATTCCTTAGAAAAAGTGTTTAAAAAAAATGAGGGTAAGGTAGCCTGTGTCATTATGCAGCCTTACGAGGTCAAGGAAGGCTTACCTAAGGAAGGTTTCTTAGAAGGTGTAAAGCAGCTCACTCATAACTATGGAGCAGTTTTAGTATATGATGAGATAAGGACTGGGTTCAGAATGGCTATGGGGGGAGCGCAGGAGTATTTTAGGGTTATTCCTGATCTGGCTACCATAAGTAAAGCTATGGCTAACGGTTATCCTATCTCGGCTGTGGTAGGTAAAAGAGAGATAATGCAAGTAGCTGCCAAGACTAGACTTTCGGCCACCTTCTTTGTAAATTCCTTTCCCATGGTGGCAGCACTGGTTACTATTGATGAGTTAGAGAAACGAGATGGTATCCAGTATATGTGGGTATTAGGAAGAAGATTGATGCAAGGCTTGACAGAAATAATAAAGGAACAGAGTGTAGAGGCCCAGATTATCGGTGTCCCTCCTTTTCCCATGATTAAATTTACCGATAAAGATGAGAAGATAAGGGAAGGATTAAAGGCAGCTTTCTTCTCAGAGACAACTCAAAGAGGTGTTCTTTTTCATCCTAATCACTGCTGGTTTTTGTCATTGGCTCACACTGAGCAGGACATAAATAAAACCTTAGAGATATCAAGAGAAAGCATGAAAGTAAGTAAGAAAACTATTAGGCTTGCGTAGTTGCGAACGACAGATGGGCAGGACATATTTTGAGGATGTCTCCTTCTCTAATTATGCCCGATGAAGTTGCAGATAAGGTGATAGATATGATTGAGGAATCCATTGTTGAGGTAGAAAAAGAGTTTGGATACTGAAAAGACATACTATATGTAACGCATTAAATAGTCGCACATAGAACTTTGATTGCTCCATTGGGGTGTTGCCATTGGGCAAACTGGTTCACAAGGGCCTCTTCGAGATTTGTTGTACTTGGAAAGTAACGGTTGTGGGTTACTTTTCGACGTGCGATCCTCCAAACTCGCTCGATAGGATCTAGTTCGGGTGAATACGGAGGTAAGAAAGCTGGTTGGAGCTAAACCTGATACTTGGTAAAGAAAGGGTTCAAGTCTCGAGCTCTGTGATATCTGGCATTGCCTAAGATCAAAATAATAGGCCATTGAGCAAAGCGGAGTAAGCAATAGAGAAAGTGTCGAAAGATCTCGGCCTTTGCCCATACTTTGGCTTGGGAATCTTTCATCCATTCTGAGAATTTTCTTTGAAGGCTTCCTGTTTTTCAGGATCAGCTTCGGTTGCCTCTCGCCGAGGTCTCTGTAAGGTGAAACCCTGGCGGTGGAGAACATTCTGACATTGTCTAACTTCAAGATGCACTCTATGCTGTTTCTCAAGATGGTAGGAAAGTAGTGGTCCATCCCAGATATTCTGATTATGGCCAAATTCCCGAGGTGGAAGCAACAGGTTCCGGTACAAGTTTTGCTTCTGGGATGGGGGCCCAGCCAATAAAGTTATCCCGGGGAAGAGTCTTTTAAGGCCGCGGAGCCAAAGAGAAGACAGGCCAGAGGATTATCTTTCTCATCAAAGACTAGATACTTCAGGTTCTCTCCTACGGTTCCAGTAAAGCCAAGATAATGGTAGGAAGAGAGTAGACACTTGAAGAGCTTGAGAAGATATTTCTCTTTAACTACTTCGATCCTGAGGGGAAGAGGACGATTAAGCCTACCAGCAATCGGGGTAGTCTGATGAGGAACAAAGGCTAAGTTAATTCAACAAATCGGTTAAAGAACTAATGAACCTTTTATTTTGAAACTACAGAAAGTCAAATGACAATCTTCACTATAGTGAAGATTGTACCAGGAGGATGGGATGCAGAAAGAACTTGGTATAGGGATTGTTGGCTTTGGATTTATGGGTAAGGTTCACACTTACGGGTACATTAACATGCCCCTTTTCTATCAGCCTTGTCCGGCGAGGATAAATTTAGTTGGAGTATGCAGCGCTCACAAGGAAACAGCAGAAGCTGCAAAAAAGATGGCCGGTTTTGGATTTGCTACCACCTCTTATGAGGACCTTCTGGAAAGGGAGGATATTGACATAATTGACTGCTGCATTCCTAACTATCTTCACAAGGGGCTTTTAATTAGTGCCTTGAAAGCAGGAAAGCATATCTACTGCGATAAACCTCTGGCCATGAATTTGAAAGAAGCAAAGGAGATTCTGAAAGCTACAGAAAAATCAGATTCTGTGCACCAGATGACTTTTGAGTACCGTTTTATCCCTGCCGTAATGAGGGCAAGAAAACTTGTTGAGGAAGGTTTCCTGGGAGATGTATTCAGCTTCCGTGGTCTTTGCCTCCACTCCGGATATATTAGTCCCTCTCGTCCTCTAAGTTGGAGGCTAGATAAGGAAAAAGCAGGAGCTGGTGCGCTTTTTGACCTTGGTTCCCATGTGCTTGACCTTCTGTACTACCTTTTAGGGGAGTATAAAGCTGTTTTTGCTACAACGCCTACTTTTATCAAAGAGCGTCCCTTACCTGATGATCCCACTAGGAAAGTGCCGGTAGAAGTTGATGATATTGCTTTCCTGCAGATTGAAATGAAAAATGGTGCATTTGGTACAGTTGAGGCCTCTCGTCTTGCCACAGGGACTAATGATGAGCTTCGCATTGAAATTCATGGAAACAAGGGGGCAATGCGTTTTAACCTCATGGACCCTAACTGGTTGGAGATTTACGATACAAGAGATCCTAAAGAGCCTATGGGAGGGCTCAGAGGCTTCAAGAAGATAGAGACTGTTCAGCATTATCCTACTCCTGCCATCTTACCCGATCCGAAACTTCCTATTGGTTGGATGAGGTACCATATTGCCAGTCAGTTTGATTTCATAAAGAGGGTTGCAGAGAAAAAAGAGGGTAATCCCGGTTTCTTTGATGGTTATAAGGTCCAGGAAATTATGGAAGCAGCCCAGATTTCAGAAAAAAAGAAACAGTGGGTGACCCTGAGTGACATTCTCCCTGATAAGTCTGCTTGAGTAACTATTTTAGCTAAAAGATTAGCGGCATCTTTGAGCTCATTGTCTACATTTTCTTTGTTAGTATCAACATGAGATAATGCTTCTTTTACATCAGAAATAAGTGAAGCAAGAAGCTCTTCTCGTTCTTTCTTATTATCCCAATCAATTTTGGGTTTAGGATCGCCTTTGCTGTAAGCTTTTCAGGAAAGGCTCATCTTGGACTTTGTCTTCTTATCGGCAAGAGAGAGAATCTTTCGGATGCCATCTCTAAGAAGCTCATAGGTATCCTTTGCTGCTCCAGCGCCAAGCATGGGGGTAGAATCGATAACTTGGTCTTCTTCCTTCTTTAAAAGGCCTGCTTTCTTGGCAAACTCGAGGGTCTTTTTAAGGATCATCTTCTCCTTGTGATTAATGGGGAGGCGAGCTCGGAAGAAAACCAACAGGGAGCGGTCAAAGCCCTTATGGTATACATTCCTCTCTCTTACCTTATGAATATTAGTATTGTCAACCAAGCAAAAGAGGCTAGAATCTCCTCCTTTAAGAGCTCAAGCCGTATTTATGAGGAGTCATCCAGTTGTATTCTGGCAGAATTTAAAGCTTCTGCCAAAGGTAAGCCAGTGAAAAAGATCAATAGCTTAACTGAGGAGCAGAAAAATATTCTCACCTGTTTAAAATGTGAGCATTTTACCACTCGCAAGTACGTCAAAGAACTTGTAATAGTTAAGCCAAAACTTTAGATAAACGACAAGTGTGTTACCGACTTGAAAATTTTATGTAGATTTTATGCGGTCTTCCGCTATCGCGTGCGGGAGTTTGGACATAGGATCAAGGAACGTGCTTCGGTGGAAATATGAAATTTTTCTATTGAAGCACGGATATGTAATAACTTGAAATGTCTTAAGGAGAGCTAATAATGATGGAACTAACAGATGTTCTTCTTAACCTGGATAAAAGAGAGGAAATCATACGAAAGGAGGTGGAGGAACATCTATCTGAATTTGGGGTAGCAGACAGCAAGGACTATATAGTTGCCACGTATTTCATTCATACGATAGCAGGTACAGATATAGATAAATCTGCTCAGGAAATAGCTCGCCTTCAAACATCAGGTGAGAGGTATAGCGGGAACGGAACAAGATTGCAAAGGAGCACAGGTTACTTCCTCGATTCCGTCTACTTTAGTAACGGAAAGACTGTTGGACTAGTAAGGATTGCCTTCCCTGTGGTCAATATGTGGGACACAAAGCATAATACAATTTACTCTTCTGAGATTCTACATATCGTTGCTGGGGCTGTACAATTTGATTTTCCTAAGAATATTGACATTAAGTTGGTTGATATTTCTATGTCTGAGGAAATTATGTCAACATTTCCCGGTCCTGCTTTTGGTCCTCAAGGATTGAGGGAAATGGCCGAGTATCGATCAGGAGTTGCCTTTGGCACAATTGGTAAGCCAAAGACGGGGCTCACGGCTGATGAATATAGCCTCGTTATAGCTGAGGCAGCCAGAAATCCACTATTGTTATTTGTTAAGGACGATGAGAATTATGGCGTATGGTATAAGGAGTGCCCGCTCAACGAGAGGGTGAAAAAGATAACTGAAGCTATAAAAAAGGCAAATGAGGTAAGAGGCAAAGGAGAGATAATATATGCACCGCATATAGGGAACTGCGTACAGAACCTCAAAGAGAATACAGATGTTGCTCTGGATAACGGTGCCACTGCCATAATGTTTAGTGAAATTCATGGAAGAGGAGGAGTAAGGCTAGCCAGAGATTATATGATAAAAACAGGAAGAAAGGTTCCCATCTATGGACACAACGGAGGTATAACTCCTTTGACGAGGGTCATATACAGAGAAATTCTTGATATGTTTGCCAGGCTAGATGGTATCGACTTAAGACAAACAGGTCCTATTGGAACTCATGAGCTTCCCCTTTTGAGGCCCTATGGACGGGAATGGGAGGCATCGGAGAGAGTGCTCACAAAACCATTGGGTAAACATAGGCCGGTTATGGTAGCCAGAGCAGGAGGCCTTGATCAGGGAAATATTATATTAAATCTTCGCGATATAAAGAAAAGAGGCTATAATGAGAATAATTTCCTTATGCTAGCTGGCTCGGCAATTAATGAGTGGAAAGATGAGGAAGGAAAGTATAATCCTAATGGTGGTGCAGTGGCAATGGAACAGGCAATCGAAATTTATGAAAACCATAGTTTTGATCCTGAGCCTCGCTCAACGCATGTTGAGCGATTATATAGTCATGCAAAAGAGTTGGGATATAAAGAGTTAGCATCTGCCTTGAAACAACGCTACCCGGAAAAGAACCTTTGAATAAGGGAGAAGAAATGTTACTGAGAGATGATATCTCATTAGCCGGTTTAGTAAGAGCAACCCAGAGATTAGCCGAAAAAGGGGATAGGATAACTCATATTGGAGTCTGTCCCATGTCAGAGGAGCTTATAAGGGCACCCATTGAGCTAGCATCGGAATATGACTTTCCTGTTCTCTTTGTTGCAAGCAGAAATCAAGTTAGCGAAGATGAGGAAGGGGGTTATGTGATGGGTTTGACTCCTGAAAGCTTTGCTCGGAAGATTGCCAATGTAGAAAACTTACTTGGGCTAAATAGTGATTCATCATCTAATTATATCCGCTTCATAAGTGTTGACCATTGCGGCCCCTGGTATAAAGAGAGAGAAAAAAAGCTAGATGAAGAGGAGGCAACTAAATCAGTAAAACGCACACTCATTACCTGTCTAAAGGCGAGCTATTCTGGATTTCACATTGATTGCTCATTCAAACCACCTTTGTCGGTTGAAATGAATGAAGAAAAGATGATTAAATTAACCGTTGATTTAATTGAATTTACTGAAAGAAAAAGAATAGCTCTTGGAAAGGGGACTGTAAGTTATGAGATAGGCACAGAAGAGACAGCAGGAAAAAGTGTTTCACTAGAGCACTTTAGCTCATCAATCAAAAGTATACTTTCCGAAATAAAGAAAAGAGGATTGCCTGAGCCGGCATTTGTGGTGGGAAGAACAGGAGCAGAGATTAGGATGCTGGAAAATGTAGGGGGATTTGACTATACTGCTGCCAGTTATCTTCCAGAAGTTGCCAGACACTTTCATCTAGGATTTAAAGAACATAACGCAGATTACCTAAGCAATCCTATTCTTTCCTTGCACCCTCATTACGGAATCACTGCCGCTAATGTTGGCCCTTCCTTTGCCGCAGAACAGACGAGAGCCTTGCTAAGTTTGGCGGAGATTGAGCCAAGAAAAATAGACAAAGACAGTTCTAATCTCTATGAAATTATGAGCCAGGCAGTACTGGAGAAGGCGCCATTTCACAAGTGGTTAAGAAAAGAGGATGAGTGGACCGCCGATGAGCTTCCAGCTATGCCTGCTGAGCTACGTGCTGTGACAGTTGTCTGTGGTCACTATGTTTACTACGATGAAAAGGTCAGAGAGGCAATCAACAGGCTATACAGCAACTTGAAGAGAGACGGGATTCTTGAAAATCCAGAGGCTTATGTTATGGAGTCGGTGAAAAAAGCCGTTACGAGATATGTAGATGCATTTAATCTTCGGGGAAGTACTTCAAAGATAATTAAAGTGACAAAATCAGGTTTTTGAATAATTCCTTTATCTTGAAGGGAATTTACAAAAAGATGAGGATGTTTTTCCCCTCCAGTTGGAGATATTAGCGGGGATTATGAGGCAGTGGTTGGCTATGCTTCAGTAGTGGTAGAAAAGTAACATTTTGAGGCTATTTTCTCTTCCCGGACGAACCTTTTTTGTCTGAGTATAAGCTCGTCGAAATCTACTTTGTGTCCGTCAAAGCCTGGTCCATCTACACAGGTGAATTTTACTTTTCCTTCCACTGTTACCCGACAGCCACCGCACATACCTGTAGCATCTACCATAATGGAATTGAGACTCACCCTGGTTTCAATATCATATTTTTTGGTGAGCTCAGAGACTGCTTTCATCATAGGAAGAG
>SDBS01001246.1_pt1 | contig 26000 bp, 20 predicted proteins | sample 2277091 | NCBI WGS metagenome assembly SDBS01 (sample SAMN10404972, study PRJNA504765) | marine sediment metagenome | isolation source: marine sediment core GS10_PC15, 163 cmbsf | place: Arctic Ocean: Southern Knipovich Ridge | collected 2010
GAGCTCGACATGACTCACCGCAGTTTATCCCGTGTGAAGTCGAGGGGATCAGAATGCTTGCCCGAATGACACAGTCAGGCGGGACAAGTGAGGAAATCAGCCTGTCTTTACCATTTAATACAACTTCTAATTGGATGTCCGCACCCGCAAATATGCCCAGCATAAAATGGGAAACAGGGGACACAACAACTAGATTTGCTGTAAAAAATGGAGCATTTATTCCTACAGATAAATTAGATACTTGGTTTATTTATGGATGGTTTGGCTCTTTAGAGGCTATAACTAAACCATATAATATAAAATATCCTCGTTGGGGAGACAGACATAATGGTATAGACTTTGCCGGACGAAAAGGTTTGGATATTGTTTCTGCTAGTGGGGGAGAAGTGATATTTGCAGGCCAAAATATAGGCAATACAGTAATAGTTAAAAAAGATAATTATCAAATTACTTATGGGCATCTTTTAAATATATCTGTGAAAAAAGGGGACATACTTACAGCTGGTGACCTAATCGGTCATCTAGGCAAAACTGGTACTACTAACCCTCATTTACATTTTCAAGTGGATAAAATAGAAGCAAACCAGAAAATTGCGATTAACCCAACCTCCTTGATGAATATTGATTGGGATAAATTAATTACTCCAAATGCTAGTGCTAATAGGTTTTATGCAGGAGCTTCTGACCCAAAACTCCAAAAAAACTTTATCTGGATATAAGCATATAGTGGTTCTAGGAGCCAAAAGTATTGACAAAGTAATCCATTTATAATAAACTTTGAATGTTATTTGATAACCAATATTTAGGAGGTGATGCATTATGAATGCATCGCACCAGACAAGGATGACGTCCTTAAATAAGATCTGATCTCCTCCGGCAATCCCGGGATCCCTCATGTATGTGACAATCTAGCCACGACTAACTATCACAAGATCGAACCTAGGATTATCCTAGTAGCAAACATCGAACAATTTGATATGCTAAAGTGGCAAATTCGTCCGAAAGGAGAACAAACCCGGCTTAATTGCCGGGTATTTTTTATCCAAATATAACCAGAAACTGTCTCTAGGAGCCAAAAGTGTTGACAAAAGATGTATTGTAATATAAAATTAAGCCATATTAACAACAAGTCAAGTCAACTGGCGCACCTATAAATACTATAAACGCCAAGGGAGTGTTGTATTATGGGCCATTAAAACCACCCGGCGTGCTTTATTTAATTTTTCCACTATGGCACATGTTTATGTTTACACTGGCTTACCGTCTCCTAGCCCGGTTTGTTGACAAACCGGGCTTCTTTTTGCAAAAAATACCTTAAAACTTGCTCTCAGACAATAAAAACATTGGCAAATTCTACTTTATGTTATACAATTAGCATACATCAATCGGCCTCCCTTTCCTGATAATTCCCCGTAAGGGGAAACAAGCCCGGGACATAGTCCCGGGTATTTTTTATCTAAATATCGATAAATGGGGGATATATGTTCAAAATACCTATATTACAAAAATCCCCAATTATTAAATTTATTAACTTTTACACCTATTATTAAAATATTATTATTTACATAAAATACACAGGGGAGTGGTATATTACAATAATACAGTGCGTCGCACAATGTATCTTGTGCGACATTACATCTTACTAAAATAAAACACTGCATCTATATTAGATTACAGTGTTTTTATGATTTATCCCCCAATTATTAGGTTCTTGTCATTAATCATTTCATTGACTTTATCTATTGATGATAAATACACAAGAACAGCCACAAACATTATGGGATAAATACTTAACTCAATAGACATTTCTGGATTTATGCACTTGTAAACTCCTAATACAATAACGTTCAAAACGAATATGCCTAGTGAGATTCGTCTTTTAACCATACACCACCAAGACATATTTTCTGCCTCAACGGTACCAGCTATTAACCCCTGTATGAAATAACCAATAATAGCAATCATCGCACAAACCCAAACAATATTTATCCCATCATGAGTAAAAGATTTTAACCCAAAATAATGGAACATAACAATTATCAGAAGTGCATAAAAACACCAGTCTTTGATAATCTCCCACATACTTAACCACTCTCCTTGTTTGTTTTTTATCTATTTTTTAAGGAACAGATTATTTATTTCAGATTCTGAACAAGCCAGAATGACATAAAAAAATTGTTTAGATTATTCGGTTGGTTCGGATTCTGGACCAATCACAGCGCTCTCTATAGCAGCCCATTCGGTGTCTTTATCTTCAGGAACCATAATAGTTAACTCATCCCCTGGTTTGATCTTAAAATACGTTACAGAGGCTAACAACACTTTATAAGACTTGCCACCAGCTGTTACTGTGTAATCTTCGCCATCTTGAATTAATGTTCCAATTATCTTTTTACGGGCTACAGGGCCAATTTGCTTATAAACAAAAGAGCCGTCATCTAATATTGTTAATTTAAGCACATCACCTGCCACTAATTTAGATTTACTAGCATAATTAGCTGGCACAGGATATTTCTTATTGTCACCATCAAGCATATACTGGCCATCAAAAACACCTTCTATAACTTTGCCGTCACTAGCTAGGCCACTAGCTTTGTTTTGATATTCTAAAGAACCAATATTACTAGTTCCTAACATATCTGCTAAAAGCTGTTTGGCTGTCGCAATATTGGCAGAAGCTGTTTCTATCAAAGCTCTAATTTTTTCTAACTGTTTATTTTTCATATCACCTTATATTTTTAATTTTTATGCTCCTAGATTATATAATTATAGGATTTTATCAGTTTTTTTACAACCCCCTACCCCACTTATACTTATCAAGCTGAAGGGGAACCTTCCTCACCCCCATCAACATCTTTGGGTATTTCTGTAATAAATTTACCACGTTCTCTAATTTCCATATCTATCAATCGCCTATCTTTCCCATATTTTAACCTAGATAGCTTTTTAAGTGCTTCCGAAATTTTAGGATTTGGCTCCCCCATAGGAGGCAAAGTAGCCATATTAAATGGCTCGGAAACTGCGCCATCAATCATTAACTTAACATATGCATTTCTATTCTCTATGTTTACTAAATCGTTATCGCTAACTCTTGGTTTAAATTCTGGCCCTAACACTTCTGCATCAGGAGCTCCAATTCTAAAACTAACCATAGTTCCCACATTACCTAAAACAGCATCTTTTATTTTCTCTTCTAACTGAGCTACAAACTGATGGGCTACAGTTAAATTCAAATGATATTTACGAGCTTCGGAAAGAATAGTAGCAATAGAATCTGTAGTCACATTTTGAAACTCATCTATGTATAAATAAAAGTCTTCACGTTCATTTTCTGGTAGATCTGCTCTGGATAAAGCTGCCATCTGAATTTTAGAGACCAGAATAAATCCTAACAAATTACTATTAATTTCTCCGGTTAAACCTTTAGCCAAATTAACCAATAAAATCTTTTTGTTATCCATAATATTGCGGACATCAAAAGCAGATTCTTTTTGCCCTACAATATTACGCATCATTTCATTGCTTAAGAAACGACCTAGTTTGCTAATAACATACGACAGCATATCAGCAGACTGTTGTCCTCGTTGCGACTGAGCATATTCTTGTATCCAAAATTGTCTTACAGCCGGATCGGTAACTTTAGATAATTTATATTCTCTAAACTTTTTGTCTGTAAACATTCTAGGAATTTCTACCAAAGTAGCTCCGGATTCGTCATCAGCCAAAAGAGCTAACATAGCATTACGCATATAATGTTCGAACATAGGACCTATGGTTTGTCCAGAACCACTTGGGTCAAAAAGTTTGTAGAATATAGAAATTAGTTCTGATACCACCATATCTTTCTGAGCTGGAGTTTTAGCATCTAACATATTTAACCCCATTGGTCTGTCAGTGTCTGGTGGATAAAAATGAATAACATCATCTACTCGTTCTTTAGGGATTCTTTCTAGTAACCAATTTACTAAATCACCATGAGGATCAATTACACATACTCCTTTACCATCTAATATGTCTTGTAGGGCCATGTTTTGCATCCAAGTAGATTTACCAGTACCGGTTTTACCAATGCTGTATATGTGCCTTCTCCTGTCATCATTTTTAATTCTAATTATATTTTCTACACCTCTATACACATTTTTACCAAGTATTGTGCCGTCTTTTGGCAAATTATCTGGTGGAGAAAAACGTTTGGCTTTCAACCACATAATATTAGGAGTATCTAAATTAGCATTTGGCAAGTGCCATAAAGTAGCTATTTCTTCTGTATTAAGAATAAAAGGTTTACCAAAACTAAATAATCTAAAAATATATTGAGCAATAGTTTTATGCTCGGATAATTTATCTAAGGTAAATCTATTTAAGCCAGAACTAGAGTACTGATTAAAACTACTTAAAATATTATTTAAATGAATCTGGGCTTCCTCTTTGGTGGTGGAAGCAACTACTATTCTAACTGCTGTTTCAAAACCAGATTTTGTAGCTTTTTCCCCTATTGCTTCTACAAACTTTTCTTCTACTGTAGTTATTTTATTAACTTCTTCTTTTTTATTCTCAGTTTTTTGTGAGATAGAAGCTAGTTCTCCAAAGCCCTTAATTACATCTTTAGTAATAGACAAATTACCACCTTTGCCTTGTTGCATTGTTTTGGCTAAAGCGTGTCCTCTTTTTTGCCAAAAGTCTTTTATTGGCCTAATAGAAATCTGAATAGAAGCCCCCTCTGTATCTTCGTTTAACTTGCTTAGGACATTAGTTAGCGAATTAAGAGCATCGTTCTCAAATTTTTTATAAGTTAATATTGGATAAGCTGATTCTCTTTTTAACGTAAGCTGAGTAGCAGCCACTTCCCCTTTTTCCGGAAATATATTAGGATCTTTTACTTCCTCTATAACTGCATCTGGATATTGGGCTGTAATTTGTTTTTCTAAAAGAGTTGTTAATCTCTTTGGTATGCCTATATAAAAACCTATCAATCCATTTTTAGAAATTATTTCTAAAGTTATATGCTCCCCTTTTAGATGTTCTTGTATGGCATGGATGTTACGCAAGAAAATTTCTGTAGGAGCAATTAAATCTTTAATTTCTTTGTTTTTGTCCTGTTCTTTTATTTCTTTTGGTAGAGTAATTAAAAATAATTTTCTATTAACTGCTGAAGAAGCTTGCTTATGCAATAATTTAGAACGTAAATAATTTCTAAAAATATACCCGCTACTTGCGAGCAATAAAACCATACTAATTATTACTATCGTCCAAAACATTTTATTTTTATTTTTTAAAAATTAACTTTTATTTCAATTTTCTTATGCAATCTTGCGATCAGTAAATTGGTTAGTTGCTTCCCTGTAAGCATCCGCACCCAGGGGCTCCCCTTTATTACCAATTACAAATCCAACTATTTGAGACTCGCTATTTCTTTCTTGTGCGCCTCTACTATCGACTTGTTCACCAGGAGAGACAACAAGCTTGGAGTTCTGTGCTTCTGTCGGAACAGGAGCATCAATAACATCAACAATGCCTAAATCTATTGGATTAACATGGCCACTTTCTATTCTACCCAAAGCTTCTGAACCAAGCTTTGGCACAAATTCACTTTCGCCACTCTTCCTCCCTAATAGATTTTGTTCTTTTTCTGGAGACATTTTCTTCTATAAATTAATTAATTTATTATATTATCCCCCTTTAGGATGAGAATCCACCCTTATATTTAATTATACCATACTTTGTTTACTTTGTCAATAATTTCTCTAAAATTTGCTTTACCAGAGCAGGTTCTGCCCCACCCTTAGTTTTTGCCATAACCTGACCAGTTAAGAATCCCAACACCTTTATCTCCCCTGCTTTATACTGCTCAACCACCTTAGGATTATCCTTAATCACTTGTTTAACTACTTTTTCTATTTCATCCTCGCCCATAATTTTAATATTCTTTTTAGCTTCCTCTATAGACACGCCTATTAACATAGCCTTATAAACTGTTTTTAAAATTATACTAGATGGTTTTTCTTTAACAGCCCATCTATAAAAATCTACCAACACTCCTGGATAATTAGCTACTAACAGTGGCTCTTTTATTAACTCTTTATCCTGCTTCATGATATTTATAAAGTCTTTTATTTTACCTGTATCTTGTAATTCTATTACACGATCGTATGGTAAACCAAAACCTTCTGCCTGCTTCTTTAATTCACTAGGAAGCTCTGGCAAGTCTTTTTGCCAATCTTTGACTTGCTTATCCGTTAGCACTATTGGTGGCAAGTCTGGTTCCGGAAAATATCTATAATCCACAGACCCTTCTTTACCTCGCTGAGAAACTGTTGTGCCAGACTTCTCATCCCATCCTCTAGTCTCTTGATCAACTTTTCCGCCTTCTTCTAAAATTTTAGTTTGTCTGTCTATCTCATGCTTTAGAGCTTGTTCTATAAACTTAAAAGAGTTCATATTTTTAACTTCCACCTTTGTGCCAAATTCTTTTTGCCCCTTTGGCCTAACCGACACATTGGCATCTACCCTAAAGTTGCCTTTTTCCATATCAGCAGAAGATATGCCCAATCCACGTACTATTCTTTGAAGTTCTTGTAAAAACATTCTGGCCTCTTCTGGAGATTTTATGTCTGGTTCTGTAACAATCTCGGCCAAGGGTGTTCCGCAACGATTAAAATCTATCAGAGTTCCATCTTTAACATGCATTAATTTGCCGGCATCTTCTTCTAGATGCAATCTGGTAATACCAACACTAAATTCTTTTTTAGTCTTTCTATCCTTGGCCAAATAATCTACTTTAACTTTTCCATGCTCTCCTACCGGGAAAAAGAATTGAGAAATCTGATATCCTTTTGGCAAATCCGGGTAAAAATAATGCTTTCTATCAAATCTTTGAAATTTATTTATCTTACAACCTAATTGCAAAGCTGTTTTTGTACCCCATTCTATAGCAGTTTCATTACCTACCGGCAAAGTCCCGGGAAATCCCATACATAATGGACAAACAGTTGTGTTTGGTTTTTTGCCTTCTGCATCATTATCACAACGACAAAACATCTTAGTCTTAGTGGCTAGCTGAACATGAATTTCTAAACCAATTGTTGGTGAATATTCCATAATTTATAAAATATTGAGTTTTTTAATAGTGTTTTTAAAAATACTTATGACTTTCCATGTCGATGACGACTCTGCATGATAATCTACTTCGTGAACTAATTTATTTCGTATTTTATGTGCATACCAAATATCTTGATAGTTGGGCATAAAAGATTTAGTATTTCTTAATCTCTCACCCATAGTTTTGCCTTTTATATTCATTTTTTTAAGAATAAAATCAAAAATTTTATCGGCTTCCAAAATAGCTTCCTTAAATCTATCATTGTTATACAAATCTTCTATTTTGCTCCACTGATCTGCCACCACTTTTCTATCGGCTTCGCTTAGTTTGCGCTTGCGACTAATAAGCCATAACAACCCTAAACCTAAAACAAGAACTGGTATTATCACCCAATAACTCATTCTTTCCTCCAATCTATGCTTTGTTCATAATTATGGGCTACTTGCATTACAATGCTCTCGCCAAGCTGTGGACCCATAATTTGCAAGCCAACAGGCAATCCATCAGACAGGCCACAAGGCACAGATATCGCTGGAATGCCCGCTATGTTAGCCGGAACCGTTAATAAGTCTTCTTTATACATACTAAGTGGGTCATCTACTTTTTCCCCTATCTTAAAGGCTGTGGTTGGGGTGGTTGGAGAAACTAACACATCCACTTTTTTAAAAACTTTATCAAAATCTTCTTTAACTAATACAGACACTTTGCGAGCTCTATCGTAATAGGCATCTCTAAACCCAGCCGAAGTGGCGTATGTGCCAAGCATAATACGTCTTTTAGGTTCACTGCCAAAACCAACTGCTCTAGTTTGTCTATACATCTCCTCTATTGTTTCGATTTTGTCATCAGCCCCTTTGGATAAACCATATTTCACTCCATCATATCTGGATAAATTAGAAGACGATTCGGCTGGCTGAATAATATAATAGATAGATAGAGCATAAGGAGAATAAGGCAAACTAACATCAACTATCTCTGCTCCTAATTTTTTAAGTTGTTCAATGGCTTTCCTTACCTTTTTTTCTACCTGTTTATCTACACCTTCGCCAAAAAATTCTTTGGGTATACCAATTTTTAAACCCTTAATATCTTTTTTGATTTCTTTAACATAATTTGGCACATCAGCATCTAGTGACGTGGCATCTTTTTCATCCTTGCCAGCTATTACTTGTAAAACTTTAGCACAATCTTCTACTGTATTGGCAATGGATCCGATTTGATCTAGAGAACTAGCTAAAGCTATTAACCCCCACCGACTTACTCTGCCATAAGTAGGTTTTAGTCCAACTACTCCACAAAATGCTGCCGGTTGCCTAACAGAGCCACCTGTATCACTGCCTAGGGCAAATGGTGTTATCTTGGCTGCCACAGCTGCTGCTGACCCCCCTGAACTTCCGCCAACCACCCTAGTTGGATCCCATGGGTTTTTAGTAACTCCAAAAGCTGAGTTCTCTGTGCTAGCTCCCATAGCAAACTCATCTAAGTTAACCTTACCCGCTATCCATGCGCCAGCTGATTTTAATTTCGTTACCACCGTAGCTTCGTATGGAGAATTAAAGTTTTCTAATATTTTTGATGCTGCTGTAGTTGGATAATCTAGAGTTACCAAGTTATCTTTAATTAAACATGGCACAGATAATTCTCCGGAACTTGTTTTGCCGATTTTATTAGCTAACGATAGAGCGATATTGTATTTATCGCTTATTTTTTTAGAATTTGTTATAAATTCTTTTAAATCTATTTTTTTAGCTTCTTCTATGTTCATTGTTAAGTTTTTCTGCCAAAAACACTCTTAACTTTTATATATTCTCCTTGCACCACAGGTGCATTTTTAAATAATTCCTTTTGCGAAAGTTCACAATTACATAATTCATCTTTGGCCAATTGATTTTCTAAACCAGTAATCTGACCCACATCAGCAACTTTAGATATATTTACTTTTTGTAATTGATTTATATATTCTAAAACATCTGATAATTGCTTACCATAAAGACTTGTTTCTTTATCAGATAAATCGAGACGAGCCAATTTGGCTATATGTTTTATATCTTCTTTTCGCATTTTCATAACATAAATATTATAGCTTAAAAACTACTTACTAGATAAGAAAAAACCGCCGTATTTTACGGCGGGTCTTGTTTGGATATATTGATTATGCAGCTAACATTGCTTCTTCAATATCTTTTGATAAATTAACGAAGCAAAAATTTATGCCAAGTTATTGAATTCGGTTTCGGTCAATATTTTTATTCCCAATTCTTTGGCTTTATCGTATTTGCTTCCCGGATTATCTCCCGACAGTAAATAATCTGTATTTTTAGAAACTGAAGAACTAACCTTGCCCCCTAATTGTCTAATTTTTTGTTTAGCTTCTTCTCTGCCTAAAATGCTCAGAGAACCAGTTAATACAAAAGTTTTATTAGACAACTTGCCAAAAGAAATAGCTTTAGATTTTTTAATATTTACACCATTTTTAAAAAGCTTCTCTACAACAATCTGATTATTTTTATCATCTATAAATTCTTTTATACTTTTGGCTACTTTTTCACCTACGCCATTTATATTTTCTAATTCTTCTGCAGATGCCTTAACAAACTTATCCCAAGAATTAAATATACTAACAATATCACGAGCCGTTTGATCGCCAACATGCAAAATACCTAAAGAATATATAAACCTATCTAAATCTATTTCTTTGGATTTTCTAATTGCTTCAATCAAATTAACAGAGCTTTTCTCTGCAAATCTTTCTAAAGGTTTTAAATCCCCTTCTTCTAATTTAAATATGTCAGAAAAATCACGGATTAGTCCCTCTATATACAATTGCTCAACAATCTTTTTACCAAAACCATCTATATTAAAAGCTTTACGCGATACGAAATGTTCTAATTTACGAATTTGAATAGTAGAACAATTTTTACTTACACACCGAAGCGCTACTTCTCCTTCTAGTTTTTTTACTTTACCACCGCATATCGGACAAACTTTAGGCATAGCAAATGTTTTACTATCTTTTAATCTTTTCTCTTTTATTACTCTAACAACTTCTGGGATGATATCTCCAGCTTTTTGCACAACAACTGTATCGCCCACCCTAACATCTTTTCTCTTAATTTCATCCTCGTTATGTAAGGTAGCTCGACTAACCACACTGCCATCTAAATTAACTGGTTTTAATACAGCTACCGGAGTTAAAGTGCCCTGCCTGCCAACTTGTACTTTTATATCAAAAATCTTAGTTTCTTTTTGTTCGGCTGGGAACTTATAGGCAATAGCCCATCTAGGTGATTTAGCAGTTGCACCTAAAATATTCCTAATATCTAATTGGTTAATTTTTACAACCACTCCATCCGTTTTATAAGACAGCTTGTCTCTTTTTTCGTCCCATCTTTTGATAAACTCTAGAACTTCGTCTAAATTTTTACATAATTTGTTATCCGAATTGACTGAAAAACCTAAATCGCCTAAAACTTTTAACATCTCCAATTGAGTTTTGGGTTTAAGATTTCCCTCTATATCATAAACAAGACTTTGCAAGTTTCTTGAAGAAGCTACCTTTGGATCTAATTGCCTAACAGTCCCTGCAGCCAAATTGCGCGGATTGGCATATATTGATTTTTCTAATTCTATTTGTTTCTGATTAATCTTGGCAAAATCTGTATTGCTAATATAAATTTCGCCCGATACCACGATATCAACGGCTTTAGATAATTTAATTGGAATATCTCTGATAGTTTTGACGGTATGCGTAACATCTTCACCTATTCTGCCATCACCCCTAGTAGTGGCTGTTTTTAATAACCCGTTTTTATAGGTTAAAACAATTTGTAAACCATCTATTTTTAGTTCACAAAGATAATTATATTGTTTATCTTCAACTATTTTTTTTACTCGTTCTTCAAATTCTTTTAACTCATCAAAAGAAAAAGCATCTTCTAAAGACATTCTTCTTTTAATATGAGTAACTTTAGCAAAATTACCAGACACTTTATCCCCCACTCTTTGGGTTGGAGAATTTGGCAACATCAGCTTTGGATAAGTTTTTTCTAGAGATTCTAACTCCCTATACAACACATCGTAATGTGCATCCGAAATCAAAGGTTTATCTAATACATAATATTGGCGATTATGAAAATTAATCTCCTTAATTAACTTGGCAATTCTTTGTGTAGCTTGCTGTTTATTCATCATCCTAATTATACAACCCGTTTATCCTTAATTGGAATCTAATGGTTGATTATCATCATTCGAATCAGAATCATCAGATTTGGTATCTTTTTTATCTGCTGGTGGCACCCACGGCTTTTTAGATTCTATGCTAGATATTACCTTTTTTAGCAAAGAACCCTTTTCTTCAACAGGCTTAGAAGATGTCTCTGCTGGCTTTACAGAAGGCTGAGTGTTGGTTGGCTTATTGTCACTAGCCCCCGGCCTAAAAGGCACCGGCCTATCTGGCAATTTGCCCCTTTGGGCGCTCTGAGAACTGCTTGAGTTGTTATACGGCTTGTTTTGACTTCCTTGATAATTACTTGGCTTATTATAAGGCTTGTTTGGAGTATATGGATATTTGCTATTATACTTTGGCTTCTTCTGTGATGCCTCTAAAGCTTCTTGAACTTCTTCTATAGATTTTGTAATCTTTGCTTCTACAAATTTAGCATCCGTAGCATATCTTTCTCTGGATACCTCTATAATTTTATCTTGAATGTTATTTTTGTCTGCAGGCAAAGGCAAGGTTTGAGCAGAAAAAGCATTAGTAGTTAAATTATCTATAGATAATTTAATATATATATTAAACATACTTAAATTAACTAAATCATTAGCATCAAAAGTGGGAGCAAACTCTTTCTCTAACACACTAGCGTCACTTCCCCCCACTCTAAATGTTATTAAAGTATTAACATTACCAAAGATAGCGTCTCTAACTTCTGGGATTAACTGATCCATATATTGATTAGCTAAAGTTAACGACAAATGATATTTACGAGATTCTGATAATATTGTTTGAAAAGATTCCGTAGCAAAATTTTGGAACTCATCCACGTATAAATAAAAGTCCTTTCTTTCTGATTCTGCAATATCAGCTCTGGTCATAGAAGCTAACTGAATTTGGGTAATTATCATAGCACCCAATAAAGCTGCATTATCTTCACCTATCATACCCTTAGCTAGTTTAACTAAAAGAATGTTTCCATCATCCATAACTTTTCTAAAATCTATACTAGATTTTGGTTGTCCTACAATATTACGAATTACTGGGGAAGATAAAAACTGACCAACCTTATTAAGAATAGGTGAAATAGTTTCGCTTTGTTGACGTTGATCCAGTTTATTATATTCGTTTAACCAACGACTTTTAATTAAAGGGTCTTGGATTCTTTCTACAACTTTGCTTCTAAAAACCTTATCAGTAAATATACGAGGCACCATCATTAAAGTAGCCTCTGGATAATCTAGTAAAGCTAATATGGCGGAACTTAGCCAATATTCTAATCTTGGACCCCAAGAATACCCAAATATTTTCTTAAAAATACCCACCACACCAGAAGCTACCACAACCTTGTATTTAGGATCTCTAACTTCTAACATATTAACGGCTATAGGGTGCTCTCTATCCCCTGGATCAAAAATAATTACATCGTTAACTCTATAACTAGGCACATACTGTAATACATTATCTACATAGTCCCCATGAGGATCGATAACGGCAACGCCTCTACGTTCTCTAATATCATCTATAGTCATGTTTTCGAGTAAGGTAGATTTACCTACACCACTTTTACCAATAATATATACATGCCTATTACGATCTTTTAGTTTGATACCAAATTTTTCATCACTACCTCTAAAATTAGTTGTAGCTAAGATGGTTAAATCTTCTGCTGGCACTTCATCTAATAATGGTAATTTAGCAGGAGGTTCACCTTTTTTAGAACCAGCCCAAGCTATATTAGGAGTTACCACATCTTTGTCTGGTAAATGATAAATACTGGCTAGTTCAGTTACATTTAAAATCATACCTTTATCAGAAAAATCCCTATTATGATATTTCATTAAAATTTCTGCTTTATTTTCAGAATAATTTCCTGATATAAAAGCATTTAAGTTATTGGTGTTAAATTGTTTAAATGCCCCCATAGCCAACTGTAATCTACTTTTAGCCAACGCTAAAGTCTTGTCAGACACCACCAAACGAATCTTAGCTCTAAAACCAAGCACAGAACTTTTTTCTTCTACAGCTTTAAGCGTCTGCTCCATACCAGGAGGTAGGGTGGGTGGCTTTGCAACATCTTCTGTTGTAGATTCACCTCTTACAGCTGTAGTCAAAACATCTTTTGCTAAACCCCATACTTGCTTACCAATACTTTTAGTTAAACCAGGCATCTTGCCATCTTTAACTGCAGATATAAAACTAAGCGCCTTATCTCGCCAATTATCATTTTCTGGAGTAATAATTAATTGCACCCAAACATTTTCATCGCTCTCTAATTTACTTAAAATAGCTGTTATAGAAGCTAGAGGATCTACAGTAAAATCGTTAAAAGTTTTAATTGGATAAAAATCTTCTTCTTTAAAAGCCAATTCTGTAGACACCACAGAAGCATCTGCAGAGATTTTATCTAGAGCAGAGTAGTCTTTAGTTTCTAAAATATTAATATCAGGATACTGAGCATATAACTGACTTTCTACATATCCTCTTAAATCGTCTGGCACCCAGACATAAAAACGAATAGATTTTTCTTTTGCCTCTATCTCGAAACTTAATCGTCTATTACCAATACCATGTAAACTAGAAAATAGTGTTTCGGCTGCCAAAGGAGTTTTATCGTTTTCTTTAGGGATTTCTATAGTTAACAAAGTAGCTTTAGTCGCCAATGGTTCACTAGATTTTGGTCTAGCTTTAAATATATTTTTTAATCTACCTCGTAAAAACCAACCAATTAAAAAAATTAGTACGGCTATCCACCCTACAATTAAAACTATCATCAAAATATCTTCTATAGCGCTACTGTTCATGCTTAAAATAAATTATAAACTCAATTTTTAATTGTTATCAACCAGAGCGTAAACACCCTTACCAGCTTTTTTAAACAATGCCTTATCCTGAAGATTGGCTATAATTGTATTACGTTTAACCTGTCTGCGCTTTAATACTATCTCTATAATTTCTGACACATGCAATGGTTTGCCAGCCTGTTTTAAAACATCTTTAATAACATCAGAAACCACACCGGGTTTATATCCCCAACTTTTTAGCGCATAAATACCTCTACCCACTAATACAAAACGTTTATCACTAATTAATTCGTTATGCACAGTTCTGCTTAAAACTGGTTTTTTAGATTTAAACTTTTCCTCAGTTATTTTAGTAATTTCTTCGAAATGAATAGGTTTGCCAATCTCTTCTAAAATTATAAATATTTTATCTCTTATTCGTTTAGGTGTAATTGTAGACCAACTAGATAATCCCCATTGATTTTTACCATCAACACCTAAATTAGCATTAATCATTAAAGCCCCAACAATAGTACCTTTATTAATATTTGGATGTTTTTTGGCTATTAAATCTAGTAAATCATTTTGTTGGGTTGGTTTATTTATTTCTTCCAACACCTTCACTATGCTATTTTCTATATCTATTAAATTAGACACATCCACATTAGAATTTCCCCAACTTTCTTTTAATATATGATTTTTACTTAATGCGCTTAGTTTAGAATTAACAGACATAATCAAACGTAGGGCATTAATTTCTAATTCAGGATTTTCTTGGTTGTCTATTTCTAAATAAGTACCTAAACCATCCAGTCCTGCTATTCCACCATGAGTTAGTAAATAATCATCAATAATTTTAAAAATTTGCCTAAAAGTTGAAGTATATTTTTTGGAAATCTTCTTTAAAACAGCTTTTTCGATTTGGCGCACTCTTTCTCTGGTAACAGAAAGTCGTCCCCCAATACTTTCTAAGGTTTCTTTATTTGTATTACTAGAGCTCTTAAGGCCAAAACGTGCAGTTAAAACATCTCTTTCTCTATCTCTTAAACGACCTAATACATTCTGTACTATTTTAGATGGGCGTACAGTATTAAGCTCTTTAGATTGATGCTCTGACATAACTCTTTCTAAAACTGATTCGTCAGCATTATCAATATTTAAATTGTGATTATTTTTATCTAACATTAGTATATTTACTAAATTTACATCTATTCTAATTATATCATAATAACCATATTAATGTCAATAGTTAAATATTTTGGCACAATTATGCAAACTAGCTCTGGAAGCTAGTTTAACCTAATTAATTAGTAAAATAACAATACTAGTCTAGGTTATTGACAATTGGCACATTATATTGTCTTCTATAGGTAATCTTTGATTATTTTAGCTTTACTCTCCCCTACTACTGCATTAATCTCTTTTATAGAAACTTGCTTAACTGCCATCAAACTTCCAAAAACTTTAATTAATTTGCGACGAGTAGATGCCCCAATTCCAGGTATTTTCTCTAAATTAGACTTTATTTGCTCCTTTCTTAAAACTATCTGATACGATAAAGCAAACCTGTGCGCCTCGTCTCTTAGTTGTTGCAATAACCTTAAAGCATCTGATGTTTTGCTTAAAATTAAAGGTTGTTTTTTATCTACAATATAAATTTCTTCTTCTCGTTTAGCTAAACTAATAAACTTAATTTTAGCTAAATCACCCTTAGCCACCTTTTTAATTACCGAATTTAATTGCCCCTTACCTCCATCAATTAAAATCATTTGTGGCAAAGATGATGCAAAACGTTTATTATTTTTATTTTTTAAATGTAATCTCCGAGTAATAACTTCACCCAAAGCTGCATAATCATCAACTCCACTAACTGTTTTTATACGAAATCTTCTGTATTCGTTTTTGCAAGGCAACCCATCTACAAAAACCACCATAGACGCAACTGTATAAGTCCCGCCCAAATGAGATATGTCGTAAGCTTCTATTCTTTTTATCTTTTTAGAAATATTTAAAGTTTTAGACAAAAATTTATTTGCTTTAACCACATTTATTTTGTTAGTTATTTTTAACAAAGATCCCGAATGGCTTAACGCATTCTTGTTTGCCATAAGCAATAATTTTTTGTTAATTCCTTTTTTAGGCGACTTGATTATAATTGTTTTTTGCCAGATTTTAGCTAACCATACTTCTAATAAATGTTTATCATCTGGTGTATTGTTTATAAAAATAACTTTGGGCAAATTCTCAAAAATAGACTGGTAAACCAATCTTATAGCTTTAGATATTAATTCTGCATCACCTAATATAAGTGGTGCATCCATAACAAAAGTTTGTTGATCTATCAACCTGCCCTCTCTAACAATTAACCTAGCTACTACCATTTTTGTACCATCAATTATAGTTCCCAGAAAATCTGCTGACTTTAGATTAGTGGGTGTTGATACTTTTTGTTTCTGAAAAAAACTATTTAATGATTTAATTTGATCACGAATTTTGCCAGCTTCCTCAAATTTTTTTATTTTAGAAAGATAATTCATTCTGTTGTCTAAATAATCCAGAGCCACCTGGTAATCTCCTGATAAAAAATCTGTAACTTTATTTATTATATTTCTGTAATCCACCCTATCAACTTTACCCACACATACACCTAGACATTTTTTTAAATGCCAATTTAGACATGGGGATTTAAGCGTACTAGCAGTTTTGTTTAATTGCTTAGTTTTGCCACAAATAGGAAAAATATTATTAATTAACTTAAGCACGTTTTTAACAGAACCAGCAGATATATATGGGCCAAAATAACGAACTAATTTTTTCTTTTTATTTAGCTCTATATCAGATAGTCTTCTAACGGTAGTTATGGTAGGAAATTCTTCTTCTAAACCCACTCTAATATATTGGTATGTTTTATCATCTCTTAAAACCACATTAAATTGAGGTCTATGTTTTTTAATTAACTCATTTTCTAAAATTAATGCCTCTGTTTCGTTATCCGTTACTATAAAATCCACTTTATGCACTTTATCAATCAAAGCTTTAATTTTAGAAGAATGATTTTTGTTTACCTGCCAATACGAAGCTATTCTTTTTTTAAGATTTATAGCTTTACCTACATACAAAATTTTTTTACTAGCAGACTGCATTAAATAAACCCCCGGATTGCTAGGCAATTCTTGTATTTTGGGTTTAAACGCATTGTTCATAATCGTTTTATTTTAGAATCTGCTTAAGGTATTTGCCCGTATAACTTTTTTTATTTTTTGCGACTGTTTCTGGAGTTCCTGTAGCTATGATTTTTCCTCCCTTGTCTCCGCCTTTTGGGCCTAAATCTATAATCCAATCAGCTATTTTTACAACATCTAGGTTATGTTCTATAACCAAAACTGTATTACCCTTATCGACCAGTTTATTTAAAACAGTTAACAATTGTTTAATATCGTCAAAATGAAGACCTGTAGTTGGCTCATCTAATATATATAAAGTTTTGCCAGTTTCTCTACGCGATAATTCCGCAGCTAATTTAATTCTCTGAGCTTCTCCCCCAGACAACTGTGTAGCTGGCTGGCCTAATTTTATATAACCTAGACCAACTTCTTGTAGGGTACTAAGTTTTTTTTCTATAGAAGGAACATTCTTAAAAAACTTTAAGGCCTCATTAACAGACATTCCTAAAACCTCTGATATATTTTTATCTTTATAATGAACTTCTAATACTTCTTGGCTGTATCGCATGCCTTTACAAACATCACAAGTTACATATACATCGGGTAAAAAATGCATTTCTATTTTGATAACACCATCACCACGACAGTTTTCGCAACGACCACTTTTAACATTAAAACTAAACCTACCTGGGTTATACCCCCTAATTAAAGCTTCTGGCAATTTAGAAAACAGCTCTCTAACATCTGTAAACATTCCTGTGTAGGTTGCTGGATTGCTCCTAGGGCTTCTACCTATAGGAGATTGATTAATATTAATAATCTTATCTAGATTATCTATACCAGAAATACTTTTATGTTTTCCGGGTTGCTGATACGCACCATGCAGTACATTGCTTAGCTTTTTAACTAAAATTTCATTAATTAAAGTAGATTTTCCAGAACCAGATAATCCAGTTACACACACAAATAATCCTAACGGAATATCTACATCTACATTAACCAAATTAAATTCGTTAGCTCCTCTAATAGATAATTTGGCCCCATTGCCAGTTTTTCGGGTTTTAGGAATATCTATTTTTTTAACACCAGACATATATTGTCCGGTTAAAGACTGTTTGGATTTTTTAATTTTTGAAGGAACTCCTGCTGCCACTACCTTACCTCCATCTGCCCCAGCCCCTGGACCCATATCTATAACATAATCTGCACTTAAAATTGTTTCTTCATCATGCTCTACAACAATTACCGTATTACCTAAATCGCGTAGCCCTTTAAGCGATTTGATTAATTTGTGATTATCATACTGATGCAATCCAATAGATGGTTCGTCTAAAATATATATTACCCCAGATAAACCAGATCCAATTTGAGTAGCTAATCTAATTCTTTGGGCTTCTCCGCCAGATAAAGTATTGGCACTACGACCCAAAGTTAGATAATTTAAACCCACACTTTGCAAAAAACCTATTCTTTCTTTTATTTCTTTTAAGGCGGCTGTAGCAATTAGTTTAGATTGTTTATCAAGTTTTAGTGTTTTAAAAAAAATAGATAGCTTTTCTATAGATAGTTTGCTTAACTCTATTATCGATTTATCTCCAATAGTTACAGCTTCAAACTCTGGTCTTAATCTGCCACCACGACATTTACTACAAATTGCATCTAGCATAATTTTATCTATCTCTGCTCTCATAAAATCGGAGTCTGTTTCTTTGTAGCGACGTATTAAATTGGGTATAACCCCTTCAAACTTAATTACATATTCATTGATATTGCCCCTAGCAGTTTTATGTTTAACTATTACATCTTCTTTATCCGAGCCATACAAAACAACCTGCATAGCTTTTTTAGATATGCTGTTTACTGGTTGATTTAAGGTAAAATCATATTTTTTTCCTACCGACCCTAGCATTCTTTCTACCCAACCACCGTTTGTGCTCATAGAAAAACCACCTGCTCTAATAGCCCCTTCGGCAATAGTTAATTTTTTGTTAGGAATTAATAAATCCGGATCGATTTCTTTGGTATAACCCAAGCCAGTACAAGCATCACAGGCCCCATGCGGACTATTAAAAGAAAAGTTTCTTGGTTCTAGTTTAGGAATACTAATATTACATTTGGGGCAAGCCAAACTTTCTGAAAAAAACCAATCTTTATCTTTGTCTGTATCCCAAATTATTATAGTTCCATTGCTTAAATCTAGAGCCGATTCTAAAGATTGAACCAAACGGCTTCGTCCTGCTTTACTATCAGATTCCTTGCCCACTAAACGATCTATAACTACTTCTATGCTATGTTTTTTATTCTTATCTAAATTAATACTCTCGTCCAAATCATACATATGTCCATCAACTCGAATTCTTAAAAAGCCTGCTTTTTTAGTGTTGCCTATAATATCTTTGGCTTCTCCCTTACGATCTACTAAAACGGGGGCTAAAACGCTAAATTTAGATAATTTTAATTTTTCGATTTGGGCAACTATTTGATCTATAGATTGTTTAGACACAATTTGGCTACAATCTGGACAATGAGGAATACCGATTCTGGCATAGATCAATCTAAAATAATCATATATTTCTGTAATAGTACCGACTGTAGATCTAGGATTGGCAGAAGAAGATTTTTGATCAATTGATATAGCCGGAGACAAGCCATTTATGTAATCTACATCAGGTTTTTCCATTACTCCTAAAAATTGTCTAGCATAAGACGACAAAGATTCTACATAACGTCTTTGCCCTTCGGCATAAATTGTATCGAAAGCTAAAGAACTTTTACCAGATCCTGACAAACCAGTAATTACCACAAATTTATTTTTTGGTATTTTAACATTAATATTAGCTAAATTGTGCTCTCTGGCCCCCCGAACCTCTATATAATCAAACATTATTGCTTATCGTTTTAACTAAAAACTACCACTACTACCCGCCCCAGGATTAGCAGACCCTCCACCAAAACCGCCAGAAGAACCGTCTGGTGTTGATGAATCATCTATTTCTATTTTGGGTTGTGGAAAAAACTTATTAATTACACCTCCGCTTAAATTACTGCCCAAGAACCAGAGCGTAAACATAAATAATAATAATCCACCGATAGCATATGCTATAATTTCTTTTCCTTCGTTCATTTGGCTAGAGTTACCTTGAGAAGTTGCGTAAACTATACCACCAACTATTACCATAAAAACAGCTAACCCCCCTACAATGCCACCTACTCTAGTTTGTAAAGCCAGCATTAAATCGTTAAAAGAAGCAGCTCCAGCACTAGCTGCGGAAGAAGGATCAGCAAAAGCTGTGATAATAAAAATTAAAAGCAAGCCCACTAAAAGAACTTGCAATATCCGCTTTAAGATAACTATTTTACGAGCTTTTTCCCTATTCATGCCCTATACAATACCATAAATTATAACAATTTTCAAGATTAGTTAATTATGTCTTAATTTCTTTATCAGCAAAGCCACACTCTGCACAAGTAGGAATTTTGTATTTACCCTTCAATGCCATCAAGCCCTTACAGGTGGGACATGGTTCTTTAACTGGTTCGTTCCAACTAGCAAATTCACAATCAGGATATTTATTACATCCCCAAAAAATTTTACCTCGCTTGGTTCGTTTTGCGACGACTTCCCCACCATCACATTTAGGACAATCCATAACTTTAACTGCATTATTTAAATTTTTTGTAGTTTTACATTCTGGAAAACCAGTACAAGCTAAAAATTTACCAAAACGACCCATTTTAATAATCATTGGTTTACTACACTTATCACAAACTTCATCTGTAGTTTCATCTAAGTCTTTTTTGGCCACACTTTCCTCTTTTTGAGATAATTTTTCTGCAAATGGTGAATAAAACTCTTGTAATATATCTAAATATTTCGCCTGGCCATCAGCAATTTTATCTAGCTTTTCTTCCATATTAGCCGTAAACTCTGTATTAACAATTTCTGGAAAATGCTCTACTAAAAAATCGTTTACCAAATAACCAACTTCCTGAGGCACAAGCTGTTTTAATTCTCTTCTAACATAGCCCCTACCAATTATAGTATTAATGGTTGGTGCATATGTAGATGGCCTACCAATACCCAACCCCTCTAAGGTTTTAACCAATGATGGTTCATTAAATCTGGCCGGTGGTTCCGTAAACTTTTGCTGTGAGTCTACTGTGTTTACATCCAATTTTTGACCTATTTCTATAGTTGGCAAAGTTTTTTCTGCAATAGGCATTTTGGTAAACACTTTCAAAAATCCTGGAAATTTTACTTTAACTCCCTGAGCTAATAATAATTTATTATTAGATTTTATATTTAAATCGATTCTGTCAATTATGGCATCTGCCATCTGAGAAGCTAGGGTTCGTTCCCAAATAATTTTATATAACCTGTATTGATCGTTAGATAAAAATTCTTTTACGATCTCTGGATCATTTTCAAATAGTGCTGGCCTAATAGCTTCATGAGCTTCCTGAGCACCTTTTTTCTTCGTTTTATAAACCCTAGGTTCTGGTGGAACATAATCAGCTCCAAAATTAGATTTTATCCAACTTCTAGCAGATTCTATAGCTCTTGGAGAAATATAATAAGAATCTGTTCTCATATAAGTAATTAAACCAACTTGTTTCTTTGCGCCCAACTTAATACCTTCGTATAGTTGCTGAGCAATCATCATGGTTTTTTTAACACTATATCCCAATCTATTACCTGCTTGTTGTTGCAAGGTAGACGTAGTCAGTGGTGCACTTGGTCTTCTAATTCTCTGAACATTTTTTACATCAGATACTTTTGATTCGTCACTTTTTAACTCTTCTACTATTTTTTTAGCATCTGTTTCGTTATCTACGCTTAAAGCTTTGTCATCAATTTTAACTAGCTCAGCTTCTATAACATCTTTACCAGCTTTATAATTAACTAAAATCTTCCAATACTCTTCTGGCTTAAACTTTTCTCTTTCGCGTTCTCTTTCTACAATTAATCTTACTGCCACAGATTGCACTCTACCAGCAGACAATCCTCTAAAAATCTTTTTCCACAAAAGTGGAGATAATTTATATCCCACCAATCTATCTAACACTCGTCTAGCTTGTTGAGCATTAACTAAATCAAAATCAATTTTTCTAGGATTCTCTATAGATTCTTTAATAGCATCTTCGGTAATTTCATGAAAAACAATACGTTTAATATCTTCGACCGGAACTTTTAGAGCTTCAGTAATATGCCAACCAATAGCTTCTCCTTCCCTATCTTCATCAGTAGCTAATATTAATTCCCCAGATTTTTCGTATAGTTTTTTAAGCTTAGTAACATTTTTACGGCTTTTAGTTGGGATAACATATTGTGGAGCAAAATCTTTTTCTATATTTACCCCTAAGCTAGCTTTAGGCAAATCTCTTAAATGACCCATCGATGCTTCTACTATATACTTCTTTCCCAAAATCTGACTAATAGTTTTAGCCTTGGTCGGAGACTCTACAATAACTAAAATAGGTTTTGTTTCGGCCATTAATTATTAGTTTAATCTACTATATTTACCATTACCACCAGATTTTACCATTCCCTTAATTTCCATCAAAGTTAGTGTACTGCTAACTTTTCTACTGTCAAGTTTTAGCTGTCTAGCGATTATATTAATTGATAAAGGTTTTTGAGAAATTAAATCTAGAATTAAAGCTTCTGCGTAAGATGCGTTTGTATCTATTTTATACGGGAAAGATATTTGATCAACTTCTATATCTAGAATGTCTAAAACATCTTGGCTAGAAGTTACCATATGCGCACCCGATTTAATTAGTTTGTTTACCCCAGTTGTTTGAGGTAAGAAAATATCGCCAGCTGTAGCTAAAACCTCTCTATTATAATCTAGGGCTAGATCTGCCGTAATTAATGCTCCGCTTTTTTCTCCCGCTTCTATTACTAATGTTCCATGGCTTATGCCAGCAATAATCCTATTACGAGCTGGGAAATGATGTCTTAGAGGCGCTGTTCCAGGTGGATATTCTGATATCATCATTCCGCCTGCCTTAACTATATCTAGAGCTAAATTCCAATTGGCCTTAGGGTAAAAACTAGCTTCGTCTAAACCAGAACCAATAACGGCAACCACCGGATATTTTGTTTTAGCATTTAGAGCTTCTTGCAATACTACTGTATCTATCCCATAAGCCAATCCAGATACTATAACCAGATATTTAGATAAATTACTAGCCAAATGAGCCGCTACCTTTAGACCATAATCTGTTGGTTTTCTAGAACCAACCATAGCGATAGATTTATGATTTAAAATACTAATATCCCCCATAATAAATAATTTTTTAGGAGAATCCGGTATCTGCTTTAGCAACGCGGGATACAAATCATCTTCTTGTGTAATAGTAATAATTTTTAAAATATCTAACATAGACTAAGTAAAATAATTAATATCTTGTATAATAATCTTGTAATCTTTTTGGGGTGAAAAAAACAACAATAACATTATTTAGTATATCAACCATTTTTGCTGTTCTAATAATAGCAGTAGTTATATTATTAATTGGTAACTACACTAAAAATCTAAATAGTGGGATTAATTTAGAGTTCCAGACATTACAAAACAACATTAATTTAATTAATCAAACTGAATCAGATATGGTATGGGTATTAAGCGATCCAAGCGAAGTTGATAAAAACATCTTTCAAGATTTAGATACTACTGTTTTATCCAGTCAGATAGTTTTTGGTATTTTAGGCCAAGAACAACTAACCGGAGGTTTTGAATTAAAATTAAACAACGCAAGATTAAGAGGACAACAAATAACTATTAATTATCATATACAAAATCTTGATTCTGACTCCGTTGTGCAAGTTATAATTTATCCTGAAGGGATGTTTACAATATCTAAAGATAAATTACCAGCTGGAACACCACTAGAATTTGTCTTTTACAATCAAACCACTAAAGATAAAATAATTATTAATAAAACTATTACATTATAATGAAAAACAAAACTATTTTTGATATATCCACAGTCTCTATTATAAGAATTGTTTTAGTGCTTATTGCTTTGTGGTTTTTGTTTTTTATTAGGGATATTATAGCCATTGTTTTTGTTTCTATTATTATTTCTGCCGCTCTATCTCCTGCTGTAGATAAACTAAATAAAAAAGGCATACCCAGAACTCTTTCTATAGTTTTTATGTATCTTTTAGTTTTAGGTATTCTAGGATGTTTAATTTACTTTGTTCTTCCCCCTATGGTTGTTCAGATACAAAATTTAGCAGATAGCCTACCGGGATACTTTAAAACTTTTAGCAATTTTATTACCAGTTTACGTGATGTGGGTAGCAATGGCATTCTTAGCGCATCTCAAGCTAACTTAAATTCTATATCCACTTTTCTAGGAGAATTTATTAGTAATATATTTAATACCACTCTTGGCTTCTTTAGTGGAGCTGCCGCTTTGTTAATGACTTTTGTTCTTACCTTATACTTCTTACTAGATGAAAATGGCATAAAGAAATTTTTTATTTCTCTTTTACCAATTAGGCAAAAAACTAAAATTATTGGCATGGCTAATAAAATGGGTCATAAATTGGGTGGATGGCTTAGAGGTCAGATTGTTTTAGCCCTCGTTGTTGGACTAGTTGTGTATATAGGATTAATTCTCTTAAATATGCCTTATGCCCTAACCTTGGCTATAGTAGCTGGGCTATTCGAAATAATCCCAATTATCGGACCTATCTTAGCAGCTATACCTGCCATATTAGTAGCTTTTACAATTTCTCCTACTATGGCGTTAGCCATAACCGTCTTCTATATATTAGTCCAAGAGCTAGAGAATAAATTACTAGTTCCTAAAATAATGCAATATGCAGTTGGGCTAAACCCAATTACTATTATTATCATTATATTAATAGGAGCTAAATTAATGGGCATATTAGGTGTTTTGTTAGCTGTACCAGTAGCAGCAGTTATCTACGTTCTCCTGGAAGAATGGCCCGGCATGTCAGAATCTTCAGCCAAAAAATCCCCCCGAAAATAATTAAAACCTAATAACAAAAACCCGCTAATAATTAGCGGGTTTTAATACAAAAAAGTTACCACATTTTTGCTATAGTTGTTAGGGAATTTTCATCTTTACCTCAAATCGGTCTGCCTGATAACTTAGCCGGACAGTGCCGACATCAGTACCAACAAACTCCACAAAAGGTCCATGATCTTCGGAGTAAGTATGGTAATCCCAGAAAATAGTTGAGCTGATGCCTATGTACACATCATCTCCAAGCTTGATATAGGCTGATACTCCATCGGCAAAAGTGTAATTATAGGCTTCAGTATTCAGGGCAAAATACTGAAAGACTGGAAGCTGAAATCCCCAGTTTTCTTCTTCGCCCCATAGCATCGAGAAAGATTCCAGCCATAACTCATCATAATTACTTCCCGCAAGGTAAAATTCCTCTAAAAATCCATAGAAATAATCATCTTGCAACGGGAACACCCAGCCACCGCCGATTCCGACCTCATTGAAACCACTCTCGGTCTCAAACCAATAAATATCTGGGAAGACAACATCGCCCCGCTCCTGAAACCACTCTAAAGATTTGTAACCATCCCCTTTGTACTTTAGGATAAAATTGTCCTTTACTTCTCCCGCAAAAGCAGGGACGCTAAGCAGGAAAAAGAAAACGATCCCCAAAGCCAGTAGCAAATGTATTTTTCGCATCTCTTCATACCTCCATATGATTTTAAGGTTCTATGCTCTTAACTCTTTCA
>SDBS01001247.1_pt1 | contig 26000 bp, 28 predicted proteins | sample 2277091 | NCBI WGS metagenome assembly SDBS01 (sample SAMN10404972, study PRJNA504765) | marine sediment metagenome | isolation source: marine sediment core GS10_PC15, 163 cmbsf | place: Arctic Ocean: Southern Knipovich Ridge | collected 2010
TATGAGCGGCCTCATCAAGGTGTAAACGGGAAAACTCCTGCTGAGATGCTCGAGTCTGTTGATAAAATGGAGTAACATTATGTCTTTTTTGTCGTCGAAATATGTAACCTATACAATCCTTGCGAACGCGAGGATCCAGAAAATCTTAGGAACACTAGATTCCCGCCTACGCGGGAATGACAAGAATGCGCGAGCATGACAATAAAGAGATGGAACATCTTGCATATCTTTATTGGTATTAACCCGGTTACTGTGGCAATTCTGTTACTCGACCGTCTGCATTTGCTAAAAGAGGCGCACCTTCCCCTGTTCTCTTACCACGACATCTTTTTATTAAATTTTGGCACTTATCTATACCTTGGTGTACCATACTACTTGATTGGTCTTCAAATGCAATCATGAAACCTAAAAATCCCAAAATCATAACTACGATCATGAGTATTATTTTTGTGGTCCCATACTCGGGTGCGTGTTGTTCGAACAGATCTTGAGTAACCACAGCACTTGCAGCTGACAGGCAGGATGAAGCTATTGCTGAAACAGGGCCTCCTGCTAACAATGGAACTCCAACCTTTCTTAGCGTACTATATTCTTTCTTTGTACTGCTTACTATATCTCTTAGCTCATCGGCTTCAGGCCCTTTTAATGGGTATACCCATCCACAAAGTCTATCAAAAACACCTTTCGAAAAAACTAAAAGCGGTGGAATACCACAGGCACCGATTACCCATTGGTTGGCCTCATTTTCAGCTCCAAGCATTGCACCCACTGTGAGGCCAAAAAGTCCTGCTGTACAGCTAATTAATGCGAAGAAGAATAGAAATGATTTTCCTATGGTTTTACCGTTACAGCATTTTTTAGTTCCTGTGGTTTGTTGAGAGCCTTTTTTAAACAAACCCACAAGCCAGTCTTTAGCCCCATCCAATCCTTTCCGATTAGCCATACCTGTGCCGAATAAATTGGTTCCAGCGACTCCAAAAGCCAGTATCTTCAGCTCTATAGCCTCATAGGTAAAACTTGCAGAAGTATATGCTGAGACCATTCCTAGGATAGCAGTGAAAATAAACGTAGTAATTTCAAATGTATTTTGACGGGTACAACCATATTTTTGTAAGTGATCTTCGATTAATTCTTTTAAGTCGCTCCAAAATTTTTGTGATGCAGCCATATTAAAAAGTGAAAATGTGAGGCAAGCAAACCCTCCAGTGAGATCGGTTATAAGATTTGCCGGAAGTGGCGGGTAACCATAATTTTCAAGAAGTTCATTTATTAGCTGATCTAAATCAGCTCCGGCAGCATAGCCTGAGCCGCCACTTAAAGATGCTATAACAAGGGAAATAATACTCAAGGACCAAATAAGCAGCATTAAATACGAACGTTTTTGGCCATCAGCTTGACCACTATCACCACCAGTTAACATATTTTTTCCCTCCAGATTTGTACTGTTGCCACATAGGGGCCATATGTTTTATTGTAATGATATTGTCCCCACCTCTAACTGAGCGCGATTATACACCATTAGGCCTACTAAAAGCAATCTATTTATACGTCAAATGAGTCAATACGCGCATTTAATAAAAAGCTGGATTATCGTACTTTGGTGATTTTGGAGTGGTTTTGATAATATTACTATCAGTTGCAGGTTGCGTTGCTGCTGGCGGTGTTTGCACAGCATTTTTCGCAGTGTCATTTTTGGTTGATGACTTGCATGCACACAAACTTAAGCTGATAAATAACAATATTAAGATGTTCTTCATAATGAGTAAGATTTTAGCAGTTTATTTTATGCTTTAAAAGCAGATATAAAATGTTCGCTTAAATTTGCTACACATTAGTTGAATTATCTCTTGCTTGGGCACCTACTCCATTGTTAGTAGAAGCACATCTTCTTCTCTGGGCTTTTGCTGCTTCCCATAAAGTATTGCAACTATTTTTAATAGTAGTGCCACCATTTTTAATAGTATTGCCACCATTTTCAAACCATCCTGACATTGAGCCAGTCCAAAGCATAGTGAAAGCTGGAATACCTATCGTAACTGCCGCAACTTCAGCTATTTTTACTCCTGTTGCGCCAATACCTGGCAAAGTACATGCTGCAACGACTTCTACGGCGCTTCTCAGAGCATATCCTTCTAAGATTGCACCGACAATAGTAAATACGATTCCGCATATTTTACTGGGAGACTTCACAAAACCAATGAGGTTATCTACAGATGTTTTATGATAGATCTCGTATATGATAATTGTCATTGTGAGAACTTCAGGTATGAAACTTAACCAGGTGAACGCATCATACGAGGCAATAGGAGCACTGTTTGGTGGTATTGGACAGGTAATATTTTTGCCATTAGCACTACTTGTGCTACTTGGTAATGACAATTCCCCTAATAAAAGGTAAATGAAAACTGCTATTATAAAACATAAAGCTAAAGGTAGTATTGAATAAATATTAAATTTGGCACCTGTACCATCTTGAAGATCCCCATGAACAAAATGACGGTATGTCTTATACATGCCATAAAAATCACCAAAAACAGAGCCATAGCCAGTTGTCACCGCAATAGGTATTTGCAATATCTTAAACAACTTATAGATTTCTTCATTTTTGGAGTTACTAATCCCATTTAAAGTAAAGAAATACTGAGGTACAGATAAAAGAATACTAAGGATAGTGAAGCTAATAAATTCTACCTGTCTTATGCGTGTTGCTGCTGTTTTATCTTTAAATGCTTTATATAATTCATCTCGCCAATATTTAAAGGATGATTCATTAAAGGCACTATATGCTACCGTAGGAAACGCACCTAATCCTAAAGTTAATCCTGGTGATGGAGTTATGGTTACTCCAAACCAGTTTTGCGCATCCTTAATTAGTTTGCGCTGGGCGTATGCCCCAACTGCAGAGCCAGTAAGCCCTGATACGTAAGCGAGGTAATGCATTAAGCGCAGAATGGTTTTTTTTGAAAATTCTTCTTGTGTAATACCAGCGGTAGAATCTTGACTAGGTGTTTGAGTGCTATTAAGTAAAGGTTTGGTTTCGTCTGGAAATGTAATAACAGAATCACCAGAGCTGCTTGAATTTTGATGCACAATTACTCTCTCTTTTGTTTTAGTAGTATTGAATAGTTAGGAATTGTTAAATGCCCATGTGTTTCTATTATATACCATAAATCCACTATAAGAAAGGCGCGGGACCTGACCCCTTATCTTATTTTATATTTGTTGGTTTTGACATATAATGGGTAGATGCGTATACCAAGAATATATGTCGATCAGGATTTAACATCAGGTGCTGAGCTTACTTTAGAAGCTGGTGCTTCGAATCATGTGCTGCGTGTAATGAGGCTAAAACCTGGTGCTGAATTGATTGTATTTAATGGTCAAAAAGGCGAGTTTGCTGCTGAACTTACTGCAGTCCAGCGCAATCATGCTATTGTTATGCTGCGAGATTTTGTGGAGAAGTCTATTGAATCACCTATAAAAATTCATTTGCTGCAAGGCATTTCCAAAGGCGATCGTATGGATTACGTGATGCAAAAAGCAGTCGAACTAGGTGTGTATCAAATTACGCCGGTTTTGACTGAGCGTTGTAATGTGAAACTGAGCTCGGAACGTATGCACAAAAAACTGCAGCATTGGCAGCAGATTGCCATAAGCGCTTGCGAGCAATGTGGCAGAGATTATATTCCGCAGGTATTAAGCCCAGTGGCTTTGGAACAAGCTTTGCCAGAACAAATTGGGACTAAGTTGGTTTTGGTGTATCAAGCTGATAACACGTTGACTGGAATAGAAGAACCTGTAGAAAATATTACTATTTTGATCGGGCCAGAAGGTGGCTTGACTGATGCTGAAGTTGACTTAGCGCAACAAAGCGAATTTATGCCAATCAAGCTTGGCCCAAGAATTTTACGTACTGAAACTGCAGCACTTGCTGCAATAACTGCAATTCAAACCAAATGGGGTGACCTATGACTAAAATAATCTATCCAGGAACTTTTGACCCAATTACTAATGGCCATATTGACTTGATTCAACGTTCATTACGGTTGTTTGATGAAGTGATTGTAGCAATCGCCAAAGACACAGGAAAAAAATCTTTATTTTCTTTCGAAGAACGCACAGAACTGGCGTCTAAAGTTCTGGCAGATTTTGACAATGTTACGGTCATGCCATTTTCCGGATTGTTAGTTAACGTTGCTAAGGAGCAAGGCGTACAAGCGATATTACGTGGTTTACGCGCTGTTTCAGATTTTGAATATGAATTTCAATTGGCTAGCATGAATCGGCATTTAAATAGCGAAATTGAAACGATATTTTTGACTCCATCAGAACAATATACCTATATATCTTCGTCTTTGGTTAAAGAAGCAGCCGCATTGGGTGCAGATGTTTCGGATTTTGTGCATCCGATTGTTCTTAAGGTATTAAAGGGTAAGTTTAAAACTTAGAGTTTTAAAGAAAGCAAATACTCTGTTAAATTCGTTATCTCGACACTGTTGTCAATCCGCTCTTGACGCAAGTCGTACACGAGTTGTTTTGCGGTAAAGTTATATTTCTTTTGAAATGCAGACAGTGCGCGGTGTAAAGAGGCATCACTATTTTTTACTTCTAGAATCTGTTCGACCTTGCCATCATTAACCAATGCAAAATCAACTTCAACACCATCTTTTGTACGCAGATAATGCAGCGCGTAATTTTTTCCTTCATAATCGTTTGTTGCCATTACATGCTTTAATAAGCATGATGCCACATGGTTTTCTAGCTTTGCTCCGACATCTCTTTTAACCAAACCTGTATCAAAGAAGTAAAGCTTCGGTTCTTTTTTCAAACTGCGAGCAATATTTTTTGCAAATGGCGTGACACGAAATACAATATATAATGATTCTAAAATATGAATATATTTTCTTACGGTATTAGGTGCAATATTTACATCTTCAGCAATTGATTTATAAGAGATAGGCGAGCCAACTCTAGCTCTTAATAGCTCAAAAACCAGTTGCATATTTTTTATATTTTCAATGTTATCAAATTCAAAAACGTCAGTTCGAAGTAAGCTATCAATATATTGATTGCGCCAACGATCGGCATCGACTGGGTCCTCGGCTAAAAATGGTTCTGGGAATCCACCACGCGTTAGAAATCGTTCCGTGTCTCGAGCATAATCAGTATGTTTTAATTCTGCTGGACTAAAAGGTAATAAGTGATGTGCAAAATATCTGCCAGCAAGAGAGTCCCCAACTTGACGAAAAACATCTAAACGCGCACTTCCAGTTACTAAGATTTGTTGATGTTCTGGCTTAGTATCATAAATTCCTTTGATATAATTCTTCCAATCTGGCATTTTATGTAACTCATCTAAAATCAAAAGTGATGTTGATGATTTCCAAGCCGCTTTCTTTATTATGCTACGATCTTCAAAATTATCATAATTTAAATAAACTCCATCAGAATATTCTTTTAATATTTCTTTGGCTAACCAGGTTTTACCGGCCTGACGAGGACCGACTAAAAACACCATTTTTTTAGGCAGATCTTTTAGAATTAAATCTTTTTGCGCTCTAATCATACGACTATTTTGCACGATATTGCAAAAAAGTCAAGACTATTCCGCAACGCCTTGCGCTTTAGTCGACCCCGTTTACGTCATCGCGAGGAGCGAAGTGACGACGCGATCCAGAACATGGTAGTGTAAAAACTGGATTGCTTCGTTTCACTCGCAATGACGATCACGAAGGTCTTTCGAGGTATTATTCATCGTTGACACACCGGACAAAAAACCGTAGTTCTCTGACCTAATCTTGTTTCCTTCAGCGTTTTATTGCAGCTTTTACAAGGTTGGCCACCACGGCCATAAACTTGCAATTCTTGCTGGAAATATCCAGGTTTGCCGGAGCTATTAATGAAATCACGAAACGTGGTGCCGCCGCAGGCTATGGCTTTTTTTAATACTAGCTTGATATGCTTAGCTAAGGTTTGATATTGTTTGTTGGATAATTTTGAGGCGGGAGTTTGTGGATTTATTTTCGCTGCAAATAAAACTTCATTGGCATATATATTACCAACGCCAGAAACAACATGACTATCCATGATAAATAATTTTATGGCGCGATTACGCTTGCGAGATAGCAAATATAAATAATCACCATCAAAGTCACTACTTAATGGTTCTGGCCCAAGTTTGTTTAGCAATTTGTGTAGCAATGGATCTTTGTCAGTCCAAAGAATAAAGCCAAATCTGCGCGCATCATTAAAACGTAGACTGTGAGCATTGTCTAATACGATATCGACATGGTCATGTTTTTTGTATGGAATATGTTGTGACACTAATTGTAATGAGCCGCTCATGCCCAGATGAATTATTAAAGTGCCATGGCTAAATTTTAATAGTAGATATTTGGCACGGCGTTCAATGTTAATAATATTTTGATTTATTAGTAATTGAGGTAAATTATTAGGAACAGGCCAGCGCAGTTGAGGTTGTCTAATGATAATATCCTGAATTGTGTGGCCACATATATGCGAAGCTAGACCACATCTGATGGTTTCTACTTCAGGTAATTCCGGCACTGTTTAAACTATTTGATTTTAGATTCTTTAAAGAGTACATACATACCGGTCTTTCCTGTTTCCGGATCATGTGCTCGGCGGTCAAATTTATTCAACTCTAATTTTTCAGTGCTATTACGCTTATTTTTAACAGTAGTGTAATAAGTGCCAGTATTCTTGCCTTTTTTATTTTTGGCAGTCGAAACTAATTTGATTTTTTCGCGTACTTTAGAAGCCATGATTATTTACCTTTTGAAGTGTTTTCTAAAACGGTATCAATGCCTTTTTTATCAATAATGCGCATACCTTTGGCAGAAACACGTAGTTTAATAAAACGCTGCTTTGCTTCTGACCAAAATCTATGGTTTTGTAAGTTAATATTAAACTTACGCTTAGTCTTGTTATGTGCATGCGACACATTATTTCCTGACATAGGACGTTTACCAGTAACTTGACATTCTTGCGACATAATTCTTTTCTCCAACAAATGAGCCGTTCTTTATAACAAATAATTGCTCAAGACGCAAATGTTTTTTTAATGGGGTGTCAACGCAAAGCTAAAATGTTCCCTCTTGGCTTTGAATTTGATGTCTTCCATTATTTTCCTTACAAATATTATGGCTTTGTGCTATAGTAAAATAATTAACTTAGAGAAACCGTTCCAAGCTTAATTTGTTCAGGTGATAATGCTGACAAAACTTAGATTTGGTTTGTAACAGTTCCTTAAATTATAAATTGCGCTTAAGTAAATATCTCTGGGGGGGGGGGTAGAAATGGGCTTAGAAGAGTTTTATAAATATTTAATATCATGTGAACAAAACAACGAGTTTCCAAGTTTTGATTTTCTCGCAGATGTGACTACCGGCTATACCGACTATGCTGGCCTTACCGCGACAAATTGTTTTTGGCTAGCAGCAACTCCGGAAGGACGACGATTATTCAATCATATGGCAGATCGTGATCCTGCAGCAACTTTAAATTTGCTTCTGAACTGTGATTTAGATGTAGGTGCAGTAGGTCGTCTATATGACGGCCAAACTGCTTTTTGGAAAATAGTAAACGAAAGTATGCCGTTTCTAAACAAACTAGCACATCATAATCCAGCCCAAACTTTAGCACTATTACATAAAGTCAATCTTGATGCCGCTCCTGTTTCAGGTATATGGCAAGGCGAAACTGCTTTTTGGAAAATAGTAAACGGATTAGAAAGTATGCCGTTTCTAAACAAATTAGAAAGTATGCCGTTTCTAAACAAACTAGCACATCATAATCCAGCCCAAACTTTAGCACTATTACATAAAGTCAATCTTGATGCCGCTCCTGTTTCAGGTATAGATCAAGGCGAAACTGCTTTTTGGAAAATAGTAAACGAATTAGAAAGTATGCCGTTTCTAAACAAACTAGCACATCATAATCCAGCCCAAACTTTAGCACTATTACATAAAGTCAATCTTGATGCCGCTCCTGTTTCAGGTCTAGATCAAGGCCAAACTGCTTTTTGGAAAATAGTACACACATTTGAAGGTATGTGCTTTCTAAACAACCTGGCACATCATAATCCAGCCCAAACTTTAGCACTATTACATAAAGTCAATCTTGATGCCGCTCCTGTTTCAGGTCTAGATCAAGGCCAAACTGTTTTTTGGGAAATAGTAAACACACCAGTAGGCATGCAGTTTCTAAATAAACTGGCACATCATAATCTGGCCCAAACTTTAGCACTATTACATAAAGTCAATCTTGATGCCGCTCCTATTTCAGGTATATATAAAGGCCAAACTGCTTTTGGGAAAATAGTAGACACACCAGGAAGCATGCAGTTTCTAAACAACCTGGTAGATCATAATCCGGCCCAAACTTTAGCACTATTACAAAAAGTCAATCTTGGTACTGTTCCTGTTTCAGGTCCAAATCAGGGCAAAATTATTTTGCGGCGGCTGGCATCAGAGCCAGAAGGCAGACAGCTTATCAAAAAATGTCCTGCTTTAATGTTTTGCTATGCTAATCTTGACCAAAATGTAACTGACGAGATTTTAAAAGAGTGGGGGTCGTCCAATTTAGCTGAAAGTAATGCTTTTATGAAACTTTTTATTCTGGTGGGAATACAGACAGCTCCATCTAGCTCAAATTCGAGAGTTACTCAGATCAAAAACATGCTGCCCTTCACCCAAGCCGTTGCCCCACCTCGTTTAGCACCGAGTATTGCGCGACGATATAACGCTATGCGAAAGAAGCTGCTTAATGAAATCGATAACAACATTAGGCTCGTATGGATAGAGAAAAATTGGCCTTTACAAGTTTGTGATGCTATGCAACTCAACATACTTCACCAATATATAAGAAGCGAGCATCCAGATTTATATTTTATTGATGACGGATTTTTAAGACTTTTAGTGGCAGATCGTCTAGCAGAATTATATCCTAATAATTTTTTGCGCAAGCTAGCAATGCTTTGCGTAAGATCGTATAGAATTAAACACCAAAACGAACCAGAGTTTCAAAATAGTGGGAAAGTACAAGCCTACCAAGAAATAGTAAGTGATTGCCTGTGGCAGGTATTAGGAAATTATAATATACACCCGTTTCAGCTGGACGAAAGTTGCAGGATATTGCTAATTGACCAAATTAGTAATTGTGCTTCACTAAACCCCCCTTTAGTTTTTGACACTATTAATAAAGCAATTGTTTCTTATATGAATACTAATGCTCTATCTTCGAACTAGTTAATGGGGTCATGTCTGGAATTGTGCATTCTCAGCAAAAAACAATTCACAATTCCAAACATGACCCCTATAATATCATCATGAAAGGAATTCTAATCAGTATATTATTATTAGCTTGCTGCAGCTGGCAAACAAATGCTGTGGCCAAAAACCCATACAAGCAACTCCAGACACAGATTGAAAAGATTTTGGATAAGGCCAATCATAATGTTAATGTTGGCGTTATTGTGGTTTCTTTAGACAATAAACAAATTATTTATCAAAAAAATAGTCAACGCTTTTTTGTTCCTGCAAGCACTATTAAATTATTTACTGCTGTTACAGCCTTACAATATCTTGGCCCAGATTATCAATTTAATACTACTATTTCAGCCCGTAATAAAACCATTAAAAAAGGCGTGCTTCAAAGCAATCTATACTTCCGCTTCAGTGGCGACCCTTCATTGTCAAGGGATGACTTATTAATAATGTTAAGTAAGCTTCGCGCGCTGGGTATTAAAGCCATCAAAGGTAATGTTTATATTGATGATAAAATATATGATCAAGAACAATACGGTCCTGGTTGGATGTGGGATGAGCTGCATCTTTGTTATGCATCACCAATTCATGCTATTAAAATGAATGATAATTGTGTGCAAATGAAGCTTATTCCTGCCAAAAAAGCCGGACAAAAAGTAAAAATCATCAATCTACATGATCAAAGTATCGCTATAAAAAATGACTTGGTTACCGGCAGCTCCAAACAATCGAATTGTCGCTTTCATGTTGTTTCAGATTTCAGAAACCAATATCACTTTATTGGTTGTATTCGTAATAATCGCAAGCCTTTTGCACTAAATTTTGCTGTGAGGAATATTCGTCTTTACATGCAGAAAACGCTCAAGAGTCAGTTTCGAAAAGCAAAAATAAAAGTTACTGGCAAGTTTGATTTTGCTACTTCACGCCGCGGCAAAGTCCTTTTAGTTACACATAGTTCGGATAAATTATCAGAACTAGTAACAGATATGTTAAAAGATTCAGATAACGACATTGCAGATGCGCTTTATAAAGTTATTGCGTTTAAATATTTTGCCAAGCCCGCAACTTGGAGCCTAGGCGCTAAAGCTATGAAAAAGATATTGACCGAAGACGCCAACATTAATATGGATAATGCTACTATTGTCGATGGCTCAGGTTTGTCACGCTATAATTTAGTATCGCCGATGCAGATGCTGGAGTTATTATATTTTGTTTATAAAAGCCCAGATATAAAACCTATTTTGTTTCAAGCATTACCTATTTCTGGCACCGATGGCAGCTTGCAATATCGTATGGGTACCGAACACACAAAAGGCAAGATTTATGCCAAAACTGGAACCATGAGTGGTGTTTCCAGTTTGGCAGGTTTTATCGAAACCAAAAATCACAAAATTCTAGCATTTGCCATAATGTTTAACAATTTTCCCGGCTCAGCTCGAAAATACGAGAAAGTAGAAAATCAGATTTGTTCGGTTTTAGCAGAGTATTAATCCAAAGTGCGGCGATAGACTTTAGAGCCAATTAGAATAACAACCACAGTGAAAATCAGAATGGGCCAGACATGCGGTAAAATCTGCATGCCAGTATTGCCTTTCAGCATTATGCCCCGCACAATCAGCAGAAAATGCGTTAAGGGCAAACAATTACCTATCCATTGAGCCCATAAAGGCATGCCACGAAACGGAAACATAAATCCTGTTAATAAAACCGAGGGTAGGAAAAAGAAAAATGTCATTTGTACTGCCTGTAGCTGTTTTGTTGCTATGCTGGAAAAACAAATTCCTACAGATAGATTGGCAGCAATAAAAGGCAATATGGCTAGCAATAATATCCACAAACTGCCGAACATGGGCACATGAAACACAAACAGAGCCATACCCAAAATTAGACCAACCTGAATATAGCCGATGATAATATAAGGCAGGATTTTACCTATCATCACTTCTAATGGCCGAGCTGGAGTGGCGAGTAAGTTTTCCATAGTGCCAATTTCATATTCTTTGGTTATTGCAGTACTGGTAACCATGACCATAGTCATAGTTAAAATCACACCGAGTAATCCTGGCACAATATTATATGCAGTAATTTCTTCAGGATTATATTTGGCATGTACTACCAAATCTACGGGTGGTGGCATAGGTTTTAATTGACTTAAATTGCCGACCAGCAAGGGATTGAATATAGTTTTAGTCATGTTTGTAACTGCATTTAATGCAGATCCACTAGCTACTGGGTCAGTGGCATCAGCATCGACATTGATTTGAGGATGGTCGCCACGAATTAGGTCTCTGGTAAAATTTGGTGGAATATTAACAACAAATTGTACTTTGCCGGTATCAAGTAATGTTTCCGCTTGTTGTTTGGTTTTTACTTTACTGGTTATAGCAAAATAACTGGTGTTTTTCAGGCCTTGGACAAAAACTCTGGTAAAGGGACTATGGTCAGCACTTACTATAGCTGTGGGTAAGTTCTTGGGATTGGTGTTTATGGCGTAACCAAAAATTATTAATTGCATGATGGGAATAATAATTAAAATGCCAAAGGTAAGGCGGTCGCGACTGACTTGGATGAATTCTTTTCGAATTAACGCTCCCAAGCGCGATAAAGAAAAATGATCGCTTAAAAATTTCATGCCAGCTGATCCTTACATAAATTAATGAAAATATCTTCTAAATCTGGGCTGGTTTGTTCCCATGTCCATGGTTCAATTCTGAATTTATCCACGGTTTGTTCTAATAGTTTTGCGTTGCTGCCGCTGACATGAAGGCTGCTACCAAAAACAGCGGTTTGCTCAACTCCTGGTTCATTGCGTATCTGCTCGGCTAATTCGTTGACATTACCCTCGCCAGTTGCCTCCCAAACGTGCATATCTGATTCGCCAATGATTTTGGCGGCAGTACCTTTTGTTAAAATATTGCCTTTAAAGATATAAGCTAGTTTATTGCAGCGTTCTGCTTCATCCATATAGTGAGTGCTGACTAATGTGGTAACTCCTTGGGTCGAGAGCTTTTGAATCTGGGTCCAAAAATCACGTCGAGCTTTCGGGTCAACACCAGCAGTTGGCTCATCTAATAATAATAATTTAGGATTGTGAATTAGAGCGGCAGACAGAGCTAACCGCTGTTTCCATCCGCCAGATAATGTGCTGGCCAACTGCTTTTGACGGTCAGCTAAACCTAATTCTTCAATGCTTTTTTGTACCGCTTGTTTGCGATTTTTTACGTTATATAGCTGAGCAATAAAATCTAAGTTTTCATAAATGCTTAAATCTCCAGGAAGGCTAAATTTTTGGGTCATATAGCCGACGTAATTTTTGATTTTTCTTGATTCAGTTAAAATGTCATAACCCAGGCAAGTGCCTTTTCCGGCATCTGGAGTTAATAGGCCGCATAGCATACGAATAGTAGTAGTTTTGCCACTGCCATTTGGTCCGAGAAAACCAAAGATTTCACCTTTGCTCACTTCTAAAGCAACATCAACAACAGCAGGCTTGCCGTCAAAGCTTTTTTTTAGACCGGTGACATCTATTATTTTTTCCATATTATGAACATTCTAATGAAGTTATTGATTTGAAACAAGGTATCATCGATTTTATCCTCAGAACTGAATAAACCATTTCCATATAGGCATAACACAAATCTGATAATGTTTTGTGCCTTTTTTTATTTTTTCTTCATATTCTTCCGAATCAGTTAAGATATAGCCCTTCTTAAGCGAATGCAGTTCTAATGCCTCTATTAGTCCATCTGTTTCGCGTTGTTTAGTTTTTGGCTCCGCTAGCATTTGACAGACTTGAATTGCTGCAGTTATCTTATTGCCTTCCTGAATTAGAAAGTCACATTCCTTTTGTTCGCGATGATAAAAAATAGTATGATTACGCCTCTTTAATTCAATAAAAACAATATTTTCGAGCATTCTCCCCCAATCATCACTAAAACGAAAACCTAATATTCTGGCAAAAGCATGATCAATAAAATATATCTTTTTGGGTGACAATTGCTGAGCTTTTACAGATGGATTGTAACGATTCAGAAAAAAGCAAAGATAACTGCTCTCTAAATAACTGCAGTAATCTGAAACAGTGGTTGTGCTACCAAGTCCGAGTAATTTTCGTAATGAACTAAGAGTTGTTTCTTTGCTACAATTGCTTGCTAGAAAAAAAACTAATTGTTTTAGTGCTGTAGCATTTGTCAATTTGTAGCGCACAACAATATCCCGATAAATAATACTTTCATAAAGTGAATGTAAATAGTCTACTTGATGATTTTTGGTATATTCTGGAATCCCACCATAGGTACAAAAGTTATTAAATATTTTTTTAATTCGGGCAATTTGTTTGGTTGATAATACCGAACTATTTAGGATATCAGGAAGATCCGGTATTTCAAAGCTAGCATATTCATAAAAGGAAAACGGATAAACATCAAGCCGTATATACCTGCCAGTTAATCTAGATCCCAACTCGTCACTAAATAATGTTGCATTTGAACCGGTAATAAAGATTTTATTTCCGTTATTATAAAGCCTTCTTACAAACATCTCCCAGCCAGGAATATTTTGTATTTCATCAAAATAAAATGTGTTTTGTTCGCCAAAAATCTCTAAAAAAACTTTATAAAGTAATTGAAAATCATCAGCGGTAAATCTTGCTAATCTTTCATCTTCAAAGTTAAAGTAATAATCTTTTTCTTGCGCTTTTTGACGTAGATAATGCATTAAAACAGATTTCCCAGATCGCCTCATGCCTGTAAAAACGATTATCTCTTTATTTTTCGCTAAACTTTCAAGTTTTGCTTCTGATGTTCGATGATAATACTTTTCAGGTAAAATTTTCTCTTCGCGTTGATCAGCAATTATCTCTTTAAGTAATTCCGCACTAATTGATGCCATATTAACCTCCATTCATAATGGAAGGTTATGCTATGAATCCTCCATTGTCAATGGACGGTCGACAAATATTAGCAAAGCGAAATAAACCTGGTAGGCATTGAAGTTAAATTAACATATAATATAATCTATTAAATTTGTTAAACAAGGTAAAAATATGAATGAACAAGATATGGAACTGGAAATGACAAGTAATCGAATTAATATCGGCATAAGTATAATTGGGTTGGTAATGATTATTGTTGGTGCTGTATTGTCGCCGACAATTACCCAAAAAGTTTTATTTGCTGGCGGTGCTATGTTTTTATTAATAGCTTCATGTGTTGATCGTGCCGAGTTTTTTGCTATTTTAAATGGTATTGTTCTACTAGGCACAGCAATTGCTTTTTTTCATGTTACAATAACAGTTAAATTGATTTTATTAGGCCTTGCCAGTGTTATAGCTCTGGGATACTTATCTAAACGTGACTATATCAAAACCATTATTGATATCATTGGCTGTGTTGGCTTGTTGTTGTTGGCTTTTGGCTATGCAGTTTCTAATCCGTTTATATATTTGTTTGGTGGTTTGTTTTTGACTATATATTCCTATAAAGCATATAAAGATGGTGTCAGAATTGGCTTAATCTTTGCTATTTTAAACGCTATTTTTACGGTAATGGCATTAATTGGAATTTTGCGGATATACGGATAAACGCAAGCCATGATTTTTGAACAAATAGCAGTTGGCGGTGATAATAACTTTTCTTATTTAATAGCTGATGAGGTTAGCAAAGAAGCAGCAGTTGTCGATCCTTCCAATAGCCCAAAACTAGTACTGAAAATAGCTAAACAGCATGATTTAACCATAAAATATTTAATCATAACTCATAATCATCCAGATCATACTAATGGTAATAGTCATATTTTAAAACATACAGAAGCAAAATTAGTTGGTGCTGATTTGGGCGAAAATTCGCTTCAAGTCAGTGATGGCGATGTTTTAACTTTAGGTAAATTAGAACTTAAAATTATTGCAACTCCAGGACATACGCCAGATTCGATCTGTATTTTAGTCGAGAACAAGCTAATAACTGGCGATACTTTGTTTGTTGGCTTCACTGGCCGTACTTGGTCAAAAGAAGGCGCAATTCAAGAACATAAATCTATTCACAACAAATTATTAACACTAGATGATGATATCGAAGTTTATCCAGGTCATGATTATGGCGAAAAACCATCGTCGACTATTGGCTATGAACGCGAACATAATCCGTTTTTGTAGGCGTCATTGCGAGCGTAGCGAAGCAATCCAAAAAGACGTTATAAAAACTGGATCGCCGCGTCGCTTTGCTCCTCGCGATGACGGCAGTCATGTTGGGAATATTATTTCTTCGGAATAACCAGCTCTTGTCCGGAATGAATCATATCTAATTTTAAATTATTCGCATGCATCAGAGCTTTAGTTGCTAGATGATACTTTTTGGCAATTGATTTTAAATTATCACCAGATTTAACTGTGTAAGTATTGTGTTTGGATTTATGGTGATGTGTTGCTTTGTGATGTTTCTTGATTGTCTTTTTGCTCGAATGGGTCGGCATGGGGATCGATAACATCTGACCTGGACGAATGAGAATGGTTTTTAAATTGTTACCTTTCATTATATCTTTGGATGTGGTTCCAAAACGTTTGGCAATAAGTCCTAAATTGTCACCAGATTTAACTTTGTATCTGTAACGATGGTTAGGTGCGTGTGTTTTTACGGGAATAGTTAACACTTGCCCGGGGTGGATTATGTTATGTTTTAAACGATTAGCTCTAGCAATAACTTTGGATGATGTGTTAAAGCGCTCGGCAATTACTGACACAGTGTCGTCTTTTTGTACTTTATATTTGAAAAAGTGTTGTCGCAGTAATTTAGAGTGGCGTGGTGCCCAAATCAGCAGTTTTTGGTTGGGAGATAAGGTGTCTCCAGGTTGTAAATTATTCCAGAAGCGGATTGCTCGTACGGTAACCCCGTATTTTAGGGCTATGATATATAAAGTATCGCCATTCTCTACGATATGCACAACTCTCTGTGGTCCGGGTATTTTCTCTTCAGTGATAGTGGTGCGCTGTCTTAGAATAGGGCTTTTTATGCTGCCACGATATGCTACCGGAATCAGTAGTACTTGTTTTGGTCGAATAAGATTGCTTTTGATATGATTGACTTCTTTGATTATGTCAATATTAGTTTTGTATTTATGTGCCAGGGTACCCAAGTTATCCCCTGATTTGACTACGTGCTCACGCCATGTCACGCGTTGACTTTTTGGCATAGCATCAAGACGTTGCTGAAATTCTTTTTCTTTGTTTGCAGGAATGAGCAATGTATAAGGTCCATCTGGATCTGTAGCCCAGCGGCGAAATCCTGGATTTAGTTTGCGGATAGTTTCTACACTGACATCAGCAAGCTTTGCAGCTTGACTTAAGTCTATTTGCGAGCCGACATTAACTTGGGTTAAATATGGCGCGTCATTAATTGGCATTAAATGAATTCCATAACGGTCTGGATCACGAATAATAGCAGATAATGCCAGGAGTTTTGGCACATATACTTCAGTCTCTTTGGGTAGATGCAAGTACCAGAACGAAGTTGGTTGGTCATGTTTTTTGTTGTATTTTACGGCTTTTTGGACGCAGCCTTCGCCACAATCATAAGCGGCAATGGCAAGTAACCAATCACTAGTAAAAAAGTCATTCAAATAAGCTAGGTAATTAAACGCAGCGTCGGTTGAAGCAACAACATCACGGCGGCCGTCATACCACCAGTCAATCTTTAAACCCAATCCTGATGCTGTGCCTGGCATCATTTGCCATAGTCCGTCCGCGCCGACATTGGAATATCCAAATGGATTAAAGCCACTTTCTATGATTGGCAGAAGCGCTAGTTCAGCAGGAAGATTGCGTCTTGAGGTCAACTGAAAGATATAATACATATAAGGCGCTGACTTGACGATAACTCTATTTAAATAACCTTGATGTTTTTGAAACCAGACAATTTGTTTTTGTACAGCAGGGACATTGGAATAATCTGGTAATGCTAGTCGATCCTGGATGCTGTCCCACAGATTACCGTTTATTGTATAGCCAGCAGGATAATATTGCTGGTAGTTGTCAGCCGAGTAGCTGACTGGAGTTACACCAAAGCAACATATTAAAATAATACCAAGGAAGACTGTTTTTACAGATCGATTCAGCATTTGCCGAATATTACGGATTGTAGCTATTCAGGTCAAGTTTTAGTTTAGTTTATTTTTCATTATTTGCGTGGTAGCATTAGTATAAATGTTGGAATTAATTGAAAATAAGAAAATTATAGATCTTGAGCATGCAGTTTTAAGCAGCTATTTGGAAAGTATGTTTGGGTACTATTTATTGCAACTTGGTGATGTAAATACTGACTTCCTGCAAGCAAGCCCAATTCAACGTAAAATATGTTTAGATCCTGAGTATAGCAAGGCTGTTGAAACAGCATTTGTCCAGGGTGAATTTGAGCATTTACCGTTTTTACCTGATAGTATTGATGTGGTGATTGCACGACATGTTTTAGAAGTAACTCCAAAGCCGTATAGAGCTTTGCAGGAAATTTATCGCGTGCTGATTCCGAATGGTTATCTTGTGCTTGTTGGTTTTAATCCTTTTAGTTTATTGGGTGCAAAAAGCCTATTTAATAAAGATATGAATATATTCACTATATATCAGTTGCGACAGTGGTTGGCTCGCGTGGGTTTACAAGAGGTGGACAAGCAGTTTATCAAATATATTTTTTGGCGCGATATTTATGTGCTTGTATTACAGAAAAAGCTAATACCTCTATCATTAATCGGTAAGAAATTGGATAATAAAGAGCGTTTGCAGGCAGTCAGCCCAGTTGCAAAACCAACTACCAGAGTACGACATGAAGAAAATTGAAATATTCACAGATGGCGCTTGTAGTGGCAATCCCGGTCCGGGTGGCTGGGGAGTATTATTGCGCTATAACAACCATGAAAAAAAACTAAAAGGTGGTGAACGTGAAACTACCAATAATCGCATGGAGCTTACCGCTGCGATTAAAGCAATACAAGCAGTCAAGCAAACTTGCACTATTGAATTAACTACAGATTCACAATATGTTCGCAAAGGCATTACCGAATGGATGCATAAGTGGAAGCAAAATAATTGGAAAAATAGCAGTAAAAAAGAAGTTAAGAATAAAGATTTATGGCAACAGTTAGATAAAGAGGTACAAAATCATAAAATTAACTGGCATTGGGTAAAAGGACATAGTGGCCATAGAGAAAATGAGATCGTTGATGAGTTGGCGCGAAAAGGAATTCCAAAATGAGACAAATCATATTAGATACCGAAACTACCGGATTATATCCAGAACAAGGGCATCGCATCATTGAAATTGGCTGTGTTGAGCTGGTTGATCGCTATTTTACCGAAAATAGCTTTCACAAATATATCAATCCGGAGCGCGAAGTAGAACCAGAGGCATTTGCTATTCATGGGATTAGTGATGACTTTTTGGCTGATAAGCCGTTATTCAGTGAAGTGATGCAAGATTTTATTGAATATATCGATGGTGCGGAGTTAGTGATTCATAATGCGCCTTTTGACGTTGGGTTTTTGAATCATGAATTTAAGCTGGTAGACCAACAAGCGAAAAACATAGAAGAATACGCAACTGTGTTTGATACTCTAATGTTTGCGCGCAAAAAACATCCAGGCAAGAAGAATAACTTAGATGCTTTGTGTCGACGCTATAATGTTGATAACACTAAGCGCGAACTCCACGGTGCACTTTTAGATGCTCAGTTATTAGCAGAAGTTTACTTAGCTATGACCGGTGGCCAGATGAATTTGTTTGGTGGTACGGAAGCAAAAAATACTAACAATGCCAAAACAGCAAAAATTAAAAAAGAGCACATTGATTTGCCGATTTTGCAAGCAAGTGCAGAAGAAGAAGCTGAACATAAAGCACGTTTGGAGAGGATTCAGGAAGATTCTGGCTCATGTTTATGGTTAGAGGATTAATGCAGTAATATCCAAATTGTATCCGTAGGGGCGAACGGCTGTTCGCCCTAATATGGATTAGCACGTATTCGAAAAAGGGCGAACAGCCGTTCGCCCCTACTGGTTAAATGCAATTTTGAAGGGGGGATACTATATGGTAAATTATGTTAATACGCAATCCACCATTCAGGTAGCTGCGGCTGCCTAATTAGATTCACTTTTACGAGTCAATTTAACTAATGATTGAACTGTTATGCCTTGTACTACTATAGCAAATGCTACTATTGCATAAGTCATCGCCAGAATTAAATTACGGTATTTACCTGTGGGCAAAGCCAGTGCTAAAGCTAATGCTAAGGCGCCACGGAGCCCGCCCCAAATTAAAATGCGAGTTGTAGCTGGTGGGTATCGGCGCCAGATTTTAAATATTCGCATGGGAATTGAAACAGCAATAGTGCGAACTAACAAAGCCATGGGGATGGCTAATGCCATAGCGATAAGCATGAATTTATCTAAATGAATAGTTAATAATTCTAAACCTATCAACAAAAACAGGATGGCGTTTAATATTTCTTCGATCAATTCCCAAAAAGTATCTAAGCTGTTTACGGTTTTTTGCGACATAGTGAAATTGCGACCGCGATTCCCAATGAATATACCGGCAACTACCATTGCCAAAGGTCCGGAGATGCCAATAGCGTTAGCAAAAGTATAAGCAGCAGTAACGATTAGCAAAGTTAGCAGAATAGAGAGTTTGTGATCGTCAATTGGTTTCATCAGCCAGTAAGCCACAAGGCCGACAGCAATACCATAAATAATTCCTCCAACTGCTTGCTGTAAAAATAACAATATCGTAGCGCCCCACGTTACAGCATGAGCCGTAAATGCCAGGTTATAAATTGTCAGAAAAATAACAATAGCAATACCATCGTTGAACAATGCTTCACCTTCAACCATGACTTTTAAGCTTTTTGGTACCCCGAGCTCTTTAAAGGTTGCCAGAACTGCTACCGGATCAGTTGGTGATATCAGTGCACCGAATAACATGCAGTAAATAATGCTGATGTGGATATGCAATAAATTTAAAATATAATAAGTCAGAAAGCCTAAAAGAAACGTAGAAACTATAGTTCCGATGAGGGCTAAAATACCTATTTCCCATTTGTGTTTTAATAGATTATTAATATCTATACGTAAAGCACCGGCAAATAATAAAAAACTCAACATGCCGTTAATTAATAAATCATGGAAATTAATTTTACTAAGAATAACCGTCAGGTTGTGTTCCAGAGTAGTAAAGCCGAATTGACCAATAACGATCAAAATGAAAGAAAAAACTAATGCACCCAGAGTAATAGCTATGGTGGTTTGTACTTTAACAAACCGATGGTTAAGGTAACCAATTATTACCGCTACCATTAAGATCCCTGAAAAAATGGCATAAAAATTCATGCTGCTAAGCATGCCTATTTGTTAGAGCAATGTCAATTATATGTGCTACAATCATAGTAATGAAAGGGATATTAATACTAGGATTGATGTTTTTAAGCATGGCAGCTTATGCTAAGCCATCACAAAATTTATCCAAACAACAATTACAGTTTGTAGAAATGCTGGTGCCGAAAATTAATAAGGCTAATCAGAATATTGTTTATGTGCGTAAGCATTTGATTTATTTGCATTATGCTTGGCAAAAAGGTAAGTCATTTAATACAAATGAAAAACAATGGCTGTATAAATTGGCCGACAGTTATAAAGTCACTAAGCCGAACTGGTCTAAAAATAAAACCTGGAAATTATTACTGCGTCGAGTTGATATCGTGCCAGATTCTTTAGTATTAGCGCAGGCAATTACTGAATCAGGCTGGGGCAAGTCGTATTTTGCTCAAAAAGGAAATAATTATTTTGGTCAATGGTGTTTTGCAACGGGATGCGGCATTGTTCCTAGACAGCGTCCTGAAGGAGCTAAATTTGAGGTCCGCAAATATTCTTCGCCTTATGCCTCAGTTCAAAGTTATATGCGTAATATCAATACCAATGCCAGCTATGTTGAACTAAGAGGGCTGCGTGAACAAATTCGCATGAATCATGATGTTATAACCGGTATGGTGTTATCTGAAGGTTTGAGTAGATATTCCGCAAAAGGCCAAGATTACGTAAAGATAATACAAAACATTATTAGTAAATACAATTTAGGCCAATTTGATCAGGCGTAGACTATTCTGCAGAAAATTCTTCCTGATATTCCTTTTCAACCATTTCCATTTGATTTTCTAATTCTTTAATCAGAGCAGAAATCTGTTTTAGATCTTTTTTCTTTGCTGCTGTTTCGAGAGCCAAAACTGTGTCAGATAGTTTCGGCATAATGACATAGCATAATGATCCTTTTAAGCTATGAGCAGCATTATATAGATCTTCATATTTGTCTGCTGCAACCGCAGCCTGAATAGTTTCTTTATATTCTGGCAATTGCGTGATAAACATGTCCAAAAGCTGTTTGGCAACAGTTTCGTCGCCATTAAATCTTTCAAGAGTTTGTGCAAAATCAATAATGTTGGCCATTTAATTTTCCTTGCTAGTAAATTTATAGCGGTAAAATCTCATCAATTCCGGCTTTGATTGATGATGCAAGTTTAGTAAGTTTTTTCTTTGGAATGCTATAAGTGATTTCATAAATGTTAGTAGTTTCACTGGCAGCCAGTAAATAATCATCACTGGTCATAAGTTTATCCACAAGACCAAGCTCTAACGCTTTAGTGGCATGCCAGTATTCGCCAGTAGCGACTTTGTCCATATCTAATTTAGGACGATTCTCCGCAACAAAATTCTTAAACAAATCATGTGCTACTTCTACTTCTTCCTGTGCTTTTTTGCGGCCTTTGCTAGTGTTTTCACCAAACAAGCTTAAAGTGCGTTTATATTCTCCTGCAGTAATCTGCTCATAATCCACATCATGCTTTTTCAGCAAGCGATGAAAATTTGGTAGTTGTGCCACTACACCAATTGATCCAATAATAGCAAACGGTGCAGCATAAATTTGATCAGCTACACAGGCCATTAAATATCCGCCACTGGCAGCAACTTTGTCGATGGTGACAATTAGGGGGATTTGATGATCACGAATGCGTTTTAACTGCGAAGCGGCCAGGCCGTAATTATTAATAATTCCACCGGCACTATCTATTTTTACCACGACTTCGTCATGTAAAGTTGCAACTTTAAGCACAGCAGTTATTGCCTCGCGAAAAGCATCAACAGCAGACGCTTTGATATCACCATTGAAGTTTAGCACGAATATTCTGTTTTTGTAGGGTTTATTCCCAGCTTTGGCTTTAGCTTTTTGAGCTTGCTTTTCTTGCTTGTGCAATTTTTTAAGTTCTTTTTTCGTCAAAGTTGCATCATTTAAAGCATCACGCATTTCATTATATTTTTCATTTAGTTTTTTAACTTTGAGTTTTTCTTTTTGTTTTTCTTTGCTAACAAGGCTGGCAATAAAGCCAACTACGATTACAATGGCAAAAACTATTGTTGCCGCTTTTAATAAAAACAAGCCATAAGATGATATAAAATTAAGCATATGTCACTCCATAAGGTTTAAATATTTAAATATAATATCAAAAACCATTGTTTTATCAAGCTCCACTTGCTGCTAATTGTTGGCGTAAAGCATTTATTCGGGCTGTTATTATGGTTTTAGTATTCTTGTCTAGCTTTGGTTGCTTTTGGGCTTGTTCTAGCTGAATCATGGCCATTTTTGGATTATGTACTAATTCATAAACTTTAGCACGAGCGATATAAGCTTGGGCAAGATTACCGGATTTGCCTTCGGCTTTGGCTAGTAACGCATAAAGCTTAATATCATTATTATAATTTCTTAATTCTTTGTTTATAAACTTGGCTGCTTTTTGTGGTTGTTTAGCCGAAATTAAAGTTGATGCATATTGAATAACAATTGGATAAAAATCCGGGTAAAGTTCTAAAGTTTGGTGCGATTTTGTTAGGGCTTTTTTATAGTCATGTTTAAAAATATCAATTTCAGCTAAGCCAATTTGATACATCACCTGATGTGGATTACGTTTTTCTAGATCTTGCATTATTTTAGTGCCAGCTTTAGGTTGCTTAGCTTTAGTTACAGCCAAAGCATAACCATAAAGAGCTGCATCGCGATTTTGATAAGTATGTCTTTTAAGCTGATTCTGAAAATAAACTGCTGCGGTTTTGCCAGTTTTAGATAACAATACTCGCAGTCGTGCTTGCATTAAATAATATTCAGCATGCTGCTTGGGTTTTTGTTTAGGTAGTTGTTGGGCGCGATTTTTGGCATCAGCAATACGATTAGCATTGAGCGGGTGAGTTCTAAAAAACACCGGAATATTACTACCATAATCCAATTCTGCTTGTTGCATCCGCTCCAAGAAAGTAGCCATTGCCATTGGATCATAGCCAGCACTTTCTAAAGTTTGAATGCCTATGTGATCTGCTTCAGCTTCATTGCCGCGAATGAAATTCAGCATATGTTGAGCGCTGCCGCCTTGTGCTGCACCAATCACGCCGGCACCCGCACTTGAAGATTGGGTGCCAACTAAAATGCCTGCCAGCATAGTAGCAATAGTTGGTAGGGTCAGGGCTTTTTGTCGTTCAATTGCGCGAGCAATATGCAATTGAGTTACATGCGCAATTTCATGTGCTAAAACACCAGCAAGTTCACTTTCATTTTGCGTCGTTAAAATCAAACCCGCATTGACACCGATATAACCACCTGGCCCAGAAAAAGCATTAATAGAACTATCTTTAACAATAAAAAAATGGAACCGACTTTTATTATTGCCGGTATGTGAAGCTAATTTGTCACCTAGTCCCTGAATGTAATTATCTATTAAAGGATCATTGACTAACGGTACTTGATGTTGAATTGCAGCCATAAAAGCCAGTCCCAACTTGGCTTCCTCTTGTTGGGATAGAACAGTGTAACTATGGTTGCCTAAATTCGGTAATTCCTTGGCGTAAGTCCAAGATAAAAAAAGATAACACCCAATAATCAATAAATTGATGAATTTTCGCATATATTAGCCTATCATGTGATTTTTAATATATTAGCACAATTATTGGAATAAACTATTATGACAGTGATAAAAAAATGGTTACAACGCAATTTTTCTGAACCAGAGGCGGTTTTTTTGACAGTCTTTTTGGTAGTGGCAATATTAGCATGTGCTGTTTTAGGCAATATTCTCATACCAATTATTATCAGCGTTATCATTGCTTATATTTTAAGTAGTGCAGTTGACGGCTTGATGAAATTAAAACTCCCACATTTGTTGGCTGTTGTTATCACCTATTTGTTGTTCATCAGCATATTTTTATTGTTTTTAATTTGGTTACTGCCAATGTTATTTCAGCAACTGGGTAATCTATTTATTGAAATACCTAAAATGTTGCAACACGGCCAAACGTTTTTGATTGCAATGCAGGTGAAACATCCTGATCTCGTTTCAGCAGCGCAGTTACAATCATTTATTAGCCATATTAATAGTTATTTGACTACTCTAGGTCAATTCCTTTTGTCATATTCTTTGGCAACTCTAAGTAATGTCATTACTGTTGTGGTCTATTTGATATTAGTACCGTTGCTAGTATTTTTCTTTTTAAAGGATAAAAGCCCAATTCTTAAATGGTTGAAAAAGTTTCTACCACAGGAAAATAAAGTTCTCAGCAAAATAGGCAGCGAAGTTAAAGCTAAAATAGGTGACTATATCCGAGGTAAGTTAATTGAATTTGTCATTATAGCTGTTGTAACCAGCATTACTTTTATGTTTTTGGGGTTTCACTATGCAATTTTATTGGGTGTTGGTGTTGGTTTGTCAGTTTTCATCCCATATATTGGCGCAGTACTAATTACAGTCCCGGTTGTAATAGTAGCATTTTTTCAATGGGGATTTACCTCGCATCTTTTATATGCAATGATAGCGTATACTATAATAATGATTGTTGATGCCAATATTCTGGTGCCAATTCTATTTTCCGAAACAATGAAAATACATCCGGTAGTTATAGTGCTTGCAGTTTTGATATTTGGTAGTTTATGGGGATTTTGGGGCGTATTTTTCGCCATTCCACTGGCCACAATTATTAATACATTAATGAAAGAATGGCCGCGTAAAATTGAGGAGGAATAAAATATGGATAAAATTATTAAACTCGGGTTAGCAATTGCATTATTGAGCCTAGCTGCTTGTGCAGATCAACAATATGTTTATCAACCGGGTCAACCTGGAGATAACAATGCTGCCGCTACGAAAAGCACTGGGGAATATTACAGTATACCTAGTGTGGTTAATGACAGTATGGAACAAAGCAATCCGAGCGTTCAACCACCTAAAGTAGATTAAGTTAATGAATACGATTGATTGGGATCATTTTCAGCAGGTAGAACTGAGAATTGGCACGGTGCTTGAAGTGCATGATTTCCCAGAAGCCAGAAAACCAGCGTATAAACTTGTAGTGGATTTTGGTGAGAATATAGGTATCAAAAAATCTAGTGCTCAGATAACAGATCTGTACAAAAAAGAAGAATTAATAGGTAAGCAAATCGTTGGAGTGGTAAATTTTCCACCCAAGCAGATAGGCCCAATGCGATCCGAATGCTTAATAACTGGTTTTACTCAGGACGATGGTTCAGTAGTATTGGCAATACCAGACAAACAAGTAGCTAACGGATTAAAATTAGCTTAACTTTTAAATCAGGAGAGGTACCGAAGTGGCCATAACGGCGCCGACTCGAAATCGGATGGGGGGCCAAAAGC